>Ga0307376_10005797_pt1 | contig 11062 bp, 17 predicted proteins | sample TR2MG_FD_202536 | JGI IMG/M metagenome (GOLD analysis project Ga0307376, IMG submission 202536) | Soil microbial communities from Risofladan, Vaasa, Finland - TR-2 | ecosystem: Environmental > Terrestrial > Soil > Coastal area > Acid sulfate soil | place: Finland: Risofladan, Vaasa | collected... | reverse complement strand
TGACTTCGATACAGACGGAAACGTGATAACTTCTACGGATTCCGACTTCCAGGCAAAAGGGTGTCGCTTTGCCACGATGCAGGGGATACATGTAATTGAATTATATGGAACGTGTATTGCCAAAATCCTGGACTGTGAGTTTAAGTTAGGATTCGACGGAGCAACATGTGTTGGCGTATACTGTAATGCAATTACAGCGACAGCATACCTGATAAACAGCACGTTTCTTGGTAATGACGCAGGGACTCTTCCCTGGGATGCGCTTGCGGTAGACAGTTCTGTAGCGTCCACTCCAGCCGGAATAGCATACCTGTCTTCACGGTTAAGCGATTATAAAGGTGCAAACATTAACGCTTTTTCTCTTGAGAATCTACAGACTGGCGCCTCAGTTATATTGCCACCGGGATATATCAATGGACTGATAACTTCCTGGGCTTCTGTTACTCAAGTCGGAATTGCAGTGGGGTCATGTCGTAGCGATGATGATTCCACAAATTTAATTCTTACGAGTCCAATAACAATAGACATCACCAATCCGCTTGGACCAAATGGTCTCGATATAGGAACAGAAGCATCGAATGCCTGGTATTACATCTGGTTGATATATAATCCTTCGACGTTGGAATACGCAGGGTTATTGTCCGTGAGTTCAACTACTCCCACAATGCCTGCTGGATTTACCAAAAAGAGAAGAGTTGGGTCAGTGAGAAATGATGGGACAAGCAATTTTGTGTCATTTACTGTTTTGAAAAATCAAAGTTCTCGCAGAGTTATATTTACCGAACCTCGGCAGGTATACGCAGATACTGTATTGAACGGAACTATCACTTTTGCTTGTTCGGATGCATTACCAGGAACATCGCTATATCCTCGCATCTTGTTGAATACAGCAACCGATGATAGAGCGGTGCAGTTCAGAACAACGGGTTCCACAAATTGGAGATTAGGGCATGGCAAGGGCGAAAAGCAACCGTCAATTGCTGATGGTTATATCCTAACGGATGCGAGTCAACAATTGGACATACAAAGTATTGGAGGTAACACTAATGTGACGGTTAGCGTTATTGAATATATGGAGGAATTATGACATTCAAAGTCCTGATTGACAAGTCAACTAAATACGTGAAAGCGTATGGTTGTTGTGATTTTATTGTAAACCCAGATACTGAACAAGTAGTTGAAAAAGAATTTTATTTTGTTCCGTCTCTTTCTTCTACAATATGGGAATATATAGAAGCGCAGAACACATTTGTAACCGTAGAACCACGACCGCACGAGGAGGAAGTAATGGAAATCATTTTACACAAGGGAAAAGACCGCAGATTGAAAATTAAAGGTATCAGTTTTACAGCGTTAGCGAATGAGACTACAAACCATGATTTTGCTATGCCTATAACGGCGGCTATTCAATTCGGCAAATTCTTTGCCGGTGAAGCGAAGACTGGCGATACCATATCTATGATAGTGGGATATGGTATTCCTGGGGTAGAGTATGCTTACGTCGATGAGGCGGCTGTTACCAAAGGTGCTGATTACAAATGGGGAGAAGAGTTCGGGACATCCGACGATATTCCTCAAGGAACCCCTATGCGTGTTGTATACGTTAATACAGATGATACGGACAAGATTATTAATTTCAACCTGGAACTTAGGCTACCGTTGGAGGGGTAAATGTTCAAGGAAATTTTTAGCCTTGTAAAAGGATACTATCAGAACATGACCATCAAGCCAAGACCGCCGAAGCCGGCGCCGATAATTCATGCGCCGAAGAAGCCACGACTTATGCTTGATTTCGACAAGAACCTTTCTATTCAATGGAAAGGTATCGTGTGGCATCATAGTGCTTCTACTGACGATATTACCCGGGATGATTCTGCAAGGATAGTCCGGTATCATACATCATTCCGGATAAATTATGTCGAGGTTGCTTCCCCAATTCATGGTAAGGAACCTGGCATAAAGTATATAAAGCACAGTAATGGTCTCTGGTATAAGAAATTGGAATACGATTACTTTTACGCTGAGAAAGCGAAAGCGAGCAATAGCGGCAAAGTCTTTCAGTCCGCCTGGATGGACGTTGCATATCATGGCATGATAGAGCATATCAATAAAGCCATCAAGTTCGTCTGGGGTAGACCGCTGAACGTAATCGGAGCACATGCAGGATACAAGGAATATAATCATAACTACTTGGGTCTGTGTGCTATCAACAATTACGACAGGTATATACCTAAGAAAGACCTCTGGGATACCTGCTTAATGGCTACCAGGACATTCATGGATGCCTTTGGGTTCCCCATAAAGAAGGTTATAGGACACCGGGAAGTATATGACCTGGTAGGTGTTCCCAGGAAGAAGGAATGTCCAGGAGCCAAATGGGACATGGATAAGTTCAGGAGGGAGTTATGACATTCAAGGCAATTTCTAATGGTATAGGAAAGGCAACAACGTCAGTGATGAAATCGGATATTATCCAGAATATTGTCCGAGACCTTAAGAGTCTCCGGGCTTTATGGAACTGGATTATAGGTATTTTCTTTGTATGGTGTTGCTGGTATAGCATGACACATTATCCTGCCTCGGCTAATACCATAGTAATTACCGTCGGTGGCGTATTCAGCGCTATGATGACGAATTATGTATGGAGTCATCATATGGAGAAGAAGAACGGCAATGGGACTACTCCCCAGAAATCCATTGAGCAGGTGAAGCCGGCAGTTAAAGTAAGCGACGAAGAAGCATCAGGGGACGCATAAACAAATTCAAAGGAGGAGCACATGTGGGCATGGTTAACAAAGGAACTTATTACGATTGACTCGGTGAAGTTGAAGAAGTTCTGGAATAAATGGGGAGTATTGCTATTCGTTCTCTTAGCGGTATACAGCGCATACAAGACCTTCACTCCCAAAGAAGTCAAGATAATCAAGACCGAGAAGGTTGTGACAAACAAGGTAGAAGAAACTCGCCTGAAGGAACAAATCAGTAAACTGCAAAAGAAAATCAAGAACTACTCCCGGGAGATACGTGAAGATGAAATCATCGTTGAAACAACATATCCCGACGGAAGGATTGAGAAACGCATAGAAAAAAAGAGGGTAACCTCTGAATCCGGTAGTTCTACGGAGTCAGCAAGTTCATCCGGAACAACTACAAGCGATACTCATTCAACCGAGCATACTGTTAAGGATACTACGGAAACAAAAACGGTCAACCCGAATCCATTCTGGTCAACAGAGGTGGCGTATTTGTTCGGTCAGAGGCAGGCGATACTCGGGCAGGGCATTAATCTGGGCAGAGGATTTACAGGAATGGTTTTAGGGTCATACCGATTCGACGAGAGTATTACTCCCGAGAATCGTGCTGATATAGGATGTGCAATAATACTACGGTATTAAACCAAAGATTAAAGACAAAGGAGAGTGTTATGGAAACCAAAGGATTATCGAAGAAGATTTTGTTGAACCCGATTGGCGGTCTGTATCTGAACAATGACGTGAAACAGTGGCTGTATCAGAAGCCGGTATTTAACGGCATCTATATTGATTCACTGAACATCGACATCGCAATCCCACTGGCAGATATGCTTAAGACTATAGGTATGAAGGTATATGCTACCAGGCTCCTTAATAAGGTATATAAGGGGAATAATAATAAATGGGCGAATTCCATGGGAGAATCCCAGCAACCACGTTATAGGGAATGCTGTATCCAGTATCTGAAATCTATCTCTACTTATGAAGGTGACAAGGCTAAGCAGTATATACCGCCGGAGATATACAACGAAGGTAAAACATTCCTTGAAAAAGACCAGAATGCCAGGATAAACTATGCCAAGTTTATTGAAGCCGACATGATGGTAAACATTGACGTAACCACGTTTGTTTCTGACAGTGGTTTAGAGGCTGTCTGTAACAAATCCCCTCAAAGCGAAGTGATGGCGAATTCGATTATAGATGAGGTCGCCAAGCGCACCCGGGGAGTGGTGAAAGGAATATCATATGTTGAGGAACCGGAGGACTTAAAGTTTAACAAACTTCCTTTTCCTGTCATTACTATACGGTGTGGTTCAACTGCCGATGTCAGAACGGCAAGTCTTTTGACCCAGGGCTGGTATCGCCAATGGTGCTCTTTGGGAATATTTGCAGGAATCTGGAGGTTCTTGAATCGTGGATAGAGAAGAGATTCTGTCAAACAAAAGAGAGTATTATAAAAAAAATAAAGACAAAATTAACAGGCAAAACCGGGAATGGAAACAGAGGAATAGAAAAGAATATCTTGCATATATGAAAGAATATAACGCTGAGAATGCCAAGAGAATTGCTGAGTTTGGCAGAGGGTATCGTCGGAAAAACAAGGAGAAGATTGCTCTGCGTGAAAAAAAATATTATGCGAAAAACAAGGATAGGGTAAATGCTCATCGCAGAAAACGATACAGAGAAAACCCTCTGTATAAATTAAACCGTAAAATATCATCTGAAATACTAAAATCCCTGAGGGGTCAAAAGGCTGGACGTCGATGGGAAACCTTGGTTGGATATAGTCTCCAGGAATTAAAGTTGCATCTTGAGAAACAGTTTGTGAAAGGTATGTCTTGGGAGAATCATGGAACATATTGGCACATAGACCATATTACTCCCATATCATGGTATAAATTCTCATCCCCTGACGATTATCAATTTAAGTTATGTTGGAGTCTAAGTAATCTTCAGCCGTTGTTGATTCCGGATAATTTGAAGAAGCACAATTTTCTTGTATTAGAATCTCCCTGCGACGTGGTTCAACTGCCAAAGTCAGAATCGCAAATCCTTCGACCTATTGCATAGGCAATGGATAAGTCTGGGGATTTTTGCCGGAATCTGGCGCCAGTTGACCAAGTGAACATTTAGAAATAAATTTTGTAGCGATAGGGCTCAGGCTCCTACCTGAGCCTTATTTTTTTGGTCCACTTCCACCCGGGCACAACCCAGCCATTTTGGGAATTTTCAAAAAACCCTTGACAAATGCTCCAAAGTATGTTATATATGTAGTGTAGGTTGGAGATGGAAAGGAGGGCGCATGAGCAAAAGACTGACGAAGAAGGAAAAGGAAACCGTTACAAAGTTAGAGCATCTGTGGTGTGAGATGTATGGTTCAAAACTTACTCAGCAGGAGAATTTCGGCAAGATATTCTATGGTCAAGCAGACCTCAGCAAGAGTTATTTGTATGGCGATACCGTAACGCTTGGCGTCAACTGGGGTTCCATAGGAACATCAGCCAAAGAGACTGCTCTAAAACAGGCAGAGAATATAGCCAATGCGGTGAAGCGTGGTGACGAGGTCGCAGTTGAACTGCGGAAACTCGGATATAAGGTGAAGTGGGAAAAAGACGAGAGAGTGAGGTAAAAAATAATTAAAAAAGGGGTGAGTAATTTGAAAACAAAAATTTTGCTCGTAGTATTGATGTTGGTGGTAGCGTTGACCGGGTGCGAGGATTTGCAGAATCTATTCAATCCTGTCGACGAAGGTGGCTCTATCGGGAGTTATGGAACAGAGTATGGCACAACAGCAAGTTCTTTCCATACTGCTGGATTCCAGGCGATGGATACTAACTCGGCTCTTGAGATGGATTTCTATGATGTTTGTGTAACCCAGGACGGAGATACCTGGGATACTCTCATGGATGCAGAAACTGTGGCGAGCACGACCAGGGTTGCATGCCTGACGACTCCCAAAAGAGTGAAGTTCTATGGGAACAAATATTATAAAATGCACGAGAAAAAGAAAAAGAACAAGGGATGGTATCACGGAATAAAGATAAAAACAGGTGTGATGAATTACGTGAACACCGCAAGTTCCGAGACATACTGGAATGATTATCCGGTTAAGTATTTTACTTACACGCAAATCGGACAAACAGAAATTTTTCCAGATGACGAAGGATACCTTTCGTTTACGACTGCAAATGGTGGTTTATGGTCTGCGTTTGAATTAACTTCCGACCAGGAAATAAGCATTGTAATGGAAGCCAGACCGAGAGTCATAGACTTTTATCCAGATAATATGACGTGGGCAATCGTCATTGCAGTCAGAACAACCGGGATAGTATCAGGAGAGGTAATAGAAGACTAAAGGGTGTCGATAGAGAGCCCTCTCAACAGAGGGTTCTATATAGATTTCTTGAAAAGGAGAAAGGTATGAAATACATCGTTCAGAAAGCAGTGAAGGACAGAGCAAAGCAGTTGGGATACAGGACATCGAAGTCATTCTTGCATATGCTCGATGTTACCGTAGAGACGATACTTGAGAGCATGGTTCTATGGACGAAGCCCATGAAGACCTATAACGGCGAGAACCTGGCGTATTATCTCGGGCACCACAAGATAAGCGGTGGCAAGCAGAGAGAGAAGAAGTCCAGGAAAAGGAGAAAGGGACATGGCAAAATTTAATCCGTTAATAAATAAAGGGGATGTAATATTCCTCGGTGGCTATGTATATCTGCAGTGTCTCTGCGGAGCAGACGTCCAGTATAAATCCACTCAGAAAAAAAGAATCGATGGTTGGATTAAAAACCATAAGAAACGTTGCACGAAAAAAAGATTGATTCATTTATACAACTGGTATATTGAAAGGTCTCTGAAGGATATAGTCCGTCGGAAGAAAATTATCAAAAAAATAAAAGATGGGAGTGTAATATGTTCGATAGATACTTTGAGCAGATAAATACACAGTTTAACGATTATTCCTACAAGTGCCTGCGATGCGGTAAGGAGTTTGACCGCAATGATACCAAGGGGATGATTGCCCATATGCGTGAGCATGCCTTGGCATTCTACAACACTATCCGGAAAGTCATCCCACCGGAAGGCTGGGACTGCAAGATATTCATAGGTGGCTGTTTCGAGCGTGGAGTGGGCAGTTCCTTCCGGGCGATGGGTCATGCCCATAATATGACCACTAAGCCTGCCTGGAAGGCGAATTTCGGCTGGATATGCCTAAGGGCGATAAAACGCCTGGGAGAGCACGAAATCATCGATAATAAGGACGGAACGGTGGACGTGAGGGTTATTAAGCCTTCCCACACGCTTAAGCACGAATATGCCCATATTCTGGCTCCTAATCAGGGTCATACGGAGACCTGGGCAAAGCGCCTGAAGGAGTTGGGAGCAAACACAAAGGAATACCGGCGCAGATACGCCTGGGGAAACAAGTATTCTACCAAGACAGGAAAGAAGTTTAAGAGGGTGAAATGAAAAAAATAATTGTATCAGAAAAAATCAGGGAAAAAATATTAGATACATTTGACTGGAAAAATAGAAAAAAATTATCAGTAATTAGCAATAGGGATGGGAAAAAACATTATTACTGGGTGATTGCATTGCCTCATTCAAAGTATTACGATGGGTCTGTTGAAGCCACTGATGGATTTGGTCTTATATGCAAAGAAAGAAAAAGAAAAAGATTGACTTGTATTGATTGTCCAGTTCATTTAGCATGGGGATATGATTGCATTACAAAGCCAATTCCATGGATACTAAGGAAACATAAAGAAAAAAAGGCTTGGTATGACGATTGTTGTGGTCTGGGGATGTATTGGCATTACGTTAGTCGTAAGAAGGTAAAAAAGCAATTTGATTTAATAAGAAAGGAATTGGAAAATCTTATTTGCACTGATGTAAAAAGGAAAACACACAAGACAGGGAAGAAGTTCAAGAGGACAAAGTGAAGACAATAGTTTTAAGTAGAGCATTTTTAACAAAGATACCTTATCATGATTTTGGGAAAGTTGGGATATTTACTTCTAAAGGAACAAAATTTGCGAAAAGGTTGTATTATCGCTTAAGAGGCGAAGCGTGGTCAAAGTATAGAATACAGGTTGTAGGTGGATTATATTATATCGATGAATCACGTAGTTATAAATTGAAAATAAAAGAGTCACAATTGATACTAACGAAAACAAGGGAATCAGATATTAATCCTTGGGATAAATTGAAAACTAATGCAGAAGAATATTTTAAGTCTGCAGGTATTGTAAATGCTATAAAATGGATGGTGCGAGTTGAACAAAGCAGAATTGGATATGACCCTATGTATCCTATGAAGATAATTGAATTACAAGAAAGAGGAGAGGTATCAAATGACTAAATACTATCATGTAACGACAAACCATTACGGCGCCGAGCAGGTCTTTGAACCGCACGTCCCGGCATACCTGCAGAAGGGTGAGGACAAGAAGACTGAGAGGATATGCGTGACCGACAACTGGCGTCATTCGCTCCGGTCTATCATTTTACTCCGGAGATATTCCAACAGGTTCTACGTGTATTCAACGGACAAAGAACCAGTCAACCCGAACACTGAAAGGGAGCGACTCCTGAAAGAGAAGGCTATCCGGAAGAACCACAATCTGTTTCGGTTGCCACCGGATGGTCAGGTCAACAAGGAGAAATGGTATACAGAGAAAACCACCATGCAGTTGGAAGGGATGGTGGTTTTCCCGACAGAGATGCGAGCCATGGCTCTCATGGGATTTGGATTCATGCATGACCCGGATGTGGACAAGATGAAACTGGAACCTTATAAAGAGGAAGAGTTCATGCTTGGTGGCAGGAAATTTAGAAGATAAGGGAATTTTAAGAAAACCCTTGACAAAGTCTCCAATCTATGCTATATATATAGTGTAAGCAAGGTAGGGTATCATACACTATATTCAAAAGGAGGCAGCACATGGTAGCAAACGTCGACAAAATGATGTATGTCGGTAAGGAGCCGTGGCACGGCGAAGGAACGAGGTTGGAGAACGTGGCAACGAGTGCGGATGCAATCGTAGCCGCAGGGTTGGACTGGAACGTTGACAAGAGGCAGGTTCAGTATCTCTCGGCTGACGGCGAGTCCAAGAATTACAAAGGCAAATTCGTTACGGTCAGGGCTGACAGGGAAATTCCCCTGGGTATCGTAGGTCATATCTATCGTCCCCTGCAGAACAAGGAAGCGTTCAGTTTCTTCGATGCTGTAGTCGGCACGAAAGAAGCGATGTATCATACCGCTGGCTCGCTCGGCAAGGGCGAGAAAGTATGGATACTGGCGCAACTCCCGGGAAGCATCCAGGTAACTCACGAGGACAAGGTGGAAAAATACCTGCTCCTGGCGAACTCACACGACGGTTCCTCTGCAGTAGAGATGATGTTTACTCCTATAAGGGTAGTTTGCCAGAACACGCTGAACATGGCACTCAACTCTTACGAACAGGGCAAGAAGATACGGATGAGACATACCATTTCTCTCGGGCAGAAGGTTCTTGATGTTCGGGAACAACTCGGGATAATCAACAATCAGTATAATATGTTCGAGGAACTATCCCAGAAGATGGTGGGAATCCAGCAGAACCAGAAGGAATTCATTGCATACCTGGAGCAGATAGGCGTTATCACGAAGGAAGAGGACGAGACCTATTCCAAGCAGACCGAGCAGAAGATAGAGGATATGGTATACCTCTACGAGCACGGCAAAGGTAACGACATGAAGACCGTCGCTGGCACGCTGTGGGCTTCTATGAATGCGGTGGTAGAATATACTGACCATGTCCGGGGAACCGATGGCAACAGGACGAAATCAATCCTTTATGGTTCCGGCGCTGGCATCAAGCAGAAGGCATGGGATTTAGCAGTAGCAAAGTTATAAAGTCGAGGAAGGAGTCCTGCTCCTTCCCCTGAGTCCTGGACTGGGCTCAGAGAATAGAGCAGGCGAATTGGAATGGACTTTCCGGTATCTCGAAAAACAAGGAGAGGCAGATGAAAAACATCAGAATCAAGATTGAAGTGGTAGAATTAAAGGATTTGGAGCAACAGAAGAAATCCAGCGAAGAGAAGGTGGCGTCGTATGAGTCAGCGAAGCAGGCGATGAATGCCGAGTGGAAAACTAAAACCGCAGACCTTTATAAACAGCAAGAAGAAATCAATGAAAAGATTGAGGTTGTCGAGGAACCATACAAAAAAAAGGAAAGGGAAATCAATAACGAGGTCAGCAAGATTGAGCATAGTCTTTGGGACATAAACCCTGCCCTGAATTTCCAGAAGGGTGAGGCAATACTAAAGGCTGGCATCAAGACCAAGGAACAGGCTATAGAATACGTTAATCTTTGCTGGGGAAGGAAGTGCGAGAAGGTCAGGGAACTCAGCCATAACCATGGCAAGGATGTTCACGCATGGGCTATGCCTGGGCAGTATGCTGACACTCACTCCATATATTTTGCTACCGGGAAGAACAAACTGCTCTCGTGCTTAATTATCCAGAAAGCACAGCATGTAGGTGATTATACGTATGTTACGGAATATGGGTTCAAAAAAGCCAAGGACTTCAACGAGAGGACTGAATGTCCGTCTGATTCTCGGCGAGGGATTCGCATAAAGGAATGGACTGACAAGGAACTGGTGACATGGAAAGGACTTAATCCTGCGGAAAGAGTAAAGTTCTGGAATGACGCATACAATGCATGGTAAGGAGACTCTAATGGATAAGGCGAAGAAAGATATTCGACATGAGATGGAGAAAGTGCGTGACCTGGTGAAGAAGCGTATCATAGAGAACGTGCCGTTTCCCCTGTTCTGTATATCCTACAGCCAGTCCTCAGGATACCGGATGGTTCAGCCGGAGACCTGGAAGGACGATTACGAGAAGAAGGCGACACTTACAGCCCTGGTAAACTGGCTCAAGGACATGCACCCTTATCTGTTTGTGTTCACGTCCACTGTGAAGAAACAGAAGTTTTCCAGTAAGGAAGATTTTGAGAAGGGAACGAATTCAAAGGAATCGCCGGCGGTCTTGATTGTAGGGAAGACCCCGGAGCAGACACTACATCTGTCCATAACCCACAAGGAAACCGACAAGAAGATTGTCTTTGAGGAGAAGTGGGTGGATATGTCTAACAGTGAGCACACGAATTTCTTAGACGATATTTACGCAAATATAAACTAAAGGAGTGTGATGAAAAATGGGTGCAGGCAGAAAAGTCGGAGCAACACCGAAATACACCGTAGGAATAGGATATGTCATGGCATTCCGCCGGGGAAGAACTCCCGAACAGATT
>Ga0307376_10005792_pt1 | contig 11064 bp, 17 predicted proteins | sample TR2MG_FD_202536 | JGI IMG/M metagenome (GOLD analysis project Ga0307376, IMG submission 202536) | Soil microbial communities from Risofladan, Vaasa, Finland - TR-2 | ecosystem: Environmental > Terrestrial > Soil > Coastal area > Acid sulfate soil | place: Finland: Risofladan, Vaasa | collected... | reverse complement strand
ATGAGAGAAAAAATATTGTCTGCTTCGGTTGAATTGATAATCGAAGCACCGCCAGATAGTATTACAACCCTACAACTTGCTCATCAAAGGTATAATGATTTAAGCAGAGAAGATGGAATTTATCAGAGAAATAAAACAACTGTCAAACATCCCGGTTTTATGACAGGGGAATTGAGAGTTCTAAGTGACTAATCATTCAGATAAAATAGTATTGAAGATAGCGGGTAAAAGCTTCTCTGGGTGGAAGTCTGTGGAGATAAGTCACAGTATTGATAAATTCTCTCCTTCATTTGCTATGTCCTACACGGATTATTATCCAAACAAAGTTGATGATAGTAGCTTTCGTCTTGGGCAGGAAGCGTTCGTAGAAATCAATGGCTATCGTTTAATTACCGGATACATAGAAGAGATTTCCTGCAATTATAATCGGAATGAGAAAAGTCTTGAGATCAGAGGCAGAGGCAAGACAGGAGATTTGGTCGATTGTTCAAACTGGGGACCCAATTCTAAAAGTGAGTTCTATAATCAAACAGTTTTAAATGTTATCAAGGCTCTTTGTAAACCATTTTCGATTTCTGTTTTAGCACATTCGAGTGCATCTTCTCCAGTATCTAAAAAAGCGGCGGCAGGATCATGGAAAACAAAAGAAGGAGATACTGTATTTGATAGCATTCTAAGATTGTGCAGAGCGAACGCAATTCTACCTATCGACTATGGTGATGGAAAAGTTACATTGACAAGAACTTCTGCAAAGAAAGCAACTGATTCACTCGAACTTGGGGGGAATATTTTATCTGGGACAAGTTCGAATAGTAATCTCGAACGCTTCAGCAGTTATGAAGTAAAAGGAAATGGCAGCGGTGCAAATGACTTCTCTGCGATACTTGAAACAGTAACCGGCCCATCCGCAATTTCAACAGATGCTTTGATTATAAGGCACAGGCCACTCGTTATAATCACGAGTGATGTAGTTAATGAGATATCTCGATTACAAGAGAAAGCAAAATGGGAAGCATTGACAAGGGCGGGTTTCTCGAGAAGATTTCAATATTCTGTCAACGGGTGGCTTCAATCTGACGGTACACCATGGAGTGTTAATTCATTAGTGAAAGTTGAGGATGAGATTTCCAAAGTACAAGGGAAGCCTTTGTTGATTACAGAAGTAGTCTTTTCATTATCTGAGACCTCGGGTATGATTTCAAATATCACGACGATGTCTCCGGATGCTTTTGATTTACTTGCTCAGGCAGAAAACATTAATAGCGGTTTTGATATGCTGGATTAATATGAATGCAATTAGTAAAATTTTACAGCCGATAAAGAACAGCATAATGATGTTGCTTGGTAGGGCATTGGTCGCTGCGATTGATGACTCTAACAAAACTCAATTACTCCAATTGAAATTGCTGGCTGGAGAAGTAGCGACAGGAGTAGAAAGGTTTGAAGACTATGGCTTGTCGAGTTATCCTTTAGTGGATGCTCAAGCGTTAGCCGGTTTTATCGGTGGTAACAGACATCAGGGTATAGTTATATGTGTCCATGATAGAAGATACAGACCCAGTTATTTATCGTCTGGAGAAGTGGCTCTGTACTCATATGAAGATAAAACCGGAAGTCATCGAATCCATTTAAAGAGCGGACAGATAATTCAGATCAAGGCAACTACTCTCGACGAAGATGTTTCTGGGGCTCATACTTTAGATGCAGCCTCTTCTACTGAGTCAATCTCCGGCACAAAAACTATTACCGGTACCGCTGTAAATATTAATGGCCCTACTGTTATTCTCGGAGCTACTATTGTTTTGAACGGAGCAGTTACTATTGGAGGTGCCGCTGGGTCAGGGAAAACAATAGCGACAAGCGATCTAAAAAATATTTTCAACAATCATGTTCATACAGACCCACAAGGCGGAAATACTGGTGCCCCTACAACTACTCTTGCCGATTCTAATTTCACGAATTCGAAAGCAAATTAATGACACTACAAGAAATAGCAATAGCTTGGAATAGTGAAGAGTTTGAAGGAGATCTCAATTACGTTAACGGAGATCTTGCTTTGGAGCAAGGGCTATACTCTGCTGTTCTTATCAGTCTTTTTACAGATGCAAGAGCAGCAGATGATGATATTCTCCCCAATATACTTGACGACAATCGCAGAGGGTGGTGGGGAGATCTTGTAAATCCTTTAGTAAAAAATGATAAAATTGGATCAAGACTATGGTTACTCGAAAGATCCAAAACTCTTCCAGAGGTTCTTGTTCAAGCGAAAGAGTACATCAAAGAATCTTTACAATGGTTGGTTGAAGATAGGTTGGCATCGAAGATAGAAGTTGAAGTCGAAAGACAACCCTACGGTGAGACAACTTTTTTAGCTTTTAGAGTAACACTCTATCTGATTCTTGAATCAGTCCAAGGTGCATCAATGTCTTTTATAATTAATGCTCAGTTTGGTTCTTCTGGAACAAATTATAGAGATCTTGGTCCATTGACTTTTAATGGTATTGATGGAATGACTTTTGATGGTGTAGATGAATTGATTTTTTAGAAGGGTAAAAATATGCCTTTTCAAAGACCGACATTAACAGAATTATCAGATAGGATTTCCAGTGATATACGAATTCGAGTCACTGGTGGGACTTCTCTTTTGAGAAGGAGTGTCCTTAGAGTTCTGGCAAGAGTATATGCTGGAGCAATCCATTTGTTATATAGTTATCTTGGCTATCAGGCGGAACAACGCTTTATAGCTAAAGCAGATCAAACAGGACTCGATGAATTAGCAGATGAATATGGTATCAATCGCACCGCTGCTACATACGCACAGGGGACGGCAGAGGCGACTGGAAGTGATGGGGGAGAAATACTCGCTGGGGCGGAACTTCAAACATCTGATGGGGTCTTGTATACTGTCGATACAGCCGCTACAATAACTGGAGGTGTGGCTGATATAGATCTCACTGCTTCTGAGGCTGGTGCCGATAGTAATCAAGATGCAAGTACCGAATTGACTTTTACTACTCCTATTGCAGGGGTATCGACGACCGCTACAGTTGATTCAGAAGGACTTACTGGTGGGGTAGATGAAGAGGGAGATGAAGACTTACGAGCAAGACTGCTGCTGAGAAAACAATATCCTCCTTATGGCGGATGTCAATATGATTATAACAAATGGATGCTTGAGAATTCAGGCGTCACGAGGTCATGGGTATTCCCAAGCTATAATGGAGTAGGTACTATTGGCTGTGCTTTTGTCATGGATAATTCAACTCCTTATCTTCCAAGCTCCGCTACACTGGCAACAATCCGGGCTTATATTGTTGAGCATTCCGATCCAGCTACAGGGAGAACAGTTGGTATCCCTATTGGCGCAGAACCCGGTTTATTTATGATTACATTAACAGAACAAACTATTGACTTTACATTATCAATCTATCCAAACACTTCGGCAGTACAAGCTTTAATTACAACAGAGCTTGAAGATCTTCTCTTGAGAGAAGGTGGTCCCGGAGAAACGGTTTATCTATCTGACCTTCAAGCGGCCTTGGCTAATATATCTTCATTGCATAGGTTTACTATTGATGCCCCAATAGCTGATACCGCTGTAGCGACAAACAAAATACATGCCCTTGGTACTGTAACCTTTTCGGATTATTAACGGGTAAGACTATGGCCTACAGCATATCAGAATATTTACAACTGCTATTGAATTTACTTCCCAACGGAAAAGCTTGGTCGAGAAGTCCGGATGGTGGTTTTTATAATTTATTGCATGCTCATGCTGCTGAGCTAAACAGAGTAGACGCAAGAAGTGATGAACTAAAAAGAGAAATTGATACAAGATATACCAACGAACTTTTAGTTGATCATGAATACGATTTGGGGTTACCAGATGAATGTATTTCAGAAGCACAGTCGCTTTTACAGAGAAGAAATAATGTTCATGTAAAATTTATAGAAGAGGGAGGGTTACATACACAGTCGTATATCGATTTGGCTGATGATCTGGGTTATGAGATAACAGTGACCGAATTTGCTCCGGGTTGGGCTGGTATTGTTTGTGCAGGAGATTCTTGCGGTCCTCAAAATAATATTTTTTATGTGCAGATCAACATTACATTATCTCCAGATGATTGGATTTATTTTACTTCTGGTGGGAGTCAGTGTGGGGATTTGCTCATTGCCGTAGCAGATACAAGTGCTCTGCAATGTATTTTGAATAAATTCAAACCAGCCCATGTAACTTTTATTTGGGCTTATACTGGTTATGCTTTTACTGCTGCCTTTAGCCCAGCGTTTAATGCCATTCCAAGTGATGATCAAGCCTATCTTTCAGGAGCATTTGATCGGGGATTTGGTTTTGGTTTTAATGCATACTACGGCGGTGGTGATTTTGAATATAATGCGTTTGATAGTTCATTTTATAAACCTTTGTAATAGGAGTATTTAGAAATGGCAGATACAGCACGTACAAGAGCAGCTTTATTGACTTTGATGGGAGATAATGTAACCGGTCAAATCAGTGCTCAAGATCTCAGGGATTTTATGGTTACAGTTATGCCGGCAGAGTTTGCTTATGCGAATGATTTTTGGAATAGTCCTTTGCCTGCTCAGTTAACAGCAGAGGGGACTCGTGGGTGGCATCTCTACTCACAAGTGGTTGATAGTGATGTTGTTTACGGAGCACTTGTTTATCAGACTGTATCCGGGACTTGGAAGAACGCTAACTGCGCAGCAAGTGGGGCTAATTGTAAATTGGCAGTCGCTGCTTCGGCGATATCTTCTGGCGGGAGTGGTATCTTCTTGATGGAGGGGTTGGTTTGGAAGTCAGCTTTCAGTGGTATCTTCTCAGGGTACAAAGGTAGACCGGCATATCTCGATAGTGGAGTCATTGGTAGTATTGCAGGCCCTGCTTCTGTTCCTACTTCTGCCAAAATTATTGGGATCATCGAAGACGATACCAATGGAGTATTTCGTTTTAAATCAGATTGGTCAATTGTTGGAGCATAATTATGCATAGAACAGAAGGTACTTATAATCAAGGTAATTTGTTTACCAATGGCCCTCCGGGAACTCGTGTTGAGCAGAACTGGCTGAATGCGGTACAAGAAGAGATCGCTTATGTTATAGAGGAGGCCGGAGTAGCTTTGTTAACTGCCGATGTTGATACAAGACAGCAATTAAAGCAATCTCTCGACACACTCTATACTCAATTGCCGACTGGTACAGTTATGCTCTTTGGCCAAAACTTAGCACCAACAGGGTGGACAAGAAAAACGAACTGGACTAATAATACAATGTTATGCTATGCGGCCACTGGCAATATCTCATCTGGTGGGTCTGCCAATCCGCAATCTGGCCATGTTCATGGCGGCGCAAGTCATACGCATACAACTGGTAATGTTTTCTTGACACTTGATCAAATTCCGGCGCATCAGCATTATGTAATGAGAAATGTGGCATACAATACCGGTATTTCCTCAAGTTATCCTCTTGCTTATTATGCTGATTATGATAATGGGCAATCTTATACTATTGGGTGTACGACTTCCGGAGCAGCAAATGTTGGGCTATCTTCCGCATCTGGTGGAAGTAATTATCATAATCATGGAACTACAGGGGCTGGTGGAACAGGTTACACTGATCCGAATACTTCACCGTCGTATCAAGAAGTAATTGCGGCGACTAAAGATTAAAAGAAAGAATTGACAATAGGAGACAACGTCAATGAAAAAAATGCCATGTATTAGGAATCTTGAGTTGTTTAAGAAAAAAGGATGCCCTGAGAAGTCTTGGAATGGAGAAGAGGGATGTCCATGTTGGATAGAAATGACAGTTGCTGAAAGAGGGAATCCTTTAAAAACTGAAATTAAAAAACAATGCCTTGATATATGGCTCTTTGATTTTCAATGGGCTGGTTTAGGATTAGCAGAAGCAAATGTCAAGGGATCTGAACAATTGAGAAATGGTTTACTCATGGAAGATGGATCGGGACGCCTCGTACCAAAACCAGATATGGTTATGTGCAGTGTCCTCAAGGCTGCATTTAATCCTAATCGTAAAGTAATTCAAAATGATGCCAAAATAATTACCGATAGTAGTTCAATAGTCATCGAGGAGAATAAAGATGCATAGGACAGAAGGTGATCATCATAGTAATAACGAATTTACAAACGGCCCGCCCGCCACTACTATCGATGACGACTGGCTTAATTCTATTCAAGAAGAGATTGCGAATGTCATCGAGGAGTCTGGTTTAACTCTTTTAACAGCACTCACGGAAACAAATACTCAGTTAAAAGCGGCACTCGATATTCTTTATTGTGCAAGAGCGACAGCAGCTCCAGCGACCGCTGCTTCTGCTGGTACTGCTGGTCAATTTGCTTATGATGCAACACATATTTATATTTGTGTATCAACCAATACATGGGTTAGAGCCAATGCTGCTACTTGGTAGCAGGGAGAAAAATTATGAATCAAGTGCACGAACATGAAGAATGTTCACCGGATAAAAGTTTTATTTGGAAAATACTTACAGGTGTTTTAGCTTTTGTTTCAATGTTATGTGTAACATTGGCGATACTTCCATATAATAGTTTATTAAAGGCAGATGATAGTTGTTTGACACAAATTAAGGAAGTCAAATCAGAAGTGAAACAAAATTGTGTTGCAGTGGAAGTACATAATGCAAGGATTCAATCTCTCGAAAATAATAGACAAGAAACAAAACAACAACTTGATAATATTGAAAGACTCTTGGTTAAAACAGCGACTATTGTTGAAGAGTTAAGTAAAAGATTTGAGAATAGAGAAAAGAAATTATCATATAATAAGGATACAATTGGTTTATCAAAAGATAATTAATTATTTTTTTTTAACAAAATTATTATAATATTATTATGGAACCAAAACAAATTATAATACATCATTCATTGACTAAGGATGGTAGGACCGTATCGTGGAATGCTATCCGGGAATATCATATCAGTCATAATCATTTCTATACTATTGGGTATCATTACGGTATCGAGCTTATCAATTCTCACTATGAAATTTTAGTTGGCAGAACTATGGATAAACAAGGAGCCCATACCAAAAATCATAACTATGAATCTTTGGGTATTTGTTTTGTTGGAAATTTTGATATAGAAGATGTTCCTCTTGAACAGTGGAAACTTGGTATCGATTTAGTTAAATCATTATGCAATATTTTAAACATTAAAATAGTAAAAGGTCATAATGAGTATACCGGTTATAAAACTTGTCCCGGTAAAAGATTCGATATGAATCAATTTAGAAACGATTTATTAATTTAAAAGGAGATGACATGGAATCTATTTCTTCTCTGGTACAAAAGCAAAGAGTTCTTGAAGATAACCTTTATAAGAAAAGGAATAGATTATATCTTGTCTGTAAAAAATGTAGCCCTGATTGTGAACTTGCTTGCCTTTTAAGAGAGGCGATTTTGATTTTAATAAAAAAAATATATGCTATTCGAGCAATCATTAAAACCGAGGTAACTTAAAATGAATGGTATAGATTTGTATGCACGATATCGGCCAATTATAAAGACCGCGGATCTGATTGAGTTTAGTAATAATAGTATAGGTTCTTTAGCGATCAGATGGAAAACAAAAGAAATTGTTTCTCATACTTCTGGAGCTATTTTATATAAGATGGTTTCTGGAACACAAGTGAGAAGGTATATAGGAGAGTCCGTCAGCAAAGGATTCGTTCTCAGCTATTTGTCTGATCGTTTGCGGCATTGGAATACTAAAGCATACCTTTTAAGATTAAAGCCCGAATACGACGAGTACAGAGTGCGTATAGCGGAAGAAGCACTGAAGCTCGAAGGCACTCCATATGATTTTCTCAGTATTTTTAAACAACTCAAAGGCCCAGTCAAGTTGGATACCCGACAACTTTTTTGTTCTGAAGTTTGGCAAGTAGCTTTAATCAAGGTCGGTTTATTAGAAGAGAGTTTTAATAATGGGTGCGCTCTTGTCCCCGGTCAATTTTGGATGACAGGTTTATATAAAGAAGCAGTTAGACTTTTTTAAAGGAGTACAAAAGATGAATGAAATAGATATTGGTCCGATTGTGACAACTTGGACATTTAAAAGTGTGGTGTATCTGATTTCAGACAAGAGTATTTTTGCCTTTTTAGATTTATTGAAAAGTGATTTCCTTATTATGGTAATGATGTTTGGAGGTGGTATTCTTTACCTATTGAAAAAATGGGCGAAGTGGACACCATGGACAAGTGACGATACACTGGTTGATAAACTGGCTGAGCGTTTTGGCCTACCTAAAAAGGGAGACGACAAATGAAAAAATTAAAGAGAATGATTGGTGGGGCTGGGTGTGTGATATTGGCTATTGCCCTTATCATTGGCTGCACAACTACTCAGCAAGTAGTTACTGAAACTGTTGTTTATATGGTTGCGGAAGAGGTTGGAATCTTCGTAGCTCAAAATGATCCGGCAATTTACGATCAAGCAATTCCTTATTATAAAACAATGGTTGATCTTTATAATGCCGGAGACAAAGAGAATTTCGCCATCCTTACTGACTTCGGTATCAAGTGGGTAATTGGTTCATCTGGTATCGACCAGATGACAGCACAGAGAATTACATCCAAGCTTATTAAATTGGCACAGTTGACAGGGCTTAACTCTCCTGAAATTCCATCTTTGGATCAACTTAAAAATCTTGACATGGGAGTACTTAAAGAGGCTGTCGATGGCTTTATAAATGGATTGACTATCGTCCATGATCAGCCAGCGAACAGTTAATATTTTGTTAAAAGCAAATAAAATAAAAAAGAGTGTCTTTCTCATTCAGAGAGATGCTCTTTTTTGTTTTTGTAGAAGGGTAAAGCATGAAGATAAAAATAAAAGTACCCGATCATATTGCAGTTTTTCTCAAAGAGAATCCAAATGTTGGAAGATTAATCATTGCAAAGAAGTTTAATTGTGGTGATAAAATAGCCCGAAACTATGCGGCTATCGGTCAGATGATGAATGAAGTTGGTGATCTGGATGATATTATAGAAGATGATGAATTAAAAAAATGCAAAGTTGCAACCGAGTACTCCCCGGGTCAAAGCGGTTCCATCACAGTCACAGGGTTAGATTTGTCGGATAGGTTTTCAGAAGAGGGAGCAATCGAAAGAGCACAAAGAGTAGCTAAGATAAACAAAAAGGAATGGACCGCCGGGAAGATAAAAATAGGCCACTGGGATACAAGTTTAAAATTAAGAAAGAGAACAGGTGATGCACCACACGAATATGAAGATGTTCCATATCCGATTACTCATTGGTCAGTTTCTATAGAACTTGTACCGAATAAGGCTCAGCCTATCTACGAAGCATTTGAAGAGCTATTAAAGACAGCCCCTATCCTTGCGGCCCCTTTAGTTCCTATTCATATCCCAACCCTTGATCCGAGAACAGCAGGAGAAATGATTCCTAATGATGCCCATTTTATTAAGTTTGGTTGGGGCAAAGAGACAATGGCTGGCAATATGGATCTTTCTATTATTGAGAAGCAGTTCATTGATGCTACAGATGCAAATCTTAATAAGATAGCGATGTTTAATCCTTCTTTGATTTATTATGTTATTGGGAATGACCTAATGCATACCGAGAACATCATGGCTGAAACTCCGAAAGGAAAGAATCATCTTGATACTGGTGATACAAGATTTCAAAAGGGAGCAGAAGGGTGTCTGAAATCATTAATCATATCTGTAGACAGAGCCTCTCAGGTTGCTCCACTTGAACTCTTATGGATTCCGGGCAATCATGACTATCACGCATCTTGGTGGTTGTCGGTTTGTTTAAAAATGAGATATGAGAATCACAAGCATATCAAAATAGACAACGGTCCTTCTCCTAAAAAAGCAAGGCTATGGGGTGACTTATTAGTCGGATGGATTCATGATGGTTCATCTGGTAGGGAGAACAGAGCAATCAATATGCTACCCCAGTTCTGGCCTAAAGAGTGGGGAGAAAGTCGATATCGAGAACTTCATACTGGCCATAAACACAAGACGGAAGTAACGAAATTCAAGCCGGTGTTTACTGTAGGTGGTGCCGTAATTAGACAATGTGCTGGATTAACTACTCTTGATTTTTGGCATGCTGACAACTTATGGACGGATGCTGTTCCTGCTTGTGAATCTTTTCTCTGGGATAAAGAAGATGGTATATCAGCTTGGTTTAATCAGAACATTGATTATTTGAAATAAGAGAAGAACAAAACAGATCAGGGGGTTTATTATCTAAACCCCCTGACACTTGTTAATAAGTATAGATAATATTATCTCGCGCCAACTTGATGCTTTCCTTTTTCTTTCTTTAGTAGAACCTTCATCATGAGAACTGAACCCTCAGCAGTAGCCAATGTATATACTATCATCGTAATAATTACCTTCCACCATTCTTTGTTAACCAGCGCAGGGAGTAATTGATTCAAGACGGTACAATAGCAGATCATATAAATTGCATTCGAAGCCCATGCAGCAAACCGGTGATAGGAAGGATCTCCTGAATTCCTTGATCTACTGCTCCAAGTAAAAGCCATATTCTGAACGAAAGCAGCCGAAGCCATAATAAATAAATCACGAATCATTCCTGTATCCATACTCATTTCTCCTCTTCTCTTTTCATTTCTGTTGCATCAAAAAAGCAATTTGTAATTGTCAAATCATGTGCGGTTGAAGCATTGATAGCAGCTTTGTCATTGTCTCTCATCACGAAGCGGCTTCTCTGAGTGTCATTATCCCAATCATTATTGCCGTCAATCGTCACTGGCTTATCTTCCTTGCCGCTGACATTTATGGTCAATGTCCGAGTAAAATCACCACTGAGATAATAAGTGGTATCTGGATGTGGTCCGGTTACTTGGTTAAATTCGTCAAGCGAGTAATCTGTTCCGACTCCATCTTGACTGACAGTATAGCTTTTTTCATAGATGTAGATGGTGTCTGGTTGATTGATCTCATAAGTGAGTAGTACAATAAAGATCCAGCAGAAAAGAATAGCTAATGCTTCTCGTAGTTTCATT
>Ga0307376_10005791_pt1 | contig 11065 bp, 6 predicted proteins | sample TR2MG_FD_202536 | JGI IMG/M metagenome (GOLD analysis project Ga0307376, IMG submission 202536) | Soil microbial communities from Risofladan, Vaasa, Finland - TR-2 | ecosystem: Environmental > Terrestrial > Soil > Coastal area > Acid sulfate soil | place: Finland: Risofladan, Vaasa | collected... | reverse complement strand
CCATATCCTTCAGGTAGCCCAGCTTCATACTGGCATCCGGTTCCGGCCACTCTTTTTCCACGTCTTCCTCCACCGCTTCTTCCTCAGGCTCTTCTTCCACCTCAGGAGCCACAGGCGGGGGTTCAGGAGCCGCCGCAGGCGGGGGGGTGGGCTCTGGGGCTCGCACGGGACTGCGGGAAGGAGCGGGCCGCCAGGCTGTCCCCTTCAGGAGCTTTTCAGCGTCCGCATCCTCAACTTCAGCGACACCATTCTCATCGATGTCATAAGTGGTCCCGTTCACCAGAACCGCCTTGCCTGCCATGTGGCGATAACTATTCTTCAATTTCTGCATCACACACCTCGCTCTCCGCTTTGGCCTGGAACGAAATTATTCCAGACTTTTCTATGACAGCCGGTTCGGGTTCACCAACGCATAGAGCAGTTTTATCCCATCGTAGGTTCCCGCGCTGGCATCAATTCCACTCTCAGACACACCCGTGGCGATGGTGGGGCTGACTTTCGCCCCATCCAGGTACGCATGCACGACGCATGCTGCAACTGCGATGTCCACCGGCAGACCAATCACATCGCCCACACCAATGGTGATCACGTCCACGCCGGTTGCTTCCCCGGCGGAATTCGTAATAACCGCGCTGGTGATCTCCGCAAAGATCTTGGTACCCACAAGGGCTTTGCCCCCACCGGCACCATCGGGTGCCATGGTCTCCACGACTTCCCGGCCCATGGCATCCTTCCCCGTGATGGTCAGAAGACCGGTCACAGAGTTATCCACGTCCGTGAGAGCCACGGTCAGATTACGCGGAACATCGGGCTGGGCAGCGATGGTCAACGCCACGTCTTTCCAGTCTTCGCTGGCAACGATCCTGTCCACATCGGCCAGAACCGGGGCACCCAGGAAAGCCGACTGGACACCAACACTCATTGCCGACAGCGCGGCCTTCTCATTATCATCCGGGAGCCTTCCCAGTTCTTGATCACTCAGGGTATTTTCGCCCATGTCAAACTCTCCTTTTATCGATCCAGAAATGGGGGGTTAGGTATTAAACCCAACCCCCTCATCCCTAGTTTTCGCTACAGTGGTACTGCAATTCAGCCCGCTCCGACGTAGCCCGCCGCACGACCGATATTCCGGAAAAGGATATTCTTTCCGGGGATATACAGCACCGGGGTTCCATAAAGGAGCTGCATCCATCGTATAGACGAATCAATCGTAGCCAGAGGTATTTTTACCATCGGTGCCAACTGCTTGAATGACATGCTCTCCAGGTTCATCTGGAAGAGAAAGCCACTGGTCGTTCCCGGGATGCGATCATTGAGATCCACCAGGAGTTGCTGACCCGCGCCAGCCGCATTCGGAACCCTCAGGATCTGCCGCTCGGTACCGACCGCTCCGCCCACTTTGGTCCGGAACACTTCGTACCATTCCACGGCAACCGCACCACCGGGGGTGAGCCCCACGGTCATCTTCTCACCGGCAGCCAACGTAATCGCTGCCGATGGGGAAGGCACGATAATGGAAGCCGACCGGCCATACCGATTCACAGCCTGTGCCTGGTAGAAGTAGTCACCCGCGTCATCCGCGCCAAACTGGGAGGCAGCGTCATTCGCAACCGCCGGGGCAGATGTTATCGTGGGGGTACCGGGACGCTTTGCAGCATCGCCAATTCCCGCTGTCGGGCCACCACCATCATTGATGAAAACATCCGGCTCAAAGGACACGTCTCCGGCGGGAGAAGTGAAGCCCGTAATATCGAGCCCGACCACGCCTTTATGGTCTGTGAGCGTGTTGTGCCGTTCCTTAGGGAAGAACTGTTTACTGAGATCAGATTTGACTTTTGGATTCAAAAACGCATGCGTAATTTGCCCGTAATTCGGAGCGTCTTGGGCTGTCATGCAGGCATCCATGAGCACGTCTTCCGAAAGGGGAGCCCCGCGCAGATCGATGACGTTCGTGGCAGCCGCATTCTGGATCATGAGCTTCTCATAGCCATCGAACTGGAGGTTGGACAGGGAGTTGTCCCCATAGAACAGAGCCCGTTCCAGAACCCGGAGAAGGTGCATGGTGCCGTTCACGGTCTCCTGGGAGATGACGTTGCCAGCTGCCGGTTTTACCAACGACATGACGTGCGTGACACGCCGGACAGTTCCCAAGTAGCGAATGATAGAAAACTTTCGTTCGTACTTGCTGTCATCTTCTTCCGGGAGATCGCCTTCATCGATGAATCCAGCGTCCGGGTTCGCCCCGTACTCCTGAATTTCATTGTGCTCTTCTACTGTATTGAAAGCCGGAATTTTCCCAATGGCACGCCAGAGCCTTATGTGGGACATTTTGAACGAGACATTCTTCAATGTCCGCTCTAAACTCTCGACTCGCAAAGCGAAGCCATCGCCGCTCACCACCGATCCCGGGGGGTTGATTTCCTGCCCGGCGGACAGTGCTTTATTCAGTTCATTGAGATCTTGCTGGGTGGCCGCACCATGGAAGCCTTCGACTCCCTGGTAATCTTTCCAGCCAACCATGTCTAATCCAAAGCTACTCATTTTTCTTTCCTCCTGCCCGCTAGGGCTTATCCGTATGGATCATCACTCACTGTGATTTAGTGCATACCTCTCGACTTGACCCGATCCTGAATCGCTTTGACCAGCGACGGGGCAATCTGGTTTGAAGATTCGTAATTCGTGGATGCCACGATCAGATCGAAACCATCCTCAGTGGCACCGTTAAAGCCCTTCGCCACAGACTCCTGGACCATCAAGTCCAGCTCATCCAGAATCTGAGACTTGGAAAGCTGTCCATTGGAAGGCGCGGGCTGACCGCCAAAGGATTTCTGCATGGGAGTTGCACCCGAACTTTTCGGTGCGCGTGCGGGCTGTGCCTCAATGAAACCCAGCCGGGATGCGACACTCTGAACCAACCGACCGGTCTCCGCCACGCCTTTGGAAAGCAGGAGGTTGAATTCGTGCTGCCGGTTGTCCGACTTCTCCATGTGGGTGGACAGTGTTTCCAGAGCCCGCAGGTTCTCCCCGTGGTTCTCCGAAAGGAAGTCACTCACGTCCAACGCTTTCTGGAGCGTTTCGTTCTCCTGAAGACCCTTGGTGACTTCATCCGCCAACGTATCCTCAGAATCCGCTGCAACAGAACCACCCAGGATGTCGTACAGCTCATCCTGCTCCGACTTGGAAAGATCCATCGACTGTGCTTTTTCCAGAAGGATCTGTTTCCGGGCCGGGGCTTCCGACTTGCCCAGCTTTTCAAGCTTGCTCAGGGAACTTTCGAGATCATCTTCCGACAGCGACTTCTTGCAACCGGATTTCTCTTCCTCTTCCTCTTCGCCCTCACCGTTGTCCATGCCCTCTTTCTCTTCCTCTTCGCCCTCACCGTCTTTTTTCTTCATGTCTTTTTTCTCAAACATCGAACTCTCCTTATAGTTTTCCCGCATCCTTCAATACACGGGTTAGATCAATGAGTTTTACCAACTGGGTGGGTGTCGCATTCGGCAACCGTGACTTGAACCAGTCGTATGCCTGCCCATCGGTTAGCATGGACTTCTTTACCTTCTTTACCTTCTTCTTTTTCTTTTTCTCATCCTCATCCGGGAACAACGCCAGCTTCGGATTGGTTTCCAGACTTTCCTTGACCAGAACCTCACCGGCTCCCATTCCGGACTTCGGACCTTCCGGAGCCACACCGGGATGTGGCGTACCCATCCCCAGCATCTTGCGCATATCATCCACACTGGGCTCTGCCCGCTCCATGGTCTGAAGGGACTTGACCAGGATCTCCATCTTGGAATCAGTGTTGACTGGGCAGTTTGTTATGGCGACATTCCGCACCAACGCTTTTGCGATGGTCTGATTCTTGGAGCCCGTCCGCTGAAGTATCTTACCCTCTACGCTGAAACCCAGGCGACGTTTAGTTTCCGCCAACGCCTTTCCCAGCTTCCATATCTTCTCTGCTTTTTCAGTCCCAAGCAGATAACCCTCAACCCAGTGGCCATCGGCAATCGCCTTTGTTCCCGTGGGGAGGGTCTGCCCTTTGCGGATGAACTGGGTCGCTTCCGGATAGCCAAGGATGTCATCCGTGGCCTTGGAATGGTTGTCATTAAACCAACCGTTGTGAAGGAAATCACTAAAGTCCAAACCATTCTGGAGAATAATTTCGTTCTGCCGATCTTTGGTCTGGACAGAAACCAACCCACCAATCCTTCGTTGTTTGCCGGGGTCTTCCCCAGCCTTCTCAAAGAAGTCTACGGGCAGTTCAAAATCGAAAGGTACTCCACTCAATTTTTCTCTCCAAAAACAAAAAGGGCAGACAACTGGTTTTCCCAGTGCGTCTGCCCCTATCGGCCTGTGCCTATTCGGACCTACCGCAAATTCACTCTCTGGAATCTAAACTAGGTTTTCTGCAAAACCTGTCAAGACTTATTTCTGGACAAAATAAATCGCTCGCTGGGAACCGTAATTTCATCGGCAATTTGCAAGGGGACTTCCACCATCGACTTGCACCAATAACACTGTGCCGTGCACTTCCCATTTTCTATAACGATACGCCCGCGAATGCGCACCTTCGTTACACTTCCCGATTTTTGCAGGATGTGGTTATCGCAATTAGGGCAGCGCACTATTGGCCTCCTGAACGTACTCAACCATCGCATTATTCAGCGTATCATCATCCGGATAGAACCAATGCTCATCATTCATGAATGGCATCATATCTTCAAAGTTTGCGAGCCCCAAGCGGATAAGATTGATCATACCCAGCTCTGTTCCCAGGCGAATGGTGGTAAGGTCATCCGACACCAACCACTGATCTTCTTCATCCTCATCGAAGTCGAACTCACCGGAAATTGCATTGGTGTAAAGGAACAAACCACCACCCCTGCGCGATTCAATGATTCCTATCCCACCCAGCTTTTTCTGCGGGGAAACGTCCCGGTTGTCCACGACCTCATACGCATAACTCCAAATCGATTTAGGCATCCTCATCCTCTCCCGGCTGGACAGCCTTCACAGTGTCGTACAATCCCTGCCTGCTTTTTCCAGAATAGATCACAATGAAATCCTCCAATTTTACCCCGTTCACTTCTTCAACCCCGTTCGCCTTCAGCTTATCGATTATCCAGGATTTCCACGAAGAGGACGGCACCTGAACGCCCATCAAATCATCGTTGGAAACACCACTCTCAAAACAGATTTCGTTAGAGCCTCCCTTGGACCCCAGTTTGGCGTGCTTACCCTCGCTCTCATGTGGTGCCGTCAGCGTGGTTCCAAACGCATCCCCAGAGTGAATATAGCAGTCAGTCCGCTGCAACACTCTGGGGTTGTAAACCAGCAACGCCCGGGAACCTGGGTCACACTTCATTCCCCATGATCCCGACGCGCCTTTGTTGCCCAAACGCAGGTAAGCAGCCTGCCCACCCCCATTCGATTCGTCTGAATCGGCGGAAGCGCCATTCCCGCCATAACCAACCTTGTACCTCTCACGTCTACTAGCGGACCCCCAGCCGTAGAGAAGTTGCATAAGGGCCATGGGCTGAGATACCCCCTGGTAAGCGAACAGAGCCCCCTTCTTCTTCGCCACATCCTGGTCTTCGATGTACACCGAATGCTTGCCCTGGAATGACTTGCGGATGGTCGCAGTTTCCACGTACTTAGTAAGCCCTAAAGATTCCAACTGCGAATCCAGCCACGCCTCATCATGCAATTTCGTCTGATCCTGATTGCCGTAGTTACGCGCACCCGGACCCAGCCCCATGCGCACGATCTGACTCTTTATGAAAATGCGCTCATCATCTTCATCGGGTATGCCCATCGCCTTCGCCGCATCCACGCCCATGCGCGTGAAGGCTTCTGCCAGTTCTGTCTCCCGATCCGCACCTTCTGGAATACGGATGCGGAATCGACCCTGGAGGAAAGTGGAGGCATTGGACTTCGCAAGCTCAATGTTGGTTCCCGCCTCAGTCGTACCAACCCACGCACTATAGGTCTTGTGCGCACCATCCACCTCCATAACCTTAGAGCTTTCTGTGACTATTCCCGTTTCCTTGTCGTAATTTGGTTTAGAGTACGACGTGTGCGAATCCGGAACTTCCGTGGAGTAGAAAGACATAGATCCAGACTTTAACTGCTTACCCGTTGGATTGCGGTCAGCCAGGTTGCCCGTGAATTCGTAGAACACCTTCCCGGTGTGATCCTTTACCTTGCGCACGCCCAACTGATAATCATTGAGCACCCCAGCTTTCCCGAACCGGATGCCCATCCCGTATGAACCCAGCTTCATCCCGTCCAACATCGCAACATCTGTGCGATTGTTTGGGGCAATCTCCCCATCCATCGATGGATCGTATGTGGGCAGCCCCTTGCCCATGAATGACTTGGGTTGCTCTGGTATCTTGTAGTCCGGGACAACCTCAGACACGTCCCCGGCCAGATCCGTTTTCTTAAAGAACTGCATCACGTAGGAATTGCCGGTAAGCGGATCCCCAGTCGGAGTCAGTTCATACTTGTCCACGATGCCTTTGAGGTACCCGACCCCGTTCTCATCCGCAGGCGCAACCTTCAGAGCCGACAGGGTGTCATCGCTTTTGTGATCCTTGAACTTCACAAACCCAGGCTCACTCTCAATCTTCTTGCTCTTTGGTTCTGTGACTGTCTTTGTGTCGAACGCAGTCCCAACCGGGTACATCTTCCCGTCCGGACCCTTCGTGGTTGTGGAGCCCGGGAACGCCTTCTTCAATTTGTCATTGCTGATTTTCCAGAAAGAACCCAGGGGAGAATCGACTGAAGTGATCTTGCCGAATACCTCCTTCAACTTGGTATCCAACCCAGGCTCTTCCGAACCCAGGAGCACATTGCCCTTGCCATCTTGCCGCGCCCAAATCTTGCCTTCCCACTCTTTCCCCAGCTTCGCCTGGAGATGAGCCAAACCAAGGAGTTGCTGCTTCGCAGTAATGGTCGGGTAGTCCTTTGCCCACGCAGCAACTTCCTTCGCCTTGGCTATCAGTACCTCCTGCTCCGCCTTCTGCTTCGCCAGCTTCACCTTCAGCTCTTCCAGCTTTTTCTTCTTCGCAGCTTCCTCTTCAGCCAGCTTCTCTTTCTGCGCAGCCGTTAACGGCTTTGGCGCGGGCATGGTCAGTGTCGTGGGCTTACTCGAATTGGGAGAATCCAGATACTCCTGTAGCTCACCGGATCCCTTCTCAACACCGTTCTGCGCTTTCCAGACTCCCTGCGGGCCATCGGCCATCTTGGTGTACTTCCAATACTGCCCGGACTCAACAACCACCGAACCCTTTGGCGCATCACTCAGCACCTGAATCGACGGCTTCTGGCTCTTATACGTTTTGAAAACTTTCTTTGCGGGCTTCTTGAGCTTGGCCGTTTTGACTTTCTTCGTTGGGGGCTCCCACCCGTTCGGATGAGCTGTCCAGACTTTACTGGATGTACCCTCCAATTCATCGGTGACTTCAACCGGGTCTTCGATATTTTTCCACTTGCCAAGTTTATTATCGCCTTCGACAACAACCCAGGTATGCTGCGACATTTTTTTAACTTGAACCTGGTCTTCCTCATTCCAGAAAGATGCGCCAATAGGCATCATCGGCAAGATGTGATTTTTCATCTTGCTATATCCGTATTGGCTCATGTCGAACGTAGCTGGAATATCATCACCCAGGGGCTGGCCCGCATGTCCTTGTGCTGTCCAACCAGGCGGATGAAAAACCCAGTTCTTTCCTACCCCACCAGACATAAAATCCAAAACAACCGAATGCTGAAGTGTGCTGGTCTCGGTTGCTCCATCCGATAAAAAGAATTGACCGGATACCTTCTTCTCCACCATTTTTAAATTGTTTGGATTCAGGATTATGGAACCCGCTGGCATCTGGTTGAAATTCTCTTTCAGGGTAAAGTACGGGTAAGTATCCATGTTCAAACTTTTCGGGATACTGTCGGGCATCGTTTCCCAGTTGTCATCCGATGGGGTTGCCGGAACTTCACTGGCCTCCACCGCTGGCATCTCAACCACCGTGTCAGCTTGCAACACATGAGTTGGCAAAGTCAGAAATACACCCCACTGGTTTTTCTTAGGCATGTAATGGGCCAACCCGTAGTCCAAAAGGATCTGACCGAAATCCGATGCTGCCTCTTCCGCCTTACTGTTGATAGCGATTATCGAATGGCCCGGCTTCTTAGCAGGCTTGATTTTGAACTGGTCCCCATACTTCTTCGCAACCGCATGCTCTTCCAGTGCCTTCTGAAGTGGCATCGTAACCTGAACCGGGGTTGCTTTTGCCGCGTCCGATGCAGTCTCCACCGGGCCATCGATTACCTCATCAACAGTAGGCAGACTGGAGACACCCAAACCTTCCTTCAGAGACTCAAAGGTTTCTGTGGCCGCATACTTTTTGCCCAGCCCAAAAACCTTCTTCAACTGGTTGGCATTCATCCCCGCTAATTCTGGAATGACGGTTGCAGCTTCTTTTATCGCTTTGGCAGCCGACATATTTTTGCCGAAAACATGGCCCGGATGAACATCCCCTTTATCATCGATAATCGCGCAACTGTACTTATCGGCAGGTTCGCTCGAACCATCAATCTTCCAACCTGGGTTGGCTGTCACGAAATAGAACAGCTTCCCGTCTGCTACGCCTGAAAAGAAAACGCCGGGAGGTGGAGCCCACGCAGTCCACCCAGGGTTTTTCTCCGCAAGGGAATGACCTCCTTCTTTAACTTCCAACCACTTCTGTTCTGCCATTACATCGAAGCCACCCATAAGTTTAGACTTCTGGATTGTCGTAGTCCCCGCAGGCAAATTGGCGGTATCGAAATGCGCGTTTTCCGGAATCTTCTTTTTGTTGGGCTTCTGCTTCTTCTTTGGCTTCTCTTCTTCTGGTTGCTTCGCTGCGCTCACGAAGATAGGCGTCCCATCCGTGAAAATATCAACCAACTCATTGTGCATCGGGACGGAACCATATACCTGCGGACCATCATCCCCCTGTGGTGGCACTTTTTCTACTTTCCAAGTAGAATGGGCTCCTAATCCCCCTGCATCCTGTTTTGTATAGTACCAATCAGCCCCCTCAAATTTGGCCATGTAAACCGTGCCGGAAGGAGCATCAATCAGACTCTGAACGGAAGGTACCGTGCTCACGTTGTGGAAATAAGTTTCCTCCCCCTTCACCGGATGGGACAACACAGGATCCTTATCTTCTGGAACACCCCATTCAACCGGCTCTTCACTCACCGTGACATCGGCACCTTGGTGGAATGCAGTTTGCAGATCGTCTTTGGCGATGGCTGAACTGAGCGTTACTACTTCACCCGAAAGCGAACTGGAAACCTCCCAGGCATTCGGCCCCGCTTTCGTAAAAACAGAACTCTGCCCATCATCGTAGACCACAACAAACTGCATCCCCGTTTTCATGCCCTTCAGCACTTCAATAGAAGGAATGCCCGGCACCTTCAGGAACTTATTCTCTTTCTTCCCAGGCGCATCGCCCGAATAGATCTTAAAATAAAAAGTGTTCTGCTCCTGTGCTGCGTAATCCGACTCCAAATACCCAGAAACTTTCTTATTGGTCGCACCATCCTTAGCCACATCCCACGTCTTACCGTCCTTGCTGACTTCCCAATAGTCATTGTCTGCGTCCGCATCATGGATAGTTTTTGTGTACGTGTAGACATCACCCAACTCAAAGGCATCGGCAGACGTGCCCTTAGTCTTATCAAAAACCTGGGTGAGCACTGTCCCCGCAGGCATCGCCGCTAACACGTCTTCTGTGGGCGGGCCACCAGTAAAGATTTCGTTCCCGGCGGATGGCTTTGCTGCCACTGTATCCGGTTCCCCCGATTCGGGCATCTTCACCATCACAGGAACGTCATCACCCACCAATGTCCAAATATCAGTAATAACCGAATCCTCCATTGCTCCAGTCGGATCCTCCCCTGCCTTTATGTGCTCCCAGTTGTTCTCACTGATTTTTTTCCAGAAATGGATCCCATCCGAATAGGCGGTCTTGATCTGCGTACCCACAGGCAAACCCTGAACGTCGCTCACATTAGGCTGGGGAACAGCGTCCCACCCCCAGTTTGGTGCCTGCTTTACCTTGACATTGTTCAATACCTCCCAAGCGACAAGCATACTCTCATTGGGGGACAGCTCTCCCGCATCCGTTGGCGCAGTATGCTTCCAATTCTTCCCATCTATTTTCGTATAGGTGTGCGTAGTAAAATCTTCAGCCACGCCCTTCAGTTCGGTCCCCACCGGCCACAACATCACTGTTTGCAAATTAGGAACCTTGGGCATCGAATCCCAATTGTCTTCAGACTCACCGCCTTCAGGCTTCTTAATATGAACTTCTTTGGAGAGATTCCAGATATTGGGCAGTTCCGTGTAATCCACGTTCTGTTCCGGCATGTAATCGTTTTTCCAGATTTTCGGAGCTACCTTTGTCCAGATGATGTCATCCTTGCCAAATTTCTTATCCGCCTTTCCCGCACCAACGCCCTTCAGCTGTGTGCCTAACGGATAGTTTTTGAAATCACTGAACCCGGGCTGGAGTAATTCTTCCCAGCCGCCTTCCAGTTCAGGGAACTTCACATACTCCGCATCCTCAGTCGCCTGCATATCGTTCAGGAGTGTGCTGGAGGGAGCAGTAACTTCGGGCTCCCCCTCCATAATGTACGACCACTTCCCATCGGGCTTCTTGGTGGCAATCCAATCACCCAGCTTCACCTGGGTGCCTTCCGGCCACCCATCGATGTCCGAAACGCCCACCTCAGGCACAACCTTTTCCCAGCCCCCACTGGGTGAATCATCTTCTGCGTCCGGGGGTGTCTTCCCCGTGGACTTCGTTGGGGCAACGTAGACCTCATCATTCATAATGCCCAGGAGGTAGTCTTTGAATCCCTCATTGGAGAGATCTGCCCAGTCGCTGTACTTCCCGTTCTCATAACGCTTCCACGTATAGGGTCCGCTGTCGGCAACCTTAATCCATTGGATATTGAAACCATCCGCCGGGAAGAAATACTCGGTGCCAATCACGTCCGACTTTATTTCAGCTAAGGT
>Ga0307376_10005790_pt1 | contig 11067 bp, 12 predicted proteins | sample TR2MG_FD_202536 | JGI IMG/M metagenome (GOLD analysis project Ga0307376, IMG submission 202536) | Soil microbial communities from Risofladan, Vaasa, Finland - TR-2 | ecosystem: Environmental > Terrestrial > Soil > Coastal area > Acid sulfate soil | place: Finland: Risofladan, Vaasa | collected... | reverse complement strand
CCAAATATTGACTTATGGGCATAGTACATTTAGTCAACAGTAACTTTTTGACGATGAAACAATTCTCCGCCTGCGGCGGTCACGTTGGTTTTAGTTTTAAGTTGAAAAAGATCAAAATAATATGGAACAAAATGAACTTAGAAAATTGGACACCGAATTAGAGTTAGATTACAAAAAGGAACCAAATACTGATGAAATTTAGGGGGAATGTCCTGTTTGTGAGGATTGTGATTATAGCAGCACTTCGATAAATTAAATTCCCCGTTAATAGAATTATAATCATGAAAGATTACCTTGATACACATGGGAAATGAACCGATAGATATTAGGTATGTTCGGGTTAGGGATATTGCAGGAGAAAAAAAGATTATGAGATCGGCACTGATACTGGCTGGTGGGAGCGGCAGGCGGTTGGGGTGTAAGGAAAAGGCGCTGATACCCATTAAAGGCAGGACCATATTAGAATATAACCTGGATTTGCTTGAAAGACTGGTTGATGAAATCATTATATCAGTGCGGGATGATGAACAAAAGTGCGTCCTGGCGCAATATACTGGCGAAAGGACTATTATTGCAGACCATTACACAGATGTTGGACCATTAGCAGGTATGCTGGAAGGACTAATAAATTCAGAAGGAGAATATGTTTTTATTACTGCGTGTGACATGCCTTTTCTGAATCCTGAAGTTGTTGAGATGCTGTTCGAACGAGCTATTGGTCATGATGCAGCCATCCCTGTATGGGAAAATAAGATGCTTGAGCCCCTGCATGCTGTTTATCGTACCAGTCCAATGGTAATTGAGACTGAAAAAGCTATCAAAAACGGTGATAAGATCGCGCTGGCACCGGTCTTTAACATGAAGGATGTGGTGTACGTGGATATGGAAGATGTCAGGGCAATAGATCCCGGGCTCAGGACATTTATAAACATCAACACACAGGAAGATATGGAACTTATCGAGGAATGAAATGAATCCCCCTATAATATGTATCGTAGGCCAGTCAGGAAGCGGAAAGACCACGCTGATAGAGGGGCTGTTGACCGGACTTAACAAGCGGGGTTACCGTGTAGGTACTATTAAACATCACAGCCATGACGATTTTGAAATAGACCATGAAGGGAAAGATACCTGGAGGCATGCCCGGGCCGGGGCTGAAACGGTTTCCATATCGTCACCAACCATGTTTGCAATAATAAAAAAGGTGAATAAGGAACTCACACTTGATGAAATTGCAGGTTTTATGGAAGACAGGGACGTAATCCTTGCAGATGGATATACCAGCTCGGAAAAACCCAGGATCGTAATTAATACTGAACCTGTTGATTTTGCCCATTTCGGAAGGGGTAAAGAAATTGTAGCAACCATCGATAGTCCATTTAATGAGGAACAGCTCTTGCGAATCATTGATCTTGTGGTAGCCAGAATTAACATAGCTGGTCCATGAGTATTATCAGGACCTTATTCTGGAAGAACAGGAATTTTAAAAAATAATCAGTATATCAAAAGCTATAAGTAAAAAAATGTTAAGTGCTCCGGCCGGGATTTGAACCCGAGTTTTCGGCTCGAAAGGCCGGAATGATTGACCGGACTACACTACCGGAGCACAATGGTGTTTTTTATTTATTGTTGAATAGTCCCGGGCGGATTCGAACCGCCGTCGCGGGCTGTCCTCATCCTCGACCCTATAAGAGTCTCGGGTTCCAAAGGCCTGCAGGATTGACCTCTACCCTACGGGACTGCAGGGTATCCTAATAACGCATTAAAGTACTTATTCTTTGTTGTTAAGATGGCTGTTAATCCAGATTTTGAGCAGGATTTATAGATACAGAAGACCTGATACATCAAAAGGTTTATGTCTTTTAAAGGCATCCATAAGGAGCACCCTCTTGCCCAAATATATTGTGCCCGGGTGGGGTAGGGGTTATCCTATAGGACTGTGGATCCTTCGACTCGGGTTCGACTCCCGACCCGGGCCCCAAAACATTTTTTTCAGATTTATTCTCTTTGCGGTCTTAGCGTCCTTTGCGGTAAGTATTAATCTCCACCAAAAAATTTTTTAAAAAAAAAATTTCCGACCGGAATTTCCAGTCGAAAAAAAAGAGCTGTAGAACAATTAAGTTCTACAATTATTCGGATTTATCTTCGCTTTCTTCTGAGGACTCATCTGTTGCTTCAACAACTTCAACTACTTCTTCAGGTTCATTACCCAGCAATAACCCAATGGATTTGTTACCGTATTCCTCAACTGCAGTATTTATCTGCCCGATCTCTGTTGAAATCTCCTCGCCCCTCATGGTTTTTCGGCGTCTCATTCCATCTACAGGGGATTTAAAACCGACTCCGCCAACGATCAGTATCTTACGTCTACGTGGACCGGGAAGTCCGCTGCGCATCGGGAACCCATCCTTATCGGTCCCGCCAGTGATCTTCAGGGTATATCCCGGGAGACCTACTGCATCTCCACCTACTGTATCCCCTATACTCTTACCTGCGAATTTGTTTGCCTGGCTACCCGATATCTCTATCTGATGAGCTGATCCGGTATTTCTGTCTGAAACTGTGACTCTAAAATCTGCCATTCATTATCTCCTTTATAAAATTGATCTAAATGATAATATGTACTATCTTTGAATATAACGGACTTTACAAGCTATAAAGATATTTAAGATTATCGAGGGGAGAAAATATATTACTACAAAAATTCCAGACAATACAACAAATATTAACAGATATTAGATAATCAAGAGAATTATGAATCGGGACGCTCCTATCATTGGAATAGATATTGGTGGTGCAAACACAAAGATAGCATCTCTTGACACTCATGTAGCAGAACTGCATTACATTCCTATGTGGAAAGATACCAGCCTGCCTCAAAAACTAAAAGAGATCGCACAAAGACTCTCTCCCTCAAAATTAGGGGTGGTAATGACAGGGGAATTGGCTGATTGTTTTTCAGATAAAGAACAGGGCATCAGGTTCATAATGGATGCCGTAGATGCTGCTTTCCCAAATGCACTGTACCTTAACAACAAAGGAGAATTCATAAAAGCAAACGGAGATATCAGGTCATTGGCTGCTGCCAACTGGATGGCTTCGGCCCTGGTAGTAGGAAAAGAAGAAGATTGTATCTTTGTCGATCTTGGCAGTACTACTACAGACCTGATTCCGGTGAAGAACGGGCGCCCTCTGGCCCAAGAGACCGATTTTAAGAGGTTCGGACGGCATGAACTCCTGTACCGGGGAATTTTGCGTACAAATATTGCAGCACTGATGAATAGGATTGAACTGGGTTCTATACAATACAGGCTCTCATCTGAATTTTTTGCCCAGACCGCAGATGCGCACCTACTGCTGGGGAATCTCAAACCAGAAGACTACACCTGCGATACGGCAGATGGATGTGGAAAATCCCTGGAAGATGCAGCACGGCGTTTGGCCCGGGTGGTTTGTGCTGACACTTCAGAACTGGATAACACAGAAATTATGAACATGGCCAGCCAGATATACGAAGGGCAGAGGATCGAGCTTGCAGAAGCAATGAACATACTTGCTTCAAAACATGGTATCAATAAAATTGTAGGTGCCGGTCTTGGAGAATTCTTAATAAAGGATGCAGCCCAGCATGCCGGACTTGCCTGCACGTTATTATCAGACATTTATGGCTCAGCTATTTCAAAGGTCTTCCCTGCTTATGCAGTTGCATATCTTGTAAATGAGGTTTAGTCTTTCAATATCTTATTAATGGCTTCCATATCCACATGTGTTAGAAAATGCCGGGCCAGCTTATGGTACGGATCCTGGTAGTTTATCCCGGCCTTGATGTTGTGGTACGATACCCCTCGCTTTGAATAAAGGAAATCCAGAAAAGCATCCCTGATATTCTCATTTTCGAACAGGCCGTGAAGATACGTTCCCCAGATCAATCCGGATCTATCTATACAACCATCATTAAAAAAAGCTGGTTTATCTTCATGCAGCAGGGTATCCCCCATATGTATTTCATAACCCGAAACCTCCTGACCTGCAATTCTGCCCAGAATTGGACCGTCTCCAGTCACTTTTTTCCGGGTTTGGATTGTCTGCTTTTTATATTCACCAAAACTTGTGGATACATCCAGCAGTCCCAGACCATCAACTACTGCAGCACTTCCCCCCTCAATCCCGCTATCAGTTATGGTTTTACCCAACATCTGGTATCCGCCGCATATCCCAATTAAGGGAATGCCAGCCCTTGCCAATTCATATATCCTATGATGAGTCCCGCTTTCTTTTAATGCCAACAGATCATCAATTGTATTCTTGGTACCCGGTATGATTAAAGCATCTGGCTGTCCAATATCCTCGTCAAGTTCCACATATCTAATATTTGAAAGCGGTTCGAGAGGTTCGAAATCTGTGAAATTCGAGATCCTGGGCAATCTTAAAATGGCAATGTCAACAAATCCATTATTAAATACCTGCTTTTTATCAGCTATCGAGACTGAATCCTCGGAAGGTATAGATAAATCAGTATAGGGAATAACACCCAGTACAGGTACTCCGGTTATTTTTTCAAGCTCTTTCAGTCCAGGTTCTAATATGGCTGGATCACCCCTGAATTTATTGATAATTATGCCCCTGACCAGGGGTGCAATATCATCTGGCAGCAGTTTAATTGTCCCGTATAAGCTTGCAAACACACCGCCCCGCTCGATATCTCCAACAAGTATTATGGGGGGTTTTAGCAACCTTGCCGTACCGATATTTACAATATCCCGCTCATATAAGTTGATCTCAGCGGCCCCCCCGGCCCCTTCTATGATCACCATGTCATACTTCTCAGCCAATCTGTAATAGGCAGATTCAACTACCTTCATCATATCATCAATTGACTCATAATAATCACCGGCAGTACGGTCTGCATAGGGTTTACCCAGGATGATCACCTGGGATTGACGGTCCCCTTTTGGTTTTAGCAGTACAGGGTTCATGTCAGCAGTAGGCTCAATGCCACAGGCTTTTGCCTGGATGGCCTGAGCAATCCCGATCTCATCGCCTTCAATAGTGATCCAGGAATTGAGGCTCATGTTCTGGGCTTTAAAAGGTGCCACCTCTAGCCCTTGCTCTGCAAATATCCTGCATAAAGCTGTAACGATGACGCTTTTTCCTACATGTGAGCCTGTACCCAGCACCATCAAGGGTTTTGCACTATGCTTCATTTAAGACCTCGTTATTGTCATTATTGCTCAGATTCCTGTAATAGAGGCACATTCCAGCCATTAAACATATCAAGGATTACATGAGATGCAGTGTATACTGCGCCTGTGATCAATAAGAAATGTGTCCTTGTATCACGATAAATCACAGATGCTCCGAGGAATATCAATGGAAAGAATATATTATGAAGTAATGCCCGATGCATAAATGCAAAATGATCTAAGTCAGGGATCAGTGCCAGAGGCAATAGATAAAAGATATATTTGGTGTTCTCTTTTTTGGAACCCAATAACAGCGCAAATAATGGTACTATAGCATGAACAGCCCAGTCAGGCATTTTGACACCCTAAAATGATGATTTAATAAATTGGTTGATGTAGTAGCTAATGATTGAAAAGCATATTGATATCCCAGGTAAAGTTTATTGTAGATTAATTGCAAAGTAATTTATCGGGTTTGATGGTATGAATGAAAATATTGATGATGATGAACTTGATAAAATGATTATGCGTGGCCAGACTATGGGGGAGAAGAAAGTATCTCACCATGATATGATGTTCAAAGCACTCTCCAATCCTATTAGGCGGAAAGTCATAGTTTCAATTGGTGCTTTTGGGAAATCCAGGTCCGAAATCGAAGAAGAGTTGCATATTGATGGATCATTGTTCAAATATCATATTGATTTTTTGAAAGAAGGTAATTATATTTTTCTTGAAGATGATATATTCAGGCTTACTGATGAGGGACTTACTTTATTAGCAAACATTTAAGGATCTCTCCAACATTAAGTGGATGCTTTGTTCAACGAACCTTCTTCATCGATGGCGTATAAAAGTGTAGCCTTACCTTAGCCCATCAACGTTTTTCCATCTTCGGTCAGCCATAGCTTTGTCTTAGGTATCATCGTTTATCACATAATTTATTGCAGCTTAGACTACATGAACAGCAGTGGCTTTAAATGAAACGGTCACATGCTTACCCAGCTCAAGTCCCAACTCCAGTGCCGATTGTTTTGTTATGAACGAATTTATCACAAAACCGCAATCAACCTTTACCCTCAAAAGCGCACCCATCGGTTCAATTTCGATCACATTCCCTTCAAACGCATTCCTGGCACTGCTTTTAACAGGCACTATACTAATTGTTACATTCTCAGGTCGCAGGCACGCATGGACTCTTTCACCAACCGCACACCCGGACACCGCCTCTATCTCACAACTGTCCAGGGCAATACGGGAAAGTCCTTCATTGTTAGCAGTGACTGTTCCTTTCAGCACGTTTTCAACTCCCATAAAATGCGCTACCCGGTCATTAAGCGGTCTGTCAAACACCTCATTAGTTGTTGCAACCTGTACGATTTTGCCCTCCATCATAACAGCGATGCGGTCTGCCAGTATCTGTGCTTCGGTCTGGTTATGGGTCACATGGATTACCATCAGATCGGACATATCGTGTATTTTTTTCAGCAATCGCCTGGTCGTATCCTGAGTTCCAGGGTCAAGGGCACTCAGCGGCTCATCCAGCAATAGCACATCCGGTTCAATGAGAAGCACACGCGCAAGTGCAACCCGCTGCTGTTCACCCCCTGAAAGTGTTAGCGGATATCTATGCAGAAGGTGTGAGATGTTCAGGTTCTCGGCCATCCTCTCCACCTTGCTAAGGTTCCTGATACCTCTCATGCGCAGTCCGAACTCTATGTTCTTCCTGACATTCAGGTGCGGGAAAAGGGAATAATCCTGGTATACAAAACCAATATTGCGCTTCTCTGGAGGCAGTCCAGTGACGTTTTTCTCATTAATAAATATTTCACCGCCATCCGGTGCATGAAATCCGGCAATTAGTTCGAGCAGGAGTGTTTTTCCGGCACCAGTGGGACCAAGTATTACTAAATATTCACCATCCTGCACTTCAAGATTTATTCCCTTAAGCGCAAATTCTTTCCAGTTCCGGTGCAAACCCTTAATCCTTATCATACAGACGCCAGCCCGCGGATATAAGCCTCACCGCTATGAATATTGTAAGAGTAACCAGTATCAACAGAACCGCAATCGGTCTTGACGCTGACAGGCCGTACGACAGGTATCTGTCATACACAAGTGTCGGGCCTATCATCGGATAATATGCTATTATCACGACAGCACCGAACTCACTTATCGCCCGCGCCCAGCACATGATCGAACCTGCCAGGATGTGGCGTGCAGCAAGCGGCAGTGTGACAAATAAAAAGGCTTTCCACATAGGAGCACCAAGCGAACGGGCTGTGTTCTCAAGTCTGGGGTCTATATTCTGGAACCCTTCACGTACCGAGTTGGTAAGGAAGGGCGTAGATACAAAGAGCATGGCAATGACGATACCGGCAAATGCATCCCTGAACTGGATATACGACTCAAGCGGAGCGCCAAGCAAGCCATTTGCGCCAAAAATGGTGAGAAGTGCTATACCAGCCACCGTATGCGGGACGACTACAGGTATATCCAGTACGCTTTCAACAAAACCTTTTGCAAAAAAGTTCTTCCGTGCAAGGATATATGCTGCAGGTATCCCAAGTACCAGGGATATCAGCGTTGCAACGAGCCCGGCATACATGGATAATGATATGGACTTTATAACAGACTTTTCGCAAGCTGCATTGATAAGTGCAGGCAGGTCGGTGACTACCTGCTCTATCACCATGTTGGCAAGCGTTACAACAACAAATAACAGCAACAGCAAAGCCAGGAAAAGAAATACGAGCATTAGTGGCTCAGGTGCTTTTCGGCTTGTAAGCATGTGTCCGGTCTGCTTTTTCCTTAACATTAGATGGTGATATCAAATTCTAATTGTATTAAATTTAACCCAGCCCGGGAAAACTAATCCCACTCCCCGGGTAGAGTAGTCGGTTTATAGTAATGCTCTCAGTTCGGCATGTACTTTTTCTGCATCATTTGTTACAGCCGGTACGATAGGGGGCTGTCCGTTGTCTATGAATACATTCTGCCCGTCAGTGCTGAGCAGCAGTTTTATGAACTCAACTCCAAGCTCTGGCTGCATTGCATTGTCCGGAATGGTAATGCCGTAAACAATTGGCGTGCCGACGACTATATTACCGTTTGCGGTCCTGACCCTGACTGTATTATATTTATCCGCATTTTCAACTGAACTCAGGTCTATCTGCGGCGGGAGTTCCACAAACTTGAATCCATGCTGTACTGCAACACTTCTGTAAATATAGAAATAATCGATCTCACCCGTCTCAAGTGCAGATGAAAGTTCAACCTCCATGCTTCTCATCATTATCTTTTTTGTGTTAGGCTCAATATATTCAGAGGCCGGCATTACTGCTGTATATGTTCCATTGTCGAATGTCATCGCTATTGCGGTATTATCTTCCATAAGGTCGTCAAAGATGCTCTCATCATTATAGTAGGCTTCAGATAGCTGGGTTACCATTACTGAACGGTAACCGCAGGGGTCATCATTCGGATTTGAGAAACCAAATGTCACATCAGGTCTGCGCAGTATCTCGTACCAGTTATCAGAATTGACCTCGCTACTGTATTTGCTGTCATCGGTATAAGCTATGACTATCTGGTTCTTCGCAAACGCAAGGTACCAGTCCGTATATTCCGGTATCATCATTGTTGGAATGAGGGTATAATCGGCTGATGCCAGAATATCTGCCTGTTTGTTGAGCTCTGTTATCTTTTTTATAGACGCACTGCTGCCTGCTGGTTCGCGCTGCACATCCACATTCGGATGAAGCGTTTCGAACTTCTCCTCCAGTTCTGCCATGGGTACGCTAAGACTGCCGGCGTGGAATATCTTGAGTACCAATTCACCCTCTGGTCCAATGGTTTGAACAGCGTCTTGACCGTTTATGTTTACATCATCGTTTGTGGTGGTTTCGTTATTAATACATCCGGTTGCTGAAAATACCGCTCCAAATAGTACGAATATCGTCAGGATTGTAAAAATTTTATTCTTAATTGTCATGGATATGTTCGGATGAACATATTGGTTGATAAAGATTATTATTTTAATTTTATCAAATTTGACATCATATGTCTTCGATTAAGTCCACCAATCATTTCTAAATCGATACTTATTCCTCAAGACCAAGAGCAAGTACAACCTTTTATCGAAAAATCTTATATTAATACACTCGTGCGGCTTACTTCGCTGTTATTTCCCCTTTAATTATTGTAAAAGTCAATATTATTAAGTATTTTTTTCAATTTTGGTACTTTTTCGACAATCTCTTTATGTATTAATAAAACTCTCTTTAAATCGAGGTCATAATGGAACGAACACATGCTAAAACAAAATTATGGCTTGTAAACAACAAAGATGAACCTATAATGGGGGAGGGAAAGACATCTCTCCTTAACATTATTAAAGAAGAGGGCTCCCTGAACAAGGCATGCAAAAAAATGAACATCTCATATAAGCATGCATGGCTTCTGCTAAAAGAAATTGAAGATAGCGTAGAAGAGCCTGTATTAATCAAAAGACGAGGCGGAAAAGACAAAGGTACATTTCTAACAGAAAAAGCAATAAACTTAATAGAAGAATATAATACATATCAAAATATACTTGAACAAACCGTTTATGATAATACTTTCTGGGAGATGATTGGGTTGAAAATATCTGCAAGAAATCAGATGAAAGGCAAAGTATTGGATATCGAGAAAGGGGACCTTGTGTCAAAAGTAAAGATCCAGATAGAACCTGCAACAATAACTGCGGTTATAACAACAGAAGCTGTTGAAGCCCTCGATATCAATAAGAACGATAAAGTAATGGCTATAGTAAAAGCCACAGAAGTCATGATCGGAAGAGAATAATTTTACTAACGTTCAGTGACAAGCCAGAAATGTATGGAAGGATTCAAACAGAAAATAATTGAGTTCTAACCATATAAAAATTATTTTAGAATGGGAGATTTATTGATTTTAATATTTTTATTATCTTTCGATCTCTTTAAGAATGAGTGAGTAAATTTCAATCGATTCCTTGAAATACTAGGATTCAGGAAATGACAATACATTCTTAATTGTGATAAGTTGAATTTACCCACACGATGTTAAAGAGAACCAAAAAAATAATCTCAGCCTATAAAAAAAGACCTTGTCAACAGGCTGAAAGTGGATGATATCAAGATAGATGAGATGATAGCAGGTATAAATGATGTCATCAAATTCGAAGACCCTGTGGGTAAAACTCTATCTGCCCTTGAACTGGATAGCGGTCTTGAACTGTACCAGGTCAGCTGCCCGATCGGTTTAATTGGCGTTATTTTCGAATCCCGCCCCGATATCGTCCCCCAGATTATGTCGCTGTGCCTCAAGAGCGGTAACGCTACGATTTTCAAAGGAGGAAGTGAAGCAGCGCACTCAAACAGGGCTATCTTTGATGTGCTTGTCAATGCAATTGAAAGCATAGCAGGTATGCCCCTGGGTGCATGTGCGCTCCTGGAGACACGAGAAGAGGTCAGCGAGATGCTGAAGCTTGATGAATATATTAACCTCCTCATCCCTCGAGGCTCCAACGAGTTCGTGAAATACATACAGGATAATACTCGGATTCCAGTGCTTGGACACTCTGCAGGGATCTGGTGGCGATTGTTTGGGGAAAAAGAGAAATAAAATATGAAGACCACATTTCATGGTCTTCGCTCTTTCAGCCATATTGAAATCTGATCTTTCTTCAAATATACAAGACAACTTGCCAGCAGCAGTAATATAACACCCAGAATAAGCCAGCATTGAATAAGCAGAAATATTGTAATAAAAATATGCTTATATATTATCCTGCAAATGCCTAAGCAATATGAATTGGATGAAAAAATTGAAAACGAATCCATTCTATAAAGATCCGGATTATTTG
>Ga0307376_10005789_pt1 | contig 11067 bp, 8 predicted proteins | sample TR2MG_FD_202536 | JGI IMG/M metagenome (GOLD analysis project Ga0307376, IMG submission 202536) | Soil microbial communities from Risofladan, Vaasa, Finland - TR-2 | ecosystem: Environmental > Terrestrial > Soil > Coastal area > Acid sulfate soil | place: Finland: Risofladan, Vaasa | collected... | reverse complement strand
GCGGGAAGCTACTCAAGTCGGAAGTAATAACCCCGGCTGATGTAACTTTCCCGTTTGTTACATCCGAGTGAAAGAAATATGTTGACGAGGCTACGTCTGCATCAAAAGCAGCAGCAAGAGTAATGGGCGTGTTGAAAAAGTCCAAACGTGCGCCAGCCTGATTAACATCCCCCTTAAGAGAGCATTTGTAGAACGCACCATGCCCATTAACGAAATTCACCTTTCCTTTACCGGAAACAGTATGGCTGTTGTGAGCTTCAAAAGTAACAAAATCTGTTCCCAAGACAAACAAGCTGTGGTCCTCAGCAGATTTACCGGCTATTTGAGGAAGGTCCACAAGTTTGAGGCTTCCACGGCCTTCATAATGGATGCCGTCTTTCCCTCCAATAATTTGTCGTACTGTGTAGATTTTCATTTCTACACCCCGAGCGTTGATCACCTCAAGGTCAATAGCATGTCCCTCACTTTGGGCTTCAATCCTGTTGTAGTTACTTAGGTACAAATTGGTATCTTTAACAGACAGGGCAGCAAATTTGGTGATATTACAAAGGATGTCGCACTCTTCTTCTGTCCCAACTATATCGGTAAGTAGCGCATTATGAGCGAACAAACCATTGCTGCACTCATTAGCTTCGATTTTGGCACAGTTAAGAACCTTGATAGAACCATACTCTACACCCCTACCCTGAAGCTCTACGACACTGGCCTCTGTTTTAGCAACCGTAATTTCTCCGATACCTTCTACTTCTATGGTGTTCGCCCCAGAGATAAAGAATGGGGATTCTTCGCTCTCACTAGCTGTTGCAGAGGCAACCTCAGAAAAACGAATAAAGGAATTAACCCCACTTGCAGTAAGAACAACAATTTGGTCATTCTGGCTGCTGATAGATTCTGTTTTAGTAAGTGTAAACCGGCCTAGGATATCCCCTCGAATAGCTACCTTCTCCACAGAAGTTATTTTGGCTACATCATAGAAATCTATTGTGCCACCAACACCAGCATACACACGAACAGCATCCCCAGAGTGCGAGAGAATCTCTCCGATCTCAGTTACTTGGATCTGGCTATATTCCCCAACAGAGAAATAGGCCGCAGTCTCAGCATTAGACTCAATAAGGTTAATACGAGCAAATTCAGATGGCCCGGAGGTACCAGAAACAATAAGTCCTGCTATATCCTCTCCCCTAATAGTCTCAACATCTGTCAGAATCCCACGACAATTACCCAGATACGCCCCGGCTTGAGAACCAAGAATGCCGTCTGTTGCTGTATGGATATCAAAAACGCTATCCTCCATAAACAGACCAGCTTCTTCGTCTCCAAGAAGTTTTTTAACATCTCTGGTTTGGACCCTGGCTGAGTTCGAAGCTACAATCCCGGAATTCTTTCCATGAATCAGATCGCAGTCCGCAACCCGGAGTACACCGCCGTTAACAACACAACCATTTCCCTCCAACCCACGAACAGCATCTCTGACTCGTTGGAACACAGCCTGAGCAGAATCGGTAATCATGGCCCCCGTAGTTTTTCCTCGAACTTCGGTGTAGTCCCGGAAAACGGATTTGCTTTCTCCAGAAAGATTGACGGCATCTTCACCTGTCGAGTAGATCTTCTCCCCTTCTGCAAGGTCAAAGCTAGACCGTACACCCTTAATCGCTGTGCCTTCAGAACTAAGATATTCTGTTACTGTAAGGCTAAATACTTTAGAATCAGTAGCATCAATACACGATTTTTGGGTAGAGAGAACTTGCGCCACATTCTTAAGCCGGAGGATGCTCTTGTCCAATAAAAAACCATTACTTTGTGTGGACTCTACTAGCGTTATTTCATTGAAATAACCTTCGCTATCCTCTGAAATATCAACAGCATCTCCTTGTGGAGACTTAATTTCTGTGGTTTTTCTAACTTCAATTTTAGAGCTGTCAGATACCTCAAGTGTTGGTCCTATCTGGCTTTCCACTGTACCTAAACCATACAGACGAATAGATGAATGATCTATTCCTTTGAAAACTGGACCGCTAGTAGTTGTATAACTAGTAGACAATTTTGAAGAGACATCTACTTGACAATCATCTTCCACAGAAATGAAATATTCGTCGATACCTTCTGCGGTAGTTTCGTCGATAAAGAATTTACATCCTGCTGTGGCTTTAATTGCATAAGGCATACCAGAAAATTTGCAATCTCGCATACGAATTTCACAAAAATATGTGAACTCTACTGGGCCATGAAATTCGCAATCAATATATTCAACTCTGGTATTTTGACCTATTTTTACTGGTTCTGAGTTATTAAACACACAGCTTTTAAAAACGACAACACAGTTGTCCCAAATTTCAAACTCTTTGTCAAAAGTACACCCATCAAAAACTATACCATTTGACCCATAAGGGGGAAAGGGGTCAACGCCCTCCTGCCCTCTAGTATCAGCATCTAATCGGGGACCGGCCAATCCGTAAGCAAAATAATCTCGAAAAATACACAGTTTAAAGGTCCAGTTCATGTGACCTTCGAAGTGTAATGGACCCGTTCCTGATTCTAACGTTTTATCTCGAAGTGAAATGTTCGTCATAGTATAATCGGACAACCGATAAAACGTATATAGGGTCTTGATATCTCCTTGAATAGTCTCAGCCATTATCTTTTATACTCCCGCGTACCCCGCCAAATTGAAGACCATGTAGAGCATGGGATATAATTTCTAAATGGGGTACCACACGGTTCCATATCCGCATCTATAAACACAGATTTTTGGTTCCCAAAATAACTAACTTCTCCTTCGATATCTATATCCCCAGTGAGCTTAATTTTAGGGGCAGTTATAGCCACTTCTTCTGTAGAAGAAATAGCCAAAGACTGCATACCCACGATATCCAATCTTCGACCTACACGATCAAAAATAATGTATCCTAGGTCCTCACTATTCTCACGATATAATAGTTTAATTCTGTCCTCTCCAGGATCTAGTTCCATGGCAGCTCGTGTATCAAATAATTCCGTGTTCTTCTTTTGCGTTTGCTCAGGATGAATGTCTAGTTTAATTGAGTTATCATCTCCAATAGTTCCCGAACTAATCTCCAACCCAGACCGAACGGCATTCACTAATGAAACATTGTGAGTAAAATGGGATAGGTTATCCAAACTCATAGGCTCATGTTGTGTACCTGAAACCCGACCACGGCGAAGAACACCATTCTCTAAAAGCGGGGTATTGGACTCAAAACGAAGTTCTGCCCCAAGACGGTCAGTTAAAACCATCTCTTCTACTTCATCACGTTCTTTCACGAGCAGCGAGGCCCCCTTGAGCGTCTTGAAAAACATTTGGGTATCCGGGGTATGGTCTACCATATCCGCGAGTTCTAGGGGCAATTCTGGCCCTTGTTCCTCTTCCCAGTATCCTTGGTACTCTGTGGGTCTGGGCGGGAGCATATAATCCCCACCCTTGCCCCCCGATTCATTAAAACCTTCTTCCTCTTCTGTTTCTTTTCTCGGGGGGTCTAGTGTTGTTCCAGTCACTCCATAACGTTTACGACGGGCAGCATTAGCAACCCAGCCCCCGAAATATACAGGTTGTTCGGGATGAGCACGTTCGTACATAACGTACACCCGTGCGCCTACAGGAGGGACAGTAAAAGAACCAAAGCCCATTCCAGAGCCGTGTCCAAACAGAGGTAGGCACCAGTCTAGCGAAAGAGTAGCAAAACGAGGTTTGTCAGGAAATCGGTTACTGTACTCTGGGCCATCTTCAGCTACACGAACCTTCACCCTACCCCGATGGTCCGGATCACGGTTGAATTCTACAATCCCCCGGACTATGGCAACGCGGTCACGTGCGTGTACCCCAGAACCTGCACGCCAATCCAGGCCAAGGTTTATAGGAGCCTTTTTTTCAAACTCACGAATAGGCATACTATTCCTCTATAACTTTTTGTTGCCCAGCCTTAAGATTTTTAACGAATCTTGAGTGAGCTGCCTTGGTAATGACACCACCACGATCCCAACCCAACCGGGTTAGTTCCATGTGTGTCCGCATTTCACCACCACGAATTTCATGATTGACCCCAGTAATTGTCCAAAGTGTAGAGGTCCAGTGAAAACGCATTTTTGTATCCGACACGGGGACGAAGACATAAACAGCAATAACTCTACCAGGAGCGATCTCCTTTGAAGGGTCCCCAAAAATTTCTAAAGTAGCTCGGTTAATGAAAGACTGCATAGAAATCCAGTAATTCATCGCCTGCTCATCAGCCTTCATCCGGTCAGCTACAGCATTAGTCATTTCAGGGTGTAACGCATCTTCTTCCGCTGCTTCTGCTCCCGCAGCCTGGGAAGACCCACTAGTACTACCTTCAGACCGGTTAACGTCATTTTCTTGAAACCCTGTCTGTAACTTCCCAAAGGTATTAAAATCAAAAGCTACAATACCCCGTTGTTCTTTGTTGTAGTGTAATTCTCGGTTAACCTCATCCCAAGTATGAATCATAAGTTCCCCTGTTTGGGGGTCATCAATTTTGAACGTAATCCCCGAAGCACCGGTTTTTTGGGCAACCCAAACCTGTACATTTGGTTGGAACGAGATAACATCCGAAGTAGGATCACGCATGTAAATATATTGTCTGACTGGCTCTTTATCAAACGTTTCACAACCAAAAAACAAGTAGCCTTGAGGTACTGTGGGGCTTCCATCGGCTGTTTTTCCAGCACGGTACTCTAATCTACACGTAAAGTTATTATATTTTGGGTCAGAGGCACGAACATAACCACACAACCGGTTCAAAAAAGTTAAAGCATCTTCTTTTTCACGAAATTTATGCTGTACGTGTTCTGCTTCTGTGCTTACTGCTCCGTCATTAGTTGATAGAAGCTCCTTGGGGAGTCCCTTGTTCAATGCCCCCTCTAACTCTTTAAGACTTTCAGTTTCTCCATCGAAAGAAGTAAGCTGCCATTCTCGTTGTTCACAAACCTTTTTAAATATCTCAAACACCGACATATTAGGAAAACTACTGTAAACCTTAGGCACCTGTCGGATACGAGTACCTGCGGAGTCTCCCCGAATAGTTAGATACGTACCATTTGTTTCATACCTGGGAACAAAAGCATGAACAGTCCCAAAAAAGAACTCCTCACCCTTCGGCCCACGTGAAACAGCCTTTTCGTCGTGTGTTGCCCCAGAATACCCATACCGGAAAAGAGCACTAGAAATATTGGACAACGACTGAGCTTTGTTTCCATCACCAGTTTGCCCGTATGCGTCCTCAGTTACTTCAGTAAATTCTGTTGATGTCGCTATTAGAAGTTCCTCAATAGCAATATAACTAGGGTCAAAAAGTTCAAGAGTCCAAAACCCACCAGTACCAGCATAAATATCGTGTGAAAATGATACAAGAGTTAACGGCTTGCCCGTACTTGGAGAACGCAAAATATCCACAGTATTGATATACATCTGTACAAAAGGAATGGATGTTTGGTACATCCGTGGACGAGAACTATCAGCCATTGTTACTCCTATCCTGGGATGTCATATTGGGACAAACGCAAAGCTGTCGGTATACGAAGGAGCATCCCTGGGTACATTCCCTCAAAGGGGTCGGCAATGTTATTAATCCAAAGGATAATCCAGTAGAAAGAGGGCGTTCCATAGAACTTGTATGAAATAAGGTCAGGACGCCCAACATCTCCCGCCTCAAGGGTATAATACTGGTCTGAGGAATCCTTAGGTAAGACTTCCGTGGGGAAAGAACCTAAAAAATAACGAGAATTTTCATCTTGGTATGCGTATGCTTTCCGATATCTCGCCGGTATGTTTAGATGCCGCTGGGGGATCTGCCCCTTACGAAGCGGGGTCAAAAGAGTTTTAACTACGGGCATCTTAACCTCCTGCAATATTTCCGAAATTACCACCGGGAGTAAGCAACGGGGCCTGTGCTGCGATGGGGATTTCTACATAATCCCCCTGACCGGATGCCGAATCCGCTTGATTGCGACCTTCAATAGCATCATAGTGATCATGGGGGTGCCCAGATGCAGCGTCGTTCTCCCCGTATTCTTGGAACGCACAATCAACGGTGGCCCGGTGCGAGTATGCTTTTCCGTCTCCCTCAGTATTTACGGCCCAAGGACCTTGCCAAGATGTCGAACACGATGTCATTACAGCTTGCATACGAACAGCTTGGCCTAAGATGATCAATAACCTGTGGGGTGGGAAAGTAAAATTGCCTCGGTACACGGGGTACACCTTAGATTCTAACCACCTAACCTGCTTTTCTACCCAATGAACATCGTAGTACCCCGTTCCAGGATAGTACAAAGCAGCAAAATTAAGATTCAATGATATCTGCCGAGAGGACGATCCTGAGTAACCCAGGTGTGGCAGACTTCTACCAATAATGGGAATCTCGTTATAAAAAGCCGTCTTACTCTCCGAAATATTTTCAGGCATAAGCTGAAACTCTAGTTTACTTGCCGGTCCCTCATCAATGTCTATGATAAAGCAATACGCCTCGGGAGAAAGTATCTTCGCAATGGGTTGTTCGCCTGTGTTCGCCATCCTCATCCCCTATTCACTTAGTGCCCTTTTAGTCTCTGCGTCTGTAGCAGACGCTGCCCCACCACTACCAGTACCTTGCTGTGCGTTGTACTTCTCCATAAACATATCAAAAGCCGTTTTAACAACAGTAGTCAGAGTTTTGATCCCTCCAGATATTTCAGAGGTGTTCTGTTCTATTTTTGTATCAGTATTTCCTGTTTGACCGAGCGCAGCTTCGTTTACAACAGAAGAATCGAAAAGTGGAGTAGCCGAAGCTGACGGCATATCCCCTTGACCATCGAAAGCCGGGATTGGTGCAACTGTGTGTGTTGCGGGATCAAACTCCCCATAAAATCCTGGGTCCGGTTTTTTCATTGTTTCAAAAGTGTCCATAGCTGTCTTATATGTTTCTCGTTGAGAGTCATAGGGGGAATTTTTCCACCCACCAAACATCGTCTCATAGTCTGCTTGTTGCTTATCTATCCCGGACAAAGGCACAGTCGAAGGAACTTGGGGGGCAGTAGTTTGTACCGGAGGTGCGAAAGTATTATAAAGTTCTTCTTGTCGTTCTCTTGCTTTTCTATCTTTGTTCTTCTCAAACATTTTATCCAGAAAGCTCAACTCTGGTGGAGGACCAACAATATCCTGCATAGTTGGCAGAGTACGAACGTCTGCGTCGGGTCGGGCATTCGCAGGCGTTGCTTCTGTCCGGTTAAAAATCTGATCCATACCAACACGCATTGCAGCCATACCCTCTGCTTTTCCCTCAGACATACCGACTGAACGAGAAGCAGCATACACATTTTCTGGGGAGAGGGCGTTATTAGCCACAAATCCAGTTATCCCCTCACCTCCAGTGAGATTAGAAATTTGGTGACCTACAATTCCCGCCCCCAACAATTGCCCGAGTGGGTTTGTCACAAGTTTCTGTATCAATCCCCCTACAAGAGGAATCTCACCGGCTATTGCGCCAATGGCGGACATAAAATTTTGTCCAAGTAAGAAGAAAGAAATAGCAGCACTGTAATAATTATCGGCCTTTCTATCCATTTCGGCCAGCTTAGAAACTGTCAAGGCAGCATAATCTACCCCAGGTTTGAAAATTGATTCAAGTGCATTTAACTGCTGGTTACCCAGGATAAACCCTCCTGCTTCATAAGTAGACTTAAACTGCTCTACCAATTCAGGAAGCGTTCCTCTCAATGCGTCTAAAGCCGCTTTAGGATCTTGTCCCGCAGCCCCCGCACGAACATCCCGTAAAACACCTTGAGGAGTCTGCCCCCGCTCTGCTGCCGCTGCCAATTTTGCCAACTCGTCGGGGGTATAAATTAATCCAAACTGTTGTTGTACGGGCGTCCGAGCTTGAGGTGTATTAAACCCGGCTGTTTTACCGTTTATGGTACCAAATTGTTGGTTTTTTAAAGCTTCTACGGCAAAATTTTGGGCTGCCTGATCTAGAGCAGCCAAAGCCTCATCTATTCGGCCTTCATTTAGGGCCGCTTGTAGGTTAAAGTCCACATGCCCCTTGTTTAGTAGACCGATAGCTTGGCTTATCCCCTCATATGTCTGAAGTGCTTGTTGCTTGTCTACCACAGATGTAGGTTCTAACCCAAGTTCTTTTTTGGCCGCAGTCGCTGCTAACATAGATTCAGCATAGGCTTTCCTAGATTCTCGGCTAAACAACACCATGCTATCCGCAGCATTCTCTAGAGCAGCAGCTAACTCTTCAACGCTCGCACGGGAGCTTACAGCAAAAGTGTGGATTTCGTTACCTAGATCTCTCCAAGCGTCTGTCTTTACATTACCAAGTTCAACCATTTTGACGTTCAAACGGGCAAACTGCTCAGAGGAGAGTCCTGTCAATTTTTCCAACTCAACCATTTGGCCTAATAGATAGGGAAAGGTCTGATGAGCCTGTTTACTAATATCTAGCAAGGTCATGTACGCATCTTGCCATACTTCAGATGGAGCTTTGGTCTCAAAATTAATATCTGGAGCAAGATTAGCTGTGGCTCTAAAAGCCCGTAACCCACCTGTTCTACCAGCCCCAGATTGGAGTTCACGAAGTTTTAATCCTTCAATAGCAATAGCACCGGAGGTAATTGCAGCAGCAAAATCTTCGATACCTAGTTTCCAACGGTTAAGGGTATCTCCAAAGCCGCTTACACGGTCGCTCACACCTTGGAGGGTATCCCCAAACCGTTTCATACCCCCCATACGATCACCTTCAAGTAGGTTAATCTCTCGAAGAACATCTGGGTACTCATCCAAAGTTGCATGTAATTCTTGGAAGGCCGGGATAACCTGTTTGTTTAAGGTATCTTTGCCTATAGCCTGGACTCTCCGCGCCTTTGTGCTTGTTGGTCTGGAAGTTGAGGCTAGCCCTTCTAGTGTTCCTTTCAACCCCCCTAATTCCTTATCAAGCTCCTTAAGCTTCTGTTCTGCTTTCCGGCTGTATAAGGATTCCTGAAGAGCTTGCCCGATTTCTTGGGAGCTAGTCGTAGCCTCTTTACTCAACTCTCCAAAAGCACCACCCGTCTCCTTCAGGTCCTTCTGCAATCTCTCAGTAGCACGGGAGGTCTTACTTGCCATACCTTCCGCAGCACGACTAACTCCGCCCTCAGTACTAGTAGCAGATTGCACAAGCTCATTAAGCGCATCTCGGGTACTACGCACCCCCTGCTTAATTTTCTGTAAAGCCGGAGTTACCTTATCTTCAAGACTCGCTTTTAACGACAGGTTTTGGTCCAGATCTGGCGTCATCAGATTTCCTTATGCCCCCATAGCTCTCTTTGTCGTGCTCACACCAAGAGCAGCTAAAGTGGCCTCTATCTTTATCTTTTCTACTTCTGCTTCGTTAGCCTTCACCTCAATTAGTTTTTTGTAGTGCCAGTTTAGCTCGGCCAAATCCAGCAACATTATTTCATTATGCGTCATCCCCAGATAGTACATCAGATCGAACTTCATCCGCCACTGCTTCTCCCTCGATATTGTCAGTGATTGCACGAAAAAAGTTCGCCGTAAAAGGCATGTCCCATTCATGTACCGTATGGCACTTCTCACAAACCAAGGTAACTCCTGTGTCCAGTCCTGGGGTGTAAAAATTAATCTTAGACTGCAAAAATTGGCGATCTCTTGCGCTAAAAGAAGCTACAAAGTTCAACAGAAGATCGCCTGGGGCGTTCTTCACATCTTTCCCGTCTACCTTTACAATATGCCTGGACAAACGGAAAACGGAGGTCCTATCCGGAATAATAATCCCTTCTTTCTTTTTTGCTTCTGCTTCTTGGACAAACCGATCAATATACTCGTCATCATAGCCACGAAGCAGCCTAAAAGAAATCTCCCGCTGACAATCAGGTAAAGTCACCGCGAACGGTTCTTTATCCCCATCTGCAAGATACTTCATTTTGAAGTCATCAGGAATTTTTACTGTAGCTGTATTTTTATGCCCACAAACAGTGTTACGTGCTTTTTCAGCAGTGCAAGACCACGTAAAAGTATAATCAGGACCATACGTCACTGCTCGGAGCATCATGAATAAGAAAAACTTATCTGAGGACAAAAGGGTGTTGATATCGAGGTCTTCTTGAACACACCGTTTAAGGATTTTGTCGATAGCCTTACTAAACCCCATGTCGGGGTCTAGAAAGTAACCCTCGTCCACCATTGTCATCGGGGACATATTAAGTTTACCTTTCCCGGCAGGAGTGTCATCCCTGTACAACACGCCTCGGGAGGGAAGCTTCACAGAAACCGTGGCTTTCGGAATTGGCTTTAGAAAATCAAACTCGCTCATTACATCCTCCTAATTGAATGTAGGTCCTCTAAAAATACAGCCTGCCTCTTATGAAATAAAAGTAAGGCAGGCTGAAAGTTCTTATAGAGATAATTTCGTAAAGATCGAAAATTATATTAGTATGCAAATTGTGCAACTGCTTTATCAAATTGGAATGTTACGTTAATACGCATAATGTCACCATTAACGTGAGATGGCGCTTCCTGCGAGAGGTCTTGCGGCCAAATACCGATGATGTCCCAAGACCGCTCAAACTGCCCTTTAACGTCGTACATGGTCAAGGTAGCCATGCTCTTATAGTCGGCAGCGTAACCGATTTCAGATGTAATTGGGTTGTACACAAGGTTATACCAACCTTCCAGAATGGAGTACGTACCCATGTTGACCATATCACGGTAAACCACAGGCCCCGGAGCATACAACGGACGACCGGCGATATACACCGTTTCGTTCATGTACGGCAAGGGTAGCGGTTCACTGTTATGACTGATTCCTAGCGATGTCTCGACTGATCTCAGAAGGATTTCGGCACCTTCACCTCCACCACCGGGAACCGAGATAAGCAGCTCAAAGTTGTGCCCTCTTTGCGGCTCATACCCACCACCGGGGTTAGCAATGTGCTTCGCTCCCAAAAGATCAGATCCGATTGGTTCCCAATACGGCATGTCAAAATCCTCCTATCACTGTCCTTAGAATAAAGTCCTACTCGAATGGAGTTCGAGTAATACACTCAATTAAGTCT
>Ga0307376_10005786_pt1 | contig 11070 bp, 31 predicted proteins | sample TR2MG_FD_202536 | JGI IMG/M metagenome (GOLD analysis project Ga0307376, IMG submission 202536) | Soil microbial communities from Risofladan, Vaasa, Finland - TR-2 | ecosystem: Environmental > Terrestrial > Soil > Coastal area > Acid sulfate soil | place: Finland: Risofladan, Vaasa | collected... | reverse complement strand
TTATGTTCGTTATTATTCCCCAACATTTTTTCTCATCGCATTTAATATTTTCATGGACCGATGAAAGAAAAGCACCATCTCTTAATGTGACCTTATCTGCTAAAGAAAAAGGTAATCTATCAAGATTATATTTTTTACCAAGTTCTCTTATTTTAGTATAATATGTAATTTCACATTCTACTAAAAAGATTGTCCCACACCTACTACATTCCATAAATCCTTCTTGTTGTTTATGAGCAGTTTTCATAAAACACGCTGGACACTTTGGACATTCCATACTACTTACTTTATATATTTCATCTTTAATCATCTTGTTCCTCTTCCTCAACCGCTTGTTTTAACTTTTCTAATTCTTCTTTAGGTCCTTTTATAATAAAATTTGTAATATAATAATCATTACCATAATATATTGATGCTGGAATTAAATATATTTCTTTACATTCCCATCCTAATTTTTTCATCTTATTTCCTCGCTCTTAGCAAATTTAATTATTTTACCATCTTCATCTATCACAGCCATTATAGGTCCCCAACCTTTCCTCGGCCCCTCTGGAATTGTTCCAAACAACCCATTCAATATTCCAAGAAATCCGGCCACAGCAGGCTCTCCTTTTCTTACTTGAACTTGAAACCTATGATGATTCTCAATTCCCTCATTACAAGGGAACCTGGCACCAACTAACTCAGCAGTAAACTCTGGGTCCAAAGTATTAAGTTCATTAAGTAATTTGATTGCTATATCTAAACTCAAGGGATTATTCAACATTTTTCTTCACCTTTATTCCTAAACTTGGAATTGTTATTTCATTTCCTTTATTAAAAGATTTTTCTAATAAACTTCCTGCGAGAGATTGTAATTGTTTTTCTACTGAATTTCCTATAAAAGATTGTTCATCACCCAATAAATTTTTAATTTCATCAGGACGATTGGGAAACCAAATTTTTAATGAAAATAACAAATCATTATAATAATTCGCCAAATAACTAATAGTTTTATCATCTACATCATTAGGTAAACATTTAATATGACAATCAACACTAGGAAATAATTCATTATTATTAGATATAAAAACTGCTTCCTCTCCTATGTTTATTTTATTTTTACATATAGGACAATATAATTTTATATCAAACTTCGCTGTAAATTTTTTCACAGAAAAATCAACATCTTTAAATTTAAATTCTTTAATCATACTAGCCCTCTCTTTATCTCATTTCTAATTTTCATACACAATCTTCCTAGTTGGTTCTTTCCCCATCTATCTTTTCCGTCTCCCCAAACATCATCCCAGTCTGCTCTCTCGACAATATAAGCATCACCAGTGGCTAAAAGTTGATCAAGAACTTCTTTATTCTGTTTAAATTTTTCTCTTAAAACTATCCCCATATGTTTTAGGGCCAACCCATTATCCCAATCAGGATGTATCTTGTGTTCTCTGCTTTTACCAAGTTTGAAAGCCTCAGATGGCCAAGTTGTTTCTGTGATTTTCTGGGCCCATTCTGGATCTGTATCAAAAAACTTAGCCGCTTGAAAATAATGCTCACTAGTATTATATAAAACTCCATTAACTACTACTTTAAACTTACTAAAATTACTTAAGTGCCTTACTTCCTTATCCTTATTTATGTAATATATTTTTTCTGACATTTTTTCCTCCTGAGCTGGTGGAAGGATTCAAACCCTCGTCCTCTGAGTACAAATCAGTAATTCTATCGATTGAACTACACCAGCCTTGTTATTATTTCTTTAAATATTTTTTTATCTCTACGGAATCCTTATCAGCACTTTCTCCAGATACTTTTATAAAATTTACACCATAAAGATTACATATTTCTATATTTGAATCAAGAACCAAGACACTATCATCCATACAATCAATATCTTCTTCCAATATTTTAATAAATACACATTTCATTTTAGCCTCCTTGTTATTATTCCTTTATAGGAATTCCTGCTTTTATTAAATCTTCCTGAGCACTTTTAATCGCTTCTTCATAAGAGTCCGCTTCGCGAATAAAGTCGACAGTAATTTTTCCAAATTGTTGCCCAACAAGAGCATCATCGCAAGCCTCAAATACCTTGTTAGCAAGATCATCCGTAAATTCATCTACGTCAAGTTCAATTTCAAACCAATAATCCATTACTTATCACCTTCATTTTTTCGATAAGGACACCACTCGGGAATTCTTGACGGCTCATCTCGGGTCCATTCTACATAACCAGCAATCGGTTTATTATTACATTTCGTACAAAACCAATCTAAAGCATATCCAGCACCAACAGTTCTTTTAGTTCCTATAAAATGACATTTACTACAAGAAGTTATAACATATTTAATTTCAACTTCCTTGGGCAATACTTCTAATTTTTCTTTAATCTTTTTATTCTTTATATCATTTTTAATTTCTTCAATTTTCTTTTCTACTTCCCCATTCATTCCGCTGGGCCAATCAGTATCATTTATTAAATCTTCAAACTCTTTCATAAGTTCTTTTTTATCTTTCATTTTAATCATCTCCCCAATATTTTACATTTATTTCTACAATATAAGCCAAACCTTTATCTTTTTCTTTCATTTCTTCTACACTTTCATATCCAAACTCACTATAAAAATTATTAAACCATTCATCAACTGCTTCTTTGGCTACATTATAATCTTCTGTTACCCAATTAGCTCTACCTTCGTCTTCTGTCCAAATAGTATACATTTTATACATTCTTTTATTTTTCATTTCTTACTCTCCCAATCCCCATTTTTTTGCTTTCTTACTCTCCCAATCCCCATTTCTTTGCTTTTTCTTTTATAAAATCATATTGTTCTTTTATATTACTATAATCATTTTTTAACTTTCTTAAAACTTCCTCATTAATTTTTCCATCAGGTAAGCAATCAATATGAGATATACAATTTGGAAATAACTTATAGTTATTAATTAACAATACAATTCTATCTTCTTTTTTTAAATCTCCACCGCAAATAATACAATAATGATCACGATCATTAAGACGAGACAACTTCATTTCATGACATCGACAAAACATTTCATCTAAAAAAACATCATAATTATTCATATCTTCACTCATTTAATCCCCATTTTTTTACTTTCTTGGTTATAAAATTATACTGTTCTTTTACATTATTGTAATCATCTCTTAACATTCTTAATATACCCTCATTAATTTTCCCTTCCGGCAAACAATCAATATGAGAAACACAATTAGGAAACAATTCGTAATTATTAATTATTAAAACAATCTTATCTGTCTTTTTAATAATTCTGTCACAAATGACACAATAACGTTTTTTAGGAATTACCCATTTCATTTCACAACACCAACAAGACACCTCATCTAATTCAATTTTATATTTTTCCATATTTTCCTCATTTTCCTTAACAGCAAAAAGTTTGCTCACAATCAAAATCTACCCAATAAAAAGATAAATTACAATTTAAATTAGTTTTTGTTAATTTGTCATCTACTTCTACATCAAATAGAATATCTTTCTCTGTTAGTTTTAAATATTCTTTTGTGTGAAGTTTTTCTTCTTCGGTTATATTATATTGAAATTTATTTTGAAATAACATATAAAATCCAAAAAATAATTCGTTTAAAATATAAACAACTTGTTCTTTTGTAAGTTGTTCAACTCCTTCTGGATCATACTCATATGCTTTTAAAAAAGTTCCCATAAGTGGCCTAAAAGTATTAAAAAAATCATTATCACCAAAATTAATTCCTATCCTTCTCATTTTATCCCTTTTTGTACTTCTATTTGTTTTGATAACCAATGTTGATCTGTAGATATATGGTCTTTTCTAACGCTCTTTGCTATTAAATTTGAAAAATCTTCATCTTTAAATTCATCAGTTATTCTTATAACAATGCCCTCTCTGTCTTTTCCATATTTAGATTGTTCGTTCATTAAAGAGTTCGTTATAAATTCTAATTCTTCTCTTGTTTTTATTGTTCCCCTCCATAATTCAGGAACAGGAAGAATTCCAATATCTTTACAACAATTATTTACAGCATCCCAAGACAACCAATAATTATACATATCGTCTCTTATGCCAAATATAAATAGGTATGTTGGTAATTCATACCTAATACTGTGAACAGCATAACACCATTCTCCAAATATAGAAAGGTCTTTTGGAAACATAAAACATATTTTAGAATGAATATCCTTTAATATATTAAAAGAGGGATGCTTTGGTGCCCCTGAATGTGATCTGGCAAATAAGTTTTCATTGGTTAAACACACATTTGAACCATCCATCTTTTCCGTTATAACTACATCTACCCCAAGCAAACCACTTATATCATTCATCCTTCTATCGTCTTTTGTTCCTCCTGGGGACCAAGGAAGATGAAATGTTCTTGGATATTTTTTTGACATTTAAATCCTTTTAACCCAATATCTCTGGGCCCATTCATCTAAAATATCTGTTAATATATTAGAAAGTTCTTTGTTATTTTTACAACCATAACGAAAATCCCAATGATTTAAATTACCAAGGTTCATATTACAAATAGTAGCACTTAAGTTTTTATTCTTATAAAATATACATATAGAGGGTTGATAAAGATAAAAATCTTCTTCGCTGCCCCACATACAACATAACATATTAGAACCACTATCTATTAATGTTGGTTGAGGCAAATTATATTTATTAATGAACTTATCAACCTCTTCCTTAATAATATCAATCACTTTCATTAACACCCTCGTTCGTCAAGAAACCGCATCAATGCCTCCCTGTTTATTGGAGGGCCCCATTTATGTGGTACAATTACTAAATTTATTTTATGTTCTTTCGCAAACTGATAAATACTTATTGGATCAACATCAACATTACTACAAAAAAGAAAAGGTTCATAGAAATCACATTTGTATGGGAATGAATATGAAAGAATGTTTTCCTTACAAACATTCAATTTTAAAAATCTACTTAAAGGATATATAGAAGCATATCCCAACATATCCCAAAGCCCATCACATTCAAAAACAAAAACATCATACTTCATATCTTCCTCCTTTTTATAAAACTACTATCTGGGAGGCGGGAGTCGAACCCACACAACTCCGGCGTCCAAGGCCGGCGGCTTACCCTCAAGCCCTCTCCCAGATTATATCGATTATTTTAATACGGCCAATTTTTTACCCATCTTATTCCAAGTCCAGAAGCAGACGTTAACTCGGTTTCACTAATACTTAATACAACTGTTTCCACATCAATATCCACTCCCGGCAAAAGAGGAATTTTAATAATAATCAAATCCCCCGGCAAAAGATCACTTGCCTTAACAACTTTTCCTGAACATAATTTAATTTCTTGATTGGCCCCAACTAACAATGTTGGATTGCCAGGTAAATTTTCTTTCAATTCTAATTTTAAAACTTTATAACTCATTTACCAATTTCCTTCCTATAATTTAATACAGCAACAATTTCCTTACAATCTGCAAAATCTTCTACACTCATCTCAACAATATCAATAGGATTAGATAAAGCAAAATCTAAATTACCAACAACGATCCCAATACCTTCCAATCTTTTTTCTAACTCATCCATTTCATCTTGGGTAAAGTCCCAAACATATCTAAATTTAAAACCTAAATTTTCCCATTCCTCTTTTCTTCCTTTTAAAAATTCAATCATTCTCTTCCCCTATTTAAATCCTCAGGATTAATTACACCATCTTTTATAAGTTTAAGTGCTGTTCTTGTTCTCACATATCGTAAAACAGACTCTATTGATAAATTATTTTCAGAAAACAAAGATGTCGCTTCTTCTAACATTTTAGTTTCTTGATTAAAATATTCTCCAGTTGAATATGAATCGTCATAAAACTCATATGGCTGTGATAAGAAATCAAAAATATCTACGCCAAGTTGAGATAATTTTGATTCATCATCCCCATCTCCAAAAAGAGAATCTTGATAGCCATAATCTAAATTATAAGAACAATATGACTTATTCATTTCATCTATCACCAAACCACTATAATCACAGCGAATTTCTACTTCTTGTCTTTCTTTTCTTGTAATACTCATTCCGATTGTTTTATTTATAAGTTCAATTTCATACGTCTTATATATCTTCATTCTTTCCTCCTTTACCTCAAACATTTAGGGCAATACCAACAAGAATATCTTTCAAATTTTATATCAATAATCGACATTCTATTTTTCCTATAATATAAAGTTTTATTTCTACCATCACACCAATAACAAACCATCGAATATCTATTATCTAATGTATTTAAATCTCTATGCTTTTCTTTAAATTCTTTACTTATATCTTTTCTTCTAAAAATAAAATCCCAATTTACCTTGTCTTTATATTTTTCTATCAAATCTTCTGGAAAATCAGGGTAAGAGCTTATTTCACTCCAAGCTAATTTTTCATTTCTATTATGTATTTTACTAATCCTTACTATATCTAATATTATTTTTTCGACTTCATCCATTATTTTTTACCACAATCCACTTACCATTTTTTTCCTTTTCTTCATAACACAAAACACAATTCATAGCACAAGAAACATCCCATCCACGATCTATTTTCATATCCCCAAATATATCTTTTGACCTTTTACCGCAGGCCATACATACAAATACTTGCCCCAAAGGGGCTGTGTTAACTTTCATTTCTTCCTCCTATGGGGCACCTCAGAATCGAACTGAGCGGTGGCACAAAGGCCAGCGGGGTCTACAGCCCCACCCGTCTCCATAACGGTCTAATACCCCTTATTTTATCTTAAACACTTAGGACAATAAAAAACATAATCATTATACTTTTTTAACTTATAATTACACCAAAAACATATATTTGAACCAAGCAACATTTCATTAAACGGTGGCTCAAATCCATTTTTATTTTCACGAACATGTTGAATATTTGACGTTATTAAGCCATCATTTAATCTAACATAATCATCAATAGTACTTACAATAGTATATATTTTTTTATCAAATTTATGATAATAATTATCTTTTCTAATATCGTATCTATACATTACCTTGTCGTTAATCTTAAATTCTCTATTTTTTCTAATATTTCTTATGTTTTCAAAAGCCATCTTATTCACCTTAAACATTTTGGGCAGTAATAAAAATAGCAAACAGATCCATTAGTTCGTTTTATAAGCTTGCTGTCTCTTTTATAATTAGAAATCTTATTTCTAGCTCCACACCAATAACAAAATCTAATATCTCTATTATCACACATTTCAAAAATACCAACACCATCTTTTTCTTTTAAATAATTCATTACTCACCTTAAACACTTTGGGCAATAATAGCAATAATATTCATATTTCTTTCCACTACGAAGATACTTATTATAATACATATATCTATTAAAACACCCACACCATTTACAAATATACATATATCTATTATCTAATGTTTCAGAAATATCAACATCTTTTTTTACTTTTAAATAATTCATTTTAAACACTTTGGGCAATAATAGTACCTTGTTGCTAATTTAAACTTTCCTTCACTACGAATAGGCCTCTTAGAATTTTTATAATAAGCAACTTTATTTGAACCTCTACACCATAAACAACTAATATAAAACCTATTATCACTAAATATTTTATTATCTTTTGTTTTTATATAGTTCATACTTATCTCATTCTTTTTATAAGTTCCGCAAAATCATCTCTGTCTAAATCTATTCCCGTTTCTTTCACAAACATAGTTCTTTTATCTTCTAAAATATAATTTATCGTTTCCCCGCAGGTTATTAAAGTTAAATCATTTTGTTCTTCGTCGTCGGCCTCAATTACAACAGAATAGCCACCTTCTTGTAATTTTGTAAAAAGAATTCTTAATGAATTATCTTTACGTACTTCATCATATAACCATCCAAAAATTTTACTAAGTCCATGTTTAAAATCCAACTCTTCCTTCTTACTCCACATATCTTTTTTCATTTTACATTTCCTATCTTAAACAATTTGGGCAATAATAATAATCATAAATAACAGTATTAATACTTTTTATCAACTTACCATCCCTTCTATAATCACAAAATTTATTTTTATTTCCACACCAATGACAAAATCTAATATCTCTATTATCTAATGTATTAAAATCTTTAAATTTTTCTTTAAATTTTTCACTTAATTCATAATTAAAACGAAAAATATCATACCAGTTTAACTTATCTTTATATTTTTCCATAAAACTTTCAGTTAGAAAATAGCACTTAGTTAATAAAAACCATCCATCACCTTCTTTATTATATTTTTCTACCATATCTAATGCTTCTTTTTCATTTAAAATCATTTTACTTTACCTTAAACAATTTGGGCAATAATATAAATCATAAGCAATTCCTTTAGTTCGTCTAATTGGTTTCCCACCCCTTTTATAATTAGCAAGTTTAGTTTCAACTCCGCACCAATAACATCGGCAAAAATCTCTATTATCTAATGTATTAAAATCTTTATATTTTTCTTTAAGACAATCATTTAAATTGTGAAACAAAAAAATATCATACCAGTTTAATTTATATTTATATTTTTCCATAAAATCTTCAGTTAAAAAATAATACTTTGCTACTACATCCAATCCACTTTTATCACTATTAGTCATTTTTTCTATTTGCTCTAAAAGTTCTTCTTCTTTTAAAAACATATTGTCTTTCCCATTCTTACCCAAAGAGAAATGATAATATATGGATTCGCCTATCATTCCACAGAATTCCACATGCTATCAAGTGTATCACTAATTTGTTTTACCGCCAATAGAATATCAGACATGGCCCCTTCGGGGTCAATACCTTGATCGTTCTTAACATATTCGGCATTAGATTGAATTACTTGAGCCATATTACCAATCTTATCACGAAGCCATTGAACTTCGGCTTTCGTTAATTTAGGTTCTGTTTGTTCGATTCCCATTTTTTGTTCCTCCAATTCTTCTAAATAATCTTTTGTAGATTTTCTTTTTTCTTTTTTATCAATATGCGGGCCACCTCTATTAGGAATTTTATTTTCCTCACGGCTTAATCGTTTAACCGATTTTACCTTATCTACTTTTATTTTTATTTTTACATTGCGAACCATTCTATTGCCCAACCTTCGTGATCATTTAACCATTCATCTAATTCCCCAATATGAACTTTTGCTGAGTCATACATTTCATATCCTATAGGTTCTCCTTCTTCCAATATATCATCTTCTTTATAAATATATACTTTTTCAGGCAAAGCCCAACCCATCACCCATTCTTTATATAATTCATAAGTATTTTTTCCATCTAAACACTTATTTGTAATATTTGTTGGTGTTTGTCGTAATTCAAATCTTTCTATAATTTCTTTTCTTTTTTTTTTACCATTAGATAGTTCTAATATTGCTATTGTTGATGCCTCAAGATGTAAATTCATTGACATTTATTTATAATCCTCCCATATTTTCATTTCACCAGTTTTAAGATTTTCTTCCATTTCAACAAAAACCTCATTATCTTCTTTTCTTTTTGACCACACTGAAACTTTATAATTCTTATTATTATGTTTAATTAAATAACATTCATTATAATTTTTATAATCGTTCATATCAAACAAAGGAATTCCGGCTAATCTATATCCAAAAATAATTCTATCGGGATGTTTCTCTTTATCCTTAGCAATTTGTTTATCTTGAATTTCTAATAATTCGTCAGCAGAAAGCTCATCAGTTTTTATCCATACAGATTTAAACTTTTTAGGAATTTTTTCTAATGCTTTTTTTATAGTATTATGACATACTTCACAATACTCATTACTAGTCCTATCCATTTCTGGACCAGTAACTTGTTGTAAATAAACATCTAAACAATTAGAACATCTTCTATATTCTTCTATCATTTTCTTTTAATTTCCTTCCAAGGATATGTTTTTATAGTTCCATTTTCAATTCCCTCAATTGTTTTCTTAAGTCCATCAATCTTCTTTTCTCTTTGTTCTGGACTATCAAAAAGACAAATCTCGCCAAACAAACAACTGAAAAAATCACCAACGGTAAAATAACAGTCTCCTTTAAATTTTTTCGTCTCATCTCCATCATAAATACTAATAATAGTCTCATTACTTATTTTGATAGGTAAATATTTGAGATTATTCCAGTTCTCAAAATCAATGGCACATTCTCCCTTAGACTCCTCATCATTACTATAACCACTACAATAATTTATTTGATTAATAAATTCACATACATCTATGAAACTTCCCATAATTATATATTCATATCTATTATCTGGTTCAACATCACTTAATTCTTGAATATGAGAAAGAATATTTGATTGAGTTAGTTTCTCTAACATTCTAAAAGCATTTACATTTGATCTTATTATATTTACTATATCAATTAAATTAACATTATCGTCAATATTTATAGAATCGTTCCAACAATAAAAGAAATCCATATCAAAAGGTAATTCAATTCCATTCTTATAAAACCCATCTTTCTTTAATAAAATCATATACTTACTGCTCCTATTTAAAATTACCAGGAAAAATCGTTAAAGGAAAGTTTCGCCAAAAGAAGTATCCCTTAATTGGACCTTGGTTAGTGCGAGATGATGGAATCGAACCACTCGCCCATAAGGGAACGGGGTTACAGCCCGTCGTAGGCCCAGCCTACCACACCTCGCATTGTCTTAAGTATATAGTTTAAATAAACAAAAAAGTCGACATCAAAATCTTCGAAAACCTAAAAGCGAAAAATCGAAAACCGCCGATCCCACGCGCGCAAATTATCTTAGGCATTTAGGACAATAATATATATTCCAGTACCAATGTACTAAAATATCTTTCTTATAATATTTTAAATTCGTATTACACCAATAACATCTTAGTCTACCAAAATGATTAAATTGAGGTTCTTTTGATAAAACTTCAAACATTTCCTTCCTAAACCATTTAAATTTTTTAAAACTAAAAACTATACAATATTCATCATGGATAGACCCCCTCACTATCATTCCTAAATGATTAATAAACTCCCCTTCTTTAACTCTTACTAAACAATTAAGCATATCTTACCTCAAACACTTGGGGCAATAATACA
>Ga0307376_10005782_pt1 | contig 11073 bp, 23 predicted proteins | sample TR2MG_FD_202536 | JGI IMG/M metagenome (GOLD analysis project Ga0307376, IMG submission 202536) | Soil microbial communities from Risofladan, Vaasa, Finland - TR-2 | ecosystem: Environmental > Terrestrial > Soil > Coastal area > Acid sulfate soil | place: Finland: Risofladan, Vaasa | collected... | reverse complement strand
GCCTCGGTAAATAGGATAGTGGCAAGTGCCTTTACTATTCTCCCTTCAAGTGCCGCCGCGACTACCACGACATCGACCTCCACAACTACTACGACCAGTAGCAGTACCACGACCTCGACAACAGTACCTCCTGTTCTGGTAGTGGAAGACGTTGCTGTCTACCTGCACGCCGCAACCACATCGACTACCTCAACGACTACGACCAGTAGCAGTACTACCACGTCATCAACTGCCAGCACCACGTCCAGTACTTCTACTACTGCCACTACCACAAGCAGTACCCACACCACAACCACGACAACCTCGTCCAGTACGTCCAGTACGGCGTCTACCGTAAGCACAACCAGTTCAACATCCAGTAGCAGTAGCACCACGTCCAGTACCGCTTCGACTGTCAGTACCACGACTTCGACAACGACCAGTACCCATACGACCACAAGCAGTACGTCCAGTACGGCTTCGACTATAAGCACAACGTCCAGCACCACTACGACCACAACCACAAGCAGTAGCAGTACTACCAGCTCCACAGCATCTACAACCAGTTCAAGCAGTACGACCTCATCCACAGCATCTACGGTGTCGTCCAGTTCGTCTACGACCACAACTACTTACCCGTGGTGGTTGGTAAGACAGATCAATGTAACTACCGGAAGTATTGTAGCAGGAAACGAAGATAGCACCAGAGTATGTGATACCAGTTATTTTCAGGTAGCAGAAGTCACAGGCTCTCCAGGCTTTCAGATTGAATACCACTTCTGGAATATCCCTGCAGGTGTAACTGCGCTCACCATCCGATTCGAAGGGCGTTATGATGGTAATGTAGGACATAATGTAAAGGCTCAGGCATACGATTATCAGGTAGATGATGCGTGGGAGAATATCACAGCCGCCACAACTGACTTCCCACACTCTGTCACCGATTATGTAACCAGTTTCTTTATCTCCGATATAACTGATTACCTTGACGGTAGTAGGACATTCTCATTTAGGATGGATCATTCGTCTCCTGGTAATGTCAACCATGACATGTATACAGATTGCCTGTACCTTGAGTCAGGTGGGACGACTACCAGTAGCACAACGACCACCACAACGACCACAACTTCCTCAACCAGTTCAACTGCCAGTACTGTCAGCACCACTACAAGTACCAGTAGCACCACATCCAGTACGGCTTCGACAGTATCTACTACAACCAGTAGCAGTAGCACCACGTCCAGTACTGCTTCAACCCTGAGTACCACAACCAGTTCAAGCAGTACGACCAGTTCAACAGCCTCAACGGTCAGTACCACGACTTCATCGTCCAGTACCACAAGTTCGACAGCCAGCACCATTAGCACAACCACGAGTAGCAGTTCAACCACGTCCAGTACTGCATCGACCTTAAGTACCACGACTTCATCGTCCAGTACCACAAGTTCAACGGCGAGTACCTTATCTACTACAACCAGTAGCAGTAGCACCACGTCCAGTACTGCTTCAACGTTGTCTACCACAACCAGTTCAAGCAGTACCACCAGTTCAACTGCTTCCACTATAAGTACAACCAGCTCCACTGCATCTACTTTAAGCACCACGACTTCATCGTCCAGTACCACTACGACTACGACCAGTTCAACTGCTTCTACGACCACGAGCAGTTCCACCACATCTTCAACGGCGTCAACCCTGAGTACAACCACCAGTTCAAGTAGCACCAGTTCAACAGCCTCAACGCTGTCAACTACCACAAGCACCGAGCCTGGCGAGACGACCACATCGTCCAGTACCACTACGACTACGACCAGTTCAACTGCTTCCACGACCAGTTCAAGCAGTACTACCAGTTCCACTGCATCTACTTTAAGTACCACAACCAGTTCAAGCAGTACTACCAGTTCCACTGCATCGACCTTAAGTACCACGACCAGTAGTAGTAGTACCACATCCAGTACCGCTTCGACTATAAGCACCACTACTACTACTGGGACAACTGAGTCCACAACTACTACAACCAGTACGTCAAGCAGTACCACAACCACGACTGGGACAACTGAGTCCACTACGACCAGTACTCATACAACGCTGTCAACCACCACCAGTTCAAGTAGCACAACCAGTTCGACCGCTTCCACGTTAAGCACCACTACGTCAAGCAGTTCGACCACTACGTCAACCCATACGACCGCGAGTACTACGACTTCCAGTAGTAGCACCACAGAAACTACCGAAAGCACCACGTCCTCAACGGCGTCAACTATATCGACAACGAGTAGTACCACAACCAGTACTCACTCGACTACCACATCCAGTACGTTCAGCACCACCTCGACTACTGAACCTGGAGCAACGACAACCAGTAGCACGACTACCACGTCCAGCAGTACTACGACCAGTTCAACTTTGTCCACAACCAGTACCACGATGTCTACGGTTTCGACTACGACATCAACGTCCAGTACCACAACGAGTACAGCCAGCACGATCAGTACCACGTCAACAACCAGTACGACTACAACCAGCTCCACTGCGAGTTCGACAAGTACAATAAGTACCACGACCTCAACGTCAAGTTCCACAGCATCCACTATAAGCACAACCAGTTCAACATCCAGTACCAGTAGCACTACGACTACAACTGGAACGACTACGACAGCCAGCACGGTGTCCACGATATCGACAACAACCAGTACCACATCATCGACGGCAAGCACCTTATCGACTACTACCAGTTCCAGTACGTCTACGACCACCACAACTGGTTCAACAGCATCTACTACGACCACGACCAGTAGCAGTACAGCAAGCACCACGTCCACAATATCAACTACCAGTTCGACCGCATCAACGCTGTCCACGTCCAGTACGTTAAGTACCACGTCAACGACCGGAACAGGAACAACTGCATCCACAACTACCAGTACTGCGAGTACCTCAGCGAGTACCACGACATCCAGCACGACTACGAGCAGTTCCAGCACCACCAGCACAACTTACGTCCCAACCGCCGCTCTACCTTGCAAAACCTTCGACAGGGATGATCTTGTTCAAGTATATGCAAGAGAAGATTTAGACCAAAATTACGATAGGGAAGCGGTTACAACCACATTTTCAAAGGAGTGTAAGGACATGATAGTACCACAATTTAAGAAACAACCCTTTGAGTCATGCTTTCTGGCTGCAAATTACGCCAATGTCCTCGACACAGATGTGGAGGAGATTGATCTTGCCAGTTCAACCATTACAGCAGTGGACGTCTCGGGCGATCCTGATTCAACGATTTTGGACATCGGTTCTAAGGCGATTGAATCTCTGACCAAATTGAAGGTTCGTATCTATGCAGGAACGGAAGCTAAGTCTCCCTACAAGTTTACCTTCAGGATCATTACCTCCCAAAATAATAAATGGGAAAAGGACATAACGATGGTCGTTGAAGACCTGTAGGGGGGTTAAAATGGCACCAGGAGAAGAAAGACGTTCTGGCGAGGAGAGACGTATGAATCCACCCAACACCTGTACCCAACCCTGTATAGCTATTGTGGCAGAATTGAATCTCAGGGACGATAAAATGGACAAGAAACTGGATGCCCTCCATAAGTGTTTGGAGACAAAGGTGCCTTCTAAACTGTTCTGGAAATTAGCTGGAGGAATAGCTACCGTTGTATTCATAGGAATAGGTGGCACTCTTTGGTCATTGAAAAGTGAGGTGTCCGAAGTCCTAACAATCCAAAGGGTTAATGCTGTTAGTTTGAAATACACCGCCGAAAGCCTAAAGGATCATTTGATCGAAGCAAGGAAAGAAGGTACGGAATTAGAACGGAGAGTGGATATGATTGAACAGGGTAAAACCTACTATAATTTTCATAACAAGGACAACAAACCTTAATTAAGGAGGTACCAAAATGAAAAGATGGTTAGGATTAATCGTTATGGTGTTACTCTCAGGGTACATCATGGGATACAGTGGTTGTCAGACAACTGGCACCAATTATTACTACGACAAGACCGGCACCTATGTTGAGATCACCGACCCACCTGGTCAATGTGTTCTGTATAAATTGCTGGGTGATACAACGATCTACAAACAAGGTCTGTTTGTTGCTAACTATGCCGCTATCAAAGCCAAGATTTATACAGGTGAGCAAGCCATCAAAGAATTGGATATCATCGAAAAGGAAGTGTTGCGACCAGGTGCCACTGTTGGTTCTGTCATCAACACCATCTTTATCGTGGCGTCCAAAGCGTCAAAGATAGGGGCTCCTGAGATCATTCTGGTCACAGAGGGCCTCAGCCCTTACAAGGGTAACATGACTCCGTTGGACGATTGCACGATTTACAAACTGATTGCCCACATTGGCAGTCAACGTAACCTTGCCCTTGCGTTCGGCAGTTAGGAGACAGGATGGCAGAGTTAAAATCAGGAAAGACATCAACTGAATGGTGGACGGTGATGGGAGTGGTTGCGCTCGCCGCCGCAAAGATGTTAGGGATTATCCCAGAGGACGCAACCGTTGAAACAGTCACCCAGGGTGGTACGGAAGCTATACCATATGTGGCTGATAAACTAATAGCCATTGCTGATAAAAATAGTGCCCTTCTTATTGCCGCAGGTATTGCCTGGGCATACATGAAGCGGCGCTATGGATTAAAGGCAAGACAAATCATTCAGGAGAAACCAGATGGACCTAAGCCTGTATCATAACCACCAGCAAAAGTTACGGACAGGTGATCTACTGTCCTGGTCGTCCAATTCTATTATTGGTTGGCTCATTCGAAAGGTTACTGGATCAGATGTCAACCACTCTGGTATGGTAATTAGATTCGCCGACTTTGAAGAAAAGAAGGGAGCCAGCCGTCGTTTCACTTTGGAAGCATTAGGTCATGGAATTGATCTTCACCTAATCAGTCGTCGATTGGAGAGTTATAAAGGCGCTGTCTATTGGGATCCTTTGCTTCCAGAGCATGACGACATGAGGCCTTTATTGGGTTCCACTGCATTGCAGTTTGTTGGCGTTCCATATGATTATCGAAGCCTCTTTAAGAATATATTGGGGAAAGTATCAGCGGAGTCGTCCAAACTGTTTTGCTCGGAGTACGTCTACACGACATTTACCAAGTGTCAGTTCACACCTGAGGGCTTGGACGATAAATTATTACTCCAGTTAGCAAGCGGTAAGGCCCCGACTCCTGCTGATATGCACAAGCTGGGTTGGTGGGGTGATAGGGTCAAAATATTTTAATTAGGATTTGGATTAGGCTGTGGGGGCTGGTGAGTATTCCAGCCCTCACAGTTGTCTTCCTTGGCGGTCATTTGATTGACTCTGGCATCGATGGCATATTTCAGGTTAGGTCTGTCTTTAGCACACACAATCCCATCATCAGGATGTGCTATGATGTACCTACAGCACTTCTCACCTTGCCCCATTAAGCATACTTCTTCCAAATGATCTTTTTCAATTTCCATGTCACTCCCCTTTTAAGGTTGAATTAAATGTGGTTGTCATTCGGGTTGTCTCTATCCATTTGATAATTCTATCAATATGGGTGTCAAGCTGAAAATGATCTGTCCAACTCTTTAGCCTTTGAAACTTCCTAAGTATCTCAGGTTTTGCTTTGTAGGTGATATTGCTTAACTTACAAACAGCACCCCTGTCACCATCAATACGTTTCATGTTCCAGGCACGACCAAATAGCTTGTTGGTTATGTTCCAGTGTCCTACTTGGAACTTCATAAACCTGATAGTTTCGAAGTCACAGGAAAAGGGATTCATTTTATGGATATTACATAGTCCTAAGTCACTCACGAAGTGGCAATGGTAACCATCATTCAGTTTCTGGAAGTCAGTATATATGGGAATCTTTTTACCTTGAAACTGTATGATCCTTTCCACTGCCGTCTCTGGTTTCTTTTCGTCAGGCAGATAGTCTAAGGTAAACATAGGACAGCAGGCGGCACAATTACTGAAACATTCTAAGGTCTTAAACAAAGCAGGTTTAACAAACACAGGCATAGGTTTGACCTCAGACAGTTTATAGGTAAAGGGCTCTTTTGTTATACCTGCGAAGTATGTTAGGATGATCTTGTCCAGGCTGTCAGTATATCTTGGCATTATTTACCCCAGAATAAATAGTAGATTGAAGCACCACCAGCACCTAAAACAAACAAGGTGAGGTACATTACAATGATTTTAAGCATAGTGAGGATTTTATAATTAATCCAGGCAGTTAGAACAGGTACTTCCTCTTTAGGGATTGAAGCAAATTCATAAAATTCAGGATCGTTGGTTACGTCATTCAGAAAGTCCATCCTTTAGCTCCTTTCTCTGCTTTTCGATACTTTCCCTAAGTATCTTTTTATCCATATCTGTCAACTCGGGTGGTCTGAATAGGATTGAGTTTCGCCAGTCTTCCAGATAAATAAGACGGACAAGCGTTATAAGGTTGGCGGCTTGACATGCCATTATATCTTTCTGGAGATTAGTTATCTCCTCTAACACTATGTCCTCACAGGGTACCATCTTACCCTCCCTGTACCCTACTTGATACCCGAACCAGGAGGCGGCAAAACATAATATGAATACCACACAAATTATAAAGACATCTGATTTGGTCATGCTAAACCATCCTTTTCCAACTCGTAAAGGATATCCATCACGTTTTGTCCTAAATCAGATCGGACATCAAGATAGGGTCCAATCACTTTGTTCATGGCTAAGGTAAGAGTGTCATCAGGATTATGAGGGTCTTCGGGAAACATGGTCCTTACTAACATGGCAAGGTTAGTACAAGTATGTTTTTCATCATGGCAAGCCTCACGTACTAATTGGTAAGCTTTCTTCTGTTCGTCGTTCATACCAGCTCCTTTATCTGAGTTATTTTACCTACTTTAGATGCAAGGAAAGTTTTGTCTGCCGCTATGTTTACGTCCTCTTGATGGGACACCATAATGATTTGGATGTTCAATCGCTCGGAGATCATTTTTAGCATCTCGGAAACCTTATACTGGAGATCAGGACTGACATTACGAAAAGGCTCGTCCAGTATCATAGTAGGTCTATTTCTATTCAACGACCAGAAAGATATCCTGAGGGAGAATGAGGCAACGTCTACGGGTCCATAACCTGAGCCGGCAAGCGGATCATACTCTTGGTCATACTCTTTGAATAGTAAATCACATTCTGTCTTTTTCCTTCTAATCTCGATACGTGTAACGAACTGGATTTCATCTGGGAATACTGATACAATAGCTGTGGTTACAAGTTTTGAAATATGAAACTCCAAATTCTTCTGTGTCTCTTTGGCAACGTTCTGGATGATTACTCTGGCTTTATCAGCCGACACCATTCTTTCTTTGAGGATGGCTATGTCATGGGTCAGCGCCTCATGTGTCTCCAGCAAAATATTCCTACGTGTCGTGTCCTCTTCGACCTGTTCCTTTATCGACCTGAAGGCTCTCCATTGATGTGAATCCATATCACCACGCATAGTTGTCGGTTAGCTCTGCATATTTCTTGTCCAGAGTCTTTTTGGTTTCGTCTCTGTCACTCTCCAGTTTGGTCAGCTTGCGTCTGGCCCCTTCAAGTGATTTGACAGCAAAGGTCGAATCCAATTGAGACAGCAGGGTGGCCTTTGTTCCTTTAGCCCTTTCCTTCTCTCTCTTAGCTGATTCTATTTCCCTTTCGAGTTTGTCCATTTCATCTAAGGTGCTCAATTTAATACCTCCTCAAGGATGCTTTTAGTCCCGTGATCTATTTCCTCTATATGTTCTTCCATATATATTTTCATATTTTTGGAGAAGTCGAGTCCCTCTAATTTCACATTCTTTTTAAGGCGTTCTACAAAAGCAAGCAGTACGGCGTTTTCTTCCTTCTCCGACTCAACCTTAGTTAGATCAAAGACTTCTTCTGGTCGAAGGATAGGTATATATTCCATCATAGAGTCTTTGGTATCGGTGTCGAATATGTAATAGGCAGGTCTGTGATTGAATTGGTCGATACGTGTCCTCATTAATGAACCACAATTCACAAGGTGCCTGTTGCCTACTTGATATGTAAAATGGGCATGATTATCACCAGAGACGATCAGATCAAATGGAGATGTCCTGAGCAGTTTGTTGCCAAACGTCCCATCAGTCTGTCCATCCCATATCTTCTCCTCCAATATCATTCTGTGTGTCACCAGAATATTAAAGGCATCTTTATTTTGTATCTCTGGTATTTCCTCGTACCAACTTGCACCATAAATATTGACATCACCGAAGTCGAGTGGCTCCCATTGAGGTGCTAAGTATACAACGCCAGCCGCTTGCAGTACTCCCAGAGGTGTGTTTCGAATATCAGAGGAATGAAATCTTAGATCATGCTGACCAAAAACCGTGATGATCTTAATACCACTTTTCCGTAACATCTTAATCATATACCTTTTCAGGAAGTCGTTTGCTTTGTGGCTATTGAAAAAATCACCTGGCTGGAGAATAAAATCACATTTCATTTGTTGGGCAGAGGAAAGAAGGACAGCGATCTTTTTCATAACTGTACCGAAGTAGTCCTTATCCAGCCTCTTCTCAGGTTTGTTGTAGTCGATGTGGAAGTCTCCTGTTAGGAGTAGTTTCATAGTTCCTCCAAGAATTTGCAGGCTTCATCGTATGCTTCCTCATACCCCTGGCCCATGTGTTTATAAAGGTCCTTTTGCATATCATGTGGAAGCTTACGATAGCAAACAAAGCAGAAGGACATCCTTTTCTTTTTCCATGAACCACACCTACATTCTTCTGAATTGAGTTCCTGCAGGTAGAATTTAAAATCAGACATTATTCTCCTCTCTATCGGTTGCATGATTTTTAGATGCTCGATAAACACATTCCATTTATGCTCAACGACATATAAAAAATATTTCCAGTACATATAGTTGACCTCTTTATCTCACATCAGTTGCGTAGTGCCTGTAACTGCGTGGCTTTGGTGATGTAGATATTTTGAAATATTTACCATTTTAGAATATTGATATCCTGCATTATTGGCCGGGTCTATGTCCTTGGCTTGCTCCATGAGATAGATAGCGTGCCTAATATGAGCAATTTCTTTTTCAAGGTCATCCCGATTGGATATTTCTGGAAAGTCAGGATGATAGTTCTCATATCCATGCCGGAGAATTTTACCGATAGCCTGCTGCGCTTCTCCCAGTTCCTCAAGCAGTAATGCCAGGCGTTCGGCCTCTGCTGGGCTCAATTTGTTAAATGCCATTCTGACCTCCGTAATTACGAGCGTTTAAATTTCTTTTAATGCTGTTATTTTTGATACTTCATAGTAAATAAAATAATATTCATAGCACTTTGAGCATTGCCACAACTGTTTCATTTCCCCAGCATCTTCAAACATCCAATCAAACTGATCGTGATCTGCCGCCATTGTCCCCGAAAAATGGCTACAATGTGGACATTCCCATTTTACTTGCATTTTTATTCCTCCATGTGCGCAGTGCCTACATTTACGCGCCTTGTTTTCCAATCTCTAACAAGGCATTTCTTAAAAGTTCTCCCACTGCATTTATCGTGCTTCGGGCGGTACATTCCCGGCATCTTTTATGTGGTGTTTCTAAGTCACAGTCACCATTACAAGTGTCCTGGTTTGCCAATATATCAAGTTTTCCCAACTCGTTTTCAAACATACGTTCACTCCTATACTTACGACCGAGAAGGTGCTTTCTAATCCCGAATGTAATCTTCAATAATTGATGTGTAACTGGTATATTGTGCATTGTTTCAATCTCCTTTCTGCTGAATGGGTGCTATAACATTTTTAGTTGCGTTCTTTCAAACTCCCGCAATACTTTTAACCCCTGGCATTTTTTTTCACACACTACTCTTGTGGTTCCATCTCCGTGCGTAACGGAAGAATGATAGAATTTAACTCCCGCACCGCAGTCGGGGCAGTTTTCAATTTTTACTTTTCCGTTTACGGTTGCTTCGTCCATTGCCCTGTCCTCCACTAACATCTCCTCAATGTGTCTGACACTTTCCTTCACCTTATCCATATCGTCACTCATGGTACAGGTTCCGATAAGGATAGCCACTAAACATATAATTATTACCCACGATGAATTGTTATCCACTGGTGCCCTCCTTTATATGACAGGTGCAGGAGTATAGAAATTTGATTACTTCTGTGCCACATTGTTCGCAGAGGTGACCTGTCATTCTTTTGTCTGGTTGTGCAAGTGGGGTTATCTCCAACTTGGCCGTTGCCTCATTCTTAGAACATCTGGTACATAGCATTATTTCCTCCAATGTGTCTGATGGGCACCACATTCCGTGCAAAATTCATCTGCGGTTGATTTTTTCAGTTCTGATAGTTGCTTATTCTTTAAATCCAGTGTCTTATTTGACTCTGACAGTGAGGTTTCTGCTTTTGCTATATCATGTATCATCTTTTTAATTCCCACGATGTCAGATTGCAATGAATTGAAGGCACCTAAATGCTTTTTGATCTCCAGAAAGGGCGTTTCTATTGTCAACCACTGGTCTAACTCCTGAATGGTCTCGTCTATTTCTTCCAAGTCTGTTATTTTTTTCCTGAGTGAGCTGGTCGCCTGCTCTAATGAATCATGTTTGGTAATTAGTCTGGAGATTTCATTTACAAGAGGAATGACATCATCCAGATAAACTAAGGATTCAAGGTCAGCCTCAGTCTTGTTTAGGTCATTCTCTTTATGTCTGGCACTACTGGAGGCGGCAGTAATAATCGAATTGATCTTGGACTGTGTTTCGTCAATGACATCCAGACCAACAATACTGTTGAGCATCTTGGCCACCTTACCAGGAGTCTCTTGCAACATGAAATAAGGATCACCCTGACCCTGCACATTGATCTCATTCATTCTGGTAATTCTGCTTATTTCATCTGGGATATCTGACCTGATTGCTTCAAGCACACCTTCAAACCCTGACCCTTCGTACTGATTAATAGAGGTACCCTTTGATCGCTTGACCCATAGATCATCTTCGAATTCTATGGCGACTGAGGTCAGGTCTTTCTTGCCTGAGAAGTGGGATTTGAAATGAAAGCCCACAGGCCTATTTAGAAGTGCCCA
>Ga0307376_10005781_pt1 | contig 11074 bp, 10 predicted proteins | sample TR2MG_FD_202536 | JGI IMG/M metagenome (GOLD analysis project Ga0307376, IMG submission 202536) | Soil microbial communities from Risofladan, Vaasa, Finland - TR-2 | ecosystem: Environmental > Terrestrial > Soil > Coastal area > Acid sulfate soil | place: Finland: Risofladan, Vaasa | collected... | reverse complement strand
GTTCATAACCAGTTAAATTTTAGGTTAGTAATTCTCGTTGGTCAAACAATCGTAGACAAATATAACGTTTTTCATAGCGTTTACAAATGTTTGAGGTTTTTTTTCTCTTTTTTTTTGATTTTCGTCATAATTTCTTGCGTATTTGCAAAACGCTGATAAGAAAAGACTTGATTGAGTCAACAAAATGGCATCAATTATTTGGCAATATTTGGTAGGCAACTCTTGGCTGAACAAAAAAAAACACTACTTTTGCCCACGCCTGGAGAAATGGCAGAGCGGTTGAATGCGGCGGTCTTGAAAACCGTTGTACTCGTGAGGGTACCGGGGGTTCGAATCCCTCTTTCTCCGCCATAAGGAAGGCTCAAGCCTTCCTTACTATTATTACTATTCTGGAGAGATGCCGGAGCGGTCGAACGGGGCGGTCTCGAAAACCGTTGTACTCGTTAGAGTACCGGGGGTTCGAATCCCTCTCTCTCCGCCACCAAAGCCCTTTCAAGGGCTTTTTTACTAATAAGGCTATGGAACAATTGGGACTTAATGCCGATGTAGTTGCAAAATTCCTAAAATTTGGGTTAGTTGGCATTTCCGGGCTATTCATCGATTTCGGAATCACCTTCCTCCTCCGAAACAAGCTCAAGATTCATCAGTATATAGCCAACGCAACCGGATTTATCACCGCCGCCTCCACCAACTACATTCTCAACCGGGTATACACCTTCCACAGCCATAACCCTCATATGCTAATGGAATACGGCAAGTTTATTGGTGTTTCCATTGTTGGACTGGGAATTAATACCTTTGTTCTTTGGCTACTTGTGAGCAAGGCTAATTGGAACTTCTACTTCGCCAAATTATTTGCCATTGGAGCCGCCACAATGTGGAACTTCATTATCAACTTAGCCATAACCTTCGTGTAGCAATCTCAAACAGCTACGCCCCTCATTTCTAAAAAGAAAAAGGGTGGTTCGTAAACCACCCTCATTATCCATTTTTTTGCAGAAATATTCTACTTCGATACCTTATAAATATATATGGTCTGATTTCTATTCGATTTACTCTGCTTGTATAGGAGCTTATCGAGGATGCTTGGCTCAACCACCGCCTCGAGTTTAAGCAGTGGGAAGACCTGCTCAATTGCTTTTTTTCGAAGTTCAAGATCTTTGCTCTCGCAGATAAACACGTATTCGGGCAGCTGAGCAACCGAAAAGGTGTCGAAATAGTGAACCGAACGTATCATTTTACGGTAATGTCCGTCCTCAATGAGCTTATGAACCAGGGCGGCAGAAGTATCCTTGTCGCTTACCTTGGCCAAGTTGTACTGCACAAACCAGCTGCCAGCGTAGAAACCCGGTAGCAGATTTACGTTATCGTGCAGCGTATCCTCTATTAAAATTCCGTGGGGAACCGACTTACCATAAAGGTAATACATGGCATTTACGCGAGACAACTTTGATGATGAAACAGAAATGGGTAGAAGAAGTGTGATATTGATTACCCAGAACGCAATGGATAGCCCCTTAATCAGCCCGGAGTGATTTACCCAAAATTTCGATTCCTTAATTTTATACCAGCCTATAATACCGGCCGTGACAAAGAAGGGCAATACTGGGAAGATGAACCTCTCCTGCTTATTGGGAAAATAGGAATGAAACGCGGTGAATAGCAGCGTTGGCAAAACAATAATTAACGTCTTTTTCCAACTTCTAAAGAAACCAACAATCCAAAGCCAACCCAGAGGTGGAAGTAATACCCCAATAATAATGGAAGCATACATATAGGGGTTGTCTGTGCCATAATCAGTTTTATGAGCTAGGTTGTAGCGAATATACTCCATCAGCTCGGCAAAGGGACGTCCCCAAACAAACATGTCTACTACTCCCTGTATCATGAATATGGAGATCAACACCCCCACACCAAAAACTATCGCCTCCCAAAACTTTTTTCGGAAAAGGATTACCAGACCAATACCTCCTATAAAGATGGCTGTTTGGAAACGGATAGAAAAGGCTAAACCAATGACCGATCCTGCGAATAAAAAATACTTGTACGACCGAGACTCCTCAAGTGCAACATACACCATGTACACCCCCATCATTAAAAAGGGAATGCAAACCATCTCCACCAAATTCCTGACGGAGAGCATGGGCATAAACCAAAGGAATGATAGAGCGAGCCCGACCTGAATGGCAGCCTTTCTACCACCCATCCTATCGGCAATTTTGTAGCCAAAGGCAACCACAATGAGCGAAAATAGGGCGTGCAGCAACCGAATCAGGAATGCCATAACCTTGGGGTTATGAATGCTAGCCGCCTTAAAGGCAGAAAGTATGAGATAGTGAATTCCTACGTAAAAAAAGCTGTGGCCCGACGGAACCGGGTTCACCTGGCTCTTGGGTAACCAGTCGTTGTAATCGGTACCATCCACCCACGACTGTGACGCTTCTAGCACCAAAAAATGGTCGTCGTGCATTCCATACCCCTGTGAAAAAATGGCTGCAAGCAACCGTATGAGGAAAGCACCAATCAGAATAACATGGAGTGGATTGGAATCCCAAAGCTTTTTAAAGAATTTCATCATCCTATTTTTTAGTTTTCAATTCAGTAAAATGGTAATCCCCTACTTCGAAAATCCTCGTTTACAGTGACAAAAGCACAGTAATCTCCAATCCACACATTACCAACAGACGCAATATTCAACAACAACCTAGTAATTCTAAGAACTAGTGCTGCATGTTATACAACTTCGAATATATGCCACCTTTAGTCAGCAGCTCATCGTGCTTGCCCTGCTCCACAATCTCACCATCCTGCAGCACACAAATGAGGTCGGCACTCTTCACTGTCGACAACCTATGCGCAATTACAATGGATGTCCTATTCTTCATCAGATTTTCGAGCGCCTCCTGCACTAGCCTTTCGGATTCGGTATCCAGTGCCGAGGTGGCCTCGTCGAGAATCATGATTGGGGGATTCTTGAGAATGGCCCGAGCGATACTTACGCGCTGGCGCTGCCCACCAGAAAGTTTCCCACCCCTATCTCCAATATTGGAGTAATAGTCGTTGTGGGTAGCCTGAATAAACTCGTGCGCGTTGGCAACTTTAGCCGCCTGAATCACCGAATCAATGGAGGCGCCAGGAACACCAAATGCAATGTTATTATAAAAGGTATCGTTGAAAAGGATGGATTCTTGGTTTACGTTTCCCATCAACGCACGCAGACTCTTAATTTTAATATCCTTGATGCTAACACCATCGATTAAAATATCACCCTGATCAACATCGTAGAAGCGGGGAAGCATATCTACGAATGTGCTCTTGCCAGAGCCTGATTGGCCCACCAAAGCCACTGTCTGCCCTTTATGAATGGTAAGGTTGACATTCTTCAGCACAAGGTCGTTTTCGTACTTAAAGCTCACGTTGCGATACTCAATCTTTTCCTTAAACTCTAGCATGTCAATGGCATCTTCCTTCTCCTTTATTGGATTCTCCGCTTCCAAAACGACATCTATCCTATCGGCTGAGGCAAGCCCCTTAAGAACATTGTAGTAAGCTTGGCTAAATGATTTTACCGGGGTAATAATCTGAGAGAAGAGGATTATATAACCAATCAAGGTTGGTGCTGCAAGAGCGCTCTGCCCCGATAGCACCAACCTTCCTCCATACCACATAAGAATAACAACCACCGACACTCCCAAGAATTCACTCAACGGTGAAGCCAAGTCGCGACGACGATTTACTTTAACTAGTATGCGAGTATAAAAAGAGTTGGTGCTTTCAAAACGCCGAACCATCTTTTCCTCAGCATTAAAAGCTTTGATAATCCTTAAGCCCGAAAGCGTCTCCTCTAAAATGGCTAACAAAAATCCCAAACGACGTTGTCCCTTGAAGGAATTTTTTCGAAGATTCTTACCAATTCGCCCGATCATTAATCCGGACAATGGTAACAGAATAAATACAAAAAGTGTAAGTCTGGGGCTCATGGTTACAAGCCCAATTAGGTAAACAATTACAAGAATAGGGTCGCGGAAGAACATCTCCATGGAGCGCATAATGCTCACTTCTAACTCGTTTACATCGTTGGTGATTTTGGAAATAATATCACCCTTTCGCTCTTCTGAGTAGTATCCAAGCGGCAGAGAAAGTATCTTGGCATACATCTGGTTGCGAATATCCTTTACCACACCATTTCTAAAAGGAGATAAGAAATATAGCGATAGGTAAGTAAAGAAATTTTTTAGAAAAGTCATTACAACTACCAATACGCACATAAACAGGAGCGCATCGGTAATTCCATGCTGCACCTTAATTATACTAACAAGGTAGTTAAAGTTGTGTGAAATTGACTCGTATGAAAGGGTAAGAGGCACCGAGTTGGTTACAGGAGGAACCTGATTGAATAGCACACTTAAAAAAGGGATAACCATGGTAAACGTAAATAGCGAAAAAATTGCCGCCAGAATGTTAAAGCCAATGATTGAGGTGACTGTCCATTTATATGGAACCAGATATCGAAATATTTTACCAAATTTTTTCATTCGTATTCAATTAAATATTGTTCAAAATCTCAGTCCAACAGCACCAATTTCTTCGCCTACCAAGGGCACAAAATAATAGTAATGTGCAATGGTTTCATTCGGTGAGGATGCCGCCAGCCTGCATAAAAAACCCATGTTACAGAAAGCAAAAGTAAAAAAACAAGTGAGTATTAGCACAGAAAGAGACTAATAATCACAAGAAACCCCAGTAAATTTAGGTAATACTGGGGTTATATGTTCAAATTATTACTAGACTCCCGTATAGGTATAGGGCGTAATGGCCAACAGTTCCTGCTTAACCTCCTCTGCAACAGGCAGGCCAGCAATAAACTGCTGAAATGTTTCGGCTGTAACCTTCTTGTTGGTTCGTGTAAGCTCCTTCAGCATCTCGTAGGGATTGGGCACACCCTCCCTCCTCAGAATGGTTTGAATTCCCTCTGCCACCACAATCCAGTTATTTTCGAGGTCGGCATTAATAGCTGCTTGATTTAGGATAAGCTTGTCGAGACCCTTCATCAGCGACTTAAACGCCAGAACGGAATGAGCGGCCGGTACTCCCATGTTCCGCAGCACGGTGGAGTCTGTAAGATCGCGCTGCATGCGCGAAACCGGCAACTTAGCGCTCAGGTGCTCAAAAATGGCGTTGGCCATCCCTAAATTCCCCTCTGCATTCTCAAAGTCGATGGGATTAACCTTGTGCGGCATGGCCGATGAGCCCACCTCCCCCAGAACAATCTTCTGCTTGAAGTAGTCCATGGAAATATACTGCCACATGTCGCGAGAAAGATCTATGAGAATGGTGTTAATGCGCTTAAAATTGTCAAAGATAGCGGCAAGGTTGTCGTAATGCTCAATCTGCGTGGTTATTTGAGAGCGGTCGAGTTCCAGCGTCTGGTTCACAAAATGGTTGGCAAAGTTCACCCAGTCGATGTAGGGAAAGGCTACCACGTGTGCGTTAAAGTTACCGGTGGCACCGCCAAACTTTGCCGAGCAGGGAACATCGCGCAGCAGGTTTAGCTGCTTGCCGATGCGCTCCACAAATACCGACAGTTCTTTTCCAAGACGAGTTGGGGAGGCTGGTTGTCCATGTGTACGGGCAAGCATGGGAACATCCTTCCACTCCTCCACCAGCTGATTCAGCTTATCGAGCATGCCTTCGATCTGCGGATAGTAAACCTCGTGGGCAAACTCCTTTAGCGCCTGAGGGAAAGCCGTGTTGTTAATGTCCTGAGAAGTAAGTCCAAAATGAACAAACTCCTTCACCCCGCCGAGCTTTAGGGCGTCCATACGCTCCTTTACAAAATACTCCACCGCCTTCACATCGTGGTTAGTAACAGACTCTATCTCCTTTACACGGCGTGCATCGTCGGAATTGAAGTGCAGGTATATTTCACGCAACTTGCCAATGGTATCCTCTTCCATCCCCTTCAGCTGAGGAAGAGGTATTTCACACAAAGCGATAAAATACTCCACCTCCACATGAACCCGGTAGCGTATAATGGCCTCCTCCGAGAAGTAGCGGGCGCACTCCTCCACCTTGCTTCGATATCTCCCATCGATGGGAGATATGGCTGCCAAAGAGAAATTTTCCATGAGTTGCATTTTAGTTGATGTTGCAAAGGTAATAAATGCAAGAGTTTTTTACCCATAGAATTACAACTCACTCGTCGAAAACATACCGTTATTTTAAAATTGGTTAGCCATCTTAAGCTGGTTTTTGTTACCTTCGTAGTGTGAATTGTTGTCTCTAGAAATTTATTTACTGGCATAGTATGGCAAAAGTTAGAGTAGCTGCCGTTTCCTATATCAACACCATCCCATTTCTTTTTGGTCTCCAGCACCATTCTGTTAAAGAATCAATTGAGCTAATAGTCGACAGTCCATCAAACTGCGCCAAAATGCTCAACTCCGGTGAGGTCGATTTAGCCCTTATCCCAGTTGTGTTGATTCCTGACATCATTGGAGGTGAAGTGGCTAGCCGGTACTGTATTGCTGCGCTGCAGGAGATTCGCTCCTTTGTGCTCGCCATGAATGGCTCGTTAAGCAACCTATCGACGCTATACCTCGATATGAACTCCCGAACCTCAATCACGGCTGCACGGGTGCTTAGCCAGCACTCCTGGCGAATTGCGCCTGAGTTGAAACCATTGGAAAGGATTGAAACAGCGCTTCAGCTTCGCGCTGGTGAAGGAGCCATTCTGTTGGGCGACAATGTGCTGGGGTTAGAAGCAAGCTTGGGCTGTAAGATCGACATGGCCCATGAGTGGCGAAAATTTACTGGGCTACCATTTGTTCTGGCGGCCTGGGTTTCGAACCGAAAGCTTCCCAGCGATTTTATGGCGCTATTCAACGATGCACTTAAGTATGGCGTTAACCACCTCGACGAGGCTGTACTCATTGGCAACCCTAAGGGAATTCTTACACCACAGGATACACGACGTTACCTCACCGAAAATATAAGCTACATTTTCGACAACGAGAAAATGGAGTCGATGAAGCTATTTCAAAAGTTGCATGCTCAAATGGAGACCGTGCCCAACTAAACTTCAATATTTCCTTTTCTTTAATTAGCCAAATTGATTAACGTCCAAATTTCGAAGCCTGTATGATTGCCATATACTACAAAGCACTTAAAAAGATAATCCTTGAGGCGGATGTAAAGGTTTTCGATGAGATAGACCCAGAGGAGATTCTTTGGATCGACCTAATCAATCCAAGCCTTAAGGAAAAGAAGGCGCTGGAATCGTTTTTGGGAACTAACCTCACCTCCCGACAAAAGGCTGAAGAAATTGAGAGCTCATCGCGCTACTCCGAAACGGAGAACTTGGTGATTGCCAACTCCAACTTCCTGATTCAGGAGGAGGATACCTTCACTTACGAGCCTGTTTCTTTTATTCTAAAAGATGGCATTCTAGTTTCCATGCGTAACGCCGAGCTGCGAGTATTCGACGAATCGACCCGAAAATTTCAGATTAACTACAAGGCCTATCCCTCCGGATTTCATATTCTTGTTGCACTGCTCGAAACTCGAATCGACCTCGATGCTGACATGGTGGAGAGCATTGCGCGAGAAATTTCACAGGTGAGCAAGCGGCTATCGCTCAACACCGATATCGACGAGGAGATCATCCTCACGATCAATCAGTTACAGGAAAACACCATGGTCATCCGCGAGAACATTATCGACAAGCAAAGGGTGCTATCGGGCATTATGAAGAGCGAGCGGTTCCCTTCCGACATCTACCCAAAGCTCTCCATTATGCTCAAGGACGTAAGCTCGCTGATTAACCACACCGACTTTAGCTTCGAGCGTTTGGAGTACTTGCAGAACACTTTCCTTGGGTTAATCAACATTGAGCAGAATAAGATTATTAAGATATTCACCGTGGCATCGGTGGTGTTTATGCCGCCAACCCTCATAGCCAGCGTTTATGGCATGAACTTTAAAACAATTCCGGAGCTCCAGTGGACAGCCGGTTATCCGTTTGCCATTGGCCTCATGATATTTTCATCACTACTTACTCTATACCTATTCCGCCGTAGGAAGTGGCTTTAACTAACACCACCAGGACACACCATGAAAACACTGCTTCACTTAACATTTTCGCTGCTTGTTGCCATCACCACTCTCACAGGGGCTAGGGCACAAGCTACCGATACCACACGACATGCAAAACAGCTGGTTTACCAGATCAATATTCTGAGTGAAATTGACCCTGCTGCATGGCGCATGGTGCAAAGTGGATTTAGGGAGGCTGAAGAGCTGCACGCCAAGCTGGTGCTCATTCGAATGAATACATATGGTGGAATGCTCAACTCGGCCGACTCCATCCGAACCAAAATTCTGAACAGTCCCATCCCCGTGTGGGTGTTCATCGATAACCAGGCAGCCTCAGCTGGAGCACTCATCTCCATTGCTGCGAGCAGAATATACATGCGCAAGGGAGCAAGCATTGGTGCTGCCACTGTGGTAAACCAAACGGGAGAAGCACTCCCCGACAAGTATCAATCGTTTATGCGCGCTATGATGCGCGCCACGGCCGAATCGCACGGCAAGGACACCCTAATCTCCGGTAAGGATACCACCTTCCTTTGGCATCGCGACCCGCTGATTGCAGAGGCCATGGTGGACCCACGAACGGTAATCCCCGGCATTATCGATTCCACCAAGGTGCTTACCTTTACAACGTTGGAGGCCATAAAGAACCACTACTGCGAGGGCGAGGCTGAGTCGGTAAGCGAGGTGCTAGCCATGGGTGGTGTTACCAACTACGAAATTCACGAGCAGCGTATCACCGGGCTGGACAGCATTATGGGCTGGCTGCTGAACCCGGTTGTGCAAGGCATTCTTATCATCCTCATCTTTGCCGGCATCTACTTCGAGCTGCAAACGCCAGGCATTGGCTTTCCCATTATTCTGGCCATTATTGCGGCAGCAGTTTACTTTGCCCCGCTCTACCTCGATGGACTTGCCGAAAACTGGGAGATCATTCTGTTTCTAGTTGGTCTTGTGCTTATTGCCATAGAGGTGTTTGCCATTCCTGGTTTTGGTATTGTAGGCATTACCGGTATTGTGCTCACCTTTCTTGGGCTTACCCTGAGCATGATAGACAACAACCTCTTTAAGCAGCAGGGGCCAATTCCTGCAGGCCCCATTGTGCAACCGGTGGTAATTGTCTCCGTGAGCATGTTCCTCTCACTGGTAATGGTGCTCTTTCTAAGCAAAAACCTATTTGGCAACAAACGCTCACCACTCTACCGTCTGGCATTACATGCCCGATTGACCGAGCAGGAAGGATTTGTTGGCGTGGACCTTAGCCAAAAAGATATGGTCGGAAAAACAGGAGTAGCCGTATCGGTGCTACGACCCTCGGGCAAGGTTGAAATTGATGGGGAAGTTTATGATGCCGTTTCCACAGACGGATTCACGCCAAAGGGCGAAACGGTGGTGGTTAAGAAAAATCTTGCGGGACAGCTCTACGTTACCAAACCATAAAATACTAGACCATGGAAACGCAATTTACCATTAGAGACTACAGGCCAAACGACTACCGGGGTGTGCTCACCCTGTGGCAGGCAACAGGGTTGGGTGGTGCTCACCGGGGCGACAACGATAAGGTGATTGCCAACACATTGGAGTTGGGCGGCAAAATGCTGGTAATTGAGGATACCGCATCGCAGGAGATTGTGGGCACCTCGTGGATGACCTTTGACGGACGACGGATTGGCCTCCACCATTTTGGAATCTTGCCACGGTTGCAGCGTACTGGATTGGGAAAAAAATTGGCCCGGGCCAGCCTTGCCTTTGCCAAGTATAAGGGCTACCAAATTAAGTTGGAGGTGCACCGCGACAACGCCAACGCCATAGCCCTATACACCAAGCTGGGCTTCACCTACCTCGGTGACTACGACGTTTACATTATTAGAGATTATGAGGGGTTGGATATTTAAGGTAAGAGGCTTACAAGCAAATTAGTTATAAGGGTTAGCGGTGTGCATCATTTATGATGCGTTTATGCCTACTACTGAATTAATGAGGTACAAAAGCAAGTAGTCAATCGGTTATTACCCCAATTATCTTAAATCAAAAATAATTCCAAAATTAAGAGATGCACCTAATGGTTTTATGATAGCGAATGTTTTAAAACCAGCTGTTAAAAATATTGAATTATTCTTCTTCTGATAATTCAACCCAAAATTTAACGATTGTGCTGCAAAACCTGAACCTAAATCAAAGACGTATGATATTATTGGACTAAGTCCCATTTTTGGATTAATGTAATTGACAGAAAATGGTATCTCAACCTTTGATGATATATCCGTACCAATTTTATTAGGACTGTGCAATCCAATTCCCAGATAAACCTTTTCGCTTTTTTCTGATTGCTGAAAAAGTATATCGAATCCATATGTTTGTATTAGAGCGTTGCTTGACTCTGGATCATCAACATTTGGGAAATAACCAACGACTCCTCCTGATACAATCAACTTTATTTTTCGTGGAATTCTTTTTTCATAGATAATGCATTTTTCATCCTGACATGTTAATTTCTGGTATTTCTCAGCAAAATCTATAATCTTTTGTTTATTAAGCTTATCTAATTTCGGGATCTCCTTTACAATCGGTTGACAATCAAATGTATAATATGTTAATAGCCCAACATAACCTTTTGATTCATTTTGCATCAACTTTCCATCAACATATTCAATTTTCTTGGAATATTTCAACTCCTCAATTGGTAGCGAATCTTTTGCAGCAAAATAGTGACTCTGCTGTGAGTCATCTAAGTAAAAATAAATATCAAGTCTTCCATGAACTAAATATTCCAAGAATAATCGAACCGGTTTATTGTCTATATCTATATTTTTAGACACATAATATTTACCATTTGTAAACCTATAACCATATATCTTATCACTACTGTCCGACTAAATTTAGAATAACAGGTTTTTGACTCTGCACACCAATAAACACGGGCAGTATTCTTGTTGCGTAAAAGGCACCTCCTCAGAAAACAAATTTAATTTGAGCGTCTAAA
>Ga0307376_10005778_pt1 | contig 11078 bp, 12 predicted proteins | sample TR2MG_FD_202536 | JGI IMG/M metagenome (GOLD analysis project Ga0307376, IMG submission 202536) | Soil microbial communities from Risofladan, Vaasa, Finland - TR-2 | ecosystem: Environmental > Terrestrial > Soil > Coastal area > Acid sulfate soil | place: Finland: Risofladan, Vaasa | collected... | reverse complement strand
TTCGAAGTATAACATAAACTTATGTCGCACTTCAATAGTTGAGAAGTACAAACTAGAAGAAAAGAACGCTTTGGTCATTTTTCCACGGATTAGAGATATTCATAAAATAAACCTTTTGAGTATTTATAAAGAGCTAAGTGAAATGGGCTATAATATTATTGTTAAAGGTAGAGGTAAGGAACCAATACCAAGAAAATATAGGACCAAACATTCTTATGAGGATGTATCCTGGTTTCCTCATCCAACACTTGAATTTATTGTGGCTTCTGATATAGTTATAAACTTTGGATCAACTGCAATAGAAGAGTGCATAATGCTCAATACGCCAATAGTAAATTTTGATATAAAGCCATTTGATCAGCCTTTGGCGTTTTTGTATGATAAAAGATATTGTATTAATTTTAAGGGATTTAACGATAGGTTATTTAGGGAATCTATACTTAATCTAACTCAGAAAGATTTAAGTAGTAGTTTTAAGGAGTCTAGAGATAAGTATCTGTTCGAAGCAGAAGGTGCTAGTGAAAGGATTATAGAAGGAGTTTTAAATTGAATATCATTGCGATTATTCCTGCAAAAGGGAATTCATTAAGGGTGCCAAATAAGAATATACTAGATATTAATGGACAGCCTATGCTTTCATGGGCGATAAAGGCGTGTAACGACTCTAAATACGATATCACTCCGTGGGTTAGTTCCGAAAGCGATGAGGTTTTAGAGGTAGCTAAAGAATATGGTGCAAAAATATATAAAAGAAGTGATAATTTGTCTTTGCCAGATGTTCCGAAACAGGAAGTTATACGAGATGCCGCTAAATATATACAAGATAATTTTGAGTTTCCAGATATATTTATTTCATTGCAGGCTAACTCCCCCCAAATATTAGGTAGGCACCTAGATGAGGGTCTGGATCTTTTGTTAAAGTCAAAAAAGGGCGAAGAGTTGTACGAGGTTTTTAGTACAGATAGTGAGCATTTTCAGAATGCGATATATAGAATGTTTCGTTCTCATTATGTTTTTCAAAGGGATTTGAGTACTCATTGTGGAACCTGTGTTTGTGATATAACAGATATTAATAATATGAAAGACTTAGAAGAAGTGAGGAAAAATATGATCACCAATCATTGGGAGGAAGCATTGTATAAGGGTAAGGGTGAAACTCTCGAAGGAAATTATTTAACGGATGAGCTAAAATTAATCAATACCCAAAATATGTTCGATTATGTTGATTCTAAGATGGCGATTGGTGGCAAGGTCTTGGAACTTGGGTGCAATTTATCAAGGAATTTACGAGAAGCTAATAGCAGATATGGCTGTAATGTAGTAGGTTTCGACATTAACCAAGAATGTCTAGATAAAAGCAAAGAGTACTTTCAAGACAGTGGAGATTTTTTTAAACGCGATCTATTGAATGCAGAAAGTCTAAAAGAGTTTCGCTATCCAGATAATTTCTTTAGTCTTGGGATATCGATGGGGTTTTTAATGCACATAGCTCCAAATAAAAATAAAAGTGAGCTAATCAAGGAATTCATTCGTATTTGTGAGCATGTTTGTATATTTGAGATGTATGAAGAGGGTAAAGAACCTATTTTTACAGAAAATAAGTGGTGCGTATCATTTGAAGACTATAGACAGTATGATTCGGGGCTAGAGCTAACTGAAGTTTACGGTTGCAAAACAAAGAAGAAAAAAGATAAAAGATTGGTACTTTTTTATAAATGAAAGACATATACATAATATCAGAATTATGCGGTCAATGGGGTGGCTCCATTAGGCGAGCAGAACAAATGATTTTACAATCAAAAATGTTTGGTGCTGATGCAGTAAAGGTTCAGCTATATGATACCTACAGAATGCCAGGAAGCCACAGGGAGAAGTGGGAGTATTTGAACATGTCTCTAGAAACCTTTTTGCACTTGAAGGAGTTTTCTGAGAATTTGAATATAGATTTTTTCGCTTCCGCCTTTCATAAAGACCTGTATGAATGGACAAAGGATTGCCCATATGCCAAAATTGCAAGTATGATGCTAGAATTTAACCCCGAATTATGCGATGACATAGTTAGCTCTGGAAAAAAGGTTTTTTGTTCTTTAGGTAAGTGGGATAATCCAGGTTTACCATTCGATGCAGGAAATGTTGAATACATGCACTGTGTTCCAAAGTATCCTCATACAGATCTAGAAGCGTTAAAAAGCATGCCAAATGAATTTATTTATCCTTTAACTGGGTATAGCGATCATTCTGTAGGCATTGACGCATGTTGCGTGGCAGTTACTAGAGGTGCAACCGTTATAGAAAAACATTTTACTATAAATCATGGCCTCCAAAGCGAAACCGAAGGGGCGCATTCTTGCTCCATGGATTTCGAACAACTTAAGTCTCTTAGAAATTTTTGTGATCTATATTTATGCAATGTTCAATAATAATTGGCGTTAAGAATAGGCTAAGTCATTTTTTTCAGACTTATTCGTCAATGGTCACTCAGTTGGGAGTAAGTTATGAGTTGATTATTGTGGACTTCTTTTCTAGTGATGGCATAGAAAGCGTTTGTTTAGATTTAACTAATAAATACAGCGAAATCATGTCTCCCTACCTAACTCAAATTAAGTATGTTAGGTTATTGGAAGATAGACCGTACAATCCTAGAGAGTGTAAGAATTTAGGAGCTAGATGTTCTGAAGGAGACATTCTGTCTTTTTCTGATGTCGATGTATTTTTAGGAATGAATTATTTACATAAACTTTCTTCAAAGGTAGCTGAGGGTCGATCATTTGTTGCAACAAGGAGTCAAGAATCTATGTCTTCATCTTCCAAGAGAATACTGGATTACATAAACTATGGCAATATGATTGTATCCAAAACTGATTTTTGTGATGTAAATGGTTTTGATGAGTCTATAAATTTTTATGGTGGAGACGACGATGATGTTTTTCATAGATTGAAACTGAAAGGACTTCGGGAGATAAATCCCTATGATCATTTGGAGGCTTGTCATTTCTCAATACTCCATGGTGATGATTTAAGGCTGAATGAGCTTGAAGACAAAGAAAGAAGAGACCCTAAGGTTCGTTTTGAAGATATTTATGGAAATAAGGATTTTAGAAAATCAAAGTGCGATTTTTTAAAGGAAGGGGCTGACAGGAAAGAAACCATTATCTTTCAAAGGACTATATGATTTCGCAGCAAGGTTAATTTTGTAAAAAAATGAATTAATATAACGGAGGTCTTATTATGTTTCAAATGTCAAACTTTAAACCAAATGCAGGGAAGAGTGGAAGCGAAGGTGTCGCTCCTGGCGAACCCAAAGTGGACACTTATGATGATGTATCTCATAGCATGGACGTTTTTCAAAGAACGGAAGAGCAATTCTTGCCTCCAGGAAAAGATTTCGAAGACCTCACAGAGAAAGAACTTCTTCATCTGAAACATCAATATCGCTATGATTATTACAAACCTGGCGTATATCAGGCCATCACTTGGCTTAGAAAACATCGAAACCACGGTTTATAATCGTTCGAAAAAAGTTTTCCAAATGCCCCAATTCGTTGTATAATAGAATTGATTATTATTACAAGGAATTATATTTATGGACCGAACTTTAGATCTTCTCACCAAAGCGGCATCTGAAAGCCCTCTCCAAGGTGAACGAGAAATCCTCTCTCTGAATAAGTCTCAAAAAGAACCAGACGCAACTATTAAAGGCCACAATGAGACTCGTGGCATTATTATGTTTAATCGTGGAGATGGCTGTATCGTTAGGGCCATTGTTGCTCTTGAGACGTTAAGACGGCATTGGGATGGACCTGTAACCATGTACTTGGAAGACCCCTATCCACATGAATTTGATGACGTTTGTAAAAGTTATGACGTTGATGTCATTCATAATGATGCAAATCATGAGTTAAAAACCCTTGTTCGAAAAACGGATATGTTCGCGAACCCTCCGTATGACAGAACTATGTGGTTAGATTCTGACGTTGTTGTTAATGGAAAATTAGACGAGATGTTCGATGATCTGGATGATTATGATGTGTCAATACCTCATTTTTGTGGGTGGAAGTCTAATGGACGAACAATGGCAAAAAGAATAAAGAAGTTTGAGGGTATAGCCGAAGAGAGGCATCTCAAAAAATCCCTTGAGGAGAATCCTGCCGCTAACACGGGAATTTTGACGTTTAGAAAATCAGAAAATTGGACGAAGTTTGTTCATGACTGGGTGAACCTAGCCCATGAAGGGTCAAAAGCGAGGATTTTTATTCCTGATGAGGTCGCATTTCAAATTCTTTATCCATCTTTAGATGAGTGGGGGCTGAAGATCAATATCGCTTCTATGAAGTTTAATGTCAGCGTAAAATTTGGTGCTGATGTTGAAGATAAACGCCTAATCCATTTTCATGGAAGGAAGCACTGTCTTGATCTTCCAATGTGTGATTATTGGAAGAAGGAATTTGATGAGATGCGCAAAAATGACACATCGAATATTAATCATTATTTGCAGTATGCCGACAAGCGACTCAAACAATACCTAAAAGTGAAAAACGGTATCGTAGAAGATGTGACGATTGTAACAGCATGCGACGAAAAATACATAGAGTTTCTTCGTTTAACGTTTCCAAACTGGAGAAAGTATAAAAATATTGATAAGCATCCAGTCATAGTGTTCGTTCACGGTATGGACTTGGACGATGAACGGTTAAACTTCCTAAAACTAAAGAATGTAACCCTTATCCCTTGGAGTTTTCCAGAAGCGAAAGATCACAGGGAAGAAATGCTTAGCGCTTTTGTGTTTGGAACTGCTGAAAACGTAAAAACAGATTATTGGTTAAAATTAGATGCAGATAGCTATGCGACCAATGACAAACCTCTTTATGAGGAAGATATGAAAAAATTTGCTTATTGTGGGCACAGGTGGTCCTACAGTCGTCCAGACCATATAAGAGGTCTAGATGAATGGGCAGCAGGCCATTGGAGAAGAAAGTTAAAGAACGCTGGACCAATGATAAAAGAAGGAAGGACCGAAAAGAATCGATTTTATCATAACACGAAAAGAACGATCTCGTTTATTCAGCTTCATAAACTGAAATTTACAAAGTTTTGCGTTTCTTTACTTAGAGAGAGAAGGCTTCCAGTACCTACTCAAGACACGTTTATGTTTTTTGTTTGCAATCGATTTGATCCCCATCTTGGTGGCGTTGCTAATTTCAAGAAGAACCATGGATTCACTCAAGGGAACAGTCGAAGGTCAGTCTCAGAATTGGAAGAAAAGATTAAACAAGTAGACCTCGCAAACGATGATAAGACAAGAGAGAAAAGGCCACACTCAGAGGACGAAGAAGTTGAAGAGTATATCGAGGACCACAATGATGATTATGATGCTTGTGGCTGTCCAAACCCTCATGACGAGATCGTTGATGAAGATGACTGCGACCTTTATGAAACCCCAACGGACAGAGAACATGCGGAGGAAGAAGCGAAACACCAAATTCGTATCGAGACAGAGGAACCTCTAAACTTAAAGTCTGAGCCGTCCGAAGAGGATTACGTATTTATCATTAGGGAAGTTAGATGACTTATTTAACAGACAGAGAAATTCATGTTGTAGGAGTCCAAAGGACAGGACAGCACGCGGTTACATCTTGGTTGATCGGTCATTTTGGAGATGTGCTTTATAAAAACTGCATGTCTCAACTTGGCAGAACGAGAGGTAGAATGGCTGGTGTTGAACCTCCATATTGGCTTTTTAAGGATGGGGTGGACGAGTATTCCAATTCGGATGTTTTCGTTCCTACAAAGGACGCAATAATTTTGGGGACTGAGTTTACTGTTTATAAAGTTGGTCTTAACCCGAACATTGAGAAAGACAAAGAAGCACTTTGCAAAGAAAACGGTGTTGACGAATTTGCCAAGAGAAGAGACAATATCCTAGTTATTAGGGACCCATATAACCAATATGCAAGTGTTCTTAACTGGGGTAAGAACAGAATGCTTTCTCCAACGAAAAGTTTCGCAAGAATGTGGACTTTGATGGCGAAAGAATGCGCAGGAGAGACGAACAACATCCAAGATAAAGTGGTGATCTGTTATGATGATTGGTTTTCTAGTATGGATAAGCGCATTGAGATAGAGAGCAAGCTTGCTCTTAAAAGAGATGACAGCAGGATAAACACAGTTATGAAGGTTGGTCATGGAAAGTCTTGGGGAAGTAGCTTCGACGGTATGAAGTCGAAGAAAGAAGCTCAAAAAATGGATGTTCTAAGCAGGTGGAAGACCGTAAAGGATGACCCTAGATTTATTGCCTTATGTAAGAATGAAGAATTGGTCGAATGGGCTGAAGAGTATGGGTGGAGCTGTCCAGTATGAAGAAAGAGTTCATAAGAGCAATATGGGGAGATGTAGCGAACCACAGAGATGGAAAAATAGCGAAAGAGATTCAATCCGTTAAAGATAAAGACTGGTTCTCTGTTTTCGTTTTTGGCGATGACAATGCAGAATGGCTTGTGGATCTGGGATATAATGTTTATCTTATAGATAAAAGACCAGTAGTCTGGGACCTAGAAACAGAAATGTATCGGCATAAACTTGAGATTTTTGATGTGGCGGCAGGACAGTTTAAAGAGTTCGTATTCCTCGACTGGGATTGCGTTCCCACTGGAGACATTAGTCACGCATGGGGAGAGTTAGGAAAGAAAGAGGTTTTTCAGGCTAATCTGTTTCAATACAGGACGAAGAAGTGCCTCTGGAGAGAACAAGACCAAAGAAAAGTTTGTAATGGTGGGTTTGCATATTTTAGAGATCGAGCTGTTCCAAAAGTAATGATTAACTTTTGGAACGATTTCCATATGTTGGTGGACAAAAAGAGAAGAGAAAGGGCCGAAAGAGGCTTGGATCTTCGACTTAGAGAGAAAAGCCTGATTTTTGATGATGAGCCAGCAATGTCTAAATATATTGATCATTTCTGCGGAAAATGGTGTGGATCTGAAATGTATTGGGACTTGTTTGAGCCAGAGGTTTGTAATTTAAGGAAAAAATCTGTATATTCACAGGAAAGGTTGGATAAGAAAAAGGCATGTTTTATACATAATCTATGAGGGACTTTTATGAGTGAGAAAAAAAGAGGTTTTGTAAGGGCTCTTTGGGGTATACATGAGCACGAAGGAAGAAGATTTTATCTTCGAAGAACAAAACAAGATGACGATATTCGATTGATGATGAGAAATCCTTGGGTTCCTGAATCAAAGGTTTATGTGTTTGGAACGGATAATTTTAATATGTGCGAAGAGCTTGGTTTCGATGCAGTCCTGCTAGACGAGAGACCAATTATTTGGGACATGGATACTGAGCAGTTTAGGCATAAGCTTGAAGTTTTTGATAAAGCTATGGAAGATTTTGATGAGATTGTATTCTTAGATTGGGACAATATTCCAGTAAAGCCAATACCAGATAATTTCTGGGATGTTCTTGGAGAAAAGGCGGCTATCCAATCCAATATGTGCCAGTACAAAAGAAAAAAAGCAGTTTGGAGAGGGAGGCAAGACTCTAGAAAGTTACCTAACGCCGCCTTCGTTTATATAAGAGAAAAAAGTATTACTGAAGGATTTATCGAGACGTGGGAAGAGTTGGGAAGACCATGGTCAGAAGAATTAGCTATGGGAAGACACATAGATAAAATGAATGGAGGGTGGAAAGGGATAGACCATTATTGGGATAATTATGAGCCCTATTGGTTTTCCATGCCTAGTTTATATTGGTCATATCCTCCAGAGAGAATAAAAAATGAAAAAGATAGAATATTTCACCATTTCGATAAGAGGCAAGTTAAATATTTATTAAAACAGAAAAACATAGATAATTGGGAGGCGTTTTTAGGATGAGGTGGATGAGAAAAAGAGGAAACCTTAGACAGGGTTTGTTGGACTTAATTGATTATATAGACCTTTCTAGTGCAGATATGGTTGAGATTGGATGCTATGTCGGAGAAAGTACTGAAATTTTTGCAAAATCAGGTAAATTTAAAAAAATTTATGCTGTGGATCCATGGAAAAATGGATATGATGATAAAGATATCGCATCAAAACAAATGTCAATGGAAAGGGTAGAGGGAATGTTTGATAAAACGTGCTCTGCTCATGACAACATCCAAAAAGTAAAAGCAACAAGTAGTGAGGTTGCTGATGAATTTGAGGATGAAAGCATTGATTTTGTTTACATAGATGGAGACCATCGATATGAAGCCGTAAAAAATGACATAAAGAAATGGGCTCCCAAGGTTAAACGTGGCGGATACATCGCTGGACACGATTATTATGGAAAAAATAAAAGCAAAATAACTTATGTAAAAATTGCAGTTGATGAACTTTTTGGGAGTCCAGAAAAGACATTCCAAGATAATAGCTGGATAGTAAGAAAAGTATAATTATGAAAGTTTGCGTTGTAGTAGTCTATATGGGGGATCTTCCAAAGTGGATGCCAATATACTTACAAACCTGCTACAAGTCTGGTCTCGATTTTAAAATATTTACAGATTGTACGAAATATAAAAGTGAAGGTAATGTTGAAATAATTAATTTTCGTAAGGAAGATCTAATCGAAAAAATTCGTAATCTAGGTTTTATTGTTGATGACGTTAGCAATAAAAAAATGTGTGATTGGAAGACATTTTATGGGTTATTTTTTGAGAATGAGTTAAGGGAATATGATTATTGGGGGATTGGAGATTTAGATGTTTTTTATGGAGATTCTAGCAAGTATATAAATGAATTGTCATTTAAAAATTGTGATCTTTTTTCAACTAGAGGGCATTTTATGACTGGACATGGGTCTTTTTATAGGAATGTTAAAGCAGTTAGAGAGATTATGCTTGAATTTCCAAAAATAGGTGAGTTAATGGAAAATAAAGACTACATGAGTATGGATGAATTCAAATTAACTAGGTATCTTAGAAAAAATAAAAAGTTTAACGTAGTAAAAAATAACATAATTGCCGCAGATGGACGATATGATAGAGGTAATCCGTTTTTTTATTGTTGGGACGAAGGTATAATAAGTAATGTAAAAACGGGAAAGGAGTATTTTTATGTTCATTTTATGAACACAAAGAATAACAAAAAAGCCAATTGGAAAATTTCTGATTCAAGAAGATTCATTTTAAATTCAACTGGCATTTTTTCAAATTAAAAGAATACTAAAAGGAGTACTATGAAAAGGATAATAATGAGAGCGGTTTGGGGAGAATATGACAATTCTCACCGTATTACCAAAAGGCGAGAGTCAATGGATGGTTGGTTTGATTTAATCAGAAACAATCCCCATAACGTGCCATTCGTTACTTATATTTTTGGAGAAGATAACTTCAAAATGATGGAAGATATGGGTTTCGATTGTAAAATGATCGATAAAAATCCATTGCCATTTGATGCCTTGACGGAACAATATAGACACAAACTTGAGGCTTTATGTTATGCTTTTGAAGAAGAAAAGTGTGATGAGTTAGTACATATGGACTGGGATGTTTTCCCAACAAAGCCAATGCCAGACAATTTTTGGGACATTTTAGGGGAAAAGGCAGATATCCAATCGTGTTTACAGCAGTACAAAAGAAAAAAGTGTACTTGGAGAGGCAGATCTGATGTCAGGAAGATTAGCAATGGGGGTTTCATTTACCTAAGAGACAAAAACGCCCCAAGAGAAATTATAAAGATGTGGGAAATAAGCCCAGGTCCATCTATGGAGCCAGCCATGTCACGATTTATTGATGGTAAAATGGATGGATGGAAAGGGAAAGAGTATTACTGGGAGAATCATGAACCAGATTTTTGTAAATTGCACAAAGATTCTTGTTTTCTTGGAGATAAGAGTAAGAGGAAGGATGTTTGTTTGATTCATTTTCAGGGGGGAGATAAAAATGTAACCCTTAACAGAGTGAAAAGAAGATTTGCGAAGATGCTAAAAGAGGGACAAAAAAATGCCGAAGTTGACAATAGTAGCGTCTAATAGAGACCGACTAGACTTAGAGAAAAACATAACTAAATTTTTTATAAAGTCATTAGAAAATCAAACACGTAAGGACTTTGAAGTTTTAATTGCAGATGGCGGAAGCCAAAACTACGAAGAGTTAAAAGATTACTTCGCTTCAAGAGATTGTGAACCACTGATTAGAATCGTCAAAGAACCTTTAGGGGATAAGTTTGAAAGAGCGAAGATGAACAATGTTGGGATTCGAAATGCAAACACCCCTTATATTATGACAACAGACGTAGATATGTTTTTTGGTCCAGAGTTTGTTCAAAATTTAATAGATAGAGTCGGTCCAGACGTTTTTGTGGAATCAAGAACAATGTACTGGAAAAAGAATGTCACTGAGAGAATCTACGATGGCAGACTAAATCCATTTGAGAATTTAGAAAAATGTAAGATTGGCAGGATAAAAAAAAGGACAACTGCGGGAGGTTGCCAATGCGCCCATATAGACCAATGGACCAAAGTAGGAGGATTTGACGAAGATTTTGTTGGCTGGGGGTCCGAAGATTTTGACCTTTTAACTAGAATGAAGAGATCTGGCGCACAAGTTAAATGGATGGGAGAATCTAGAGCTTCTATTAATTTGTTTCATCAGCATCACCCTAAGCCCAACTTGAAGGAAGATCTGGCTTGCCAAGAAGTAAATAAGAGACTCTTAAATAAGGCGATGAGTGGGAATCGTCCATTTAAGGCCAACCCAAATGGCTGGGGCGGGATATATGACCAATCTGTATAATGAGAAGTTAAGAACAATTATTGGAGAATCCGATGAAGAAATATAGGAACGAGTCTATTATCAGTGAAGTTGAAGGAGTAGCCAATACTATCCTCAAGGAGAATGTTAGAAATAAATACCGAGATCACTTTTTCCCAAGTCTCTGCAAAGAGATGGGCTATAAGATTGGAGCAGAAATCGGAGTAGATAAAGGTGGATTTTCTCATCATCTTTTGTCAAAGTCGGACCTGCAAATGCTTTATTGTATTGACCCTTGGATTGATGATTTCGGATCTGGACATCAAGAGGGGTATTTTGACCCAAGCGGCGGAAACAGAATGCAAGAATG
>Ga0307376_10005777_pt1 | contig 11078 bp, 12 predicted proteins | sample TR2MG_FD_202536 | JGI IMG/M metagenome (GOLD analysis project Ga0307376, IMG submission 202536) | Soil microbial communities from Risofladan, Vaasa, Finland - TR-2 | ecosystem: Environmental > Terrestrial > Soil > Coastal area > Acid sulfate soil | place: Finland: Risofladan, Vaasa | collected... | reverse complement strand
GTCTCGCCTGCCCAACTGCGGGGCAGCGTGCAGAATATCGGCTTGACCCGATACAGCGCCCGCAGAAAGGCCAGCCGTGGCTCGCCGCCATCGAGTTTTCCCTCCTGCCAGGCGGCCAGCAGCGCCCGCCCATCCGGGCTGTTGCGCACGAACAGCAGCTCGTGAGCATAGAGCAACACGCGCAGATCGCGGGTGATCGCCGCCGTGCGCTTGTGCTCGCTGGGCGTGCCCACGTCCTCGGCCAGCACGCCATAGCGCCAGAGCGGGGCCGCGGCGTCCCAGCGTTCCAGAAAGTGAAAGCCATACTCCACCATCGCCCAGGGGATGGTCATCCCCGGCTCTACGATCAGCGCCCGATCGAACGGCACTCCCGACAGATCGCCCTCGGCCACCACCACCTGGAGCTTGGCCCGTTTGGCCAGCGCCTCTATCGCTTTGTCCGCCTGGCGCAGAATCAGCACATCGTTCATTTTCTCACCTGCAACTTGGCCGCGAATGATGTTTTGGCGTCGTTCAGCTTGGCAGCCTGGACGATCTTCCACTGTGGCCATCCATAAAATACATACTCACGACCTCGCTCCGTATCTGGGTCAAACTGCTCAAAGATGCTCAGCCCGAATACCCAATAGTGCGTCGCGTCGGTATAGCTATTCTCGCTCTTCCAGTAGGGCAGCTTGACGTACAGGATGCCGGCGGGCCGCAAGATACGCCAGCACTCAGCCAGCGACTCGGCCAGGTTACGGCGCAGGTGCTCCAGCACAGCGCAGGCCACGATGAGATCGAAGCTGGCATCAGGCCAAGGCCAAGGTATTATGTTGAGATCGTGCGCCACCGTCACAAACGGCCGCGCCTGATCCAGCATCAGATCGTGATTCACCACGATCCCACCGTCCACGGGCTGCACTGGCCTGTTCCCCGCTCCCAGATTCAGAATGTCCATTATGGTTTCACCGCCAGGATATTTGACCGCGAGCCGCTGTTGACCTTCCCAATGATGTTTACCCGGTAGCCAAGGGCCACAAAGTTCTCCGGATGCAATGTCGTCACATGCTGCTGGTGCGGATTGCCATCCACCGTCGCCTGCCTGCTCACCCCCCACGGGCAGCCAACCACCACCTGGCGCGCCCGCCGCTCCAAACCCGCCATGGCCCTATGCAGATCGCTTCCTGGGATATGCTCTGGACCGTGCCACCAGAAAGCCACGTCGTACCGCTCCTCCGGAAGTATTAGCCCCTCCACGGCGCACACGTCGCCACAGACGACCTGCACTCCTGGCCATCCTCGAAAGTGCTCTGCATTGGCAGGCCAAATCTCCAACAGCGTCACGTCCCGCCCAGCGGCCAACAATTGGGGCAAGAACTGCGACCTGCGCGGGCTGGCTCCCACATATAGCAACGTTCCCTTACCGAATATCTCCGGGCAGAAAGCCCGCAGTTGCGCCAATCGTGCCGCCTCCACCCGTTCAGCCTTTGTATTCATCAGGTGGCTCCAGCATGTCCGGGTTTATCGGGCTGACCTTAGCAAGTTCCCTAGACATGTCTTTCCCATTCCGCGCCGATATCGCGCCAATATGCTGGCAGTACACGTCCGTCAAATAGCCAACCTTCCCCCCAGCCGCGCCCACGTTCAGGCACAGCCAGCGGATAGCCGATCCTGTCCCGTCTGCTGGCAGTAATGCTGGCTCCAGCGCCGCCCTCCGAGCGAATACGAACGTTCCACCCACGTTCACGCACAGCGTTACTCCCTCACGGCGCTCTCTCCAATGTCGCCTGTCCCCGATATTCGCCTGTGGCAGGTTCAGCGCCAGCAGCCATACATCCGGGTATCGCTCCATCGCCTCCAGACCCTGCGCCAGCCAGTCAGGCTCCAACTTCGGACATAGGATGTCGTCGTCGACGAACACAATCGGGTCGGACATCGTAATCCGTAGCATTGCCCGCAGGTGGGATGGCACCCCCATGCGCTCCGTGTGCAAGTGGACCGAATCCACCTTCCCCGCAACCAGCAGCTCCCGCAGGTACTGCGCATTTCCCGTCGTCGAGGCGTCGTCGATCACATGCAGCCGATACGGGCTGACCGTCCGTTCCCAGATATATTCCAGCGTCCGCGTCAGCAGCGGCAGCCGTTCGCACGTGGTCACCACAAGATCCGTCATCGGCATCATCGTCTCCGCCCCCGGTGCGCGCTCTCGAACCGCTTCACCGCATCCCAGGCCTCCGGGCTATCAATGCGTCCAGGGATCAGCCCCTTCCATCGCCGCGCGTCGCCCGGATAGTGCATCAGCCCGGCGGTCTTGATCCCCTTGGTGTACTTGGGGAACGTGTTCCACTCCGATCCTAGAACCAGAACTTTCAGCGGGTCGACATACATCGCCCGAATCAGAGCCCCCTGATCACGCTGGGCATGGCGCTCCCACTCGGCCTGCCAGCGTCGGAAGAACGCCGCCACCCGCTTGTTGCGGGTGAACGCCCATACCCCGCCGTTGTACTGGAGCGTGTGCAGCGTCCTCACGCTGTGCTTCACGTCCTCCAGCTCTTTCTTGTTGTTGCGCCGCTCGAACGAGTGCATCGTGTCCATCAGATGCGGATCTTTGGTGATCACGAACTCCCATCCATCCTCGATCCACTCAAAGTACCGATAGATGGGCGCCACCACTTCCGTGTCCGCGTCCAGATAGAGCACCGCCTCCCATTCAGCGGGGGCCAGCTCGTAAGCTTTCAACTTGGCCCGCCGGCCGCCCACGTCGCTGTCCGGCTGCACGATCAGCACATCCTCCGGCCCGATCTTTTTGGCCGCGCACAGCGCGATGGGGATATCCGGCATGTGCTTCTTGATGCTCTCCATCAGCCGCAGGCATACCGTGCGCGCCGGGTCCCCAAATGCCACGCAGTAGATGCCCCTCTTCTTCTCCGTCCCATACTGCACCGGCTCCACCTCCGGTATCGTCGCTATCTCGGCCTCGTTCACAGCTACCGCTGCGACCCCCTCCTCCGGCCCGATCCCGGCGTCCAACTGCGCGCCGAACATCTCCTCAAAGCCCACGCGATGCCCCTCCACGAATCCTTCGACAGTGTGCTCTCGTACAGCCTCACGCAGCGCCTGGCGATCCACGCCCTTGCCAGCCAGAGCAAGTTCCAGCGCCCTCAGCAGCGTGAGTATGTCACCCTTTTCATAGCGATAGATGCCCCGTACGTCGGGCAGTTCATCGATGATCCCCACGCCCGAAGGAACGATCACGCGCACCCCACAGGCCAGCGCCTCCAGCACGGGCAGCGGCCCGCCCTCGACGCGGCTCGGGCATATCAGGATATCCAGGCTCTGATAGAAACTGGGCATATCCTTCCACGCATAGCGCTTTGTCGGCACCGGCCAACCTCGCCCAGACGCGCGCCATTCGACGCGCTGGGCCAGGGGGGATTTCAGCAGCCCATTCACCAGATCCTCGCCCTTGCGATGGTTGGCATAGGTGTACCCGCTGAATCCCACAATCGGCCGCCCTTTCCCCGGAGGCGGCGCGATCACAAAGCGATTCTGTTCCACCGGCAACGGAGGCTGAATCGTTGGCCCATAGGCCGATAGCGGTCCCGCATATACCCGCGACATGGCCACGCGCAGATCCACCCGTTTGGCCACGCCATCGTAGAGCCTAGCCTTGGCATTGCCCGGCGGCTCCTCCTCTTTGTGCGTGAAATAGGCGGCCACCGATACCCCCGGCCAGGGCTCCATCCTTTGCGCCTCGAATACCGGCGCGTTCGGCCAGGGGGGCAATTTCTGCCCCTCGAAATAGGCCATCAGATAGAGCACGTCGCAGTCCTTCGATGGCGCTGCGCCCAGCGTCCACCCCAGTTGGTCGCGCAACGCGCGCGCCATCCGGGGGATGATCCGATCCTCGTTGAGATTTCGACAGACGATATGGACTCGCAGCGCCATCGGCACTCACCTCATGTACTGTTCTTGTGTGTCCAGCATTTACGACCCGCTGGTCAGATCAACCTCGATGAACGCACTGGGCCGGATGAGCCCGAACGCGGCCCGCATCTCGGCCAGGATGGCGATCATGTTGCGGATGAAAAAGTCAGCGTGGCTGTCGCTGATGCTCAGCGTCGCGCGCTCTCTATCCCACATCACCGCCTTGCGCCAGTCGGCCAGGATCGCGGACCCTGCCGCCTTGCTCTCGCATTCCACCACCGGCACACCCCACAGCCTCGGCTCGCCGTTGGCCAGGGGGCCGCCCCAGTAGTAGCGATTGTTGGCGTCTTGCAGCAGCTCGATCGTCTCCCAGTCGGAGGGGTTCATCAGCCAGGCGGTCGGCGTCGCGCGCCCGGTCGTCTTGAGCGTGGTCTTGGCCTGGCGGGTCGTGGTCAGAATGTCGGTGTTCCAGAGCTGGGTGAGGATGCCCGCCGTGTTCAGCACGCCGGTAAAGTTCTCGCCCACGCCGTTGCCGTTGAGGACCTGGTTCTCCAGTTCCTCCTCGATGTCGTCGCGCAGTTCCTGGTCGATGATGCCCCTGAGCTGAGAAGCGTCACTCAGTGCCCGCTTGGTCGCCGGGATCCACACCGCGATCGTCTTGACCGTGGCGGTCACCTTCTCGAACTCGACCGCGCCCTCGGGCTTTTCGCCCTCGACCTCGCCCGTGGCCCCGCTGTAGGTCGTTACGTTGGCCTCGGCCACGGTGGCCGCCTCCGCCACCTGGGTCGTCTGTCGTACAAACTCCACCAGGTCGCTGGTCGTCTGCCTGATCGAGATCAGGCTGCGCAGCACCAGCGGCATACGCCCCAGTGGCTCATAGATGCCGGTGTAGTCGGTCTGCACGAACGCCCCAGCCTGGGTGTCATCCGCGCCGGTGATCAGCGTCTTGCGCCCCAAAAAGCTCTTGAACCCGATGGGCGGGCTCATGATCCCCTTGGCGCTCTCCGGCACGCGCCCGCCAGGGAATTGCTTCATCCAGGTCTGGAATGCATCGGCCTGCACAAACTGCTCGCCGATGGTCTGACCCTTGCCCGCTGAATGCCCCTCGTCCGAGCCGTTGTCAGTCTGCTTGCTCGATAGCTCGATCCCGCCGCCCATGTCCAGGATCGCCTTGCGAATGGCCTCATCGCCCTCGGCCTGCTGGATCTGTTTCTTGTAGCCCGCAGCTTCATCGAGATATCCGGCTACTTTCTGCCGTTCCTCGGCGGTGAAATCTCGATCGGCCTTGTCCACTTCGTCGCAGATCACGCGCGCGCCCGCCAGCGCAGCGCGGAACTTTTCATGTAGCGATTTCATATCCATTTCTTCACCTCATCCTTAACATCTAGTTCAAGTAACCTTGTCGCCGTGCGCTCGGCGAATGTCCTCGGTCGCGGACTACTCGGCTTACGGTGATCAGCCGCCTTGCCTTTGCCGTCGCCATCCCCGTCGCCGTCGCTATCGTCTGCGGCAGGCTCGGCGCACTTGGCCCCGAGTCCCACCGCGAGATCGTGAATCTGCTGGACCCGCTCGGTATCCTTTTGGGACCGAACGGCCTTGATATCGGTCGTGCGCGTGTTCACTCCGGCCCCCAGCATCACTGGCGAGACCTCGATCACATGCAGACTCTTGAGAAATTGCACGTCCTCGCCCTCGAACTTGCCCGGCATGGCATCGAGGATCTCATATCCATAGCTCCATTCCTGAAGCTCCCCGAGGGCCTTGACCGTCTCATAGGTGTCCCGGCCTGCCTCCGTATTGAGAAAGAACTCCCCGTCGACCCAGGCCTCGTTGTCATCGGCATGGATCATGCCCTTGCCAACGGGCAGGTCCTCCCAGCGATGGCCCCAATAGGAAACCCGCACCTTTTCTTCCTCGACGAACGCCCCCGGCAGGGTCACGTCATTGTCCTGATCCTTCACGTTCAGGGTGGAGAACACCGCCCGAAACTGGCCCGCATCCCCATCCGCCTTGAACTCGACGCGCCCAGAGACAGCCTTTCTTTTCATCATGCCCTCCCGGAACTGACTGAACAAAGTAGGGGCCACGTATTGCCCTTGCGTTCATTACATTCCTGACATATCGGCCTCAGGTTAGCCAGCATATGCGGCCCTCCCTTTGAAAGAGGCTTCACATGATCAATGGCCTCCATGGGTCTCCCACACATCCAACACTTTTCACCCCAATACCTTATCTTCTGGTCGAGCGACTCAGCGGTGAATGGCACAATGGCTGCCTCCCGCTTGCGCGCGCGTCTGACCTGTGAAGCCCTCACTGCCTTACGCCTGAGTCTCTCAACGGGAGTTGAGCGATATAGTCGGCGGCCAGCATCACGACGTTTCTCCCGGTTGGCTTCGCGATAGCGGGCCTCGGATTCGCGCGCGGACTCGCGATTCTCTTTCCCTCGCCTAGAAGATTCAGTAAGAATATGCTCCCGATTGGCCTCGTAATACCGGTGTGTCCTCTCGGCGTACACCGACTTGTTAGCCTGGTAACGCTCACGAGCGCGTGCATTGATAGCCTCGCCATTTCGGTCTCGATAACCCTGGACAGCGGCCTTGATCTCGTCTTTGCGCTCCTGATAGCGAAGACGGCACCATTCACGCACACACTCTTTGCACCAGGGATGCAATCCGTCTATGGCCGCCCTGCGATTGCCGAATGATTCGCATGGTTTGGTTTCACCACAGCGCGCGCACCGCTTCATAGGCTCACCGTCCAAAAGTGCAACTACATTGACAGTTAGCATTATTATCAGCCCCACCAGCCGGGTCGCCCGGCCACTTCTGGCCCGTGGGGAAAAGCTCGCCTATTCCAATGGTCATACCGTCCATCGCGGCGTGTTCGGGTCGAGGGTTAGAACTGTTGACCTGCCAGGTCTTGGTTTTCAGTCCCCCCTGGCGTGCGCCCTCCTGGGCCCCAAAGACGCTGGCCGTGGTCACCGCGCGCCCGGCCAGCTCGGGCACCCGCGCGCTCAGCGCCACATCGAACAGGTTGGCCATCGCCTCATGCACCACCTCGGCGGTCAGCGCCGCCGCAATCAGATCGCGGGTGTAACCGTTAATCTCCTCTGAGGAAATGCGCGAGTTCTCCAGCAGCCAGTCCTCCATCCTCGCCTGATCCAGCTCGACCCCGGCCTGTTCGGCCACATACTGAGCCCAAACGCTGGCCGTGGCGTAATTCATCCGGTAGTAATCGGCCCCCAGCTCGGCATTCCAGCGCCGCTGGTCCCAGAGTTCCTCTACCACCATCGGCATGGTCGCCTTCTTGGGCACCGCGCTCAGCACCGCCTCGCGCTGTCGCCGGAACGTCCTCGCCAGCACGCGCTGCCACTGCTCGACGTGCTTCTCCCGCAACTCGGGCAGCGTGGGGTCGATCTCGCCCCGGCGTCGCCGACGCTTCTCGCCCAACGCCTTGGGGGCCCCCTCGATTGGCGCTGGCTCCACTGGCGCGCTGTCCTGCGGATTGGGCTCCCCGCCCACCATCACGTTGAGCGGCGTCCCCAATAGCTCCGCGTCGCCACCCATGCTGGGCATGTTCATCCGCGCGCGTGCCTCATCGGGCGTCATCCAGGGCCTCCCCACGGCCGCCTGCAATGCCGTCATCTGCTCCTCGAACGATCCGGTCAGCTTTTCGGCGATGTTGAACTCGCAGTAGATCCCCGTCGTATCCCCAAACTCGGGGAGCAATTGCAGCTCGATCTCCTCCTCGATCATCCTGAGCCAGGGGCCCAGGCAGTCCTGGTACAGGTTCTTGTGCTGCTCCCTGATGTTGGAGAACGTGGCATGATCGAGGATGCCCACCATGGGCAGTGGAATATGGAACGCTCTGGCGCACTCCTCGCGGGTCAACTTGCGCCCGGCCAGATACTCGCTCTCCTGAGCATTGAACGACGCCGGTTTCCAGGTCATGCCCTCTTCCAGGATCGCCGTCTTGCCGCTATTCGCGGCCCCGGAGTATAGTTCCTCGAACTCTTCCTTGAACCGCGTCCGCGCCACATCGCTCCACTCCGGCGCGGCTTCGGGGCGCTCGATGATGCCGTTCATGCGCGCCGCGTTGGCCCAAAAGCCCTCACGATAGTTCCCCATGGCGTGCTCCTCGGCCAGCACGCGCCGCAGCGTCTCCATCGGCGATAGTCCCTGGATCGGATCCTCCGGGTTGTACCCGCGAAAGTGCACGATCTGATCGGGCGTATACTCATTGCGCTTCCCGCCCACAGTGACCTCATAGCGCGTCGGCACCAGCCCGCCATAGACCGCTACCATCGTGGGGGGCAGCCGCAGCAACGCTATCCGATCAGCCGCCTTGACCTTGGCCCAATAGGCGGCGAAATAAATGCCCATGTCGCCCATCAGCGCTTCCATCAGGCGATAGCGGGTGGTCGAGGGGTTGGGCCTGCCCATCAATTGCGCCAGCCCGTGAGCGGTCAGCCGCTTGCGGTCCGTGTCCGACACCCGCCGGAATACGTGCAACCCGAGTTGGGCTACGTTGCGCGCCAGAAAATCCACGCACGTTCGCACGTTGGGCTGCACGCGATAGAGCGTGGCATAGTCGTAGCTGAGTTGGTTGTACATCCGCACTGACCCATAAGCGGGGCCGCTGGGCCACCAGCCTGGAGCCATGTCTACCAACGTTGCGCGACTCACCACAATGGCCATGCTTACCTACCTGATGACCTGAATGAAATCGACGTTGAGGGACTCGATCATCACCTCGCCATCGAGCGGCAACGGCCCCTCACCGCGTCGCAACATCTCCGCATTGCGCAGCACCAGATAGCCCCTCCGTCGCCGCCAAAGCACCCCGCGAAACGAATGATCGGTGCGCGTGTTGACGACCACCTGCCGCAAACAGGGATAGCGGTCGAATATCATGCCTTCTCCCTGAGCTTGGCGATCTGGGCTTGGAGGTCCGCGATCTCGGCGTCAAGCTCCGCCCTGCGCGTGGGGCTGGTCGCGTACTTGAGCGTCGCCATCTTCTGCTTCACCTTTTTGGCCAACCGGGCGATCTTCTCTAGCCGTTGCGTTTCATTCATCAAACGACCTCCAGCCCGCGATCCTCATAGACGGACCGCTTGCGTCTCCCTATCCCGGAAGTCAGCGCATCACAGCGCGCCTCCCAGGACAAACATCCAGCCATCGCCGCGTCGATCTTGTGGGGGGAATCTGGTCTCTCTTTTTGCATCACCCACAATGGAATACCCTGTTCATCGCGCATCGTGAGTGCGCGTCGGCAGGTGTTACCGATATGCCGTGCAAAGGCCACATCCCCATCGTGGCTTAGCTCTCCGGCGGTCATGGCGTTGCAGTAGCTGCGGATCGCGTAAGCCATTTGCTTGAGGCGGTTGGTCCACCACTCGAAAACGCGCTTCTCCCCATAGTGCCCGGCCCACTTGGCCACGTAGGTCTCCCAATAGGGTGGGTCGGCATAGAGTCGCCACACGTCCCATGTCTCAAATGCATTTGCGATGGCTGCCTCGACCTCATCCTGGGGCACTTCCCAGTCATCGAGATTCGCCGGATGCTCCCAAAGCCCGATCAGCCACTGATGCCCAGTCTCGATATGTGTGCCCACCAGAGCCGTCGCGTCGTGATAGCGCGCACCATCAAATCCAAGTGTGATCAGATCACCTTCTGGCACCACCAATTCGGGCTTGGCCAGAGATCGCCACCGCTCAATATCGAATGCCCGGTCGCTTGCCCGCACTAGACGGTTGAGCCACACGCGCTCCAGATAGGTCCGGTCGGCAGTGGGATCGCGCCACTGCTCCACAATCCCATCGATATCCGACCATTCGGCCACCGGCCCCGACGCCTCAATCACCGCCGCGCGGATCCCCTCCTCAGTTGATAGATCATGCTTGTCGCCTGCCTGGCGGTGAAAGAAGAAGAGGCGCGAATCGGGGATTTTCCCATCGGCAACCTGGCGCGCATAATCCATCGAGTCCTCGGCGACAGACCCCTCGCCCGGCCCCGGCGCGGTGGTTGTCTCCAGACTCCAGGCGTCGGACAATCGCCGTTTGGGGATATTGGCCATCATCGTCCGGTGTGCCTGCTTCAAGCGTGGCAACGTGAATCGATGTGTCTCATCGAAATGTTGAAACGTTGTGCGTGCGCCATCTCGAGCATCTGGAGCCGTCGCCAGCGCCACTGCCTTGCCATCTCCCCCGATGCGCATGATTCGCTCAAGGCCGATGTCGAACGCATTCGCCACCTGGCTGTATTGCAGGATCACCCGCAACGCACCATAGGCCAGCTCCTCAGTCTGCTCCTCGGTATAGGCAACCATCGGGATATAGGGATCAATCACCCCCGCCCCTACTGGCTGCCCCTGTGCATCGAATCCGTCGCAACGCACCGGCCCCTCCGGATGCAGCTCACATGCCGCGATCCAGGCGGCGAACTCGGTTTTCGCCGATCCCTTGCGCAGTGAGATGGCTACGCGCTTGAAGCGGCGCCGCCCCGCCCTCTCGTGATCTTGAGGATAGACCTCATACATGCGATAGATGAGAGCACGCTTCTCCGCGTCCAGACATGCGGGTTCACCACGTAGATCGCCCGGGCCAAAAACCAGATAGCTCTCGATGAAATCGCATACCTGCAGCCCCAGCGTCGGCCACGGCTTCTCATCCATGCTGGGTACTATCAGAATGCTCATGAGACCAACCTGAGCGCCTTACGAGGATCCTCAACCGGCGCTTGCGCCCCGCGCTCGGAATGGCGCTTCTTTTGCTTCACCTGCTCAACCCGCTCGACCTCCCATTGCAGCCGCCGTCGATCAATCGGCGTGAGCCCGAAACACTGGCGTTCTAGTCGGATTTCCTTCGCCAGGTCTGGTGAGGGAGCAACCCAAAAACGGTCGATCAGTTCGGCCAGCATATATAGGCCATGTACATCCGCTTGAAGAAACTCTGGCGCCATCGGGGATGCCCACACGTCATGCCACCAGGCGCGCGTGAGCTTGTGCCAATCATGCCCACGCGGCAGTTGTGGCGTGTGCCTGCGTAGTTCTCCCTCAACAGATAACGTTGCTCGCGTGGCCACGCGATTGCGTCGCTGTCTCAGTACAGGATCCTTCGGTATCGGCCCCGGCACGTTCATCCCCCCATCTCGTACACATAATTTTCATGC
>Ga0307376_10005776_pt1 | contig 11079 bp, 11 predicted proteins | sample TR2MG_FD_202536 | JGI IMG/M metagenome (GOLD analysis project Ga0307376, IMG submission 202536) | Soil microbial communities from Risofladan, Vaasa, Finland - TR-2 | ecosystem: Environmental > Terrestrial > Soil > Coastal area > Acid sulfate soil | place: Finland: Risofladan, Vaasa | collected... | reverse complement strand
GGTGTGCGCCTATTTCCCATAGCTGCACCACCTGGACCTCCAGGTCTGGTACTACCATATTTTGATGCACCATCCATCCCTGCTTTTGTATAAGTTCCAACAGTACCACCTGCACCACCTGCAGATGCAGCACCTGCTGCTGCGCCACCACTACCACCATTAGCTGTAATGAAAGCACCAAATGAAGATGATCCACCAGCACTACCAGCGCCACCAGCAGTAGAACCACCAGCGCCACCAGCTCCTATTGTTACAGTAACATCGGCAGATACTGCAATATTATAGCGTATACCATAAGCACCAGCACCACCACCACCAGCACCTGCAGCACCAGAACCACCACCACCTCCACCACCGCCGGCACCTGATACAAATACATGAACAAAATTAACACCCAGTGGTCGAACCCATAGGCCTGTTTTATAAATGTATTCAGTCTTCCAACCACCACCTCCGCCTCCAGCACCTGTAGGCCCAAGGCCAAAACGTTCAGAAGCATTCATATTATACCTCCTCAGGCCAATCTGGATTTGCAGGATCAAAGTCCTGTGCATCAGGCATATCACGTAATGTTTCACGATAGACCAATAATGCAGCTGCTCTTACATCATTAATAACTACGCTATCAGCAGCAATAATAGCTTCAAGCATTTTTGATATAGCTTCATTATCAGTTTCTTCCAGCTTTTCCTTACGCTGAATATCAAAGGCGGCTTTAGCCGCATCTGGATCGATTACCGGATCAACAGTTTCGGGTGCAGTGAATACTCCATCTGCATAAGTGCTTCCATTGGCCGGATCATCCTTACCAGTAATATCAATAACTGTTATACTACCTTCTTCATATTGAGGATCTTCATCATGTGGCCAGTCAAAGCAAGCACTAGTCTTACCATTAACTATCTCAACAAATCGTTTCATCTTATTCCTCCCAAAAGACAATTACAAGACCATTACCACCCTTACCACCTGTGCCACGAGCAGCAGCAACAGTAGTATTTACTCCACTGCCACCGCCATAGGTCTCAGAAAGTGCTGTCATATTATTCCTCCCAAATTACAATTACAAAACCATGACCACCACGACCGCCATCTCCTGTTGCTGATCCACCTATACCACCGCCACCATAAGCACCATTATCTGCTGCATCGGAATAGTTAGAAGCATAACCAACAGGACCACCCATAGCTTGAAGTCCAGGAGCAGCGCCACCCATCTGACCTTGTGATGAGTTTAGTGTCCCGCCACCATCTGCACCAGCCTGAGTATAAGTTCCAGCAGCGCCACCTGCACCACCTTGCGTGAAAGCTGCACCAACTAAACCACCAGCACCACCATTGGCAGTAATAAAAGCACCAAAAGATGAGGCACCCCCTGCAGAACCACCAGCAGAATAAACTCCTCCTGCACCACCTACACCAATAGTTACAGTAACACTACCGGTCACAGCTATTGATTGGCGCGATCCATAGGCTCCACCACCACCACCTGTACCACCATGTGTAGTAACACTACCACCACCGCCACCGCCACCAGCGCCAATAACAATTACTTCAAACACTGTATCAACTGTTGCTGGCTTAACCCATGTTCCCGATTTAAAGAATCTTTGTACTTTAAAACCAGCGCCCCCACCACCTAGTCCACTTGCACTTAATCCATAAAGTTCTGTTAAATCCATAATAGTTCTCCTACGAACTAACTGGGAAGATCGAGAATATTCCCCAATCACCAGTTGCTTGATACCGTAAGTGAACGGTACCTTGTGCGACATTAATTATTAAGTCTTCTGATAGGCCTTGAATAGTTTTACCATTACGGCCCACTGTTATATTGTTTGCATCGGCATTATCATGCGCATCCTTAACACGAACATAGTCACCAACTACTGGTGTGGTAGGCAGATTTACGGTCATTGCTGCACTAGTAACATCACACATAACTGTAACGTTTCTATCTACGATTGTGTATGGTGAGTCACCATCATCCTTTTCTACCGTTCGATTAAATTGCTCAGTACCAGCAATTTCAGTAGTGATTACCCAACCGATTGTTGAATCAACATAAGATAGATGGAAGCCTGAGTAATTAGTATTGATTACTAAATCCTCTGCACTACCATAGATATTACTTCCGTTTCTTAATACAGTTAATACATATGTTTCAGCAACACCAAGTGTATCACACACGGCAACAGTATCACCCTCATTAGGTGTTGCTGGTAATGTTACGCCCATATTGCCAGTTGCAGCAATGAGATAACCAAAACCACTAACGGCAGTAGTATTACCAGTAATTTTCTGCCATGTTAATGTACCAGACTGTGCACCTGATATTTCAGAGTTAACTATCCAACCAGATGATGCATCAACATATACAAGTTCAACACCAGAGTAATTTGTATTGATTATCAAATCCTCAGCTTGACCGTGTATATATTCACCATTGCGTGCTATTGTAAGCACGTATGCTGTTGCCTGTGCATTGGCATCAACAACACCAACTAAATCACCCTCAGTAGGTGTAGCAGGAAGTGTTACAGTAAGATTAGCAGTTGCAACAAGTGCATAACCCTTACCAGCTTCAGCAGTAACACTACCAGTTATCTTACTCCAAGATAGTCCACCAGTACCACCGCCACCTGCTGCCAGTGTCCAAACAGCAGCACCAGTTGATGCGTCTTCACAGACATATACTGTATTGGCAGAATCATTGAACCATAGATCAGTTATTTGAAATATACCATTGCCGCCTGTATTTGCACCATCATCGTCTGTATCTGGATTACCAGAATCAATAAATAACTTTCTCTGGAACCCAGTATGTCCAGATGAGTAATAATCAAGTTGTGCCAATGCACTATGTTCAGATGTATTAGATATACCTTTGGGCTGTATTAGTCTCCAGTCAATATATGAGTCACCAGTATCTGTTGACCGTACACGTCCTTTAACAGCATTACCGTAAACATTATTTGTTTGATAGATGATTGTACTAATCGGATGCATCTCGGCAAGATCAAGTGAACCATATGATAATTCAGCAACTTCTACATACGCGCCAGTTCTAGCATCTCCAACATTTGCATATTGATTCTGTCCCTGTACAGCTACTACGGGATTAATACGACTATTTGACACAAATATATGGCACAGTACGAAATATAAATTATCAACTTCTGTTTGTTGCCAAGCTCCACCAGTAAATTCATTCCATGCAAGTCTACCAGTACCTGCTGTAAGTACAGGATAATCATTTGCTACTGTAAATCTCCATGCACCAGTTGCACCAGTTCTATACAGTATTGGTATCTGTGCCGGGGCAATAAGATCTTGCTCAAATGGTTCAGTTGGCGTGGCATCACTTACAATTGTTATATTTATATCTTCATCATATACTTCACCGCCTGCTACTGAGCATTGAGCATGCGTAGCAAGACCACCACTAGCATCAACAACTAAATCACCAGTAGCTAAACCAGATTTCCACTGCATGCCAAATGTTTCATGGAGATATAAATGTGTGGCACTCATCATTATAGCGCCATGTCGTTCTTCACCAAAGTACACAGCAGCATCTTGAACACTATCAACATATAATACACAAACAAAAGCATAGATATTTATAAGATCTATTGACCAAGTATCAGTATATTGTAATACAAAATCAGTATCAAGATAGCAATAATAAGTTACGTCTGCATCTGGTAATGTTACCTGTTGCGTATTTGTTAATACCTTACGCACACCAGCTGTCCATACAGCATAACTAGTAACAGTTGGCTGTATGGTCAACTGTTTAGATACATCACTAAAACTTATAGTAGCATCATCTCGATCCTCGAATCCTTGTGGATTGTCAAGCGTGACTATTGATTCGCCAATCCTAAACCAATCGCCACCATAGTGTCGTGCTTCCACGATACCATTATTGGTGCGGAAATCCACACGCTTGTTACCAGTACCAATAGAGAATTCTCCCTTAGTGGTACCCGCTAAATTTTGCCAGATCATTTTTAGCTCCTGTCTCCTAACGGAGTCATTTGATTACCATAATCAAATGTCAGGTCGACCACTGGAGTAGAGGATACTCCAGTGGCCAAACCTGTGGTTGGATTATCACGTGCTGTAAACAAGTTCGATGTCGCAAGCACCAGCTGTAGCAGGGGTGCCAGTATCAACGGTATAGTAGAACTCAACATCAGTTGCACTATACTCGTGGTAGCAATCAATAACATATGTACCAACAGTATATAGATCAATCTCTGTTGCCTTACCAATACGGTCTACAACACTATCATCACCAACAGTAAGAATTGCATCACCGTTAGTGCCGTCAAAAGCAGTTGTTACGTTAACAAGAATCTTCGTGGGACGACCAGTCATAGCAGTCTTAAGAACCGCAGATGCGCCGTTGAAAACAAGATTAGCATTAGCCGAAAGAACGAAACCACTGGTTGCAGTTGATGGACCAATATTAATCCATACACTTACACCATCCCACAGATAGATATGGTCACCCTGGAACGTAACAGTACCACCAGTAATGTTGCTAGGAGGTGTCATTGTTGCGCCATCAGGTTCACCCGCAGCCCAGAGATATTCCCAAGCAGAACCAGTGTAGCGTAACAGCCTGTTGAGTGTATCCCATATTGCACCAACCTCAGCAACAATAATTATGTCACCAGTGGTTGGCGTAAGAACACCAGAGTCATCAAAATTACGAGCAACATCATTGAGCATCTGGCCAGCAAGAGCAATACCCATCTTACGGTCGACATATGACTTAGTTGCAACATGCTCTTCAGCAGTCGGGCTAAGAGCAGAGATATTTGCGAATGCACCATCAGCTGGATTTCGAGCTTCGAGTACACCAGACGTATCACGAATACGCGCACCACCCTTACCAAATGCAACATTGGAACCGATTCCAATTAATCCATAATTCTTAACATCCATTAGATTCTCCTAGTGCCATACGCAAAAATTGCATTGCCACCTACACCGGCAGCGGTCAAATTCAAACGTAGTAATGCGCCATTAATATCTGCGGATGATACGATAGGAATATCACTAACTAATTCAGCATACTCGTCACGATTTTCAGCATTTACACTATTATGCGTAATATAAATAATACCACATCTTCGTCTTGTGTCAATAGTTAAATTATAGTAAATAAATACTGCTTTTATACTGGCATGATTACCTAAATCAATATTTGTTACAGCATCATCTGTAACCGATTGTATTGCAATATTAGTATAATCCATTTCTACCCAGATAGCATTATTTGTTGTACTATTGACACATATAAATACTAGGTCTAATGCTGAATTGATCCAATGATCACCAACAATAAACGATCGACCAATACCAGCAGTATCTATATCATCATTTTGTGGCGTTGGATTTGTAACAGCCACATATGCACCACTAGCACCCGATGCAGATATTCTTACTTTCTTATTACCACCACCAACATCAATTTCAGTTAGCGTAATACCAGCACCCTGCACTAATTCTTCGATAAGTGGCCCGCCTTGCGTATCATCATCAGCAGACCGAACACCATATGCAATAGGATTAGATATAAAAGAAGTCATAACATCTCCTACATAACGATGATTATTAAATCATCAGTCGGCGTGCCTTTAACATAAACATTTTTTAGACTGGTAATAGCAAGACCCGCTGCAGCGCCATTAAATAATTGACCAAATTCTTTGCCATGTTGTCCAAAATATATAATATTAGTATTTGTTATTGGTGCTTGAATTAATACCTCATTGCAGTTAGAGACATTAAAACCACCCAAGTCAAATAGACTTTGAGATGCTACTGTTATTGGTACACGTTCTGCTCTCATTAGGTTATCCTTATAATTTCGACTGTTAAATTATAGTCGCAGTTATCACGAATAGTTATTACTGTTAAAGACTCCATAACAAATTTTACACGCCAGTCTATGCCATCATGATCTGTATAACGTAACTCTTTACCAATGGCATAATCATAGAAGGCTATGAACTCATCCTTAATAGTTTCTACTAAGGTAGTAAATGTCAATAAGAATTTACTATTAGATTCAGTCTTCTTATGCGTATGTATAGCGCCAGCCATATTCTGTTTAATCTGCGTCTTTAAATTTATCTGTCTTGAGTCACCAAGAACTGGATTTCGTAAAGTCACAGTTTCATTATATGGTGCATTATATGGTTCTGCAAAAGTTACACTCAAGATACTTTCCTCCCCATTAATTGGAAGTTAGCATCATAAGAACAATTGTCACGTGTAGTAACAATTTCTGCAACAGGTGAAGTGATTATGCCAATCCAAACTTGTCCAAGTGGGTCAGTGATAAATATCTCATCTGCTGCCGATGCTTTTACAAAATCAACAAACTCATCTTTCATTAATCTAGTCATAGTAGTTATTGTAAAAGATTTTATAATATTTATAGGCCAAGTAGCATCTTTGAAAGTAATAGCATTAAGCCCACGATTCTCACGAATAATGGCATTACTATCATGACGTTCAGAATCTCCCAACTCAGGATCTCTTATAGAGATCGTCATTGTTGGAACTGATGTTGGCCAACTTAGAATCATGCTGCTGGTATCCTTACCTTGTACTCTACCTTCAGTGTATCACCGTTATCTACAGTAATATCACCACCACTGAAAGCACCAGTAGACCATAAAGTCTGTAATAGAGAATAGTCACTCTTAGCCTGATTGCCACCAACAAAGATACCATAGACAGCTTCAGCAGCCCCAAGGCCAGTGACATCATATTCAATAAGTGTACCATTCTTTATGAAACGATAGTCAATACCATCAGTCTCAAGACCAATAGTATCAGTATCCCACGTGGCACGATTCACAGCACCACCACCAATAGTATATTCATCAAACTCCCAACCGCTGATATCTGCATAAATATCATCTGTATCATTTGGCGTGAAGCCAGTGTTAAGCAGACCGATATACATAACTTGTGGTGATATAGCTGGCTCAGAGAATCCTGCATTAAGTAAATATGCACGACCCTGATTCTTAATACCATTATGCTGAACAAGACGCTTTAACATTTGATTATTGCGCCAGTGTTCAATAGTAAATATGCCTTCAACTTGCAAAATGTCCATGTTATCTCCTAGTATGGAATACGAATCTTATACTTAACTTTTATTGTATCACCATTATCCACCGCTATAGCACCGGCTGTAAACGGAGCCGTTGACCAGAGAAAGCCAGAAGTGCTAGCTTTAACCAACGCATTTGTACACATGAATATACCCCACACATCAGCAGGAGCACCGAGGCCAGTGATATTGAATTCCATATATGTAGTTGTATTTTCAACATATACATAATCCTGCCCACCGTCATTCTCTACAGCAGGCGGTGAATCAGCTGGCCAGATTCTACGATCAGTACCTTGTTCACCACCACCATTGTCACACGTATAGTCTGTAAACTCTAACGCCGAAACAATAGTTAGATCATCAGCTTCATCATCTGGTGTAAACGGATCATCCAAGAGTCCAGTGTACCATTGTGTTGCTTGTGTACCTAGGTCAAAATGAACAAGCAATAAATTACCCTTACCCTCTAGCGTAATACCGTTGTGACCAACGATTCGTCGAATCATTTCGTTATTGCGCCAATGTTGTGCTTCATACAATCCTTGAAGTCCTAACATCTTTTCCTCCTAAAACTTAAGTCTACCTCGACGAATCTCGCGTCTAAGCCCATTACCAATTGCTACGATATCAGACTCTGTACTTCCCTGAGACTGATAATTAATATTAATATCTCCCATACTTGTTACTGGACCACCACTTGCAAAACCTAATGTGCTATTATTCATGCTCATCAACTGACTGTAGAATTTACGTGAAGACGCAGCATTCATAACAAACTCGCCAGGAGATAACATTGCAGGTATACTATCTGTTCCATGCACGCTACCACCAGCTGCAAACTTTTGTGGCAACTGTACTGTAGGAACAATCTGTGTACCTTTTAGAATAATATCTTGTTGCTTTTTTGTAAAATTATCATACTCTTCAGATATTTCAATGATAAGAGTTTTTCTAGCATTTGCATTTTTAAGTAATTGATTATCTACCTCAAGTAATTTAGTGTTAAGTGTATTTAGTGTAACCTGTTCTCTAGTTATACCAGCATCAGCAGCCTCTCTTATCAATCGTGACTGCTTTATCTTTTCTTCAGCATCTAGTTGTAATTTAACAGCCTCTGCTAAACCCTCATTACTTTTCTTTATAGCCTCAACTTGATTTACAATAAAACCGGATGCAACTGTCTTCTGTGCATCTTTAAGTTTAGTAATAAATCTTAACATATCTTCAGTTAATTGTGGAATACCTTCATCAGCAAATGGAGTTGTTTGTAGTGAACCACGTTTAGTTGATAGTTCTAAAAATTTAGCTATTGAACTATTTAATTTATCTTGGACATCTGTGATTTTCTGAATCTCATCAGTAGCTTTAATACTAGTAAGTTCTTTAAGCGCATCAACGAGATTCTTAATAGCAATATCTTCGCCACCACTACCTCTTAAAATATCCTCGCCTAATTTTTGAACAGTTTTTAGTTGCTCACTCAATAGTAACTGTACAGCTAATAAAGCACGTGCCTGTCTTTCAGAGTTTTCTTTTTGTAATTTAGCTTCTTTACGCTGTAGTTCAATAATAGCTTCACGCTGCTTTATTAATTTATCTGTTTCAATACGTAGTAACTCTTGCTTTAGAACAGCCTGCTCTTGTAATTTTATACTCTCAAGTCGTGCTAATTCTTCTCGAGCCTGTGTCTTTTGTATTAGTCCAGCCTTTGCTAATTCTTCAGACTGTATACTACGGCTAAGCGCCTGTAATTTTGTTAAATTATCTTGACGATCCTTAAACGCTTTTGCCAGTTTTTCAGGATCACCACCTGCCCCTTCAATAACATCATCTAACTTGAAGGCTTTAAATTCTTTATAAGCAGACTCAAAGTCAATTTCACGTTTAATAAACTTTTCTCTAAGATTAGATAGTTTAGCTATCTTTTTGATTTCAGCATCTTCAATAATCTTCTGCTGAGTTATTGCTATTTTACTAACATCCCCAAGTATCTTTTCATAATTCTTAAAGAACGCACCAAGACTAGATCGTGACAGATCAGTTTGGCCCTTAGCGATTGCCGCTAATTTAATTTTGGTGTCGGCTTCTACCTTATTTATTTCAGAGCGTAATTTTCTTATATTATCAGTATCTGACTTTCTACGAGCTATTACTAGCTTACGATTTAATTCAGCAGTCTTTTCATCTGCCTTTTTCTGGATCTCTACCGCTTTATCTGTTAACTTCTTCTTCTCATTAAAGTGTTCACGATCTAAATTGATTTGTTCAATCACAAGAGTCTTATACTCTTTAAGAAGTGTACCAGCCAAGTCATAGTCACCAGCACTTAACGCGGCTTTACGTTGCTTTTCAATAAGTTGAAGTTGTTTAGTTATTGCACTAAACTGTTGTGCTGGTGTTTTATCTTCAAGAGATTGCTTAAATATTTCTTCATTAATAGTTCTAAGAAATTTCTGAGCATCTTCACGTGATTTCTCAAGACTCTTTTGAGCCTTTTTGATTGCTGATTCAATCTTCTTAACCTGTGCTTCAGCAGATTTACCAATTTCTTCTAATGATAATTTAGCAAGTTTTACATTGTTATCATAGGCTTCTTCAAGCTTATCAAATACAACATTCCAAGCAGCATTTACTTTAGCTGCCTCTTGAGTATGTGCTGTTATTTGTGCATCCAAACCTCTATTAACAACTGTAAGTTGATTATCATAAAATTTAGTAAGTTCAGCGTCTCTACTTGCCCAACTAGCATCCCAAGCCTTTTGCTCTCTTTCAATTGCAGATTCACTGGCGCGTAGTGCCAATGAGATTCCATATACAGCAGCACCAACACCTAATAATACTAGACTAAGTGGGCCTAATGCCGCTATCCATGCTACAGTTGCTTTAATAGCAAACACTGTAGCTACTGCTGCAAATATTTTCATTGTATCAATAAGCGCCTGAACAGCTAACACCATACCATGAAAACCACCGGTCCATTTTGATACAAAATCAAGAAGCTCTCTACCTTGTTCAAGAAAGAAATTCTTAATTTGATTAACTGAACGATCAAACTTTTTACCAGTGGACTCTAGTACAATCTGGGCAGCTTTATTATACGATTCCTGTGATGTTTGTAGTTCAGCAAGTGCCACATTAAATTTATCAACGCCATTACCAGCATAGATCATTGCACCTGTGATTGCTCGAATCCTACCAAACAGATCGCCTAGTTCATTTGCATTACCCTTTGTACGTTCTTCAAGCTTTGCTAATACACCACTGAGGCCAAAAGCCTTAATAGCAGCTTCACCAGAATTAACACCCCACTCCTCAAAGAGTGATTTCATTGCTGTCGTTGGTCTAATAAGTTTCAGCAAAACGTTACGAACAAGTGTTGATGCTTGATTGAATTTAATACCCTTAATAGTAGCAACATCAAGAGCCGCCTGTAACTCATTAAGAGATACACCAAGCTGACTTGCTGGTACAGCAATGCGACCAAATGTATTTGCCATCTCTGCTAAACGTACACGACCAAGCTCAACAGTCTTAAAGAAACTTGCAGCTATTGCATCTGAATCTTTAACGTCTAGGTCATATGCATTTATGGCAGCAGTCAATAGATTTACCGCATCAGTTGTACTAGCAACTGTCGTCAATGCTAATTTATTTGCAGCGGCCATAAATTTAAATGTTTCAGCACCTTCTACAACCTGATTAGATAGTGCTTGATATGCACCCTCAGCCTGATCAAAGATGTCTGTACCAAACTCATTACTTAATCTCTTAAGACCGTCAAACCATTCATCATCTATCAATGGTCTATTCTGTGATATTGTCTGTAGTTCAGCAATCTTAATACTTAATTCTGCTGATTGTTTTGTGGCTTCAATTAATGATTGTGACAATCTAGTAACAATTCTATATATTGCTATAGATGTCATCAT
>Ga0307376_10005775_pt1 | contig 11079 bp, 10 predicted proteins | sample TR2MG_FD_202536 | JGI IMG/M metagenome (GOLD analysis project Ga0307376, IMG submission 202536) | Soil microbial communities from Risofladan, Vaasa, Finland - TR-2 | ecosystem: Environmental > Terrestrial > Soil > Coastal area > Acid sulfate soil | place: Finland: Risofladan, Vaasa | collected... | reverse complement strand
GTTAGCTCAATACTAACTCCTTATTGGCGGCCCAGGAAGGAGTCGAACCCTCTGCAACCTGACTCAAAATCAAGTGCGTATCCGATACACCAGGCATCTGTTCTTTTTAAAATGTACTTTGGGGTGAACGACGAGAATCGAACTCGCGCTAAAAGCTTCACAGGCTTCGTTGCTACCACTACAACACGTTCACACCGAAGTACACTTCGGTCTTACTATATTATGGAGCGCCGGACAGGGTTCGAACCTGTATGTGTCCAGTTACCTTTCGCCTCGTTCGTAGCGAGGGGGGATACCGGCGCATTGTGTCTTACACTTAGATTAGAAGTTGTTCTATTCAAAGAACTAAAACTAGATTCCTAATCTAGTCACTGTTTCATCTTCTATTGATTGTTGTTATGATGGGTTATACCATTATAATATCATAACAGACCTATCTAAATTTTTGGTGGGTCTTGCTGGGAACGATCCAGCCGCCAAGATTTGGTGGGCCCGGGGAATTACGATATCCCACTCTCACCGGTTATGAGCCGGGTGTTTTTCCTTTAAACTACAAGCCCAAAATAAATGTTCCTTTTCTAATCTGTTCTATTTCTTTTTTCTTGATTACTTGTAATTTTTCTACTGCTTCCCATTTACATCTATCTCGCTTAGTTTCGAATCCTTTTACTTCAATGAAGTAATCAAATTCTGGTAAGTAGAAATCTGGAAAGTATGAATGCCAGTCATTATTCCAGAAATATTGTATCGGTGAAACTTTTCTTATCCATCTAATGTTGTTAGCATCTAACCATTGAGCAAATTCAACTTCCCACTTACCGTGAAATTTTTCGCCCTTATAGTCTTCAACTTTTGTTCTTCCACACACATTCAATGAAGTATATGATTCGGGATTTTCTACAACTGCCTTCTTCATTGAAGTTGAATGATTCTTTCTTTGATCATCAGTCCATACTCTTTTTTTATTTTTATCTATTATCTTCTGTCGACCATCTTCGGTAAGTTGTTCCATAATCCTATCGGGGTTATTAGAACACCGACGCATATGATTATGTAACGAAGATTGTGTTTGGCATTCTTTCTCGCAATAAACACATTGGCCAGGAGTATTGTTCATACCAGTAATCTTCTTTGGCTTACCGTGTGCTTTAACATGCCGATTGAAAGCAAATAGTGATACCTCTTTCAAGCAGATCTCGCATTTTTTGGTTGTAGTTTTACCTTGTGGCATAATTCTTCCTCGTATATACTTATTTATACAAGTTGAGTGCTTTCGTAAATTTGCTCTACCACTGAGCTAAAGACCCAATGTAAAATTATCTGTTTTAAAAAGCTTGTTTGGTGCCTCTGCCAAGAATCAAACTTGGGTATTTCGATTATCAGTCGAATATTCTATCATTGAATTACAGAGGCATAAATTTATTTGGTGCGACTGAAGGGACTCGAACCCCCACGCCTTACGGCACAAACACCTCAAGCTTGCGCGGCTACCAGTTACGCCACAGTCGCATATTCTATCACACGGCAGGAATGATCTGCGCTTCACAATATTTGTTATTATGCTTTCGGTCTGCATTCTACTCACATAACGCCGAACCCAAGAAGATGCAGTCTTCTTTGTTCACGTGCAATTTGGTACCCTCAGTCGGAGTCGAACCGACACAAACGCTGAATTTTAAATTCAGTGGCTTTACCAATTTACCTTAGTCATAAGGGCATAAATTTGTTGGAAACATTTGGACCTTCTAGCTCGGTAACGATCCGCCGCCCTAGGGGAGTCAAACCCCATTCCCGTATTTCCCTGCACCTAGCAGTATTTGGTGGTGAGTAAAGGTTACGATCCTTTGTCTAAGCCTTATGAGAGCCTCGTTCTACCATTGAACTAAATCACCATTGGTTGGTGGGGATGGCCGGACTCGAACCGACACGCCACAAGGACCGATGCTTCTAAGGCATCGAAGTCTACCAATTTCATCACATCCCCAATAAATCTATAAATCCTGTTTCTGAGAAATATCTTTTCTTAAACTCGCTGTGTTGAATTCTAACGACTGTATAGCCCAATGATGACAAGTATTCATCTCTAATTTTATCTTGTTCAATAGTTTTTCTGTGTTGCGTTCCATCTAATTCCACAATAATCTTCTTATCTTCAAATAAGAAATCTACAAAATAATTTTTCTTTAATTTCTCGTTCCAGAAATGTTTTTCATCTTCCCATCCCCCAATACTATTTTCTGTTAGCCATTTCTCAAAGCACAATTCCATCCAGCTTTTGCCACTCAGTTGAATCTTCTTGTGATTCGCTGGATTCTTTAACCACGCAGTCCTAAATTTTGATAGTGCGGCTTTTGTTTCTTGCGTGTGCCCGGTTAATGAAGATCCCCATAACTTTCCGTGATTGGGATGATCCTCTCCAGACATAATTCTTTTATCTGTTGTTGCGGTTTTTCCGCGAGTCCAGGCCATTCCGTCTTTTGTTTCTTTTGATAATTGCTGGTATAGTTCATCAGCAGGAATACGTTTCCCGGTGCTATATGCGGCTTTGCCGCGATCTGAGTTTTTCTTCCTAATCGTATCACATGAATTTGCACTTTTGGCACACATCAATCTTCCTGCTTTATTCTTAAATAACGCAACTTTGCCGCAACCATACGAGCATAGTTCTGTAGTTTCAATTGGTGTAGATATAACTGGCATATTGTATTTATACTGGTAGACACGCTAATATAATTATTTGCAGTGCGTCTACCAATTCCGCCATCAGGGCATTGCTTGGTGGGTTCGCAGAGAATCAAACTCTGGTCATTCGGGTAAGAACCGAAGGTAATAGTCGCTATACGACGAACCCATATTTTTATTCTACTACTGAATTATTTAACATCTCATAGCCGGGATTCTGTTCTAATCCTATCATTCAACTACAGTAATTATTTGGTGGAGCATTCGGGAGTTGAACCCGTCTTCAGGCACCGTTTGTCACTCTTGCGAGTCTAGCTTGATGATAAATCTCTGCTGGCTGTTTACAACGTTTTGGTAAACTTTGAAGCCGACCTACACCATGCCCCATCAAATAATTACTGTTCTCCCCAGGTTTCAATCTGGATCATCGATGCACCAACCCGCTCGTATAGTTGAGAAGTTCCCACGAACTGTTTGGCTTGCTGCCTTTATCACGGTAGTTTAACGTTGTGGCGCTCGTATCAGTGACGAGTGGCACCTTTTGCTCACAACTCCTACACGCTTCTCACGGCAGTCCCGAGCTTACCTCACATAGTCTAACTACCTATGCGCGACAGGCCGGATGTTAAATCTTTACTCTTGGTTTACTTCTGTTGAGCTTACCAATCGCTGCTTTTTCAGGACCCAAAATATCTTCTAATGTCCTGCCTTTAAGTTTTTGTCTGATATTATCGCCCCAGTCATCTGGAACCATACGTCCTTTTCTAAATCCTCTCGGAAGTGAATCGGTCTTCTTAATCTTTTTGTTCTCTATCCCATTTGTAATCCACATAGATCCATACTGCGAATTCTTTTTACCCTGACTTACTTTTCTCTCGGCCATAGTTTTCTTTTTCTTCTGATTTGATTCTTCTGTAATTTTGCCGCCCCAACCACCTTCCATTAAGTTATATGTATCGTGTCGCGCAACAAATTCAGGAGTAACAATTTCATTTTCTCTATAATACATTTGTTCAATTGAATCAAGATATTCTAATATCTCTTTTTGAAAATTTTCGATGCCGTGTTTCTTTATGGCATTGAGTAGTTTCTTACCTGATCCCATATATCTATCATTGATATTATCGGTCGCATGAACACCTATATAGATATAGCCGTTTAGAGTATTTGTAATTTTGTATAAAAGATAGTTCATACTATATTTAGTCGAACTTCCTCCTCACTAATTTAATCTGGTACCCCATAAGGGACTCGAACCCTTAAAAGCCTTGTGTTTGAAACAAGCGACTGTGCCAATTTGTCTTAGCCAACGGGGCATATCTTTTCAACTACTCAGGTCTGTAAATTTCACTTATCTGTTGCCACAAATTGTCAAGAGTAATATCTTCAAGAGTGGCTTTTTCAGATCTGTAATCATAACTATAACCATCAAATGATGATGGGCATCTAAGTTCACCCTTATCATTTATGTAACTTTCAAATCGAAACTTTGGATATTTCTTTTGAAATTTTTCTTTGACGCAGTGAAAAATTACTTCATCAGGTATATCAATGTCTTCAATTCTTGTAACTGGTAACTTAACTTTCATACTCTTCTCTTTACTGGCGCCTCGCCAGGGAATCGAACCCCGTCCAAGGCGTTTGGAGTGCCTTGTGCTACCGGAACACTTGCGAGACATAATCTTTAATCTGCGTTGCGAGTTAAAAAATTTACTCTAACTTTTTCAGGAATGAAAAATTCTCTAACACATTTTTCAGCAACATCTATATTATACGGCTTACAACTAAAAATATCAATATATACTGCGCCAGTTTCTTCTAAGAAGTGACCAGTAATGTTGCTTGTTGAAATCAACTGCATCAAACTGTATCCAACTTTTGGATCACCTTCGCACAACATCTCGATAATTGGTTCGCCTACTGCGACCATATCAATTCGTTCGACCAATGTCTTAACGAAATTATAAATATTTTCTCTGCTGCTAATCTTTTCTATATCGCATTTACTACAGTCAAACATTGAGTGCCACCCAAAAAACATATTTATATCCTTTATAAAACTGGCGGCGAGTAAGATGCATCGAACACTTGACCCTGCTTAGGTGTCACCACTCCTTTCGAAAGAGATTAGGGAGCCAACCCAGGTACTCGCCATAAATTCTTTACTGCTTGTTTTGGTGGAGAAGACAAGATTCGAACTTGCGTGACTTGTTAGTCCATCTGATTTCCAATCAGAGTCATTTGGCCTCTCTGACACCTCTCCATATTTATTGCAAGTTTTTAACACGGTATTACCACCTCTGTTTGCGTGGGTACGGTACGTTTTCGTGCAATTTGGCGGCGAGTGTGAGATTCGAACTCACGGATAAGGGGCACCAACCGCCGGCGGTCGTTTCCTTCCGGAACAATGTAATAGGGATTCGAACCCACATACACGAATTTTTACTCTCATCAATCTCACAACATAACTGGTGGAAGTGGTAGGATTCGAACCCACGTGACTCTTTCGAGTCCATCTGTTTTCAAGACAGTGCCGATCAGCCTCTCTGGCACACTTCCATTATTCGTATAATCTAATAAAGTCTTTGCCGTATTTTTCTTTTACATAAGCAAATACTTCTTGTAAATCTTTTTCATATAAGACTTTTATATCTGGGTGAGCCTTCATTTTTGCTTCCCATTGCTTTGTCTTATACCCTTTAATCTCTACTACTTCAACACCATTTACTATGAAATCGGGTATATAATTTCTAATTTTTCCTTCCCATTCATATGGGCGTAATTCGTTGTTACGATGGAGCATAATATTATGCTCTAAACAGTAAATGACATAAGCAAGTTCATATGAACTATCGCAGAAAAATCCTTTATACCAGCCCTTCTTCCCTCGACCAGACCCCTGTCTGTGGCCGCCGTTGTGCAATTTTGCTTTTTCTGTAACTTTTCTAATTCGTTCTGCTTCTATTTCCGGAGTAGAACCTTTGCCGGTTGATACTCCTATCAACGACTGGGATATTTTGTCTCTGACTTCTTGAGGAGTTGTTAGCCCTTTATTCCAGGCTGCTGAACCTTTTCTCTTATGTGCATTTGGAGACTTTACTCTTTTCACACGAACAGGATTTTGCTTACAGTAAGGATGATGAGAACCTAATCCTCCAGCATTTCTGAATTCTTTTTGACAATATAAACACTTATACATTATTAAATATTAGCACATCGACGATCAAAAGTCAAGCTCCATTGTTCCTATATTGCGTATATACTATCGCCCTCCATATCGTTGCCATCATCAATAACTTCTTTTCCAGTTATGATTATGTAGCAAAGATATGTAACTAAGGGAATAAGCATTACCACTAGGGCGGAAACCATTATTTTATCTGCGAAGTCATGCATGATTTTCTCCTTTATGTGTTTGGAGCGGGATGGGAGAGTCGAACTCCCTTCATGAGTTTGGAAAACTCAGGTAATACCCATATACGAATCCCGCGTAAATTTATTTATCATTAACTGAATAACACTTTTGTAAATGTTATTGGGTTAAAGTAGTAGATTGGGAATACAATCACACATCGAATACCTTCAGACATTATTAAGTCCCTTGCGAGGACGCCAGGCGCTTGAGCAAACGTTCTTTCCACAACTACATGCTTCATTTTTTACATCCACCGGTCTTATCAGTGAACGCCGTGTCACCACGGTGAGCAGGCTTGTATAAATGGCCTTACGGAGCGGTTATGTAATCTTCGCCGCATTGGGTGCATCGCTGCACTTATCCTTTATGTTAATCGGCCGAGGCCAACTAACGGGAAATTATACTTCCCCTAAATTTTTAAATTCTTAAAGATCGTTTTCTGCAACTTGGTTGCAAAACTTATTATCTATTATTGCATAATGCTGTGCTTTAGTCAAGAACTTTTTGTAAGTTTCTTAACCGTTTTGTTTACAGTTATTAAAGTGATATCTTTTCATGTTAGAGCCTGCACCTTCTTTATGGCAGTGCGGACAAAATTCTACTTGTTGGGGGTTATATTTCTTGCCCTTCCTGAATCCATCTGGAATAGAATCTGTCTTTCTAATCTTCTTATCTTTTATATCATTAGTAATCCACATCATACCAAACTGTGAATTCTTTTCGCCTTGTTGATGTCTAGATTCTGCAAAAGTATTCTTTCTCTTTACCATTGCGGCTACACTCTGTGATCGTGATTGAAAATCTGCTTGGCGTAATTTATCTTTGAATGCATTTTTAAAATTGGCAGAATAAGCGCCAGTTTTATTTTTCTTATTAAGAATTTGTTGGCGCCTCCCATCTTCGGCAGTAAAATATACCGCCTTTGTTCCGGGCTGTTTGCCAACATTATTCCATGTTGAATTTAACTTATGTTTATTGATATAATCAAATCCTCCAGTTCCTCCTCGGCGTAAGTTATATACATCTTCTCGTAGAAGAAATGAGGCGGAAACTACTTCTTTTTCTCTTGCATACATAGCAACTGAATCGTCGAATTGCTCAAGTATGACTTTTGTAAAGTTTTCGGCACCATACTTTTCCATAGCACGTCGAATAACTTTTCCAGAGCCCATATACCCATCATTTAAGTTGTTGGTCTTATGAACTCCTACGTAGATTTTACCATTAATGGTATTTGTTATTTCATACAAGTAATAAAACATTTCTGTTCTCCTTAATTGTATTTATACAAAATCTACTATGTGAGTCCCTACCGGGGGTCGAACCCGGTTCTACACCTTGAAAGGGTGTCGATCTAGCCTGCCGTAATCTACAGAGACATATTTGTTTCTTGGAAATATGGAATAGTTCGAATATAACATTTCTACCTCTGAGCGAGGAAGTGTCTTTACCTTTAGACGAATATAACTCAAGAAATATTGGTGCCTAGTACTGGACTCGAACCAGTATATCCTTGCTTGTCGAGCAAGTAGCTAACCTCTCACTTCAACTAGGCATTGTGTGGTGGACTAATAAGGAATCGGCACCTTAGTCACGCTCCATATGGTATTCGTGATTGGCACTACCTAGTCCTTTGTTCTTAATGCTTCAATTTCATTTGCTGCTTCTTCCAGCAAATCTGCAATCCTATCCGGAGCATTTTCTTGAACGCTCTTACGAGTAGGAATCTGTCTGCGTATCTCTGCTCGCTTTCGCAAACGATACACCAAATCTTCTTCATTGTTATTCATTGCACCTCCATGTGGTGGACGGTGGGGGAATCGAACCCGCCGAGCTCCCGTCGGATTTTATAGTACCATACCTAGTTAGGACTCGAACCTAAATACTCTCCATTTACCGCCCAGTGATTCAATTTTATTTGGTGCTGCCTGTTGGGATCGAACCAACATATCTGGATTTTCAGTCCAGCACCTGAACCATCACGGTCAAAGCAGCATGATTATATGTTGAGCAATTTCTTTGCTCTTTTATAATTGTTTCCTTTAGCAGATATGCCTGCTTTCATTAGAGCTTGCCTAATGTTCGGTGACTCTTGCAAACACTTCAGTAATATTTCATCACTGACTGCTGTTTTATTCTTATCTATATTCTTTCCTCTATATGTCGGTGTCTGACTATGACAGTTAGGGCATAAGAATTCTAAATTGTTTCTTGTGTGATTTGATCTATTCCCATCGATGTGGTCTAGCTCAAACTTCAGTTCTTTCCCGTTCCATTCTTGTGAAATATAACAGTGAGCACATTTTCTATTCTGCTCTTGCAGAATTCTGTCGCGCTGCTCTCTATCTGATAACTCATTAAATAGTAACGTGCTACATAGTAAAGCTCGTTCTTGTTTCTTCTGAGCTTTAGTTTCGATAATTGATGCACGCCACTTCTCTATTTGTTTCTTTGTGCGCGGTCGTCTAACTACCTGCTTCATTGAAGAGGATGTCTTTTTCTTTGATTCCTCTGTTCGTGTATGCGAATTAGCGCAAGTTCTTGAACAGTAAGTTCCTGGTTTTTCATGTGGAACATCACATTTTGGACATATTTTCATAATTGAACCTTTATAAAGTATTTATGCAAATTTACCTAAGTTCAATTATTTAGTGTTGGTGGGACCGGTCGGGTTCGAACCGACGACCTCGAAATTAAAAGTTTCTTGCTCTACCAATTGAGCTACAATCCCGTGTTGGTAGGCCGCCGCGGTAACGATCCGCGTTCAACAGGGTAAAAGCCTGTTGCTTCACCATTAAAGCTTGCGACCCATTGTAAGTCTGTATTGTTATGCTACGTTTACCGTGCCAACTTAGACCATGGGACTAAGCTGACACTATCGTTTAACAGTGTTTCTCATTATGTCATACTCCTTTAGTTTTAATTTACTTCTTAAAAAAATTAGCTGGTGCCCCCGGCTGGACTCGAACCAGCACTTGGACGCTTTAGAAGAGCGTTGAACTTCCTTTGTTCATCGAGGGCATAACTTAATTTGGCGCCTCCAAGGGGAATCGAACCCCTGCATCCGACTAGACAGGCCGGCATCCTACCATTAAATGATAGAGGCATAATTTGTTGACTAACAAAACCGTCTGTTTGTCTGCCACAGTTTACTGTTGCATACTTCCTTGTTCACAAGGTGAGCATCTGGTTAGTTCAACGTTAAAATACAGGATAGCTTTTGTCGCTAGACATAAAAGGTTAGCGTTTTTGGTTTGCTGTAACTATCCTAAACTGGTTGCAGGGGCAGACTTGCACTGCCCTGGTTTGGCTTATGAGACCAATGATGAACTATCTCCTCTACCCTGCGATTGTTCTTTGCTAGTCCCTATCTAATGCAATGTCGTATATAAAGGATACTAGCGGAACCTTATATCACGTTGGCAGTGCATTAGTTTTGTTAGAGGGCTTACGGCGGTTCATTGTTACTCATGCCATGGCAACAAAGGCGTTCAGCTGTACGACTAACAAAATTTGGACCCACGTAACGGAGTCGAGCCGTTCCTGGGAGTTTCGAAGACTCCTGTCCTTCCACTGGACGCGGGATTTAAAATTGGTTGCAATAAAATATTTAGTAGCAGGGGGTGGATTTGAACCACCGATCTCCAGGTTATGAGCCTGGCGAAGACGACCGAACTCCTCTACCCTGCAACTAAATACTCTACAAAATTATTACTTAATCTATAATATAAGATCAACTAAACCGGTGTACTTTGTCAGTGTGGCCGGCCTCGAACCGGCATATTCCTGTTTTTAAACAGGTCGACGTCCGCTTGTCACCACACACTGACAAAGCACACTTACTTCAAGCCACTAATATAATCTATTACTAGTTGCAAATCGCCATATACAATAGAAACGTGTTTTGCGATTTTATCCATCTTATCTTTACTATTTGCCATGCCCCACAGGTTTTTAGGATCAAGATATACATTAAATTTTGGCAAGTAAAAGTCTGGAAAATATCTTCTTGTTGTCCCTTTATTATCTACCCATTTGATAAACTTGGGTCTAATCCATTCTATGTTCTTCTTAATGAGTAGATTTGCAACTTCAACTTCCCATGAGGATTCAAGTAAAACATCTTTATTTTCGTTAGGATTAAAGAACCAAATAATTTTCCTTCTCCCGTTAATGTATGCCCTAACTCCAACTTTTGCCTGCACTATACAATCTTTATCTCCGCAAGTTTTTCTATCACGCAAACTATACGGTACTATTTTAGTGGTACCACAAATCTTACAGGTAAATTCTACATCTGATTGCTTTTGTGGCGAGTTCAATCTTAGATATTTTTGGCGTTTTTCTTTTTCCTCTGTTGTCAACAATGAGTAAGCAATACTAACGGCATTTCCTGTTTTCTTTTTCGATTCTTCTGTTCTTTGCCAACCAGAATCTATTCTTACTTTATTGTTGAACTGCGCTGCACAGGACTTGCAACAAAATTTATTATTTTTAGTTTCATACTTTATTGGTCCTGCACAATTTGCACACAAAGTAGGGGTTTCGTAATATGCTGCAATACGATTTACTCGTTTATGCTGAATAGATACTAGCGCCTTCTCTCTTGCTGCATTAGCATTTTTGACATGCTGGCCGGATTTATAATAATCCGAATCTCTCATATTATGTTTTATCATAATAGTATTTATGCAGTATTGAGTCAGATTAAATATTTTCGAACCTGACTATATTGTATGGTCTCCGAGGTGTGATTCGAACACACGATGCAATTTCTTGCTCTCGCTCCCAAAACGAGTGGTATAAGCCAGGCTAACCGACTCGGAGTTTATATTTTACAGGATGCACATTGGGCTTCATTGAAAGTGAAATTTTTAATTTGCAGTAGGCATCCTAATTTGGCTAGGGAAGTTGGATTCGAACCAACGAATGACGGGTTCAAAACCCGTTGCCTTAGGCCTGTCTTGGCTATTCCCCAATTG
>Ga0307376_10005771_pt1 | contig 11086 bp, 13 predicted proteins | sample TR2MG_FD_202536 | JGI IMG/M metagenome (GOLD analysis project Ga0307376, IMG submission 202536) | Soil microbial communities from Risofladan, Vaasa, Finland - TR-2 | ecosystem: Environmental > Terrestrial > Soil > Coastal area > Acid sulfate soil | place: Finland: Risofladan, Vaasa | collected... | reverse complement strand
CCCGCACCACCGACTTGCCCGGACCCAGCACCCCGTCCAGCATCGACTGCACCGCGGCCTCGATCCCCTGCTCGTACTCCCGCCGGAGCTGAAGTTGGTTGGAGGCGGCTGCCAGGCCGGTGCCTCCCGGCCCCGAGTCGTCCGGATTGGAGAGCAGCCGCCCCCGCGTATCGAGCACCGCCACCGATTCCGGGTCCAGCCCTTCCACGGCGCCGGAGACGAGATGAACGATGCTCCTCACCTGAGCTGCGTTGAGCGTCTGCGCGCCCTGCAGCTTGAGAACGACTGAGGAGGTCGGCGCCTTCTGCTCGCCCGTGTAGAGCCGCTCCGCCGGGAGAGCGATGTGAACGCGCGCCTCCTCCACCGAATCGAGATGGGCGATCGTCCGCGCCAGCTCCCCTTGGAGCGCGCGCTGGTAGTTCAGCCGTTCCCCGAAGTCGGTCAGGCCGAGGCGCGTCCGGTCGAAGAGCTCGAACCCGCTCTGCCCCCCGCCGGGAAGCGCCTCTGCGGCGAGGTCGAGGCGAAGCTCGTGGATCGTGTCGGCGGGGGCCTCGATCGTCCCCCCGCCGCTCACGCGATAGAGCACCTTCATGTCCCTCAGCCGCTGGACGACGGCCGCCGCGTCCTCCTGTTGGAGGTTGGCATACAGCACGGCGTACTGCGGCTTCCGGGCCATGCTTCCCACCAGCGCCAGCAGGCCCAGGCAGATGACGGCGAAGGCCCCCAACCCCAGCCGCTGCGCGGGCGCGGCGTTCTGCCACGCTCGGCCGATGTCGCCTATCGGACTTCCCCCCTCACTCACCCCACACGCTCCCCCACGAGCTCACCGAGTCCGCCACACCCTCGCTACGTCTGGGTATGAAGCAGTTCCTTGACCCCGTCCACGACGTGGTTCCGCACCGTGATCGCCAGCTCCAGCGCCAGGCTCGCCTTCTGCATGGCGATGACGGCCTCGTGCAACTGCGACAGATCGCCCACGGCGACCGCCTCCGCCGCCCGGTCGGCCGCCGCCTGGATCTCGGCCAAACCGGACACCTGTCCTGCAAGCACCGACCCGAAGTCCTTCTCTTCGGAGGGTCGCGCTCCCTGAAGCCCGTGGGTCGGGGCGCTGGTGCTGCCGACTGTCTCTATCTGCATGACTCTGGCTCCTTCCGACCCGCCGTCAGGCGCGGCCCAGGTCGAGCGCGCGCTGCGCCATGCTCTTCGCCGCATTGAACGCAGCCGCATTCGCCTCGTAGCTTCGCGTGGCGGACACCAAGTCCACCATTTCCTCAACGATGGTGACGTTCGGGTAGGCCACGAACCCGTCCCCATCTGCATCGGGATGCCCCGGCTGGTAGACCCGCCTCGGGGGTCGAGCGTCCGCCACCACCCCGATTGTGTCAACTCCACCGGGATTGCCCCGCCGGGAGGCGAATACCGGCTGCAACCGCCGGTACGGCCCGCCCTCCGGGGTCCTCGTTGTCTCGACGTTGGCGATGTTCTCGGCGATCAGGTCGAGACGCGCTCGCTGCGCCGAGAGCCCGGATGCACTGATGTCGAAGGCGTCCATAGATCCTCCCCCTATCGCCGCGCGCCTTGGATGGCCGACCGCAGCGTGCGCACTCGCGCCGCCAGCACCTCGCCCGCCGCCTGGTAGCGGAGAGCGTTGCGTGCGAGCATTACCATCTCCCGGTCGATGTCCACGTTGTTCCCGTCCGCCCGCGCGGGAAGAGACCGATCGCGCTGCGGCTCTGCGCGGAAGGCGGAGACGATCTCAGCCCCGCGCTGAGGCGCCCGTCGCGCCGTGCGAACGGCGGCGGCGAGCGCCTCCTCAAACTGTAGGTCCTGGCGGATGAAGCCCGGAGTGTCTACGTTCGCGATATTGTCCGCGAGCGCTCTGTGGCGAGCACTACATGCCCGAAGTGCGCCTGTCAGCGCCCCACTGCTGATGTCCGAGAGCAGATTCCAATCCACGGGAGCAGTCCCCCTTTCACCTGCTTCCCGGGAAGGCCGGCTCGTACGCTACGCTGTCTCCTTGCGCAGGAGCCCGCGGATTGCCACGAGGCTCATCCCATGTCCGTCGACCAGCTCCCCGATCTTCCGGATCCGATCGACTTCGTCTTTGGTGAACAAGCGTCGTCCCGACTCGTCCCGCGCCGGCTCAACGAGCCCGTAGCGGGTCTCCCAGAAACGAATGCGGTGCGGCTCCACACTGGTGAGCTTCGCCACCGTCCGCATAGGGTAGAGTGGGACGTGGCTCGGCATGCGCACACCCTCACTCCCTTCTTGCGTGCATTCGCCTCTGACAATCCGTGCCTTCCTGGTCCGGCGCCGGTGTTGTTGACGGTCGTCCGAAGACACCCGTGCCCGGCACCGTTGAGCTATATTCCACAGATTCGCGGAGCTTTGAGATATGACGCGAAACGTCGTGCACGTGCGAAGAGATTCGAGCATTGTTTGGGGGGCTGAACACACGGGAGGACCATCGCTCTGAAACTTCGGTCGGCTTGAGGCATACCTGGATGACGATATCCGTGGCGGGAGGGGGTGAGTGCCGTGTCCGATCCAGGCAGTGGGTCCGTCGCGCTGATCGCCTGGGCCGTCGCCGGGGCGATGGCCGCCGGTCTCGGCGGCGTCGCCTTTGGCCTCACGGCCTACCGGCGCAGGCGGGAGATGGAGGGCCGCCTTCAGGCATTGGAGGGTGCGCTCGAAGACTTTTGCTCCGCCCTTCGCCTCCGCCTCGATCTGGAGCGATCCCGCCGTCGCTCCCCGCAGGTCAGCGACTCAGACGCCGACAGGCACGAAGCCGCCTAGACGTCGCTTCGGAGTTGCCGGGCTCGATCAGTGACATGCCGCCTCGGGCGCGGTGTCTTGAGAGGCGGCTTCTGGAGCGCATTTCATAACCCGCACGCGCCTGGCTGTCCGCTTGAGACGCCGGCATGAAATGCGCCTGCTGCAGCCTGGCGGCTTGTGCCGCTGTTTCATAACCTTATGGAGTTTCCTGCATTACGGTTAGGACCACACATAATGCAGGAAACTCTACAGTGCACCGCGTGAGGCTCACACAGCAGATTCTCTTGCATTACAGTCGTAACCGTAATGCAAGAGAATCCGTAGATGGCGGGTTATGAAACAGCTTCTAGCGAACCGGGCTCGTCCACTGCGGCGGTGCCAGATCCGCCACCGCCTGCTCCGCCGCCAAACCGGCCAGCAGAAGGCCCGCCGTCTCCCGCTCCTCGCCCGGGGTGCAGCAGAGCCCCAGAGCGTAGTACAGCTTTGGGTCGTCCGGACGCAGGGACAGCGCTCGTCTGAGCGCCTCCCGGGCGTCCTTCACTCGCCCCGCGCGCCGCAGCGCGAGGCCCACGAAGTAATAGGTGTCACAGTGACGCGGGCTCAGCTCCGCCGCCCGCTCCAGCGCCCGCAGCGCGCTGTCCACCGACCCGGTGTTCAGCAGAATCTGACCCAGCTGCCGGTGGAGGCAGGCCGCGTCCGGAAAACGCTTCAGCGCCCCGCGGCACGCCTTGAGCGCCGCCCCAGATGCACCCAGCAAGTCATAGCTCGCCGCAACCCGCGCATGGGCCCGCGGATTTTGCCCATCCAATCGCGCAATCGTCCGATAGCAGAGGCTTGCCTCCTCCAGGTTGCCCGAGCGCACCGCCGCCGCCGCGTGGTGCCGCCAGAAGCGCACGCTGTGCGGATCCAGGGCTGTCGCCCGGCGGTAGAGCCTCAACGCCACGTGCGGACGACGTCGCCGAATGAGCGCCCGTCCGATCGCAAGCCACACTTGGGCTCGCAGGTCGGCTCGAAAGAAGATGTCGCGCAGAGTCCCCAGGAGGTTTCGCTTCCTCCCTCTCCGCCCGCGCCTTATCCCCAGCTCCACTGCCATTCCTCACTACCCCCTTATCGTTGCCCCCGCGCGATCAGGACACGGCCTGTGCATCCTTCTTCTCTGAATGATTCAGCTTCGCCGGCAGCTCTTGCCGCGACATCGGCAGGCCGTCGAGCGCCCTATCCATCTCGTCGCACAGGCTCCCGATGGTATGGGCAAGGGACGAGAAGCAGGTATGCAGAGCGCCTGCCCTGGCCGCCAGCGCCTCGCCCTCCTGGATGAGATCCCGGCCCCGCGCTCGCAGCGCCCGCTGGTCTCGCACGGCGTAGGCGAGATCGTTGGTGAGCGCCTCGGTCGCCAGAACCAGCGAGTCCAACGTCCCGTTGCGAACCTGGCGTGTCGAGCGGACCGACCGCTGGAGGCTCGTCGCCTCCCGCTCGGCCGCCCCGAGCTGCTGCGAAAGATCCTGGTGCTCTTGCTCCAGCGAGCAAAGCCGGTCGCACGTCTGGGCCGCCCGCGCCTGCGTGCTCTGCACGCGCGCCAGGGTTCTCCCGAGCTGCTGGCCGCGGGCGTGCAGCGACTTGCCAAACAGCCGCAGTTCCGACTCCCCTCGCCGCAAGTCGTTCCGAAGACGACGCATCCGATCGGCTCCAATCGCCAGTTCCCTCTCCGCTGCCGCCTTCAACCTCCGTCGAAGCTCCAACAAGAGGCGCAGATTGATCGCCTCGCGCGCCTGGGACACAGCAGTCACTGTCTCCCCCGACTGCACCTCAAGCTTCACAGGTGCCTCTCGCCGCCCCTGAACGGCTTCCCTCTCCATCCTTTCCCCCTTTGAGACTTTCCATGAAATGGCCGACGGCCTCCGGAATATAACCGTTCCGGAGGCCGTCTCGAGCCCACTGGTCGATCCCGCACTCACTTCCGCGCGGCCACCTCGCAGACTACTTCCCCACCGCCCCAATGGCAAGATGAACGCTCAATCGTAGTGGCCCATGCCCCAACAAAGCTGCGAGCATGTGTTAGTATCCCGACAATGCCATCCCACCGGCCGTCGAGGTGGCCAACTTCCTGCAGCCCAGTGTCTTATTGTGAGAAGAGAAAGCACACGCTCCATCCTCCGCTCTGCAACAACGCGAGCGCAGCGTGACTGCTTTCGGAAAAAGCTTGCCTTGGGCCTTTTCCGATACACGCGCGGGCAGGTTGGGTGTGAGAGAATACGGTACGTTACTCTTGTAAGACTTCGAATTGTCACGAGGTCTGTCGAGACTTCGACAGAGCTGGTATAAGTGGGAACCATCCGGAACTGCTTGAATGAAGCTTGGAGACCGCGTCCGCACTGAGATAGCTCTCCCTGGCATTCCGGCGGGCAGGCGGGGCGTAATCACAGAAGTAGGTCGCCTCTTTCTGGTCGTGGCCTTCGAGGACGGCCGACATGGCTACTACGCCCGCTGCCAGCTGGCGCTTGCTGCTTTGTCCCCCGACGGCGAGGAATCATCCACAAGCGAACTCATCCCCCTCGGCGTGGCCGACGCTCGCGTTCCTCGGGGCAGCCATCTCTGTCTTCTCCCCTCCAACAGAAACGTTGCCGTCAACGTCATCGCCCGCTACACCGCCGCCGGTCTGAGCTGCCGCGAGTCGGTGCTCTGCATCTTGCCCGACGGATGGCGGAGGCGATTCCTGCGCACGCTCTCTCTTCTCCGGGCGGAGGGCGAGGCAGCTATCGGCCGCGGAATGCTCGCAATCGTGTCTCCCTCAGAGGTCTATCAACCCCCGTCCACCTTCGTGGCGCGCGACCAACTCGAGCGCACCGCCACCGCGGTGTCTCGCGCGCTCGATACCAGCGCTGACGGCCTTCGCTGCTTTGGGTGCGTCGGCGAGACACATACGGCCGAGGGGTGGTGGGAATACGAGGAGAGGATCACGCCGATCCTCAAAGCCTTCGGCGCAACCGCGCTGTGCGTGTACGAGCACGACGGACTTGCCCCGGACGTGGAGCAGAAGGCGACGCTCCTCCACACACACGTCCTCAGGGACGGGCAACTCACGGTGGGCGGATCTCGAATCTACTAGAGGCCGACGGATCTCAGCGGCGCCGCTCGCGATATCCCGGCTGCGCCTGCGCGACATCGATGAACGCCAGCATGTTCTCCAGCGGCACATCCCCGGGAACGCCATGCGCGGGAGACAGGATATACCCGCCCTCGCCGCCCAGCGAAATGAGGTGCTCGGCCTCTTCTCGAACCTCCGCCGGTGATCCATAGGGAAGCGTCTTCTGCGTCGAGAGGCCCCCGAAGAAGGCCAGCCGACCCCGGTACTTCCGGATCAGCGCGGCGACGTCCATCACCTCCGGCTGAAAGGGGTTGAAGCAGTTCAGCCCCATTTCGATGAGGTCGTCGAACAGCTCGTCCACATCGCCGCACGAGTGGATCATCAAGTAGCGCCCCGCCTCCCTCACCACGCGGTACATCCGCTCCGCCGCCGGCCGAATGAACTCCCGCCAGAGCCCAGGACCCATCTGGAGCCCGCGCTGCTGGCCCCAGTCGTCGCCGAAGTAGGCGCAGTCGATATCGTACTTCAGCGCCTCCTCCACCTGGGCGATGTTCCACTCGGCGATGGCCTCGAGCAGGTCGCGCACGAACTCGGGGTGCTCGATGAAGTCCACCATCAGGTTCTCCATCCCGCGCAGCGTCCACGCCCGCTCGTACAGGGAAAACCCGAGAGCGTACACGCGGAAACGACGGGGATACCGGGCGATGAGGGGCTCCACGTTCTCGAAGAAACGCGGGGATACCGGGTTGGGAAAAGAGTATCCCGCCAGCGTCGGCTCCGGCAGCACGCACCCCTGCACGTTGCCGATGTCCTTGTCGATAGATCGATCCCAGACGACGCCGAAACCATCGCGCACGAGGTCGGGGCCGATCTCCTCGAAGAACCCTACGTCGTCGCCCAGCGTCAGGATGTGGTTGTCGAGCGCCTCTTCGAGATCGACATCCCCGAAGTGCCCGAGGAGCTTCTCCCGCGCCGGGACCGTGAATCCGAAGCTCCACGGAACATACGGCGGCCGCTCCCCGTCGAACACGAGCTTGACGATTTCGCGGTGGGTCATTGCCTCACAGCTCCTCCGCTCTCTGGGGTGGCCCCCCCCCCGTATCCTGGCATGCCATCTGCTGTCGCCCGGAGACAACGCCCTACAACCGGACCGAGCCGACCAGGTGGGTTACCGCCTCCACGTCATGGGCCTCCAGGTAGGCGCGAATGCCCTCCAGCACGCGATTCCCCGCCGCCGGGTCGGCGTACAGCGCCGTCCCCACCGCCACCGCAGAGGCCCCCGCCAGGATGAACTCCAAGGCGTCGTTCGCGTTCCAGATCCCGCCCATCCCGATAACCGGGCACGTCACCGCCCTCGCCACCTGATACACCCGCAGCACCGCCGCCGGCCGGATCGCCGGCCCCGACAGCCCCCCCGTGCCCGCGGCGAGCAGCGGACAGCGCTTCTCCACGTCGATCACCATCGCCGAGAACGTGTTGGTACACGAGATGGCGTCCGCCCCAGCCGCCTCGCACGCCACAGCGATCGACGCGATGTCGGTCACGTTCGGCGTCAGCTTGGCGATGATCGGCTTGCCCGTTGCTGCCCGCACCGAAGAGACGACATCGGCGCTCGCCTCGGCATCGACTCCGAAGGCCATGCCGCCCTTCTTCACGTTGGGGCAGGAGATGTTGATCTCGATCCCCGCCACCTCCGAGCCATCGAGAGCGGCTGCGCACTCGGCGAAATCCTCCGGCGTCTCGCCGGCAATGCTGGCGACGATGTTGGTGCCGTATTCGAGCGCCCCCGGAAGCTTGTTGCGAAGGAACACGTCCAGGCCGACGTTCTCCAGCCCGATGGCATTCACCATTCCGGCCGGCGTCTCCGCCGTGCGGCAGGCGGGAGGGTTCCCCTCGCGCGGCTTCCGCGTGATCGTCTTCAGAACCAGCGCCCCCAGCTCGCCGTAATCCGCCAGTCCCTTGAACTCGTCCCCGTACCCGAAGATGCCCGAGGCGACCATGACCGGATTCCTCATGGCCATCGCACCGATTTTCACCGTCAGGTCCGGCCCGCTCATGGATCGAGTCTCTCCCAGTCGATCTCGGAGTCGTAGAAGACGGGACCGTCGCGACAGACCGTCTTGTAGGCCCCATCGGTCGATGGCACGACGCACGACCGGCAGGCTCCCACCCCGCACGCCATCCGCTCTTCCAGCGACACCTGCACGGGCAGCCGCGCCCCGGCCATCTCCGCCACCCGCTTGAGCATCGCCCGAGGGCCGATCGCCATAATCTCATCCCCTTCCGAGCCGAACTCGCCCAAACGCTCCTCCAGCAGATCGCTCACGAGCTTGCCTTCCATCGCCTCGCTCACGAAAGCGACCTCCACTCCGAGGGCGGCCAGTCCCGGAAGTGTCGCCCCCTCCGCTCCAGACCGCTCCACCTGGTAGGGGATCATAGCATCGTCGGCGGCCCCAACCAGAAGCACGACCCGCACCCGCCGCGAGGTCAGGGTCTGAAGCAGAAAGGGCACCGGCGCCAGCCCGATCCCGCCCGCCACCACGACGGCCCTACGGAGCGATTCTCGGATGCGGAAGCCGTTGCCGAGCGGCCCGATAACGTCCAGTTCCTCGCCCTTGGAGGTGCCGGCCAGCATCCGCCCGCCCCTGCCTCGCAGGCGCAGCAGAATCTCAATGTCGTCCGGCGGCCGGAGGCGCGAGATGCTGTAGGGGCGTCGCAGGAGCGCCGCGCTCGGAGGTCGATCCAGCTCCTCCGGAGGGTGGCACCAGACGTGGACGAACTGCCCGCAGACGGCCTCTCCCGCGATGCGCGGGGCCTTCAGCAGCAACCGATGATGCTCGCCCGGAAGACGCTCGCTCTCCCGAACCTCCGCCCGGACTCTGTGCGCGCCCGTCCCGGCGCCGCCCCCACTCCCCCCCCGAGCGGACGCCTCCGCCCCGCTCACGCGGAACCTTCGACCCGAATCCCGACCGTGGTCGTCGCCGGCGCCCGGACTCCCGCCTTGTCCGTCACCGTGCACGTCACGAGATAGTCCCCGGGCTCCTTGTAGACATACTTGACTTCCTTGCCGAGCGCCTCCTGCCGGACCCCGTCGCGCTTATCGAAGTCCCACGAAATCTGCGCATCGACCGCCCCGCCTCGCAGAGAGGCGGAAAACTCGATGAGCTGATCCGGCCGGGCGAGCAGCGGCTCCGCCTTCACGGTCACCTCCACAGGCTTGCTGTCCGCCAGCAGGCTAACCCGACCCAGGTAAAACACATCGGACTCGTCGGCGAAAATGCCCACCGCACGCACCTTCGTCGCCGCTTCTGCGCCCTTCATCTGCGACAGCGCCACCGTAACCGGCATCCATCCGCGCTCGTCCTTCGGTATTGCGCCCACGGGCACAGCGCTGGCGATCATCTGTCCCTGGTCTGTGAACAGCACCAGGCGGAGGTTGCGAACGGTCAGCACCTTCTCTCCCGGCGCAGCCGCCCTGGCGCCGGCGCCAGCCGCGGCGCCGCGGCCAGCAGCCGCTCCCCCACCCACACGGCCGCCACCACCGCCGCCTCGCATGCCGCCGCCACCTCGCATGCCACCGCCGCCTCGCATGCCACCGCCGCCTCGCATGCCGCCGCTGCCTCGCATACCACCACCGCCCCGGCCACCACCGCCGCCGCGCATACCACCGCCGCCCCGGCCACCACCACCGCCGCCGCGCATACCACCGCCGCCCCGACCACCACCGCCGCCGCGCATACCACCACCGCCGCCGCGCATACCACCACCGCCCCGACCACCACCGCCGCGGCCGCCACCGCCGCCGCCGCGCATACCACCACCGCGCGCACCAGTGGCGGCGCGCGCCTGCTGCCTCAGTGTTTCCTCCTCCAGCCTACGCGTCTCGAGAGACTCCTGCCCGGGCAGCAGCCGCACATCGAGATACCCGCTCCCCGATGCCACGAACTCCCCCAGATCCACGGGATTGGTGAGCTGCAGGACGATTCCCTGGTACGGCCCCTGTGCCGTTACCTTCAACACCTGCGGCCCGACATAGGTCTCCTCATACACCGGCTCCGCAGTTCCGCTCCCCCACGACACCACCTTGATCCCGCCGGAATCCCGCTGGAGATCCCCGTCGTACAGGATCGCTTCCCGATCCGGGCCCACCAGACTCGCCAGTTGAGCGCCTCCGGGAACCGCGATGAGCGCCATTCCGACAAGCAGCGCTACCGAGCAAGCAATTGCTATCCGTGTCATTTCGGCCACCTCGCGCCTATACGACGAATTCCGCCAGCACTTCGTTCGACAAGAGCCACTTCTCGCGGGGAATCCACAGCCTCCCGCCCTCGGCAATCAGCAGCCCGTCCCCGCAAAGCCTCCGAATCCCCTCCTCGAAGACCTCCTGCGGCGCCGACCCACAGCGCCCTTCGATCTCCTCCTCCGACACCCCTTCGGCCCGTCGCAGCCCCAGCATGAGCATCTCCCCGACCCTCTCTCGCGCCGAAAGCGCCTCCGCCCGAACCACCGGCAGCCGTCCCCGCTCCAGCCACTCTGTATAGACTCTCAGATCGGCCGTATTGTTCCAGCGCACGCCCCCGCGAAATGAGTGCGCCGAGGCCCCTAGCCCGAGGTATTCGTCATCTGCCCAGTATCTCCTGTTGTGGCGGCACTCCAGGCCGGGCCGGGCGAAGTTCGAGATCTCGTAGTGGTCGAACCCCGCCTCCCCCAGAATCTGTTCCGCGGCCGCGTACATGTCGGCGGCGAGGTCGTCGTCCGGCGCGGGCAGCTCGCCGCATTCGATCTGAGCCTGCAATGCCGTCCCCTCCTCCACCGTGAGGGCGTAGGCGGAGATGTGCTCCACCCCACATTCGACCGCGGCCGCCAGCGACCGGCGCCACCCCTCCAGCGATTGCCGCGGCACCCCGTACATCAGATCGAGGCTGGTGTTGGCGCACCCCGCGCGGCGCGCCGACGCAATCGCCTCCTGCGCCTCCGCCGCCGTGTGAATCCGGCCCAACGTTCGAAGGGTTTCGTCGGAGAAGGACTGCACGCCGAGGCTGAAGCGGTTGACCCCGGCGGCGAGGAGGGCGGCGATCTTCGCCTGGTCCACGGTGCCGGGATTCGCTTCGATGGTCACCTCCGCCCCGTCCTCAAACGCGAACCGGCTGCGCAGCCGACCCAACACCTCCGCCATCCACTCCGGCGGGAGGATGGTCGGGGTGCCGCCGCCGAGGTATACGCTCT
>Ga0307376_10005770_pt1 | contig 11092 bp, 14 predicted proteins | sample TR2MG_FD_202536 | JGI IMG/M metagenome (GOLD analysis project Ga0307376, IMG submission 202536) | Soil microbial communities from Risofladan, Vaasa, Finland - TR-2 | ecosystem: Environmental > Terrestrial > Soil > Coastal area > Acid sulfate soil | place: Finland: Risofladan, Vaasa | collected... | reverse complement strand
AATGATAAGAATGACGTTGAGAAACGTAAGGAAATGCAGCATGAATTGAACAATAAACCAACAGTAATTGAAATCGAAGAACTGAAAATTGCTGCACTTCAACAAAAGATTGATAACTATGATAATAGTTTGAAGCAAATCGAAGAGAATCAGAAAATAGAAAAGGGTATTGCTGCTGCCAAACTCAAAATTACTGAACTTGAAACCGAAGAAACTGAAGAAAGAGAAAACATCTACATCAGGAAAACGCAAATCGGTGAAAGAGATGTCAGAATTGCGAACAATAAACTCTTAATAGAAGAGTTCAAGGTTCAGGAATACCGTGATATGGTAATGGGTCTCTATAAGAAGTGCGTTCACAGGGATGGTATACCAAGGCAGATGTTAAGCACATACATCATACCTAAGATTAACGTAACACTGGAGAACATATTAAGTGTTGCGTCATTTAAGGTCTGGCTCGATGTTGATGACCTGAGACCTAAATTGGCATATAATGATAGACCAGCAGCAGTTATTGATTGTATTAGTGCAAGTGGAAAAGAAAGAACGTTTTCAAGTGTACCAATGAAATTCGCATTGAATCAAATAAACGTGAAAGCTAAACCAACAATCTTTTTACTGGATGAAGTAATGGGCAAGTTAGATGAAAACAGTGTAGAGGAATTTATTGAAATCCTACAGCTTATCAAACAAAACATGAAAAAAGTTTTGGTTATTGAACATAATCATGAAATCAATCCTGATTACCTGATAAATGTACAGCTAAACGAAGACGGTATCTCATCTCTCGATATTGAATAAAAGATATTTTTTAGTATTTATTTGAAACAAAAACAAATGGATTTAAAAAAATATGACAAATTAAGAAAGAAGATAGACACTAAGGATTTCGAGGGAAATAACAGAGGTTTAGATAAGTGGCTATTTAGGTTTTCTTTCATTGGTAACATAAGTTCGATATTCTTTGCGTACTTTTTAGTGTTTCCATCACTACTAAAAGCAATTACAACTAATTTCATTACTGGTAATTGGGGAACTGCCATTGCATTTGGACTTACACTGGTATTCCTAACCATTTTCGAAATCACGAAAAGATATTTCGTCAAGAATTTCAGTAATGATTTTGTTGTGAACAAAAGAAAAGCTGGTTTCAAAATGTTGAGTTGGTTAATGATTTCAACTGCAATTATTATATTGAGCTTCTATCTTTCTATAACGGGTTCAAAGAATCTTGCAACCACGAGTTCAGTAAAAAACGTATTGGCGAAAACCGAACTCGTATCGGAAATAGATAGTCTAAATATTGTATATAGTGATGAGAAAACACTATATGTTAGAGATAATGAATCCCTGAGAGCAGTTAACACCGATTTGCGTAAAACACTTTCAGAGACACCATTAAATTACATAACAGCCAGAAAAGAATATCAAACAAGTATTGATAAAAACACCGAACTTATTAAAGACAATGATGCTGAAATCAAGTCAATTGATGCAGAACTGCAACGAGCGGTTGCAGAACTTAATCAGGATTTGGATGCTACGAAGTCTGGAAATGCAAATGAGGATGCTAAAAATAAATTACTATTCATTATCATTGTTTGTTTTAATGAATTAATTATTATTGGTGGTCTGTACTTCCGAGAGTATTTTGAATACAATCTTTACGTCATCAATCAAGATAAGTTTGAAAAGATTTACAAGAAGAAGGACAGATATCGCACATTAATTACATTCGTTTATCGTGACGGAAAACTGAATGTTGGTGATAGGGTAATTAGTGGATTAGAATTAAAAGCAGTTGTTGCAGAAAAAACAAATATTCAGAATTCTAATAAATTCGTTGACGAGTTCTTGCATGATATGGATATTTTAGGTATATTTGCAACTGTGGGTAAAAGAAGAAACATAGCTTCAACATTTACTGAGGCACTTGATATTATTGAAAACTATGACGATACATACCGCATACTTGAAAATATGAAATAATGATTCCCCAAAAATGGGGAGTCTGATAATCAATAAGATATGAATGACGTAGAAGCATTAGAAAAGGGTAAACTTCTTAAAGAAGCATTAAAAATTGTCGATGAATTGGCAAAAAATGACCTCGCAGACATCGATGGCGATTTCACTATGGATGACTTTGATTGGGATAAACTACAGAGACTGATTATTAAAGCAAGAGAACTTAAAAAAAATAGATGGTGGAAACTGACGTAAAATGGTGTACTTATGGTGCTTGGGGTAAAAAACTCCCAACATTCATTGGGAAACTGGAAGAACAACAAGGGAATACTGGCAAGATTCGGTATTCTGAGGGTCAAATGTATCCCCTTGAATATTGGGATATGGATTATGTTACTGTACATCAATCGCTCGAAGAAGCAGTACTTTTTATGGTAGAGCATAATGGTAATGATTCAGTTTATGGTATAAGAGACGGTTTGCATTTTCCAAGCGATATGAAAGATATTGATTGGGATGTTTTGAGGATTAAAGAACTCGAAATTTATAAAAATAAAACAGAAAAATAATACAATAATTATGAAAGTACCAAACGTAAAGAATATTGAAAATGACCAACCTTACTTAGAGGGTGGTTTTGAATTTGTGTTCGGAAATGATGTAGCAACTGACCCGATAACACAAGAACAATCTATCGAAATTAATTTTAAAATATCACCTGAAATTCAACAAAACGTTGATTCTTATGTTGATAGTGTTTTTGAAATGATTGGTGATATATTAAAACGAGATTTTATTAATCAGTTAAAACAATTTAAAACAAATGTCTAAAACAAATTGGGATTTAAAAATGATGGAACTTGCTGACCACATTGCACGGTGGAGCAAAGACCGCAGTACGAGAGTTGGTGCAGTAATCGTAAGAGGTAAAGACCCAATTGCGATGGGTGTGAATGGATTTCCAGCAGGTTGCGATGATGACCTTGAAGAAAGACACGAAAGACCATTAAAGTATGATTGGGTACTACATGCGGAAGAGAATGCATTATTAAAAGCTGCTAAGTATGGTCATGCAACCGATGGTGCTGATATGTATGTGAATTGGTTTCCATGTGCAAAGTGTGCAGGTATGATTGTAAATGCGGGAATCAAAAGAATTTTTTGCGACAAAGAGCCTGATTTTAATAACGTTCAGTTTGGTGCTGGGTTTAGACTGGCACTTCAAAAATTAGCCGAAGGCGGTGTAGAAGTAATATATATGGATTACGATGCAAATAGACAAGCAAAAATATGAAATAAAGGAAGTAAACCGTTATAAAACACAGTCTCCTAAGACACAAATTGTGTTGGCAACAAGTCTGAGAAAAGATAATCATCTTATCACAAGATTCTTACACAAAGACTTTGGTAAGACGAAAAGGTGGAATACGTACACTGTATCCAGAGATGGATCGGTGTATCAACATTATGACCCGAAGCTTCACACGGATTTTCTCAATATCAAGGAAGTTGATAAACGCATCATTTCAATTGTATTGGAAAACATGGGTTGTTTATTTCAAACACCTACAGGTAAACATATTAACTGGATTAATGAATTTTGTGACGAAGAAAATGTGATTGAAAAAGGCTGGCTTGGCTACAATTTCTGGGAAAAATTTACAGACGAGCAGATAACAAGTACTGTTGAACTATGTAAAACACTATGTGATGAATTTGGAATACCAAAAATGTTAATCGAATTTCATCACCATCATAAAGATACTCTGAAATTCAGAGGTATTGTGTTTAGAAGTAATTATATAGAAGATAGTAGTGACATCAATCCATTATTTGATATTTCTAAGTTCAACGAAATGTTGCATAACGAGTTCATTTAAGTATTTATATAAAAACGAAAACATGGAAAACGACATAAACGAAAAAAACGCTCCAAATCAAATGAGAGTATTCATGAAAAGAATGCGTGATGGGAAACCTACTGCTGATGAGACACAAGATAAACCAAAACAAGTCTTAACAGTACATGAGAGCATTAAAATCATGCGTAAATTGAATGAAGAGGCTGCTGGTGAAACCGAAGAAAAGGGAGCAAACATGAAAAACATTTACGACCAAGGTACTGAAGAAGAAAAGTTTTTAAACTTCTTCGATGACATGAATGTTAGTGTTAAATTCATTGATTTGGAAGTTAATGATAATCTGGTATTTTGGGGTGCTACTGTCGATGGTATAATTCAATTCATTTATACTGTAACGCCAGACGAAGCTACATCAGGTGTCCAGTTTAATTATCTGGAAGATTTTACACCAGATAACCCTGATAATGAACTTATTGTTAAAATGATTGAGTCGTATTACGATACGTTCTATAAGTACTGGAGAGATAACGTGTTGGCAAATCCGTCAACGGAAATGCCACACATGCCAATATAAAATTTAAAGAGATGGGAAAAATATTTACATTAATCTGGGGGTTTTTAAAAGAAAAAAACCGTTGGGCAATTGCCTTGGTGATAGTATTATTGCTAAGTGCTGGAACTATCATAAAACTTCAACGAAATAAAATAGATGAGTGGAAGGGTAAGTATCAGACAGAAGCTAAATTGAAAGACGCTTTAATCGATAGTGTCAGCTATTATAGAAATCAACGTGATGAAGTGGTTGCAGAAAAACTCACACTGCAAGAAAGTATTAAGAATCTCGAAAAGATGTATGGTCAGCTTTCAGATAATCAGAAAGAATTATTGACAAGAATAAAAGAAATCAACAAGAAGAATAGTGTAATTTCTGCAGCACTTATAGAAACAAATGTCAAAATAGATTCATTGTTAGCCAAGGATGGTAAAGATGGTGGTCAAGTGGTTATAGACACCACAAAAAAGATGGTTAATTTCAATAATGTGGCATCAAAAGATAGTACCTTTAGATATAATATAGATGTCAACAATATACTTCCAGCTTATCCAGATATTAAACCAACAATGCTATTTAAGTCACTGGAATTTCCGAATAAACAATTTATTGAATTTCACTGGAGAAATGATAAGAAGAAAGGATATCCAGTAGCATTCAGTACAAGTAATTCAAATCAGTATTTCAAAACAATTAATATTGATAGTTATGCGATTCCACCATTGGATAAGGTTAAGTTAAATCCAACTGGTTGGCAAAAGGTTGGGAACTTCTTTATAAAGAATGGTAGGACGTTAGTTTATGTTGGTGTTGGTGCAGCAGCAGGTGCTGGTGGTGTGTACTTATTAACTAAGTAATATACTCCGTAGGTGGGGGACAATTTGAACACAAAAAGAACGCATTCTAAATAAGATATGCGTTCTTTTTATTTAGTAACAATTTTTCGTGTTCATTAAGTATTTATAGACAACAGAATATATATAACATGGATAATGGTGAGGTAAAGAAGATTGTGAATGATGAAATCAAGAAATTCGTTAACGATGCGCTTGATAAGGAAATGAAGAAAATCGTGCACAATTCAAGTAGTCAAACAAGAGCCGAATTAATTACAACAATTAAAGATGCTCTGGAAGCCGTATACAAAATGTTATGGGTTAAAAAAGAATTCTGGAAAAGCGATATAAGATAATGGAAAAATTAGTTGAAGGTATTAATTTTAAGCCAACTAACAAAAAACCTGTTAGTGACCAGTCTGTGGCATATGATAAGAATTTCAAAAAAACTATGAATCGAGTAGCACCTGATATTAGATTGAATGAAGTTGATGGCATGTTAAGTGAAGTTGAGCAATCGCTGAAGAAAAAGATTTTTAGTTTGGCTAAAATGGAATCCTTGGTATTTGCAGACCCTAAATTATCTGCGGTGTATAATAGCATGGCAGAGAATGGTGAAGAAAAATATGGTTATCATTATAATGAAACGATTCAAAACATGATATTTAACGACTACGTATTGAACAGTCCAGAATATCTTCAGAAATATAAAATGGCAATACCCAAAGAAAAGAAGAGAAGGGATAAGAGTGGTATTAATCAACTAAAAAAAACGGGAGAAGAATCCATGAAAAAGAAAAATCCTGCATTTAAACCAGAAGTAAAAAAACTTGAACCGTCTGGTCTGCAACAAGCTGCGGAATCTGTTAATGAAAATGATGAAGAGGTCACAAAAGTAGTGTTTCTGGTTAATGAAACCGACCCAAATAATACAGATGTATTTGCATATTTTCCAGAAGAAAGTTATAGCGATAAATACAAAACAGGATATGCGCATGTTGGACAACACACTGCTGTTGACCCTAATTATGCTGCAGAAAGTCGCCCCGCAACCCCAGAAGAATATCAAGAACTTCAAGCTGAACTTGAAGGCATTGGATATAATCTTGAAGTACTTAATGGTATGCAAGAAACAACTGGTGCTGGTGGTGGTGGAGCAGGTGCATTTGTACCAGCTTTAGGTTACGAGAAAAAAGTTCAAGAAACCACAACATCTGCATCATCAGGTGCGTATGTCGGTCCCGCAGCATGGGGTGGTGGTGATTTAATGAAAGGTAAAGGGGGTAAGGCTATGAATAAACCAATATGGAAAGGTGGAACAATAATTGGGGAAGGTAATTACCTAATCGACCCAAGAGGTTTTAATAAATATATTCAAGTATTAAACGAAGAATCAGACGCAGCATTCATTGAACGTAAGGGTAGTAACACTTATGGTAGTGTTAGTAATATGAGTCCACAAAATCAAAGGATAATAAAAAACGATATTAAAACAGGTAAATGGGATAGTGCAAATATTCAGGGCAGTATTGGACTTAATGAGTATTGGATGCAAGATGCTCTTTTTGACAAGGAAATTGTTAGTTCAAGACCAAGAGAAGGTGAAAACAGATTTAAATTGAGTGATGGTGGGGAATATGAATATATGACCGTCAAATTTGCTGATGGTAGCGAAGATATTGCGGTTTTTAGTTATAAAGACGATGTTTTTTATGATTATAATAAATGGACTGAAAATATGAATAATTGGCGTAAAAATAAGGGGGAACTTCAAGAAGATGAGTCTGGTATGCTCACAACACCAGAAGAAGTAAAGGCTTTGGGTAGAAAATTAACCAAAGCCGACATTCCTAAATTAGCTGGTCAGGCATTATATAAATTAGCAATTCAATTAGCTGGTCAACTACTACCGTTTGGTTGGGATGATTTACCAGACATTAACTCAATGTGGGATTATATTGATAAGAATGGTGGTATGACATATGAACAACTTAAAGAAGCTGTTAGAGAAGCGGTTGAAGAAAGAATTGCAGAAGATGGTATGAGTCTTGATGACTTAGGATTAGAAGAAAATAATTTACAAGAAAAATCTAAATCAAAATCACAACAACGTTTCATGGGAATGGTTCATGCGGTACAGAAAGGTGAATTAAGTCCTGATAAGGTTGGTGGTAGCGTTGCTAAAGCAGCAGACACTATGAGCGATAAGGATGCAGAGGATTTTGCATCAACAAAACATAAAGGATTGCCCGACCATGTTGATGAAACTATGGGACAACCAGATATTGAATATTTGGTGAAGGGATTTGAAATTGTAAATGCAGGTCCTCATTACGACCCAGCAAAAGCAGAACGTTTTAGGACTAATCTATCACAAATGGATGATGCACAAGTACAACAAACAACCAAAACATTAGAGAATGCGTTGAGACAAATGGGATATAGACCAGAAGACGTTATTAATAACATTAAAGAAACAGAATTAACTATGATAGAACCAAATAACAGTTCGATGTCGAACAAAGCACAACCAACTGGCGACCAAGGTGGTAACGTACCAACTGGAATGCAAGATACAGGTGGTATGAACGAATCTCACGATAAATTGTTTGAGGAAATAAATAATGAATTGAATGCATTTTCAATTCACCATAATAAATTAAAGAAAATGACAGAAGATAAAAAAACACCTTCGATGACATTGGGTGACCGTGTGAGGGGTGAAAATCCGAAGAATTTCAAAAAAGACCTACAACACAGTGGTACTAAAGAAATCATTGATGTTGAGAAAGAACTGATGTGGCAAGACCAGCAAACCGATGTTGGTGACGACCCACAGAAATTAGGTCAGGACATCGAGAAGAAAGTGCTCAGTGTAACAAAGGGTGATGCACTTCAGAACGTTGGCGACAGTGCTAATGATGAGGGTGATGAAGTTCCAAAACGTAATCTAAGCAAGGAAGAACAGGATGAAGTTAATCTTTATCGTCTGGGTCTTGGTGATTTTGTTTATGACAACGAAGTTGGAAAGCGTTTTGAAGACCGTATGAAAGCCGACATGGGTGACAAACTTTATAAGCAGAGACAAGATAAACTTGAATTCCGTGGTAAAGCACCTATGTATAATAAAGACCCACAGCCTATTGAAGATACAACAGCTAAGAAAGTTCAGTTTGATAAAGAACAAACTGGCTGGAATGAAAGAATGGGTCTAAAAGAAGGTTTTGTTGCTGGCAAATATCGTGATTATCTCGGTAAAAGAAGAATCATAGACTTCAATTTAAATGAAGTTTGGGAGCTAAACACAGCAGAACCAACAGAATTCCTATGTGAAATGAATCTTGATGGTCTTGGTAACACATATACACAGAAAGTAAATGTAAATGAAAATGTTGTTAAGGCAATGTCGGGCAACAAATTCTTCACCAATGGTGTTGAAGTTTTTGTATTGAAAACACCTGCTCAGAGTCTGAACGAAAGTGAAGTGAAGGCAAAACCAGTGATGAATGAGCAATTTGAAAAGATGAAACATTTGAGTGGTTACAAGCCAAATTCTTACGTTGATACTAATAAAACCAAAACAAATAGAGGGTTTTAAGGAACTCAAAAAAGTTAACATTAAAAGGGTATTATTGATTTAATACCCTTTATTTTTTGTATAAGTATTTATAGAAAAATGAATATCATGCGTAAATTAAAAAAATTCCTATTTGGTACGATAGATTCTGTTAAACAAGCAGAAAAGGAAAAGGTTGCTGAAAGCAAAACATTAGCTAAATTAAATCTAAGCGATATTATAGGTGTTGATTTTCCCGATGACCAGTATATTAAAGAATTGACAGATAAAAAACAAATTGTAATTCATCATACTGTCAGTGGACAGGGTGTTAATGGAGATATCGCTTGGTGGAGAAGCACTGCTGACAGAGTTGGTACTGCAATTATTGTTGGCTGGGATGGTAAAATATACCAGTGTTTCAGTAGTAAGTATTGGGCATATCATTTGGGTTTAAAGACAGCCAATAATAAAGAGTTAAATATGGGAAGCATTGGTATTGAAATCGATGCTTGGGGTGGACTTATTCGTACCAACAGACAATGGTATCCAGCAAAATGGGATGCAGAACTAAAACGAAATGTTGCAAATACCAAGGTTGCACCAATTAAAAATGTTCAGGTTTACGAGCAGGGTTTCAAGGGTTTTTATGGGTTTGAAAAATATACAGACGCACAAATCGAAGCCGTGCGTGAACTTCTGGTATTCTGGAACGAAAAATATAAAATTCCGTTGAAATATAATGAAGATATGTGGGATATTTCAGATAAAGCATTGGCTGGAGAAGCTGGTGTCTGGACTCATGTGAGTTTCAGAACAGATAAAAGTGATTGTCACCCACAACCAGAATTAATTCAGATGCTTAAATCATTGTAAGATGAGTAGTAGTCAGAAATATATCATTGTTAAAGACAGGGTTGAAATCTATAAGGATTTTGCCTTTAACTTGTTGTATTTTATTAATCACTACTACATTGATTACGAAAGTCTTGCTGCTGACGAGGATATCCATAATCACTTTTCGTGGTGTTTTAATAAGGTATGTGATGAATTCCTATTAGAAGAAATCGATTTTAGAAAAAATAAAAAGCTGAAAGAATATTTCTATACATATTATTACCATCAATTCTATAGAGCTAAAGGTAATAGAAATCAAGATACGTCTTTAGAATACTTTGAAAAATTCTGGAAACAGATTTTCGAAATCGATAGACAAAAAAATAAAAATCTTATAAATATCCTCATCGAAATCTATAATATTTATGACACCTCAATCAATCAGGAGAAAAATATTTTAGAGATTGTGTAAAAAACCCTTGCATATAGTATTTAAAATTAGTACTTTTACGGAAGTATAAAAATAATATTATTAAAAAATTAGAAAAATTATGCCAAATTTGAAATTAGACCTCAACAACATGCTGAATAACGAGAAGTATTACGAGGAACTTGAATTAATCCGTCTCGCACAAGAGCCGTCAATGAATTACAAACTGAAGATTGACCTGATGAAAGAAAAGCTTGAAAGTCTTGCATTACTTAATGCTCAGATAGGATTGGTTGGTCAGTATTTCCAAGACGCACCGCCAGTAGCAGCAGGAGTACCACCAGTTGATGCACCGCCAGTAGTGCCAGAAGCACCTAAAGGTCAGGTTCACCAAGGACAAACTCACGGGGAATAACACATGTTGACATTAACTGAAATATATCAGTTTCTATTTATATCTTCCATCATTTTTATTGTATATGTCTTTGGTGACCTTATAATAAAAATGTATGGGAGATTTAGATTAAAAACCGAAGCACGATTTCAACTCACAAAAGTTGAAAAAATTATGTTATGGTTATCATTAGCAACGTTTTTTTCATATTTAATATAAAATGAATACAATTGATTCCGCACTACAACCAATAACTGGTTATCTAATCTCGATAAAACGTAATACCGTTAAAGGTTGGTATGAACTTGAGATTGGTGTTCATAAATCATGGGTTTATGATGACAACGAACAAATTAAATGCGAGGTACTTAGTGAAAGTTCTGCTGGTAAGTTAATTAAAATCTCACCCAAAAATCAGAACGTATTGATTGATGATTTGGTTTCGTTTGTCGAAATCATAATCAGAACCAATGCAAGAATTGCTGATAAGGAAAAGCAATTCACGGATAAGATGGAAGAAATGAAGGGCATGTTGGAGAAAGAAGCTAAGAAGTTCTATGAGGAACTCGATGAACTCAAAGAAAATTCCTTTAAAAACAACAATGAGAATTTTGTGAAAAATTTACATTCTACTGAAAAGAAACCCAGAAAAC
>Ga0307376_10005766_pt1 | contig 11097 bp, 4 predicted proteins | sample TR2MG_FD_202536 | JGI IMG/M metagenome (GOLD analysis project Ga0307376, IMG submission 202536) | Soil microbial communities from Risofladan, Vaasa, Finland - TR-2 | ecosystem: Environmental > Terrestrial > Soil > Coastal area > Acid sulfate soil | place: Finland: Risofladan, Vaasa | collected... | reverse complement strand
ACTTCGGCAGCCTGAAATCCCGCGGCTTCTCCCGCCCGACCGTACCTGCCCACCTCGAGTTGTTCTTCCGGGGCGAGCCGATGCCCCTGGCCCGCTGGCCCAACGAGGGCTTCACGAAGATCGCAGGTCTTCCTGAGGGTTCCGCCGCTCCCAACGAGCACGGCATGCAGCAGGGCAAGCTCGAGGAGGGATTCCTCTACGAAGGCGACCGGCCGAGGCGCTGGAAGGGCCTCGACGACATCTGGCTCTACGGCTACTGGGCATGGGACTGGGCGGCCTCCTACGAGAAGCTTGCCTCCGTCGACGTGGACCAGCGACTGATCAAGACCGTCGCACCGTTCGGCAACTACGGCTTCCGCGTGGGCCAGCGCTTCTACTTCCTGAACGTGCTGGAGGAACTCGACCAGCCGGGCGAGTGGTATCTCGACCGATCCAGCGGGATCCTCTATTTCTGGCCGCCGAAGCCTATCGACCAAGGGGAGGCGTGGGTCTCGCTCCTCGAGTCGACGACGCTCGTGCTGAACGGGACGCGCAACGTCACGATCGAGGGACTGACCTTCGAATGCACGCGCGGCGAGGGAGTGCGCATCAAGTACGGGCAAGGCAACGTCATCCGGGATTGCACGATCCGCAATATCGGCAACAATGCCGCCTACCTCGAGGGTGGCCGCGAGAACCGCGTCAAGGGCTGCCACATCTACAACACCGGCGACGCCGGCATCTATGCCTGGGGCGGCGATCGCAAGAAGATCGAGCCCTGCGGCCATACAATCGAGAACAACCACCTCCACCACATCGGCCGCTGGACCAAGTGCTACGTTCCCGCCGTGTATGCCAACGGCGTGGGCATCCGCATCGCGCATAACCTCATCCACGACCATCCGCACGCGGGCGTCCTGTTCACCGGCAACGACCATGTCATCGAGTACAACGAGATCCACCACGTGGCGCTCGAGACCGGAGACGTCGGGGCCATCTACATCGGCCGCGATTGGACCTTTCTCGGCAATGTCATCCGCCACAACTACATCCATGACGTCGGCGGCGTCGGCATGGGCTCGATGGGCGTCTACATCGACGACTGCGCCGGCGGCATGACCATTGTCGGCAACGTGTTCCGCAACGTGCAGCGCGCGGCCTTCATCGGCGGAGGCCGGCATAACACCATCGAGAACAATCTGTTCATCGACTGCCGGCCCGCGGTGCAGATCGACGGCCGGGGCCTGGACAAGTCGCCCGTCTGGCACGACATGATCTACAAGACGATGAAGCAGAGGCTGGAGGAGATGGACTATGCGCAGCCGCCCTACGGCACGCGATTCCCGGAGCTGCTGGAGCTGACGGACTACCTCAAGGGCGACAAGGGCGTGCCCCCCGAGGGCAACGTCGTGTGCCGCAACATCTGTGTCGGCGGCAAGTGGCTGGAGATCGGTTGGCACGCGACCGCCGAGATGGTGCAGGTCCGGGATAACCTTGTCGACCAGGATCCCCTGTTCGTGGACGCGGCGAAGGGCAACTACCAGCTCCGGGACGATTCGCCTGCTTTCAAGCTGGGTTTCAGGCGAATCCCGGTCGAGAAGATCGGGCTGATGAAGGATAAGTACCGACTGAAGTAGCCCGCACCATTTCACAGCCATGGTTGGGGACGCTGCCATGCGACGATTCGGAGTTTTCGTCTTGTTCCTCGCAATGCTTCTCGGGAGCGCCTCGGCGTTTTCGCAGGACGCGCAACTCCTCGTCGAAGTCTCCCCCCTGCTCACGGAGGCGCCGCAGGATACGATCGTCATCGACGGCTCGGACGCATCGTTTGCCTCGTGCGAACGCCACAAGCTTACGGTCGATGGCAAGCCGTCCACCCGCGACGAGATCGGTCTCTGGGGCTGGACCGGCAAGGTGCGGTGGGTCATGGCGACGCCCGAGGCGGGTGAATATGTCGTCTCGCTCTCGCTCGTCTCGGGCGACAAGCGCCCCGGGAAGTTCGGCTACACCGCGGGCGACAGGGAGATCCTCTCGAACGAGATCCGCGAGCGCGGGCCGTGGACGGGCTGCTCGAAGGCCTTCCGCATCACCGTTCCCGAGGGGCAGGAAGAGACGCCGATGCTCGTCACGGGCGACGGCGTCTATCTCTTCCGCGCGGACATCGCACAGGTCACGAAGCCCGCGGGAAACGCGGACGGAAAGCTCACCGCGCTCGCGGATTCGTCGTACCGTACTGTGCTTCGCGGCGCGGACGATAGGCCCCGCTGCGTCGTCCTCGCACCCGAGGGTGGCGTCGAGGCGAAGTTCGCGAAACAGCTCGCCGAGCGGCTGAAGGTCCCTCTCGCAGCGGAGCCGGAACTGCAAGCCCCCTTCCCCGCTTGCCCGGCCGTCGTCGGGGCGACGAGCGACACGAACCTCATCCTCCTCAGCGCCGGGCAGGGCGGGCCGCTCGTGCGCGCGATGCGCCGTGCGGGGCTCATCGCCGAGAATCACGCCGTGCCGGGTCCGGGCGGGTATGTCATCCGCACCGTCGCGCGGCCCTTCGCCGGCCGGGCCAACGTCATCGTCATCTCGTCGGGCGACGAAGCGGGACTCGCCAAGGGCATCGAGGCCCTCACGCCTGTTCCAGATGCGAAGACGGGCGAACGCGTTTGGGAGAAGTTCCTTGTCGATTCCCCGAGCGAGCGGTGGAAGAAGCTGCGCTCATACTACTACCGCATCCGCGACACGGAGGACTACTGGCGGAAGAAGCTCGCCGCGCTCGACAAACCGTTCGCCGGGCTCGGAGGCTACGCCCCCGCACGCGCCTACATCGCCACGACCGACGAGTGGGCCGACCGCTACTGGCTCACGGGCAACGACAAGTTCGCGGAGCTTTTCAAACGCTACGTCCTCAAGATGGAGGACGACGCCATCTACGGCGGCGGCGGGAAGGACTCGCACATGGAGCTCTACGGGCTCATGCGCGGGTGGGACCGCGTCGAAGAGTCGCCGGTCTTCTCGACCGCCGACCGCCTGCGGATCACGAATTACCTGCTGCGCTGTGTGGAGGGGCCCGAAGGGTTCGGCGGCAGCTACGGGTCCTACACGGCGTATTCCGGTCCTGTGCGCATGCGGCACAACCACCAGACGATCCGCGGGTGCGGGATGATGCAGGCGTATCTCTACTACGGGCGGCTCTACGGGCTCGGACGCTCGCAGATCTGGAAGTCGTGGTGCGACGGGCTCATCGCCGAGGCGACCGCGTGGGGACACGCACCCGAGAATTCGCCGAACTACGAGCCGCGCACGTACCTCGAGCAGGGCGACATGATCCGCTACCAGGGACTTTCGACGAAGGGACCCGAGGGGACGAAGCGATGGCCCGAGGCCGCGGTGCGCTTCATGGCGTGGCGCGATTCGTTCGGACTCCCGGCCTGCTACGGCGACTGCTGGAGCAACGATGAGTTCCAGAGCATGGAGTTCTTCGAGGTGCTGCGCGACGACTGGGACTGGCCCGCGGCGCAGTTCGCCATCGACCGGATGATCCGCGGGTACCGCACCGCCGCGCCGAAGTCAACCCCCGCGGGCGATGCCTGGGCGTACCTCCACGGCTCGACCGACGTCGGCGGCGTGATGAAGCCTTCCGACCCGGCTGCGGCGCAGAAGACGCTCTCGCCGCTCATCGGACTCGTGGCCTTGCCCATGACCGAAGGGTACTGGCGATACATGACCGGACAGGTGGGACAGAGGGGGTTCTGGCAGAAGCCCAAACCCAAGCCCAAACCGGAGCGGATTCCTTACGAGCGCACCGCGGACAAGGTGCAGTACCGCAGCGGCTGGGGAACGGGCGACGAATACCTGCTCTTCGAGACTATCGGCTGGGCGTGTCACGGACATATTGACCTCGGGAGCATCGTGCAGTATGCCTCGGGCGGCCGGCTCTGGATCGTTGACTTCGGCTACAACAACGTTGGACCCGAGCACCACTCGACGCTCGAGGTGAAGCGCGACGGGAAGCCGGCGTGGCACAAGTACGAGGGGGAAGGGGGACGCTGGGGAGATTTCCTCGCGGGGCCGCAGATGTTCGAGATCGTTAAGCTCGAGGCGCCCGAACGCGGGACACCGGGACCGTTCAGCGTGACGGGACAGGCGCGCAACCTCGCCGGGGCGACATGGAAACGCTCTGTGAGCGGCGGCGACGGCAAGGGGCTCGTCATCGAAGACACGCTCGACGCGGACGAGCCGGGGGAATACGAGGCGACCTTCAGGCTGCGATTGCTGGGCAAGGTCGAGGGGACGCTGGGCAACTGGACGGTCCGGCAGAAGGACGCGACGCTGCCTGTGAAGTTGAACATCGCCCCGGGGGACGTCGTTGGCGTCGGCAAATGGCTGCCCGATGACCACGCGGAAAAAGCCGGGGCGTATCCGTGGTATCCGTTCGCCGACCCCGCGAGCGGGGCAAGCTCGGGAGGCACACCTAAGACGATCGAATGGACGCGGAAGGTGAAGCTCGACCGCGGACAGACGTGCGTCTTCCGCGCAACCCTCGGGCCGGTGGAGCCGGGGAAATAGGGTCTTGTTCGCTTGGGCGACGATGGTCGGCTCCCGCCCGTTCGAGAGCTTCTCAACAGGACGTGACTGTCCATTGTCTGGTTTCCTGGTTTGCGTGAGCAGAAGGCCCCGGAAGACCTTGAGTTCGAAAGGCATCAACGATGAGAAATCGCGTCGCGATTCTGCTGGTTGGAGGTGCGCTTGCCTGGTCTCTTGGAAACGACGTGTTCGCAGAGCCGAACGCATCCTCTGTGCCGGCCAAACAGGCGATGACTGAGGCGGGTCGACCGCTGCAGCCCGTCGTGGAGGTCGAAGAGGAGCTCTACTCCTACAAGCCCGCCAATAACGGCGCCGGGCCGATGTGGTGCTTCGGGAACACTTGCATTGTCCGGACCGGCGACAAGGTCTTCGCCAGCGGTATCCGGACGCTGCCGGACTACGTGCCGTTGAACAACGTCCGCTGGATGCTGTACCAGAACGCGGGCGGGAAATGGACCCAGGTCGCCGACGCGGGCGATGGCCACGAGCGTGAGCCTTGCCCGATCGTCTGCTTCAGCGACGGCCGCGTGTTCCTGTCCACCAATCCCAGTTCCTGCAAGCCGGACCAGAGGGACGGCCCAGCCCAGCCGCAGGTCCTGGAGTTCCGCGCGGACGATCCGTCGGCTCGACCCAGGACGCTCCTGCCCAAGTGGCGCCGGGACCTCGCATTCCACGGTCATACGTACCGAAGCTTCGCCGCCGATGGCGAGAAGCATGAGATGGTCCTGTTCTACAGCATTGCCTATGACAAGACGTATTGGACCTTCTGCGACAGCAAGGGCCAGTGGTCTTCCCGGGGCGAGATCGACTTTCCCTGGGGCAAGGAATACGACAAGCCTCAGCCGGTGCGCGTGTGCTACCCCACGGTGCAGCTCAAGGACCGGGCGGTGTACTTCTGCGGCGTGTCCGACGTCGTGGAACCCTACCAGGCGTGGCGCGAGTACAAGAAGCAGCTCACGGGCGCAGAATGGGACTACGATTTCCGGCGTCTGTTCTTCACGTGGAGCGACGACATCACCACCGGCAAGTTCCATCCGTGGGTCGAGGTCGCCAGCCGGGACAAGACTGCCGGATGGCTCTTCCCGTGCGACCTGTGGGTGGGGCCGAACAAGGCCGTGCACATCCTGTGGAGCGAGCGGGCCATCGACACCCGCCTGCGGGAGAAGTTCTTCCCGGATGCGAAGCAGAGCGTCGCCTTGAACTACGCCGTCATCCGGGACGGAAAGGTCCAGTTGCGGAAGGCCGTCCACCAGTGGGACGAAGGGGAGAAGAAGGAGAAGCCGGGGCGGGGACGATTCCACGTGACTCCGGATGGCAGGCTCCTGGTCCTCTACTACGTCAGCGGAACGTCTGCCGCGGGTACGCGGGTTTCGGAGAATCGCCTCGTCGAGATCCACGGCGACGGGGCGCTGGGAGAGCCGGTCAAGGTGCCTCTCAAGGTCCCGATGGAGAGCTTCTTCACTGCCGGAGTTCGCGGCGGCTCAGCGCCTTCCATGACCATTGACATGCTGGGCGAGTCGAAGGGCACGATGCGCTATTGCAGAATCAAGCTGCAGTGACGGCGAAGCCTCGGAAGCCGGAGCTGGCGAGGGCGTTCCTGGCGAAGATGAAGTGACAGCGGCTGGCTTGTCCCGGGTTTCGGCGGAGACATTCCTGAGGGGAGTCGGGCGAGGGGGTTTTGGATTTTCCGTGAAGGAGCGCGATGCCATGCGCAACGGAATCATGATGTTCGTGCTGGTTATCATTGTCGGAGGAAGCGTTCTGTCGGCGGCCGATCCGGAGCCGAAATCGCCCACCTTCAAGACCGACCGCGGGGTCTATCCGGACTGGCCCGGACCATTGCCCGAACCTCCGAAGCTCCTCGCGAAGGCGGGCGAGACCTTCGTCGACCCCGACTTCGGCACGACGATCATGCGCGTCACCGACGAGGCCGACGGCGACTGCAAGCACCGCTACTCCTACCTGCACACCTTCAACAAAGACTCGACTCGCTTCTACATCAATTGCGGCGGGAAGCCGGTGCTCTACTCGTTCGATCCGGCTGCGTTCCGCATCAAGGGGAAGGTCCCGCTCTTTCCCGGCAAGCCGCCTGGGGGCGGTAAGGTACGCTGGGACCACACGCAGTGGAGCGGGGATAACCCGGATCTGATGTACTGTCACGAGGGGCTGAGGCTCTACAGCTACAACGTCGTCGAGCAGAAGTACACGCTCCTCAAGGACTTCACCGGCATCTTCGGGCAGGGAAATTTCTGGCAGATGAGCAAGAGCCTTGACGACAAGACGTTCGCCTTCACAGTCGACAAGCCGGACAGGCGGGTCGCCGTCCGCTTTACGGTGTGGTCGCGCGATAGGGACAAGGTCCTCCTGAACGAGAAGGCGAACCCCGAATTCGACGAGGTCCAGATCGATAAGACCGGCCGGTACCTCGTCATCAAGACGGGACAGACGGGAAGGGGCCACGTCATCCGCGTCCGCATCGCCGACCTCGAGACTGGTAAGGCATGGGATCTCACCGATTTCGAGCCCGACTGGGCGCCCGGACACTCCGACAACGGTCATGGCACCGTCGTCGCCGTGAGCTCCCACGACTGCGACGGCCTCGGCCCGAGCGTCACCTTGCGCAAGCTTGAGGACCCGCACAACTTCATCCACATCCTGCGGTGGCCTAAGGACTGGACCCAGTCCTTCCACATCTCCATGCTCGCCGACGACGAGGACTGGGCACTCGTCAGCTCCTACACGGGCAAGCCGCCCCTCTCGAAGGGGCTCTTCCACGACGAGATCTTCCAGGTCACCACCAAAGGCCCGGGTTTCGTGCGCAGGCTTGCCCACCACCATTCCGTCCGCAGGGAATTCTGGGACGAGCCGCGCGCCAACATCAGCCGCGACGGACGCTTCGTCACCTTTACCTCCAACTGGGGTGGCTCCGGCCGGCACGACGTGTTCATCCTCCGGGTGCCGGATGAGTTCGTGCCGAAGAGAAAATAGTTGTCCTTCCCGTAAGATCCATCCGGCCGGTATCGGCGCGTGGACCAACACCGTGACTGCGGGCAGCCATCACCTTGAGTTGATGCGGAATTCGGGCCTTGTGTATTGAGAGCGCAAGGGCAGACAGATGCTCCACCGCCTGCCCCGTGGGAAGCAGGAGCCGGCGCGGGCGTTCCTGGCGAAGATGAAATAGGCTGTCCAGTGGACTGTATGCCCCACGCCTGCGCCGGAGGGGAAGTGGAGGCGACGAGGCGAATGACCCGCGCCGTGGACAGGAACTTCCCACTGGGCGTCAATGGGCGAATCTCTCAGGGCAGGCGGCCTGACCGGAATCCCAGGATGGACCCGCGAGAAGAAGGGGTATCGGCTTCAGGCTACGGTCTGCTTTCCTCCTGAGCTTACTTCGCCAGTTCCACGGCATAGCTCTTCACTACGGTTCCCGGACCGCAGCGGATCGTCCACATGTCTCCCGGCTTCATGCAGACGTGCTCGTCGGTCTTGACCGTGCGGCGCGGCCCTTCAGCCGCCGCCGGGAAGCCTTCCTCCCACGTGTACGTCACCTTCACCGGGCGGAACCCGCCCGCCGGCTCCCTGTAGTCGACGTCGATCCGCAGGTCGAAAATCTCTGTGCCGGTCGTCTGGGTTCCATCGAACTTGATCCGGACGTCTCTGGCGCCCGCCGGCACGTCGTTGAAGACGAAGTAGCCGCTCTTCGCCGGATGGGCCAGGTCCAGCTTGCACATCTCCTTCCACGTCCGACCCTTGTCGAACGAGGCGCTCACCGTATAGCCGTCCGCGGGATTCCGCGCCCGCCAGTGGACGCCCAAGCGGATGCGCGTGATATCTCCCGGGGTCGCGACCGGCACGATCGCGGTCCCGTGATTGGGGGGATTGGCGAACGGCTTCTGCAGGTTGGCGAACGTCGCGGCTTTCTCGTCGTGCTCGGGGGTAGTGCCTATCGCGAACCGCTTCATGTCCGCCCCATTCACGGTCGGATGGAAATCCCCGATGCAGAGCGGGCGGCCCGGCTTGTCCCCGCCCGGCCCGTTCATGTTCCCCTGCACCGTCACGGTTCCCTCCGCGACGCCGTCCGCCGAGAAGGTCAGCTTGTTCTCGCCTTCGGTGATGATCGGCAGCGGCGCCTGCGAGTGCTGGAAGTCGTTCGCGAACTTCAGGCCGTCGAGGCCCGCGTCGGCGCCCGCAAACTCCAGCCGCACACGGTAGTCGTACTTGTTGAATACGTACGGCTTGAGGTCAATCTTCTGCTCGCCGGGCTTGTCGAGCTTCACCAGTTCCGTCCAGTCCAGGCCGTTGTTGAGGCTGATTGAAACCTTTGCCGATCCGCCGACGCCCGTCGCCGGATTGAGGGTCACCTCGCCGTTCAGATAGACGTAACTGCAGGACATTCGCACGATCAGCGTCGCCGGTTTTGCCGCGTCCACGATCCGGATCTTCCCGCCTTCGACCTTCAGGTTCTCACACGCAATCGCGTCGGCGGCCAGTTTCGAATCCGCCAGGGCGTCGTATTCGACCGTGCCGTTGCCGACGCGCCCGGGTGCGAGATCGCCAAAATCCTTCTGCAGGCCCAGCGCGCGCATGTCCCCTTCGAGGAACTTCTGGTAGCCCTTCGCGTTGCCCCGGCGGAGGCCCGTCGCCGCCTCCTTGGCGTACCACCGCCGCGTGAGCCGCTCGCCCTCACGCAGTTGCACGTTCACCTGGTAGCCCATGACGGCGCCGTAGTCGAACACGTTGACCGTGCCTTTGGTGTCCGGAGGGACCACGTACCTCCAGCGGCCCCCGACTTTGTAGTTGTACTCGCCCATGTTCGACCACCAGCCGTGCCACCCCGCGCGGTTGATCCCGTCCTTGTCGTAGAACGTGCACGTGGCGAAGAGCGGCGGGCCCTTCTTCCACCCCTCGTTCTTCCCGAAGTTCTTCCAGTCCGCGTCGTTCCTGATCTCCGGGTGGTCCCTCTTCCAGTCCGCAATGTCCTTCTTCATCTCGTCGACGCTGGCGATCTTGCCGTCGGAGGGCTTGATGAGGTAGAACATCAGCGAAGAGTCGAGGAGGTGCCAGCCGCCGTCGTACCACACCTCGGGCACGCTGTGGTTGTTGATGATCCTGCCGCGCGCGGGCATGCCGATGTACCGCGCCAGCCCTTCGATGTCGGCCGCCGCGCAGCAGCACATGCCATAGCCGTACACGTTGAACGTCTTGAAAGGATCGTGGACGTTGCCGCCTCCTTCCACGCCCTCGTTCGGCGGGTTCTCCTGGTGCCGGTACTTGGTCACCGTCCGCCAGATCGCGATCGCCTTCTCCTGATCGCTCATCCCTTCCGAGATGAAAGTGCTTCTCCACGCCTCGGGGCTCGATACGTCGTCCGGGTTCTTGTCCGAGACGATCTTGACGTGGCTCACAATCCCCACATCCGCCGCCTGGGCAGCCGCGGCACATACCATCACCGCCAGACTCGCCGCCACGCATCCCACCAGCCACACACTTCGTGTACGAGCCATCGTCCGACCCTCTCGGAAAAGGAACCTTGCCGCAAGGATGAGCTTCCAAATCGCCCAGCGATGCTTTGCCGGGAAATCCACGTCGCTCCTGCCGAGTGTTCATGCTTGTCATTCCGTCGCAGTCTGTCAAGAGCCAATGCCTGCTGCAAAGCGGGTTCGCGACCTCGGGGTTGCGCTCCCAAGTGGGGTGCACAGGACCCGGATGCCTCTGACCGGACCGAAAAGCCCATCCGGCCTAAAACCCATGTGAATGAGAGCGATGCAAGGTGATTGTGCTCAGTAGAGGATCGGTTGGTGTTGGCAGCAGATGAGTCGGAAGAACCGTAACAACGGACGACCAGACGGAGAACCGGGAATTTGGCATCAGGCGGCAAGCAAGAGGGCTTATCTTTGCGCAACCTCTAACCCGGTAGCGAGATACGTGAATTCTACTACTCGTCCCGGATTCTTCTTCTCGACTACGTAGCGAGCCGTCGCTACCAACGTTCAAGAAGGAGGACGGCTCTCAGGGCTGTCCTTCTTCTCTTGTACGGCGAGTGCAGCCTGTCTAGGCTCTGAGAGAGAACGAGTGTTGAAGAAGGAGGGCTCATGTCATATCATAATGGAGGGGTGCGGGCAAGTCACCAACAGTGGATGACGGAAGCACCGGCTGGGGGATTCAGGAACCACGATCGAAGGAGACAGGATGAATCAACGACCTTGCGACAGGCTTGTGGTGGGCATCGGGGAAAGGGACCTCGACGGATTCGAGGCCGGCGTGAAAAGGGCCCGGGACATGGGCGCCACCCACGTGGTCATCTCGGCGCTGCGAGACCGGACCGACTATCGTGGGGAGAACGAGGGCAGTCCGTGGACCGAGTGGAACATGGGGTTCTCCAGCATCTTCAAGCACGCCACCCCGCCCGCGTTGAAGGACCTTTACCCGGCCGCCTGGCAGAAGCGGCAGATGGCATTCATGAAAGCCAAGCACGACATCGTGGCGCGGCTTGGCCTGCGATGCGCCTACCACGGCCTTGAACCGCACTGGATCAGCGAGCGCATC
>Ga0307376_10005763_pt1 | contig 11099 bp, 14 predicted proteins | sample TR2MG_FD_202536 | JGI IMG/M metagenome (GOLD analysis project Ga0307376, IMG submission 202536) | Soil microbial communities from Risofladan, Vaasa, Finland - TR-2 | ecosystem: Environmental > Terrestrial > Soil > Coastal area > Acid sulfate soil | place: Finland: Risofladan, Vaasa | collected... | reverse complement strand
TTTGTACTAACGTTAGGCCAACAGTGTACTCTGTTAATATATTCCATTGTTTCATCAGTTCTTCTAAAGACATCTGGAACAAAATAAGAGTTAGGGTAAGCCTTAGTAATAACTTCGATGTATTCTGTATCTTCACTAACGATAAATAACTTTGTGATGCTTGGTCTGTCCTTTAAAATAACACCAATTTCACGTATATAATCATTAACGTCAAAAACACCATACATTGGATGGTGTAAATTATATTCAGTACCTCTAGCCATTACAGATAATACGGTATGACCTTTAAATTCTTTTTCATATATCTCATCAATCTTATCGGTGATATGTTGCTTAACCTTAAGATATTTACTATCGATTGATTGTTGTCTATTTAATTCAATTGGTTCACCAAAGAAATGTTTTGCGTGGTCAAAACTATTTGGATTTGACTTTCTAACACAAAGAGTTACATTGTCGGCTTCGGTTGGGACTTGTTGGTCAAACCAAAAATTAAATGGGTTCCCATTAGGTATTAATACTTCGGATTCAAATGGATTAAACCCTTCTACCCAAGTAGTACCACCCCAATCAATGTAAGGTACTTTAGAGTCACCACTTTCATGGTGATGTATTAATTGTTCTAAACATATTCTGTAATTAGAAAAGAAACCATATCCAAATCCCCATCCATGATTAGTAGGCACTATTTTATAATATTCCATCTTTAATTAATTTTGCGTATTCTAATATCTTATCTTTATCTCTAATCTTAACAGGTTTAGCTGGGCTCCCAAAATAGATAGTCCAAGGTTCAGTATCTTTAGTTAATAATGAATTAGCACCTAGGATTGAACCTTCCGCTAGTGTTACGTTAGGCATGATTGAACAGTTAACTCCACAACCAGCATATTTACCGAACTTTACTGTTGAGTAATTAATAACTCTATACTCCTTCGGTATTGTTGGTCCTACTAAACCAGCTCCTGTGTAATCTTCACTACCACAAACTATTTTAGTTCCAGCGGCAACAAAAGAAAAATCCTCTAATATTAACTTTGAATCGGCACCACCAATTACAGTAACATCTTGAGCAATGTGAATATAATCACCCATCTCTATAGCTGTTGATATTGTTACACCATTGTCGATTGCGTTATGTGAACCTATATCACAATGTGATGGATGTTTAATTATTGCTCTATCATGAATAAATACATCTTCACCATATGTTTTAAATTTATCCATTATAAGAACGTTTTATCTAATTTTTGACCCTCATAAGGTCCAGTCTTGTATTCGTATACAATCGTATCGTCCTCTAAGATTTCGTATGTGTGACCACCATATAAAGTAAAACTGGCATCACCTGGTCTCAATATAGGTTCAGCAATTAACGTATCATCAATATCAAAAAACTTACATTTAACACTACCCTTAATGACTACCCATGATTCCTGAGCAATTTGTTCGGTATAGTGTCTATCTTTTGTTATGTGTTTATGTGGTGGAAATGTTTTACCGTTAGCCATTTTTAACGTGGCACACTGTATAAAATTATCTTCAGGAACAACTTCATGTCTTCCTTCGATTTCATCTAATCTATTGATTATATGTAGTAACTTATTTTCTTCGATTTTTGAGTATATTTTTTCCATAGTATTATAATTTAATCCATTCTTTAGGCAATATATCTTTTGATGTGTCATTAACATTAGTACCAAACCATATATTAGGACCAATGATTATTTTATCATTATTATTATTTAACCATGCTCCCCACCATGAAAAACTTGAGTTACTGGTGATTACGTTATTACACATGGACATCAAATATAATTCAACGTAATCCTTTTCATTTTCAATAAAATAATACTCATCTCCGATAAAATTTGATTTACACCATTCGATATCATCACTAAAGATAATAAATTTTTCAGTATTGTTAAGTAGTTCTATTGATTTTTTGTAATATTCTACAGGTTGAGTAGGATGATGTTTAGCTAATTTTAGATAATCACCTCTCCTGACATGTATCGCGGTTGTTTTTAATTCTAAAAGTAACTTATATTTAATGTTAATAACATCTAAAACATTTTTAGGTACCGTTAAAATCTCTTTTATCTTTTTTTCATTTTTTTTAAAATACTTTTCAGATTGAAAAAATCCATCAATAATGAATTTATTGCCTTCAGGTATTGTAGAGTCATAATGAAGAGGATACCTATAAGTTTTAAGTCCCTGAGGCGGTTGTTCAGTTAGCAACTTATCGAATAAAGAAAGATATTCTATACTGTGTTTTAGTTTTGAATTATGTGTATTTTCATTGTTAAGATAAATTAACTGAGTCATTAAATTAGGGAATGAAGCGTCAACACCTTTATCGATAGCCATTGATAATGTTGCCGCAATTTGAAACATCATGTTTCCTAACCCCCCTTTTAAATTCGTATATATCATTTTAAATGATGGTTACTTAATTAACCAATTATAGTCTAAAGTTTGATTTTGAATGTCACTAAACCCAACTCTTTGTTTGGCGATTGCGGGGTAAAAGCAATATACTTTAAATATCTTTTGTAGGTTAGCATATTGAACATCTATTGGTACCGATAACTTAGGTAAATTATTTAGTATCACATCAAACATAGTATTTTTAATACCGACACAATGTGTTGTGTAAGTGTTATGTATTTTACTAACTTTATCGTTAATCAACATTGGTGGTTTATCACCCATATGGGTATTATGATTACCACCCAAATATAACATATCCCAATCTTCAGGTAATTGACTAAAATAATCACTAATATTATTAATCTCATCAGTGAATATTACGTCATCTTCTAAAATTAAAATAGATGAGTAATTTTTTTCTTTGGCTTCTTTTATAATCTCAATATTGGTTAGTATTAATCCAAGAGCGCCTGGTTCAACCTTAGTATTATAGTCGGACATGTTTAGTGTACTACCATCAACGGCAGCAACACGTTCAACACCCTCTATACCCCATTTAGTTAACTCTGTAACACACTCATCCCATCTGTTTTTTCTCTTATCTAAGTTAACACAGTATGTCTTATCAAAAAAATCTGTTATTTTATTCATAGTTTAATATTTTTTCCATTATTGTCTTATACAACTCCTGTTGATTTTTATTGGCATCGGTCGAGACTGACCCATCTTTTTCATGGTGAAAATAAATAAATAGTCCTTTATTTATGTGTTTACCGGTATATTCCTTTTTCATCATCTTTAACCAAAAATGGTAATCTTCCCACCCTTGTAATGTAGTGTCATATCCACCTACAGTTTCGTATGCTTCACGAGAATAGACAGAGCTATTAACTATAAATGGTCCTGTTAGTAATCGTTCGGATGACCATTCAGGTCTTTTTTCAATACCATTCATCTCACCTACATGTATCGTATCACAATATACAGGACTAACTTTAGGGTTACCTTTAATTATATTTACTGCCGTGTTTATGTAACTTGGTAGTATCATATCATCAGCATCTAAAGGAAGTATGTAATCTCCATTACCTTCTCTTACTGCAACATTTCTACTATCAGAAACACCTGTATTTTCTTTATGTATAACTCTAACTCCGTCTTGGTCTTTTAATGACTCTAACTTCATTAAACAATACTCGTCATCAGAACCATCATTAACTATAATCACCTCAAAATTGGTATAATCTTGATTAAATACTGAATATAAGGTTGGATTTAATCTTTTGGCGTAGTTATAAATTGGCATTGCAATCGTAACTAAAGACTCATTATTTTTAACTTTTTTCCTATCAAATATTGTTGGAATAAGTTTTGGCATTGATTCGGAGTATGTTTTAATAAACTGTTGTCTATTTTTATCCCACGATTCGTTTGTCATCCCGATTGATTTATGAGTGATTCTAACATCGTAGAATACTCCAATCTTAACCCCATCTAAAAAGTTACGATATGAAAAATCCACATCATAAAAGTGGAATCCTTTAACATCTTCATTAAAAGTTTTGGATAGATTATTTTTATTGATGGCGATAAATAAACCATCAACTAATATTGTATCATCAATTTTATTACCAATTGGCTCACTATATTTTGATGTCCATTTTTTACCTTCATGTTCGTGGTTTACAACTCCAAACATTTCTGTCGGTATTTCCCACCACATACCTGATTTTGGCATATAACGAGAACCTGCAACTCCCAAGATTCCATAATCGGGATTTCTTTTAAAATGTTTTAAAATCTTATTACCCCAATTAGGTTTTTCAAAGTAGATATCATCATGACAAAGTATTACAATATCATTTGACGATTTCTCTAATAAAATATTATACACTTCACTAAGTGAGTGTGTTCCGGGATTTTCAAAAGGTATTACTTCGACACCTTTAATCCCACAAGATTTTTCAATATAATCTCTAAACTCAAGGTCTATCTTTTTTGTACTATATCCGATTGTAATCATTAGTCTTCAAATACTTGTATTGTAGTCGCTTTATCGGTTAACTGTGTCCATTTACCATTATAACGAGTTGCTCTAACGATATGGTTATCAATCCAATGATAGTTTCCTCCACGTGGTTTATTCATTAGTAAATTATGGTAATTATAACCATGTTTTTCAAACCATTCTTCAGTTACTTTTCTATGTTCTTCGGAACGTGAAGTAAAGAATGTTATAATGTGACTATCCTCATACCACTCATTAATCATTTCTACTGAACCTTCATACGGTAAACAGGTAATCATTCTTTCAGGTTCCTCATTTGGAACATCATCAGTAATTGTCCCATCAATGTCGATTAGATAATTTTTAATACCATCAGGTAAAATTGGACTTACGGCATTCATATTAATTTCCTGTTGAACCGAACCCCTTATCTCCTCTATCTTTATCTTCTACGTTTAAAACTCTCTTTAATTCAACATATTTACCTGAAACCACAGGACATAAAACCGCCTGTCCAATCTTATCACCAACCTCAATGGTATGTGTTTCATTACTAAGGTTAATTAAAATTGCGTGAATTTCACCCGTATAACCTTGGTCTATAGTTCCTGGTGTGTTAACCATAGATAAACCTTTTTTGATTGCTAAACCACTTTTAGGTCTAATTTGAATTTCATAATTTTCAGGAATATTTAAAAATAGTCCTGTTGGAACCAAAGACCTCTCTAACGGACCTAAGGTAACTTTTATTGTTGACCTCAAGTCAAATCCTGAATCTGTTGGGTATGCATATGATGGCTCAGGGTTAACTGATTTATATGAATACTCTAAAGTTAATTTTTGATTACTCATTGATTCCGTAAATTGTTTATCCAATTCATCGATATCAATACCTAAAGTATCTAAAATTTGTTGTGGATTACTCATATCCACATTACCGATTTGTTTTTGTAATTTTTTTAATGTCCGTAAACCATCGGCCATTTCTTTCATATTTCCCATTATACTAAGTTATAAAATTTGTCTATTAGTTTAGCTAATACATCCACATCTTCTTCACAATACGCTGCGATTGGGTCTAACAGTTCTGTTTCCCAATATGATTGATGTACAATATTACCTGACACTTCACCTGTCTTTGGAGATTTAATTCCCATTGATACACACATTAAATCTAACGATGCCACAGAATAATTATTCCCAAACTGCCACACATCTTTTGTGTCCACAGCTTTAATCTCCCACGGTTTTGTTTCGTAAGAGGGGATTAACGATGGTGGTTTAATACCATTAATTAACATTCTTTTACCTAACATTGGTATGTCAAATGATTTAATGTTATGTCCACACAAGTGAAAATCGTGTTTACCTACTTTATTTAGAAGTATTTTAACTTCATTTAAAACCTCAACCTCACTATCTGATGAAAAGGTTTGGGTATGTAATTCACCATCAGGTGCATAAAACGCGAACGAAGCCACTATAATTTTTGCAAATTCAGGTATTAATGCAGATTTATTATAAAAAATTTCATCGATGGTTTTACCTAATTCTTCAGGATATCTTTTTATAAACCAACTTTGGTAACTTTCAAATAGTCTGGCCAATTCAGGTCTATTCTGTTTTAAAGTTTTAAAGTCTCGTTCAATCCCTACGGTTTCTAAATCGAAAAATAATAGTTTTGATTTTGGTACGTTTATCATTTTGTTATTTCTTTATAAATTTCTGCTCTTGTTTTTGTAACGATATTTAAGTCGTATTTTTTAGACACGGTCTCGTATAGTCTTTCACCTAAATCTTCTGCCCACGATGGGTTATCGATTAGTTTCTTAACGTATTTTGACCAGTCACTATGATTTCTACCTTCGTTAACCAATAATGCGTTACCGTCAATAAAGTTACCATTTTTTAATGAATGGGTCAAATCTATAGAATATGGACCAATATCCGAAGCAATTATTGCCTTTTTATAGAAACCTGCTTCAATTACTTTTAATTGTGACTTAACTCGATTAAAGATATGATTCTTAAGTGGTGCTAATGAAACGTCAAATTTTGAGTAATTCATCGCGTATGAGGTTACAGGTTTTGTCCATACACGTGTGTAAAAAGGACTTTCTTCTAAAGTATATTCCTCTTCTTTAAACCTGTTTAAGAATTCGAGATGTTCGGGAGTTATTGCTTTATAGTTATCTGTAAAAATTTTCTCATACTGAACCCATACCGTTTCCTCAGGTTTAATAGGTCTTTGTTTTTGCTCGTTTGTTTTTGGGTTAATTTCTGTTACGGTTCCTCGTATATCAAAACCACATAGGTATAAAGAATATTTATCTTTGATATTCCACAATTTATTAAATGCTCCCGTGAGAATTTTTAAATCTTCTAAGTGAGACGAGCCGCCTAACCAACCAAATCTAAGTTTATCGGATGGTTCCGTCTTAGACATAAATTGAGGTTCTTTTGGATTAATTGCATTTGGTAATACGAATACATTTTTATTGTACTTTTTAATTTCTTGAGCAAATATTTCAGTAGTCGTAGTCACATATTGTGACTCTTTTAAGTTATTTATAATACCTAAATGTATTTTATGTTGCATAACTAAACTATGTGCAGGATGGTCTTTGGTTGGTAACCAATAATCGTCCAAATCCATAATGGTAACAATACCTAATCCACGAAGTTTTTTAATTAACCGTACAGACTTATCACTATCTCTACCAATACTACGGTGAAAACATACTAAATCGTATTGTTTCCAATAATCCATATTATTAACCTGTGGTTCATAATCTATATCAACATGAAAATCTTCAGGATTTTCTGATTGTAAGAAAATGTGAGGTTCAACTGAACGAAATTTCCCAACACCTGTACGGTCAGAAGGGAGTACTAATACTTTAATTTTAGGCATACTTTTTAATTTCTAAAAGTATAACAAAAATAAGTAGATAAGAAAAGGGGGGGCTATTTAATTTTTTTGATTTTAAGAACTTTTCCTTCAAAAATATGATTACCAACCCTTAACGATAGTGTTTCGTTAGTGATTTTATCAGACTCGGTTAAAAGTCCTGCATTTTGAAGCTCTTCTCTAATAACATCTTTAACGGTATCTCGAACAACATCCCTAATCATCTGTCTTAATTCTGAGTTATTGTTAGAGGGTGGATTAACATTATTAGTTTTTGTTTCAGTAACAACTTTTTTGTTATTACCCATTAATCGTGATGCTCCTTCAATAATTTCATTAGATAATACGTTACCACCATTATGTCTTGGTTGTTCAATAGGATGTTCCATCATTAACTTTTTAATCTCCTCCGGTAGTTTTGAACTAACAATTCTATCGGTTGTAATAGGTTGAGATTGTTGTTCTGACATTTGATGTGATGATGCGGCATTCTCATTTAAAATACTGTCAGGGATATTATATTTGGCGTTAGGAATATTTTCTGTCATTGGTAGTCCTTGAGCAGATTGTCCCACAGGTATGTTGTTATGTGCGTCCATTATCTTTTTAGAAATGGCTAATTTTTGCATTAAATCGTTATTCATTTTGGTTATCAAATTTTGCGTTAATGATGACTCTAGTCATACTTTTATCACCATTAAAGTTATATCCAGGTTGAGGAGTTGTAAAGGCCTCACCCGAAGGTTTAAATGATAGTATCTTATCCAACCTCATTAACCTCCAACTTGGTAAGGGTTCGGTACCTATTCTGGCTCTGTGGGAAGCTCCTTCTCTATCCCACACTCTTACTACTCTGTTTCCCGCTTTTGAAAACCCAAGACAAACAGGTTCGACCTCTCTGAGACCTTTACCACCTGGTTCATCACCATCATAATTGATGATAACCACTTGTCTTTGTTTAATCGCTCTTTGTATGTCATCCATCGATGCCACCTCTAAAAGAACCGACCTTAGGGTTTCCTGTAGTTTCATTAGTCAGTTACTGAGTAAGGGTTCTTATCGTTATACTTGTTAATTTTAATATCGTCAGTTCTTTCGTTAATGTCGGTACTTGTACCGGCACCGAAATTGTGGATATCTAAAAATTTACCAGTACCTCTACCTTCATCATCACCATCCGCCAATGCGTTTGGATGAACTTCAGAATAGCTTTGTGAAACTGGAGAATAGTCATTACGAGGAAATAATTTACCTCTTTCTCTTTCTGCGATTTCAGTTAAAGCGTTTGCTGGTTGGGCAAAATCTAATTTATCGTTCTGTGTTGCCATAATCAATTAATCTTTTAAATGTTTCAACACTCTCACTAACGGAGGTGTTAAATTTGTTTATTCCTTTTTCATGTCGGTCATGTGGATTCACTACGATTCCATCTTTATCGTGGTCATCAATAAATTGATTTTCCATACCGGCTGCCTCTTTGCGGCCTTTACCGTCTTTTTCTACTGTTCTCCAATGATTTAAAACGTGGTCACACCATTTATTCATTCTATCCCCACCATTAAGTACAAACGGAGCGTCTTCTTTATTCCCGTCAAACCCGTCAAACCAATTTTTAACTCTTTTTAATTGTTGGTAGGTAATGATACCTGAACCTCTTAAATCTTGGTTTCTATTAAACCCTTCAACATTAGAATCCGCTTCCACCATCTCAAATGATTTGGATAGGTGGTCGATTAAAGATTCTGGTAACTTTGCCTTTCTATCGTAAAGTTTACTGTTCATTTTTCATCAGTCTAATTAGTTGTTCCATTGAAACCCCTTCCTTATCTGCAAGTTTCTTCAATGATTTTAAATTCCTTAAAATGATTTTTGACATTGTTTTGTCAATAGGTTTAAGTTCAGTATTTGACGATGTACTGGTTAACATATCTTCTCTCATTCTTAAGATATCTTCTTTTGTAAACATCTTTTCTTTTTCCTGAAGTCTCATTCTAATGAATGAATTAGGTAGTTTTTTCTTTTCTAGTTTTGAATCTTTACCCATTTCCTCTGCTCTTTCCTCAGCATTATCAACACCCAATTCATTTGATAGGTAATCGATAGTTTCTTCGGCTCCCATCATTTCAGTGTCTTCAGCTCCAAAAACACCACTCATATCTTCCTCACCAACATATCTTCTAAACCCTAAAAAATATGGGTCTTGTCTTGTGTGTCCTGCAGCAACAGCTTTATCTGTTGTATCCATACCTGGATTAGTTACTTTAGGGTCTAATATCGGAATTTTAGAACTTAACATTGTTCCGTCAAAATCGACTAATTCATCTATTTCGCCACCCTCATCGTTGGTTTTGTAAATTGATTCCCACTCTTCATGTGACTCACAAGGCATAAATCCATTGTCGTGTTCGTGAGTTCCTTTACACCCCAACTCGTCAGCTTTATTTAAAGCCGCAGATTCTTTTCTAAAGATATCCTTCTTAATCATTTCCTTTTTTACTATAAATACAACAAATAAAGTATTTATCTTAAAAAAGGTACATGGCCACTCAAAGTATAAATAATTACAACTTTAAAAGATTTAAGGTTAAACTGGACTCTAGTCAATATTTTGATATTACATTGGCGTCTGATGAGATGGATTATGACCAAGAAGTCGTTTTTTCGTCAGATATCATTGGAATCGATGATGGTGACCGATTGCCAATTGTTTTAGACTTATCGAATACCGGAACAACAATACAGCCAAACGTATATTGGGGTTTACCTAATTCCGCAAATACCTTTACTTCCCTTAACTATTACAACCCAAATAATGAAGATTTAACTTGTTACACAGGGTTTACGGGATTATGTGATGCTGGTCTAACTATGATTGATAATGGTGTGTTACCAAAATTAACCGGTGAAACAATATATTATTCTATGGGTGTTTTTCCATCTTATACTCATAACCCATTATATCACGACAGAAGAATGAAATTTCATCCTGTCGATAAGTTTACTAACATACCTAACCAACGGTTCTCAGGTAACACCAACGAAACAGTATATAATACGGTTAATAAATTCGATAGTTCTGTTGGGTACTACCAAGAGTTATATGGGGGATTCTTTCAGGGATTTTACAAATTATTTGGTTACGATTATGAAGTATTCCCAGAGAGAGTAAATAAGGGTTGGACAATGGAGACGTTGATTAAACCTCGTCAGGTTGATGAGTTTACCCTTATGGACCGTCAAGAATATCTTAACGACGTATATCCTGATAATGCCGGAACATTCTTCTTTTTTGGTGCAAGAGCTGAAAATAAGTTTTATCATCCCGCTTCAGGGGCGGTTCAAACATATAATACTTTTAAGTGTGATTACGGAGTTAGTATTAGTGGTGCTGTAGTAGAACAATATAAAAGAGTAACCGCCGATTTAGTAAACTGTTTTAACACCTGTGCGTGTGCTGATACAGGGGTAACATCATCGAATTGTTTAACGATTTATCCTGTCACGGCTCAAACTGTGACGCAACAGAACGGTTTGATTTGTAGAGGGTCTGAAGTTGAATGGACGGGAAGTACTCAAGACCCAAGGTTAGACATTTTATCTAACGGTATGTCAATACGGTTTAGTGGTGACCCTAAAAACCCACATCTTTGTGTTAAATATATAAGTTTTACAGGTGATTGTGTTACGACAGGTACGTGTTCTACGACAGGGCTAACTTATAGTTCAGGGTATTGCATTAATGAG
>Ga0307376_10005762_pt1 | contig 11099 bp, 13 predicted proteins | sample TR2MG_FD_202536 | JGI IMG/M metagenome (GOLD analysis project Ga0307376, IMG submission 202536) | Soil microbial communities from Risofladan, Vaasa, Finland - TR-2 | ecosystem: Environmental > Terrestrial > Soil > Coastal area > Acid sulfate soil | place: Finland: Risofladan, Vaasa | collected... | reverse complement strand
TCGCCGAGCCCTGTTAAGATAAGTTTAGCCCTGTCATAAAGTGCAGTAAACTCATTTTGCCATTTCCTACAGCTCTCATCTTCATCGAGGATTACTACCTGGTTGTATAAATCTTTTTTGTTTATAATATCAAGAGCCTGGTAAATATTATGGTTAGGACCTGAGTTAACGGTTACCACAATGATATCGGACTTATCGATATTTTCTAATTCCTGCCAGAAGTTGGGGCTGGCCAGTTCAGGTATAAAGGAATTAGAGTCCGGGAAATGGCCAATCTTTTTGTCTCCCCATCTTGTTATGAGGTCTTCAGAGGGCTCTCGTAGCCATATAATATCTTCCCGGGAGGAAAGGTGCTTTAATTCCGGCAGGTATTTTTTCAAGCCTTCTACGATGACTCTACCGGTGTTACAGGTATTGTTATGAATTATCCAGAATAGTCTCATTATTCTTCTCTTATAAAAGTGAATTTTTCAGTTATACCATAACTATAAAGTTTTTTATATTTGTTACTGAGAATAGTTTTTATTAGATTCTCCTTATAAGAATCATTCTCAATTTCAATACATAATATGTAAGGAAAGATATTGTCCTGAAACATATTTTTTATCACTTCATTTTCTGCTCCCTCTATATCCATTTTTAAAAGATCTATATGTTGATCATTAAACATTTCCATTAAATCTTTTATAGTGTAGCACTGAGCCTCAAAGAACTCGTTTGAAAGTTTACTATTTATTGAATGAGAGACATATTGAGGGTTAGAAGGAGCATAGAATTTTTTCATTTCTTTTTTTGACCAGACACCATAGGGAAAAAATTTAAGTCTATTTATATTTATTTTATCGATTCCGTAATACCATTTATCCCCAGTTATTGGTGAAGTCTTTCTACCATTTATGGTACAATTAATCAAATTATTGAAATGCTCTTTTGCTCTAGGAGTGGGGTCGAAAATAGAGACATTTATATTAAAATTATGAGCAAGGGTTGTTTCAAATGAGATGTCTTCTCCTGCTCCAACACAATAGCATATAAAATTATTATTTAAACGGTGTATTGGAACTACCCATCCTCCATAAGGAGAGCCTAACATCTTTAATTCAATTTCCATTGTTAACTTTTTCTCTCATATGTTCAGGGTGAATAGTTTTATATGGCACTGTAATAGAATTTTGCCATGCTGTAGGATGTGTCCCGAATGTGCGCTCTACATAGAATTTATTTATGTCCCATTGTTCCCATACATCTTTTATCCAGGTTTTCAGACGGGGAGCCTGTGGAAATTCCTCAGCATAATAAGCCATCTTCTCTCTTACCTGTTTGTCAGTTACATAACTATAATGAAAACACATGACTTCTGTCTGTTCGGTAAGATTCTGTAACTTTATTTGATCATTAGGAATATTTGTTTGAGGGTTTACTATCATAGGAGGCCTATGTTCAATGTATCTGCAGCCTTTGTAAAATTTCTGAATCCTGGGTTGAGGAGTCTCCCATCCCCATCCTTGACTTTGCCCGGTTGCTATGGTCTCAAAATTTTTGAAGAAATGTAATTGTTTTACTGTGACATAAGAGGGGCTCTCTTTTATAAGATAATTTTTAACTTTTTCTAAATCATCAAACATGTAAAATTCATCTGAGTCCAGTTGCCATATGTAATCGGTGTCATCATCGACTAATTCCATGTAGCCATTAGATTGATGAATTTTATCATCCCATAAACTGTGTACAATAGATATCTTGTTATCCTTATCATTTTTCTTTAGTCTCTTCAGGATATCATTGGTTTTATCTTTCGATTCAGGGGTTTCCCATTGGAAAGTTCTCATCCAGGTCCTAGTGGCACCCTCTGCGATGACTATTTGATCTGCGAAGTCATAGACCTGCTGGACACATTCTTCCAGGAAATCATCACCATTACATAAGATTATACCGAAGGCTATTTTCATAATGCTCCCATATCTCTTAATGCTACACTGATAATATCGTTTGAAGTCTTGGCGAATTCCTCAGTGTATTTTGAATTAAAATTATGTGAAGGCTGGTATCCTCCGAACCAATGTAATGCATAAGATTTTTTGTATTCTACAGGAGTTCCGGCGAATATCATTTCACAATAACGGTCAGGTTCGGGTGCAGGATAAAAATGTGATGCGGGATAATTTTTTATAGCGGAGTCACTTTCAACTTTATTTACTGTTTGAGAACTATTCATGAATGTTCTGAATAGATCCGGACCTATTGATTGGTATACGTTCGGATTATAAGAATCCTTCAATTTTTTTGTCATATCTTCTAATAGCCAATGATCTTTCACACTTCCTAATACTCCAACTGGGTAATACATTCGACCTATTTCTAGGGCGTAGGCACAATAGAACATTTCACAATCTAATAATGGTTCAAAATTTTTTAGGATAATTTGATCGGTGTCTAGATAAATTCCTCCTTGACTATAAAGTACTTCCCATCTCAGGAAATCTGATTGATAATTTGGGGAATACTCTTTGAATTTATCCATGGTCTGTATTTCAACTTTAATATCTTTCAAAGAATCAAAATAATTTTTTCCCATATTAGATTCATAATCCTGTTTCTCCCTTATCCAGTTTGTCTGAGTGGTATGAGAGGGAGAATGATGCAGTATTATTTTGGCATCAGGATGGTGTAATCGACATGTTTTAAATGTCATATATCTGAGATATGATATATGATCTCCTGCCCAGAATAAATGGAATATTTTCTCAATAGAACCCTTTTTAATTTCAACGGATTTTAATTTTTTCAAGGCCCCCACATGGGCAAGCAGTTCTTTTTTATTTTCTTCAGAGTGCCATATCTGCTTATCAGCGGCCTTAAAAGTTTCCATAGCCTTATAGACATCATCTCGTTTATCTTGGAAGACATCGGGATGTAAGTGCTCTGTGACAATATCTTCGCGATAGTGGTATTTGCCGGCATTACGGTATATGACATCCCAGTAAGTGTCCGCATACCATCTTCTGAATTTCATAGGAAGATAAAAACCAAATGCATCATGGACAGTTTTATGAGTAAAGAATAGAGTGGCTGCTTTTCCTTTTTGTATATGGACATCATTACAGCAAACCATTACAGTTTTATCTTTTGCAAATTCTTCTCTGATTTCTTTATCCCATTCTTCAGTATGAAAAAGGACGTCGTCTCCGAAATACCCCACTATAGGAAAGGAGGCTTCTTCATATATCTGATTCCATAGAAAAGAGAGATGTATTTTATTATCCCCGTGTCTTTTTATGTAGACCGGTCGGATCTTTATCTTTACTTTGGATTTCATCTCTTCTATTTTTTCAGCACTGACTTTATCATCATCATGGATTCCAAAGACTATTTCTACTTTATCAGGTTCTGAAGTTGTTTTATCTACGGAGGTTGTAAAGCTCTCAATATTTTCCGGCCGGTTGAGTGTGGGGATTAAAATTGATATACCTTCTTTACCATTTAGAATCTCTTTTTTATTACCCATTTTCTGTACAACTAATTCGAATGACCATTCATTATAGGGGTCCTGGTTGTATCGGGCATGGTGGATAAGTTCGACATTTCCTATTTTTTCGAATATCTCCCATAAGCTCTTCCATACAAAATGATGAAGATGCTTTTGATTACATCGGGGATCATCGAGAGGGTAATAATAATCTCTGTCGGCTTGATAAAGAACTATATAACCACCTTTTTTTAATATCCTGAGCCATTCACGTAATGTTGCTTCAGTGTTTTCTATCTCTTCCAATAAATGGCTGGAGTATATATAATCGAAAAATTCCTCTTCATAAAAAGGCATTAGCCTGGCATCAAGTCTCATGTCGGCATAGGGGCTTAAGAGATCTATACCGATGGCCTCATTTTTTATTTTTACATTTCCGCAGCCCAGATCAAGTCCCTGACCTTTACAATATTTTAATAAGCGATTTCTACAGAGGTCAGTTTCTCCTTTAGGTCTACTGTCTACATTCTGATTCATTTTCAAATTCCTCAATGGCTTCTATTAATTCAAGTGGCTGTTCATTATCTAATATATCTTTTTGATTCTCTGTGTAAAAGGATGTTTCAGTGGCCTTTTTATTAATCCATATCTGAGCACCCCATATATCACCACAATAACCTTTCTCGAAGAAATGTTTATTTGTAGCAAAATCAATAAAATCAGTTAATGTCTTCAGATATGTCCAGTCTTCTGGACATACTATTACATAAGCCATCTGATCAGTTTCTTCTTCGAGTTTGGTGAATATCTTACTTATAAGATTTTTTATGGATTGTTCTGACATTCCAGTAAAGGTTGACATTTATTAACTCCTATTAAATGGTGGGTGAGAAACCCAATCACGCATTCCACGAATTACGAGGCCATCCACATCGACAAGCATACCTCCGACAATCCTTACCATGGGTTTGAATCTCTCACATATTCTTTTTATGAATCTGAAGTCATGTTCGGGCTCATGGCGCCAGGGCTCTGCTATTGCCCATTCCTTTTTAATGATGAAGCATGGAGTTCCTACATGGCATATAAGAGGGAATATCGGTAGACCTATTTCAGGGACGAGTACTATTCTATTAGGATCCCCATCTTTATACATGCGGGAATGTTGACAAGACATTTGAACGACAGTGATACAATTATCCTGGAGCCCATTGATGAGGGATTCAAGATATAGGTCTTTATATCGATCATCATCATCACAGAAGACTACAAATTGACCCTGAGCTAAAGAGAGTCCATGGTTCCGGGCATTCGTTCCTGGAGATATGTTCATGTTTCCACGGTCTTTTTTTATGTGGCAAAACTTTGTCCAGGGACCAGCTGTCTTCATAAGTTCTACAACGTCTTCTGGAGGTTGTCCGTCATGGACTATTATATGTTCGAATCCTTTGAATGTCTGGTTTTTAAAATCGTTTAAAAGGTAGGTGAGATGCTTCACTCCTCGTGATGCTGGGGTTATTACTGAGATAGCCGGTATCATTTCATCTCCAAGTAAATTTCGTATTAAGGGTTAATTAAATTAGGTGTCCTATATATAAAAATATATTAATAGATAATTGAATTAGGTATTAGAAAGTGAGATACTTTTTATCTTTATCAATATCAATACTTTACAACTGGTGATAATTATCTACTAATATGTTTTCTACATATAAAGGCTTTTTTATATGTAGAAAACATAAAATAAAATTTCAAATTAAATCCAAATAGGAGGATGTATATGTTTGTTGAATTTGTAACAGGAAGTATGCAGCAATTTGTAGCTACAAGAGATTTTGCTTTGAATTTTGATGATCCTAAGACAACTCCTTCAGTCAAAATCAGAGAAGGTCAGGTGTTGCTATATGATGGTATTAGTGCCACTTATAAAAAAGATGGGGCAATTATAACGGGTCGTTGTAGAAGCCTTAAATCAGCTATTGTCAATGCACAATGGATGATTCCAGCAGTTCTTCCTATAGAAGTAACAGATGAGTTTAGTAAGAGTATGAGGGAGGCTGATGAGTCAACGGATGAATTCAGTGATCTCCTGCAACAAAAAAATGATGTACCGGTAGAGGAAGAAATGGTTCAGATAAGAAAATCTGATTATGATGCTCTTCGCGGAGGGAATTTTGATGCATTTGCTGCAGGAAATAGCAGTGATGTCTTTGTAGCCCCTCTTCCTAATAAGCAGAAGAATAATGTGATTCTGGAGCAGGATCTAATTGTAAAGGTTTTTAATACAAAGGAAAAGATTGCTGAGGAGAAATCAGGTAAACTTGAGGTTGCCGGTGATCAGGTGGCTGTCAGGAAAGTTGGAGCTATATCTGTAAATAGTTCTACCGCAGTGGTTAATCAACCTGAAAAGAGAACTCCAAAAATAATTAGAGCTGATGAGATGGGTGCTGAAGGTACGATACCATTGAAGATGTCAAAAGCAGCTTCATCTCAGGCTCCGGAGAAAAAGAAAAATACTTTTATTGTTGATGCTTCAACTCCCCGCACTGTGAGTGAGGATATGACCCGGGAAGAGATTCATCGGATAACTAAAGTTGTTAATGCTGATGAATCCCAGGATGCCATGATTGTCAGTACTATAAAGCAGGGACCTAAAGTAAAAGAAGTTGATGGTATTACTTTTAGAAAAACAGATTCTCCTCTGGAGGTTACTCTTAAGAAAGTAAAGTCACCTACAGAGATGACTGTTACCACTAGAGTGGGTTCTGGTAGTACACCTGTTGAGGATCCTACTGGTAGAACTGTCACAGCTTCTAAGCCTGTACAGGAAGTTGAACTTCAGGAACCTGATCCTGTAGACGAGAAAAAGGTAGAAGAGGATACTGCAGCAAAGAAGGCTCATGAAGAAGCTGCAGCAAAGAAGGCAAAGGAAAGAGCTGATGCTAGGAAAAAAGCCTCTGCACAGACCCAGAAACTTATGGAGGTTGGAAAGAAACCCGCTCTGAAGAAGACAGCTACAAAGAAAGAGACCGTGGAATCAAAGGTTAAGTCGCAGGAAGAGTCTGTCCCGGCAGAGGGTAATGCTGATAATTATCTTTTAATGTTGCCTGATGATTGGGGGAAACTCCATTGGGTAAAAAAGGAATCATTTATCAAAGAGCTGACTGATGTAGGTTTTATTAAATTCATTCTCTCTGTCGAAACGATAAATGCTGTACAAAAAGCTTGTGTTGAAAGGTTAAAACAACTTGAACAAGAAGCAGCTGGTTAGAAACATTGTAGCAAATGTTGTAGATTTTGACATGCATAATCTCTTTCCGCCTAGAGATTATGCTGAGAATCTTGAAGATGCCGAATCTGGGGCTTTTGAAAAACAGCCTCAGAGGACTCTCAGGGAGAGACAATATTCTCCAATGCCCCTAATTATCATGCCTAGATATACCGGTGATTTTTTGGATAAATTGAGATCCCCTCTTGAAGGCAAACCTGTAGATAAAGCGGCTGCTAATCCAGAGAATCTATGGGATTTCAGCATGCCCTCGGAGATGCTTAAACATCAAGAAAAGCCACACCCTCGAGTTCTTGTAGATGATTTTTATAGTATAAGTAAGCCCGGTGAGGAAGTGGGTGAAGAGGATCTCAAAGGTTATTGGGATAGGGCATGGGATACTAATGAGGCCCCTCCTTGGTCAGATGATGTTGTACAGAGGCAATGGGAGGCACCTGTAAAGAATAGAGCTGCCCGGGTAGCTTCCAGATTTTTATCTCGGCAAATAGATTGTGGTTGTGATCATCGTATAGGGAGTATTATAGCTAACCATTTGTTGGATATCCTACCAATTGAATTGCTTTTAGATACTTCTAACACAAAGACTGCAATGCTTCTGCAGGATTTTGATAAGGCTCTCATTACTACGCAAAGTAAGGGTACACGAAAGCCTGATGTAGCTGGGGTCTCTGTCAGGCTCTCTAGAGCAGAGCCTCGGGTAGGGAGGTGGACATTTGCAACATCCTCAGGAATGAAACCTTACACTACAGTTTTTCAATTCATACCTCATAGAACCGTGAGAGACACTGTGAAATTACATGTGCGGGTAAGTTGTACATGTCCTTCATTTCTATTCTGGGGAGCTCAATACCATGCAGTGATGAAAGATTATCTGTATGGAGGTGTGCGACCTAAATTTGCTCCACCGAAGCAAAGAGACCCTCATGGTACATTTCTGGTATGTAAACATATTCTAGCATGTATGCCTCTTGTGTCGAAATACCGTCTCTCAGTAATGCCCTCAGAATTACGAAAGAAACTTAAGAAACAACCTAAGATAAAGGTTATTATAGGTCCGGAAGAGAAACTCAAGATTCCGAAATCCTTGGAGAAGATTGGTGATCGTCCTGAGATGCTAGACATAGTTGAGAAGTGGGATGAGAGCCCACGTAAGAGACGTAACTGGATTATGAAATTGGACGACCCGGATGAGGTTGCTTATTTTGCTCATAGATTCCCTCAGACATCAACGGGTTATGTGGCTGAGAGGTTGAAACAGCTATCAAAGAAACCTGCGACAAAGAAACAGGCTTTAAAACTTTTAGAGTCTTTGAAGAATCTGAAGCAGGTTAAGGAAGCTCCGAAGATTCCGGAAGTGAAAATGCCGGCTCCTCTTAAGAAATTTGAGACCAGTGTACCTCTCCAGAATGACCTGCAGGATTGGGATGATAAAGATGATAAAGAAAAAACAAAATTTATAGTGAGTCAGACAGATCCCGACACACTGGCATATTTAGCTTATAAATACCATAATGATAAGCTTATAGTCTCTGATGTTATTAGTAAATTACAGGAAATTTCTAAGGATGAAGAGTTACAAATGGGCCAGGATCGTGTAAAAGCAGAGCATTGGTTGAAGGACATTATTTAATGATAAAAAATGTGATACCAGATATTATTTATGCTAAGACAAAAAATAGTCTTAAGAGTCCTGGAACGACTTTAAGTGAAGCAATAAATTTTGGCTTCTCTTTTATAGAACATAAGGATCACATAGTTGAGTATATCGTTGCCAATAAACGGATTATGAAAAAGATTATTGGAGAGATCCCGGATTCAAAGATTAATCCTGAATACAGAACAATAGGAGATCTGTGGACGGCGAAACTCTGCTTATCAGAGAAGCTCTCTGACAGACAGATTCTTCTTTCAAACAGTGGATTTTCAATTGTAATAGATATAGATCTAAATCAAAATTAAGAGAGGAACAAGACAATGCCTGCGTATGACTACCAATGTAAGAAATGTGGAAAGGTTGAGGAATTTCTACACTCTATTAAAGATGCTCCGGTGTACAAGTGCCCGGATTGTAAGAAGGTTATGGTTCGATTAATCACTTTGAATAGAACTGGTTTCATTATGAAAGGTGGAACTCCGGCAATAAACTATCGAGAGAAACAGCTTCGGTTGAAGAAACGTGAGAAATTGGCTAAGAAAGAGAAAACACGATATGGTACAGGTTCTAGTATACAACCGAATGTAGCAGGAATGGAGACTGATTCATGGTCAGATGCACAGAAGGTGGCTAAAGAAGCTGGCATGGACACTGATAGTTATACACCTTATGTCGAGAAAGAAAAGAAGAAAAAGATTAAGGTCGTTTAATTATCTTCTAATACGCAATTCAAATAAAAATAAGGAAATATTATGATAAGTTTTATTGAACCTCTTTATAAATCTGTAGAAAAGATCCAGTTCGGTTGGAAACCTGAGCCTGGAGTGACTGTAGAGTCCTATAAGGTCTATGCTGGAATAACTCCTACAGTATCGACTTTATTGTTACTTGCAGACAATATCTCTTCTCAAGCGAGTCAGCAACCTCAGAGTCGTGGTAAGATTTCTTATGATGCTCTCATTGCTGATGTCAGAACTTTATTAACGCTTCCCAGTACAGCAGATTTTGGTAATACTGTCTTCTATTTTACCATTACTTATGTAGTTGCTAGCGTTGAGAGTAGTATAAATGAGTCAATAATTGTTGAGGTACCGCCTGTTGGAATAGGGCCAAGATTTATGAAAGATGATCCGACTATTAATCGCCATCCTTATGTGTTCAGTGATAATGAACAGCGTTGGAGTAAGCAGGCCGGCTCAGCAAGAGGAGCTGTGATTGTTGATACTTCGGATTATTATAAAGCTAATATAACGACAGATTATACCTATGATGGAACGGCTCTTTCGACGATAAAATCTTATCTTAGTGACGCCACGACAGGATCACCGGCAAAATTAACTACATACACGTATTCTGGATCAGACGTAACCAAAATCGAGATAACAGATAGTACTGTTTAGATAATATAAAATAATATCAAAATTAATTATCTATTAATATGCATAGAATAGTGACTATACTATAGCAAAAGAAAATTATCTAAATATAAGGAGGAAGTATTATGGCAATTCCTACAGTAATAGTAGTTTATGATGGTACTGATTATGGCAGAGTGTATCTGGGTGATGTTGGTCAGCGTCATCAGCTTGGCGGCGGACAGGGCCTCTATACAAATGGACAGGATCGTTATCTCAGCTATGGACAGGATGCAACTTTTATCGCTACAGGTGATGTTCTTTTAAGTGCAACATATGCTGGAAATGACCGGACAGGTGTGATCAAAGCCATGGAAGATAAAGGTGCGTTCACTGTTACAAACACCTTTGCATAATCTTACGGTTAGAAAATAAAGTTTTATATTTGCCCTTTATAATAAAAGCCGCCTTTTTTTAATGAAGGGCGGCTTTTTTGCTACAAGAACAGATAAAAGAAATAAATAAAGATAAAAAATCAAATAAAAAGGCAGAACACTATGGTAACAAATAATTGTAATGTCTATGGTGACGATAATGAATATCACACATGTGATCTTTATAAGGCAGCATTCTTCTTAGCTGCGGGATGTAAAATGGTAGATCAATTTAGAGACAAAGTTTCTAGTAGAGTCTATTTTATGTTTGAACAAAATGATATCATATCTGATCTCGAAATGAGATATTTCAAACGGGATGCGAAGGTTGATGCTCTTACTTTTGGTGACAATGTAAAATCTTTAAAAAGTCTTTGTCATAATGTTAAGAAAACAGGCTCAATAGCAAGATAAGGAGTGCTAATATGGCTACTACCGATGTTGAAGAATCAAGAGAAATGGTGATATCTCCCACGTTGGAAGATAATGTTCCAGTCACGACGGGTGTGTATTATATCAGAAATACCCATCGGGTTGATTCTACTAATCTTACAAGTGTAGGAACAACACACGAAATAATTCTTGGCCCATAAGAAGGATACTATGATAATTGATTATGTCCGATTAGTCAATGCTGCAAAAAAATTCAAGATCAAAGATAATTTTGAATTTATTAGTCTGGATGATGTCTCCTCTGAACATATTGAGGAGCATCAAGCTGTCCCTGATCTTCTTGAGATATGGGCAGCAGTAAAAATATTCTATCTTGGTGAAGTTCCTGAGAGTTATAAATCTCTGAATCTCATTATTGGTGATTGGGTTAATAATAATATAAAACCTCTGACTGAAGTTCTCCATACGGAATTAAAAAAGCATTTCAAAGAGTTTTATAAAGATAGCA
>Ga0307376_10005759_pt1 | contig 11103 bp, 10 predicted proteins | sample TR2MG_FD_202536 | JGI IMG/M metagenome (GOLD analysis project Ga0307376, IMG submission 202536) | Soil microbial communities from Risofladan, Vaasa, Finland - TR-2 | ecosystem: Environmental > Terrestrial > Soil > Coastal area > Acid sulfate soil | place: Finland: Risofladan, Vaasa | collected... | reverse complement strand
TCATGAAGCTCCTTACATAATACAAACAAATACGATTCCATTAAAATTTAATAATACATACACGATTGAACCTGGCATTTACTTACCCGGCAAATTTGGAGTTCGTATTGAGGATGATGTTGTCGTTAAAATTGATCGGGGACAAAGACTATCTTCTCCGGTTCGGCATTACTGGGAAAAATAAAGAGCCATAATTAGCTTTTAATTCTGCGGTTCGCATTAAATATACACGATTCAAAATCTTATTATATATTTCTATTCAATCAATTAACTACTAACTAATGTTCAATTAGGAATATCTTTATATTTTTGTGAATTTTTAAAAATAATAATTCGATTTTCCTACTAATGGTAATAATTATGGTAAATTCAGAAGAGTTATTAAAATTTATAAAGAATAGAAGAAGTATCAGGAGTTTTCAAGATAAGCAAATTCAAGATAATGAGATGGAAATGATACTTGAAGCAGGGAGATGGGCTCCAAGTGCATCAAATAAACAACCCTGGGAATTCATAGTAATTAAAGATCGAGAATTCATAATAAAAGTTGCTAAAGCTGCTTCATATGGTAGGTTTATAAAAGAGGCACCAGTGTTAATCGCAATTATTGGAAAAACCCGAATTAGCCCAAAATGGTATATCATTGATACTTCCTTAGTAACAATGAATATGATGTTAATGGCATGGTCATTGGGGATTGGAACATGCTGGATTGGTGCTATGAATAGAGAGAAGGCGAGACAAATTCTCGAATTGAAAGATACTGATTATGTAGCAACAATACTACCCTTTGGATATATTAAAGGAAATATCCCTTTACCTACACTAAGAAAAAGCAAAGAAGAAATTGTAAGAGAGCTATAAATTACTAATTTGATAAATTAATTGTAAGTTCATCCAAATTCTCAGGTGCGCGTGTTAATTTTTGGTAACCATTTTCAGTTATTAAAACTGTGTCTGAATGTCGAAATCCTCCCAACCCTGGAATATAAATTCCCGGTTCAACACTGATTAACATATTTGGTTCGAGAGGTCTGTCATACCCTTCAGCTAAATAAGGTGCTTCATGACCCGTAATTCCAAGCCCATGTCCGGTGCGATGAATTATATAATCACCATAGCCTTTCCCCGTTATATACTTTCTTACTTTATTATCTATCTCGCTCATGACTGTTCCTAGTTTTAACATGCTATAAGCCAATTCTCTGGCTTGGAACATAACCTCAAAGGGTTTTTTAGCTTTTTCAGGTACATATCCTAAGAAGAATGTTCTTTCTATTTCAACCCCATACCCATCTACTTGAGCAGTTACTATGGAAACATGCGGTCCACCCTCTTCCATCTCAGCAAAAATTTTTGGTATTATATGAGGGTCGTGAGAAAAAGACGGCGGCCATACTGCTGCAACAGTCTTACAAACTATGAAGTTTGCCTCTGGGATATCTGTAATTATTTTTGAAGTCATGGATCCAGTGATTTTTTGATACAGAGCAAACTCGTGTAATCGAGGTTTACACATTTTAAGTAGTTCTTTATGCCCTCTATTTATAATCTTGCAGGCATGTACAGATCTCCCTACTTCATAATCTGTTTTAACTATACGGATTTCATCTATTATATCCGTGATAACTTTATTTCCAGGCGTTTTATCAGCAATTCCTGAGGGCAATGCAGCTTCGATCCCCACTTTCTTGTCGTTGTCAATTAGGGGCTGGTATATATCGTACCAATTCTCTCCAGGTGGAGCGGGAAATTCGTAATAACTATAAAAATCTAGATCGCAACGCGTTCTCGATTCAACATGACTTTTTTCTAAGAGAGGGACTACCATTTTTGGGATGCCTTCTCCTTCTATAATGAGAATAAATGGGCGTTCGTGTACATTATTAGCAAAGTTAGTTAAATAATAGATGTTAACTGGATCGAATGACACATAATAATCCAGTTCTTTTACTTTCATCATTTCCCTTACTTTCTCTAATCGAGTTGAAAGCTCATTTCGACTTGGTGGTCCGGTTATCCCTTTAATCTTATTATTCATGGGTTATTCCCTAACTAGTATTCATAATTTTAAATTTGAATAGGAATTTTTATTTAAAAAACTTATCAGTTAGTTAATCCTCATGGATTTTAGGCAAGAATTATAGCAATAATCTTTAAAATATTCGAAAATTCTTAATTATTAATTGGAAAAAATGCAAATTTAAAAATGCAAAGTAAGGAGGATAAAGAAATTGAAAACATTCGAAGATTATTATAATAGACTTGTAAAAATGAAACCGAATATTTATATTGGCGAGGAATTAGTAGGCCGAGACGACCCCAGATTACGAGGAGGAATGAATATAATAAAAGTTACATTTGATTGTGCACATGACAAGGAATTCGAAGATTTATGTGTAGTAAACTCTCATTTAACTGGAAAGAAAATAAATCGGTTTACCCACATCCATCAGAGCGAAGATGACCTCTTAAAAAAGCAGTTGATGACTCGATTACTCTGTCATCGTGTTGGTGGTTGTATCCAGCGCTGCATGGGTTGCGATGCTATGAATGCACTTTCTGTAATTACATACGAGTTAGACCAAGCGCTTGGAACCGATCACTATGAAAGGTTTAAGAAGTATTTAGAATATTTTCAAGAGAATGATTTAGTCGCTAGTGCGGCTCAAACTGATGCTAAAGGAGATCGTTTGAAGAGACCCCACGAACAAGAAGATCCCGATCAATACCTAAGAGTTATCGAAACAAGAGAAGATGGAATTGTTGTCAGAGGGTGTAAAATAAATATAACTAACACACCCTACGCAGATGAGATGATTGTGGTTCCCTGTAGGTACATGGGTCCAGAAGATAAAGATTATGCGGTCGCTTTTGCCTTGCCCACTGATACGGATGGAGTTAAATTGCTAACTCGACCAGCTAGTTTTAGGTTAGGGAGACATTTGGATTCACCTGCCGCGAATTTTGGAGACGCAGAGACTTTTATTATATTTGATGATGTCTTTGTTCCCAACGAAAGAGTGTTTTTAAATGGTCACGGAGACCCAAGACAAACAGCCTATGCTGGATTTTTAGCGTTGATGTTTGCTCATTATCATCGCCACAGTTACACAGGTTGCAAACCTGCAGTGTCTGAAGTAATAGCTAGCGCTGCAGCATTGGTTGCAGAATACAATGGCATTGAAAAAACATCGCATGTTCAAGATAAGCTTTCTCATCTTATAGGGACAGCAGAGCTTGTTTTTGCAGCTGGGGAATCCAGCGCGAAACATTCTGAAAAGGCACCTTCAGGTACTCAAGTTCCGGATGAAATATTGACTAATGCTGGAAGAAGACTTGCCGGTGAGATGATTTACGAAGAATATAAAATTTTAGCAGATCTTTCAGGTGGTTTAATCGCAACTTTACCCTTTGAAGGATCGTTCTTTTCTGAAGATGTTGGAGAACTAGCTATGAAATATATGCAGAGAAATCCAAGAGTCAAACCAGAAAATGTCTTACGGTGTTTTAAAGGTATTGAAGCTTTTGCGGTTTCAGAAATTACCGGACTTCTGCAAGTTGCTGGCTTGCATGGTGGAGGAAGTCCTGCGATGGAAACTATTACAATGATGATGCGTTATGATACAGAAAAGTTGAAAAATATATCTAAATATCTCTTTGGGATTAAATCCAGCTTGAAAAGATACGAAAGACCTACTGTTACCCCTCGAAAACAACTGGAAAAATTTCGAAAAGCAATGCAAGGAAAGAAATTAGAGAAGTAAATCCTTGATTTCTATTTTTTTTTTCTATTAAATTATTTTAAAAATTTATTATGTTATTAAGTCAGTAGTGTATGAAGTTATTATGAAAGATATTAATGAAAAAGATAAGGTAGTAATAGACAAGCTCCTTGGAATTGAAGATCTTAAAGAAATTGAAGTACGAGTCGACGATACTGATTTTATGCAGGTTGTCCATTCTAACAAATATCTTAATTATTTTGATGATGGCTTCATAAGTTTTGTACAAAAGCTTAATAAAGATTGTGGAGCGTTACACAAAGAAGGGATCGTATTTCCAGTTAGAAAGGTTGAAATTGAATATTTGAGATCGGCTACTTTCGGCGATAAAATTCTTATTCACACTCGAGTTATGAAAGTAGGACACACCTCCATAACTCTTGCGATGGATTGTTATAAAAACAATAAATCAAAAGATACGCTTCTTGTTAAAGGTATTATTGTAAGGTTAATCATGGACATGAATAAAAATGAATTAATCAAAATAACTGATTTTTTTAGTGATTCTAAATAAATAATATATAGTTTTATATAGTTATAGTTCTATAGATTATATATGAAAACGACTATTCAAGTAAAACAATCTACCTTAGAAAAATTAAAAAGATTGAAGGAAATAAAAAAAATTTCTAATTACGATGATCTTATTAATAAACTTATAGAAGAGGTAAATAATTTGCCTGAATCTATGTTCGGAATTGATAAAGGAAAATTAAAAGAATTTAAAGAAAGTGATCGTTTTGAATTCCGAGAGTATTAATTATCTTTTTGATTCTTTTGCTTGGATAGAATATTTCTTGGGAAGCCAGAAGGGCTTAAAAGTTAAAAAAATATTAGAGAGTGAAAACATTTTAACTTCAATTATCTCTGTAGCTGAATTATCAGATAAGTATTATCGAGAAGGATTGATTAATGAATGGGAAGTTCGATATCATTTTATCATAAATAAATCAACGATTTTGCCAATTTCTTTAGAAATTGCGAAAAATGCTGGATTAAGGAAACTCGAATTAAGAAAAGTAGCTAAATCAGTAGGAATTGCAGATTCACTCCTATATGAAACAGCAATAAATCATAACTTGACTATTGTAACTGGTGATCAACATTTTATAAATTTAGAAAATGTTTTTTTTTTAAGTTAATGTTGGGAATATTTTTAAAAATTAACCTTTTCTAACAAAAAAATGCATGGCAATTAGATTCTTACTGTAATTCTTACAGTTTTTATTAAAAGATCATTCCTTCTTAACAAACTTTTCCAATCTTTTTTTCACCTCATCCGATTGACCTGTCGTAATCATTGCGATTGATTCGCGCGATAATACTGATTCGACGCTTAAATCTTGATTTTCATTGATGAATGATTTTGCGTATTTCAATGCTAGATGGTCCTTTGATATAATCATATTTGCTGTTTTTTTAAGAAGCCTGTTTAAACTTGGAGTAGGACAAACCTGATTTACTAAACCTATTTTAAGAGCTTCTTCAGCAGAAAGCTCTTTACCCATTATCATCAATTCTTTGGCTCTTCCTTCTCCTATTATTCTAGGTAAAAGTTTAGTTGACGCATTAGAAAAGAAAAGCCCTACACCTACTTCAGGGAGCATAATTCGTGTATCTTCTGCTGCGATTTTATAATCACAGATGAGAGTATGTTCAAATCCACCCCCAATCACCCAACCGTGATACCCAACTATTATTATACCTGGATGAGCAATCATTTTTCGCGTCAAAATTTGCCAAGATTCAAGGAACTCTATTGCTTCTGCAAGGCGTTCTTTATTTGTAAGCAATTCATATCCATACTTTAGATCAGCTCCTACTGTAAAATGCTTACCATTAGCTGCATAAATAACACAAACATCCCTGTTCTTTGCACTTAATTCGAAATACTCCCCTAGAAGTTTTAGGAGCGGAAGATCAATTGTGTTTCTTTGATCTGGTTTGTTGAGCGTGATCTTTCCTATGTCTCCCTCTTTTTCATATAAAACAATATCATCCATTATGAGAACTTCTTATAATTTTATTTATTAAAAAGTAGAATTTTATAGAAAATTAAAATATTCTCAATTAGTTCGTGGAATCAAGAGTTAAATCTTAAATATTATAGGAAGATTTAATCTCTCTGAAATAATGATTGATTACATGTGGGAAATTGTTTTATCTTAAATAAGGATAATTTAGAGATATGAAGTTTTATTGATTTAAATATAATTTCACCATAAAAATAAGTATAATAAAACCCTAGTTAATGTATTAGAAATAATCCTAATTTTGAAATTATAAATGACTAAAGGATATTTTGGATTATTATTGCATGGTCATATACCTTGGTGTAAGAAGAGCGGGGTGTGGCCTGCAGGAGAACAGTGGTATACTGAAGCTGCTCTGGAAACTTATATACCTCTATTGAATGTTCTAAGGGAGCTTAAAGAAAGAAGAATTAAGACAGCCTTAACAATTAATATCACCCCTATATTGGCAGAAACGATGGCCGATAACTACATGAAAGAACGCTTTATTCAATATGTTGAAGACTTAATAAAAAGAGCTAAATCTGACATTCAAAAATATTCTAATCACCCCTCAAAAAAGAAACTTGCTGAATTTCATCTACAGAATTTTGAGTATAACCTTTCTACTTTTTATCATAACTATTACACCGATCTTTTAGGTACCTTTAAATGGCTTCAAGATGAGAAGATGATAGAATTAATAACTTGTGCGGCAACTCATGGTTTTTTACCACTTTTTGAGCGAGATTCTAGCATTTTTTCTCAAATACAACTTGCAGTTGAGACCCACAAAAAATACTTTAAGAAAGAACCAAAAGGAATATGGCTTCCCGAATGTGCATATCGTCCTAAGAAGAAAAATGGAAATCTTTTACGAGAAAGTATTGATTACTGGCTACACAACTCTGGGATAGAATACTTTTTTGTTGATTCTCATGGAATTTTAACTGCTGAGATTATTGAGAGTAAAAACGAATTAGGTTTGAACACTAACTTTGGATATAATTTAGAAACCGGAGTTTCAGTTTTTGGTAGGAATATAAACACGAGCAGACAAGTTTGGGATGCACAAATAGGGTATCCTGGTAATGGATATTATAGAGAATTTCATAAAAAAGATTATGATTCTGGATTACAATATTGGAGGATTACAGATAAATCAATTGGTAGCGAGCAGAAGGAACTATATGATATAGAAAGAGCCCAAGAGAATGTTAAGTTGGACGCAGATCATTTTGTTTCTTCTCTTCAAAAAGAAGTGGCATCATTTTCAAGTAAATATAACGAGAAAGGCATTATTGTATCCCCCTATGATTTTGAATTGTTCGGTCACTGGTGGATGGAGGGAATAGCATGGCTTAAAAGAGTCTTTGAATTAATACACAGAGAAAATGATATCAAAATGATATCTTTTTCAGCATATCTTTCTAAAAATAAAGATAAGTTTTCTATTATTAAGATGAAGGAAAGTAGTTGGGGTGAAGGCGGTCATTTTCAAGTTTGGAAAAATCCAGAACATGGCTGGATGTGGCCTTATATTAATAGTTCTATGGCAGAGTTTGAAAATGTTCTAGCTTTATATCCGAATCCTAACCAATCACAACAAAGGACGTTAAAACAGATTGGTAGAGAACTATTATTAATGGAAGGAAGCGATTGGCCATTTCTCTTATATACTAAGCAAGCTAAAGATTATGCTAATCAACGTTTTCACCATCATCATCAAAGATTTAATAAATTAATCTGGGCGGCTAAAGATTTTAATGATAAAAGCAGGTTATCCAAAAACGAATTAGAAGAAATTGAGTCTATCGACTCCTGTTTCCAAGATATCAATATAGATTATTTTCGTAAGATAGATTAACTACTTTTTTAAGAAAAAGGTCTCAGAATTATATGTTAAAAAGTCTCTTAATTTTCCATTCTTCCAATAGATATGTCATCTCTCTCTCGAGATGGTTTTGCTTTTGAAGAATTTGGGGTGGTTAATTCTTGTTTTTTATAATTTATTATAACTAATGCTCCCATAACAATTAAACCTCCAATAATATTCAACAAACCTATAACATCGTTTCGTTGAAAAATTATAGATAAAATAAGAGTTAGAAATGGTTGCAGATACAGAAATGATGCAACGCTTGAAGCCCTTAGCTTTTTAAGAGAGTAACTCCAAATATAATAGCCAATTACGAAAGCTCCCAAACCTAAATATAAAGCACACAGAAATACAATAAGATTTAATAAGTTATTTAGAAAGATGTTCAATTCTCCAGTAATTATAATTAGTATAAAGAATTCAATAACTCCAAAGATGGAAACATTCTTTAGATTTTGAAAATCTGTCCTAGAGCTGTCAAATTGCTTCACTTTTTTTATAGCAATGGTATAAAATGACCACATCAAGGGAGCTAAAAGAGCAAGGATATATCCTAAGAAATTAGGCGAATTTGGTTGTAGGACTCCAATGTTACCTCCAGTAATTAATAAATACGCTCCAAAAGAGGCAACTATGAAACCAATTACTTTATTTTTACTCAATTTTTCTTTGAAAATAGCAAGTGAAAGTAATGTAATAAGAATAGGGTTGATTAGACAATCCACAAGTACGGGTAATGAAGGACCAATCAAGGAAATAGCCGAGTAAATAATAAAAAGATATAAAGACACTCCAGCTAAGCTTGCTAACACTATGTACGACCAATAATTCCTTTCTGATCCAATATTGATGGTTTTGTCAAAAGTTAAGACAGATTTTTTGTTTTTTTTCATTCTTAGGATCGAATCAATTATAATCATTGAAATTGCAGCAATTATCAGACGGTACAACGCGATCGAAAGCGGTGTAACGAAATCCATAGCTATATCAACAACTATAAATGAAAACCCCCAGAAAAAAATCATTACCAAAAGCAAAAAATAAGTAATAATCATATTTGACTAGTTGGAATATATTAAATGAAAAAAGATTTTGCTTTAAAATCATCCATAACAGTAGATTATGTTTGGTATTAGAAAAGATTCAGAATTATAAGATTAAATAGCAATAGACCAAGATAGTACTTATGGTGCTGGAAAATTTAGAACCTAAAATTGTATGGCAAATTTTTGAAACGATAGCAAAAACTCCGAGGCCTTCTAAACATGAAGAAAGAATCCGTGAAGTTATAAAAAACTTTATTTTAAAAACTGGCAGATCAAATAAAACTGATTTTCAGATTCATCAAGATTCCGTAGGAAATATCTTAATTAGAAAACCCGCTACAGCAGGAATGGAATTAGCTCCTTCTTTAATGCTTCAAGCACATATGGACATGGTATGTGAAACAGATAGAGCAGAAGGATTTGATTTTATGAATTCTGGAATCCCAATTAGAATTCAAGACAACTCTGAATGGGTTGACGCTGACGGAACGACGCTAGGCGCTGATGACGGTATTGGTATAGCGCTTGCACTAGCCGCTTTAGTTGATCAATCAATAAAAGCCCACGGCCCAATTGAAGTCTTGCTTACTGTAAATGAAGAAGATGGTTTTGATGGTGCCACTTTATTAGATTCTGTAACTCTTGATATTCAAAGTAAATTGATGATTAATCTCGATGGTGGTCCTTTAGGTGATATTGTAGTTGGGTCTGTTTGTGGAAGACGAATAAGGTTTTCAAAGAAATTTAACTGGAATGAGTACACTGAAAGTGACCAATTGGAATTCTATGAAATCTCAGTTCAAGGATTATTAAGTGGGCACTCCGGAGAAGATATACACTTACCACGAGCTAATGCCAACAAGTTAGCAGGTAGGATCGTGTCAAATATTTCACAAGAAATGAAAATCTTCGTAAGTAAATGGCAAGGCGGAACAAAAACTAATGTAATCCCTGCTAAATCTTCAATAATACTAGGGATAGCCTCAAAAAATAACCAGAAATTTGAAGAATTGCTTAACGATGAAATCTCATCGATATTCCAATATTACGAAAAATTTGAACCTAACCTGAGAATAAAATACAAGAAAGCTCTTCCAAGGAATTATTTAACTGAGGAGGAATCTAAATTATTAATTTCGACCATTAACATAATCCCTCATGGTGTCTTAAAAATATCCTCTATTTACGATAAATTTATAGAAAGCTCCAATAATCTTGGTATCATTAACACAGAAAAAGAAACTGAAATAATATGGATTTATCCACGAAGTATGATTAGAAGCGAATTGAATTCTTTTTGCGTTTCTATGAAACAGCTAGGCGAGATCGGAGGTTGGGAGGTGTTTTTGAGACCTGTTTTACCCGAGTGGCTCCCAAATCTAGAATCTAGCTTTTTAAACTATGTAAAAACGGAATATGAAGATTTATTGAAAAAGAGCGTAAAAACTACGGTAGTACATGGCGGTTTAGAAACTGGAATGATTAATACTAAAATAAGTGGGCTCCAGATGATCTCCCTTGGCCCAACTGTGGAAGGTTTACATTCTCCGAGTGAAAAACTAAAAATTGCTGATGTTGGAGTGCTATATACATTAATTAAGAGACTAATCGAGAACTTATTAAAATTAAATCAGTAGTACTAATAGAATTACTAAAATAAATGTTTTTGTTTATTTTACTTCAAGCATCTTCTAAGTTCATAATTTCTTTAAGGTATTCATAAGCATTTTTTTTTTTATTATCATCAAGCTTACACTCTGTTACTTTCCAAAACCTATATTCGTGATTTAAATACGCGGGACATTTGTTTCTTATATCTTCAGGGCAATCTATAAGTTGCCAGCACTGAAATAATTTATTATTATAATAGCTATGAAACTTTTTAGGAAGCTTCTCAAAATCAAATTTGGTTTCTCTAAGATATTTATCTAAATCGTTCGAATTATAAGTGTTCCAGAATAAAACTTTTTTTGTTTTATTTTCTTCTTTTTCAAGAAAGTTCAACATTGCTGCCATAGTCTTTCCTGTATAAGTTGTTTCTAATCTAAAATCTCTTGACTTTCCTTCAAGATCGTATATCAAATCAACTGCGTTTTGACCTCTAACTGTTTTTACGCCGTAGGTTGAACCTAAATACCCCTTAATCAGTTGAAAGTCATTTTCTCTAACCTTGACATCTGGTATTGTTTTATCTCTTTTTCTTAAAAATTTAAGGGTTTTATTCGCAATTTTCATCAACGTTTTTGGATTAACTACTATGTCTATAGACACCTTCACTGGATACACTTTGGTTTTTAATCCCAGAAGGATGCAACCTGCTATTAATCCAGCAGAAGATCCACTGGATCCCGCAGGAACGAAAATAATATCAGGAATGGGCA
>Ga0307376_10005758_pt1 | contig 11104 bp, 12 predicted proteins | sample TR2MG_FD_202536 | JGI IMG/M metagenome (GOLD analysis project Ga0307376, IMG submission 202536) | Soil microbial communities from Risofladan, Vaasa, Finland - TR-2 | ecosystem: Environmental > Terrestrial > Soil > Coastal area > Acid sulfate soil | place: Finland: Risofladan, Vaasa | collected... | reverse complement strand
TTCTGTGCTTTCCGGGGAGCTGTCGTTGCAAATCCTGTCTTTTATCCTGAAGTGACGGCTGAACAGAGAAAACGTATCTTCAGATTTGTGCTGAATGTTTTGGATGATGAAACGTTCAAGGTTGAAAGGGTGAATGATTATTTACGGTGAAAACCGCATGTAGGTTTCCCAGTACGACAGGAGTTCTCGTGTTGCCCTGAGATCTCCGACACAGTATCGGGCGATATCGAGGCATCGGCCGGCTTTGAAAAGATCCTTCACCTCATACCCGGTAATGCCCCCTTCCTTGGGGCTTTTAATGCCGAAGGTCCTGCACCACATATCAAGATTGAATCTTCTTCGCGAAGCACCAAAAAATGTGAGCTGATCGAGCAGGTCTATGTGGGTGTCTCCATATCTGTTCGGCATAAGGTCTTTTGTAGGTTTTATTTTGTTGACTGCGGTTCGTACCAGGATGAAGGGACAGTCAAAGCCTCTGCCATTGAAGGTTATAAACTGTCTGTATTGCTTTATGATGTTCCAGAATTTTCGGATAATCTCCTTTTCCGTTCCCGTTTCGTAGAGAATGTCGTCTTCTTCGAAAGGAAGTAAAGGATTACCGGTTGTCTGAAAAAATACGAACCCTTTCTTTGAGTCAGGTTCGAGGAGCCCTATCGTGACAATTTCAGCTGTCAGAGGATAAAACGATAAGCGGTCTTTAATCTCCTCTTTTTCATCGTCTGTCCCGGCATACCTGAGAAGATATTCCTGAGTCGGCGTATCAAGGGATTCAAAATCTTTTCCGACGGTCTCGATGTCTAAAATTACTCTGGACATTTTCTCTGCTATTATATATAAACATGATCACTATTTCCAAAAATAGGCACACAATCCTGAAAAAAGGAAATTCAGGGGGAGGGTATCGTTATAACCTGTTAAAATTTCATATTATTGGAAGATGGCATAATAGGTGCTTATGCACCGACTTATTATCGTATAGGCAATTTGAGAATAAAAAATGCATTTGCAAGGAGGTCATGAATGAAAAGAATGATGCTTATAGGCAGTATGATTATTTTTCTTCTCATCACGTCTTTGACAGCTTCCGCGAATGATATCGGGACAGCGCGGCTCAGTCTCATCCAGGGCGATGTTGTTGTCTTGACTAAGGATACCGGCAACGAATGGGTTGCGGCATCGATCAATCTTCCGCTTCTGCCGGAAGACAGAGTATGGGTTCCGCAGGATGGCAGGACAGAAATCCAGTTCCTTGGGAGAACATATCTCCGTGCAGACAGGTACACAGAAGTTACTATTACAAAATTTGAGTGGGACAGGGATTCTCATATTATCCAGACAGCTGTGGCTGAGGGCAGAGTATATGTAAACTACCGGTCTTCTGCCGGAAGGAATTCAGTGTTTCAGGTTGACACACCATTAGTCTCGGTTATGGCTTATGACAACGCAACCTGTGATATACAAGTCCGTGAAGATGGATATACTGAGGTATCGGTACTGGATGGCGTCGTCTACGTCGAATCTCACAATGGCAATACACGGGTTACCAGAGGCAATATGGTTTCGATTGGAACGCAAAATTATGCCGAGATCTCTCCACTGGGACATAGGAACGAATGGATTCGCTGGAATCAGTCGAGGGACTCTCGACTTGTACGGTCCCGCACAAGCTCGCGATATCTTCCGGCCGAGCTTGATGTATACAGCAGTGACTTGGATGACAATGGCAGATGGATATACACACGCGATTACGGTTATGTATGGAATCCGACAGTGGTTGGCAGCGGATGGGCTCCCTACAGGCACGGCAGGTGGGTCTGGATGCATGATGACTATGTATGGGTTTCCTATGAACCATGGGGATGGGCCCCATATCATTATGGCAGATGGGCGTTCAGGATCGGTATAGGATGGTTCTGGGCACCGCCCGCTATCAATGCAGTCTTCTGGTCTCCGGGATTTGTTGCATGGATTTACACGCCTACCTATGTTTCATGGGTGCCGCTTGCGCCAAGGGAAACATATTATGGATACGGTCATTATGGGCCTCACAGTGTGAATCTGAAAAAAGTGAATATAAAAACAGTTAATGTTACGAATGTCTATGTGAATTCCCGGGTGACGAATGCTGTTACCGTTATCCATCGTGACACATTTCTTACAGGGAAGCAGATGAAAGTTGCCGGAAGACCTTCCAACCCGTTTGTTCAAGGCGCCAGGGTTTCCCCGGGGAGACCTGATATCAAACCACTGAAGGCTACTGCCCTTCCTCTCCCTGAAAAAGTTGTTCCACTCAGATCGCTGCCTTCTCAGAGAGTGGTTGAAAAAGTGAAGACTACGGATATCAAGAAGAGAACTCTTGCAGTGAAGAATGATGTTTCCGTATTCAAACCAGGAAAGCATGTTGCCCCGTTACCAGTAAACAGGTTAGAAAAACCAAAGCCTGTCATGAAGATTGAGAAACGCGAAAGGACCGAACCATCTGTTACGAAGAAAGGGATTCCGGAGCGACCTCAGGCTGCGCCTAAAAAACCTGTCAGGAAGCCTGTTGAACAGCCGAAGGGGAAAGGAATGCCGACTGAGCAGAAGCGCATAAAGGAGAGGCCGGTCATTGCGCCGCGGGAAGGCGCCGGCAGGGAACAGATCCAGAAGAAGGAAGCAGGCAAGCCGGCGGTTGAACGAGAAGTAAAGGAGAAGCCAGGAGTTGTGCCGAGGGAACGCAGTAGCAAACCGCCGGTTCAGCAGCGGGGTTTGGAGAAACCACAAAAGCAAAAAGAGTTGAAAGAGATGCCGTCAGTCACACCGGGAGGGGAGAAGAAAAATCTTCCTGAAAAACCAGGTGCGGTGAGTAACAAGAGCAAGAAAGAAAAGGAGCTTCAGGAAAAGCCATTTATGACACCTCGATAGCTCCCTCTCCCTTAAAAATTTATGACTCCCTATAGTCTTGCTAAAGAGTTGCCTTATAGTTCCCTCCCCCTTTAGAGACTGTGTCGCAATTACCTTGAAATGAAAATTTGTCATTCTGAACGAAGTGAAGAATCTCATAAAATCAATGTGTTGTAAAACCGAGATTCTTCTGCTTGGGCCTCAGAATGACATTACGACACAGTCTCTTTAGGGGGGAGGTCGGAATCGACTCGAACCGAGGTTAGGGAGAGGGTCTTATTTTTTACCTGTTACGCCCTGCGCTTTTGGCGCAGGGTTCTTGTTTTCTGACAAGTCTATCGTCATTTGTCATGATAAATGACGATGATTCCGACACATAAAAACACCTCCACAGACACGAGGTGGATAAGGCGGATTCTGGATCTGCCGGATCTCCTGAGGACATCGCGGCATCTTATTTGAGCCAGACGAAGGAGATCATTGAATGGTTAAAACAGAACGAGAAATTAAGGAAATAATCTCACGATATGCTGTTGAGCTTGAAAAATTAGGGATAACATCTCAAAGGATATTACTCTACGGCTCCTATGCCAAAAGAATTGCCCGCGAAGACAGTGATATTGACCTGCTCTTGATCAGTGAACGTTTTGAAGGAATGAATATTCGGGAGAGGCTTGAACTACTGGGCATCGCCGCAGGGAAGGTTTTCGAGCCCATAGAGGCGTTCGGATATACCCCCGAAGAGATAGATGCGAATAAGAGAGGCACCTTTCTCGAAGAAGTATTGGAGCAAATTCATTTATAACTCTCTGATTTTCGGGCAGGTTCACCCGGCCACCTTCGTTTACATGCTTTGTTCCCGCAAATGTGCGAAAAAGTGAGGGGTGACTATGCGAAATCAGAGATTCAACGCAAAACGTATCGCGTTAGGAATTTCTCCGAGCTTCTCTCTTGATAAAGTCGTGATCAATGATCCTATGTTCGATTTTGAAACCGTCTGTATGTGGTCACAATTAACGGCACAATCATTATGCATGCCATCCCGGCGGGACAAAAGCACTTCGCTTGGGATGTTGCGAATTGTTGAAGTTACCGGGGCAACAGTGACTTCACCCAAATACTCCAGGATGGAATTTCTTGTTAAAATAACTACAGGACGTTTTTTATCGGGACGTTTGAACTTGTACCATCTTACCTCACCACGCTTCATGCATCACCCCACTCCTGTTCCGACTCCCAAACGCTAAATTCCGTTTTGTCAACAGGATGATGTCCGTATCCCTTTTTATGCTTATTTTCGAGCATTTTGATATTCACCTGTTTAACGGCATCTTTTAATGCCTTGCGCGCAAAAGCAGACCGGGTAGTTTTTAATTCTTTGACAACCTTATCAACGGTTGCGACTAATTCATCATCTAACGTCATCTGTATTGTTCTCAAGAGATCCTCCCTATAATGTGGATAATTATAGCTATGATAACCCACATTGGATCCCGAGTCAAGTGAGGTCGGCATGATTGCCTCGTCCTGAAAGCCTTCGGGACTGCGGGGTAGTTCATTGAGTAAAGACACGCTAAAGTGCGGGATTAACTACAGACAGCTTCTCCATGCCGGCAGCTTTTAAAAGGCTTGTATCTGAACTCACAAAAGAGACATTTTCCTTTACTGAATGTTTTAGCCAGAGAGCTGACGCAAGATGAATGCTGTCAGCAGCTTTCAACCCATGCTTTTCGATGATCCTTCTTATTGCCGGATAGAGCTGATCGGAAAACTGGATAACAAAAAAGTATGACCATTCACTTTCAAGGGCACTTGATATTTTGGCATATGTATCTTTTGAAATTTCTCTCATCCTCTGTTTTCTGATGAATGCAGAGACCATTTCGGGATAGGTCAATATGGATGTGGCTACTACAGAGGCCTCATCGAGCACTTTGTTGACCGTATAAGATCCCTCTTCATCCAAATACCGTTTGACCATGGCACTGCTGTCGAAGTAGATCATCTTCGTTCCTCAAGAATAATCTCTGACGCCGGCTTTCCTTTGACCTTAATCGGCTTAAAAGGAGTCAGTTTACCCTTTTTTAGGGGGAGTCTTATCATTCCCCGCTTTGCCAGGCCTGCGAGCTTTTCCCCGATACTCGCAGTGTCCTCAATCGCGTCAAGATTATGGAGTACGGCTATTGGCACACCTCTGTCAGTGACTACTATGCTGTCGCCTTTCCTGGTCAGGCCAAGATAATAGGTCAGTTTATTTTTCAGCTCCCTGATGCCTACTATCTGCATATTTTTACCTCCTCACTATTATGTGGCTATTGTAGCTACTTAATTTGTTAAAAGCAAGAGAGAGGGGGACTGCCGATAGCTGAATAAACGGCTTTTCCTTAGCATTGGCATATAAATCTCAGTTCACTTTTCACGTAAAGGTATTATATCAGATCGATGAGTGACCGGCTGAATAAGCAGTGCAGATTCCGGGAGAATTCGCACTCGACAACGCACACGCTGAATATTGACATGCGTCGCATGGATCGCACTAACAAGTTCCTGAAAAGCGCAATCCTTTATTTAGAAGGAAGCCCTAAAGGCTGCACCTATTTTAAAACTAAAGTTTGAGATGGAGATTGTGGGCTATGGTAAAATGCAGCATAGAAGAGAGGGAAAATCATTTATGGATGGCTACGTAGAATACTTATCGATTCGTATCCCGCACTCCATGTATATGGTATAGTTAGGTATGATAAGGCCGATTCTTGTTGTTGAGGATGATAAGAAGATATCCAAGGTCGTAAAGGTTTATCTTGAGGGTGAGGGATATCGGGTCATGACTGCTGAAAATGGCAAAGAAGCCCTTGAGGCAGCGCTGAAAGATATCCCGTCTTTGGTGATACTTGATCTTATGCTCCCTGACATATCAGGAGAGGAGGTCTGTCAGGAATTGAGGGAAATCGGTGATTTCCCGATCATTATGGTCACGGCAAAATCCTCCGAAAATGAGCGGGTTGCAGGGTTTGCGCTTGGCGCTGATGATTATGTCGTAAAACCTTTCAGCCCGAGAGAGCTTGTTGCACGGGTCAAAGCCGTCCTGAAAAGGGCTCCCAAACATGAGCTTCATTCTCTTGAACAGATGAGTTTCAACAAGGGAATGTTAACCATTGATGCACGGAGTTATGAAGTGAAGAAAAATGGACTGTCCTTAACACTGACTCCAACCGAGTTCAAGATACTCTCAGTGCTTTCTCATTCTCCGGGAAGAGTTTTTACACGGGGAGAACTTGTTGAAAGTGCCCTTGGATACCAATTCGAGGGATATGAACGGAGTATTGATGCTCATATTAAAAATATCCGTCAGAAAATAGAAGACGCCCCGAGGAGCCCGCTCTTTATCAATACTGTCTATGGAGTAGGATATAAGTTTACCGGAATACGGGATGATAAAAAGTCTCTGGGTTAAGTTCCTTATTCTTCTTCTTTCAATTTCGGTCATTTCTCTGTCAGCAGCCTTAACCTTGCGCGGACTCATCATAAAGGATTTTGAGGAGTATCTTGAGGGTGAGACTGAAGACAGAATTTACCGGGTCATGGCGGCAGTCGAGGGATCATACGAACGGTACTCCGGATGGAATGAAGAATCACTCAAAGAGAATGCCGTCTGGGCGCTCCTGCTCGGTTACGAGGTCAAAATACTTGATGCAGAGAACAATGAACTGCTCAGTACAAAGAAGGCGATTGATCATCTTCCCCCTCTCATGCAAAGAAGGATTTCAGCCATTGCAGGTTTCACATCTGGAGACAATCCGCTCGTTTCCGATACTCCTTTCACGAACTACCCGTTATTTTTAGGAGGTGAGGGAATCGGATTCATTGAGATTCGCCCTGTGCTGACCAGGGAAGGTCAGGGCAAAGGGACCATATTCATGATGAGGTCAGACCGGTTTCTTATTCTCGTTATTTTTGTACTGGGGGGGCTGTCTGTTCTCTTAAGTCTTATTTATTCAAAGAGAATGACTGATCCCATCAAGAAACTTACGATCGCTGCAACACATATAAGCGAAGGGAACATCAAGAGCAGGGTCTCTGTAAAAGGGAATGATGAAATCAGCGATCTCTCAAGAACATTTAATATGATGGCAAATAATCTTGAGGTGCAGGAAACCTTACGGCGGAAATTGACATCCAATATCGCCCATGAACTCAGAACGCCTCTGAGTGCCATGCAGGGGGAGATCGAGGGTATGCTCGATGGACTCATTAGGATTGACAGAGAACGGCTGATATCCCTTCATGAAGAAACAAACCGGCTTAAACATATCATTGAAGGAATCGAAGAGCTTTCGAGAGCTCAGGCAAGTGTCCTTGAAATGCATACACAACAAGTTGTTCTCAAACCCTTTCTGATCAATATTAAAGACAGATTTGATAAGTTGTTTTCCGATAAAGGTGTTCAACTCGCATTCGAATGTGATGATACAGCGACTATCAACGCAGACCCTGATAAACTGAGCCAGATCGTTATCAATCTATTGAGCAATGCCCTCAAGGCAACAGAACAGGGCGGCATGGTGCTGATGAAAGCCGGCTCGACAGGAACCGATAGTTTTATTGAAATTACCGACACAGGTGCCGGTATCAAAAAAGAAGACTTGCCTTTTGTATTCGAACGGTTTTACAAAGCTTCCGAAGGGGGACTCGGCCTCGGGCTTACCATAGCAAAGGAACTTGCCGATGCGCATGGAGGGCGCATCGAGGTCCGGAGTGAATACGGCATGGGCGCAACCTTTATATTCTCCATCCCGAAGTTCACAACATCTTCATAATTCCTTCGCCGCCTCTTCACATTCCTCTGATATCCTGTATATAAAACATCAGGAAAGGTGGAAAAATAGGAAAGAGAATGATGGGCAAAAAAATGATGATGAGAGGCCATCAATGCCCGGTAAGATTATAATAATGAAGGGGGCCATTCGGCCCCCTGATATACGTTCATGAACCGATGATTAAAGCGAATATTGCATGTGCGGCAATTTTTTTCGCACTTCTTCCGGTTGCTGAATTGTCCTACGCGCAGCAGACGAAAAAAGAGACGGTCGAGTGTCAGCCTGTCTATGGACACTACTGGCGCAGTTACAAGTGGGGATGGTACGGAGCACCCAGGGAGGTCAGAACACCGGTTGAGGCAAAAGAGATCATTGAACAATTTCTTCTTCCGGACAGGGGGATCAGAATTGTCAGAATGCGTGAGAAAGCTCATTTTTATATAGCCGAAGTTATCAATAATAAGGGTGTTCTTGTCGATTTAATCCTGATCGACAAAAGGACCGGAAGAATACGGTCAATGTTTTAGCGGTTTCAATATCAGCACCGATAAGGGCGGGAGAGTGACCTGTATCGAATACTGCTTCCCGTGCCAAGCAATTGCATCAGAATTCAGTCCCCCTGTATTTCCCATATTGCTTCCCCAGTATATCTTTGCATCACTGTTGAGAATCTCCTTATAAAAACAATCGGACGGAACGCCAATACGATAACCGGTCCTCGGGACAGGTGTGAAATTACATACGATGACAAGGAAGTTGTCAGGGTCTTTTGCGTACCGTATGAATGAGATAGTGTTATGGTCAGTATCATGGAAGTCGATCCATGCGAATCCTGCATGACGGAAATCAACTTCATACAGTGCGGGCTCTGAGCAATATATCCGGTTCAGGTCCATGACAAACTTCTGGAGACCTTTGTGCGGTGTGAATTTCAGAAGATGCCAGTCGATGCTTTTGTCATGATTCCATTCGTCCCATTGTCCGAACTCACCACCCATGAAGAGCAGTTTTTTCCCCGGATGGGTGAACATGAATCCGTAGAGCGATCTGAGATTCGCGAACTTCTGCCACGTATCTCCCGGCATCTTGTTGAGCATAGAACGCTTCCCATGCACGACCTCATCATGAGAGAGCACAAGCGCAAAGTTTTCCGTAAAGGCATAGAGAAGACTGAATGTGAGATTGTTGTGGTGATATCTCCTGTGTACGGGATCTTTCGAAAAATACTCAAGCGTGTCATGCATCCATCCCATGTTCCATTTCAAACTGAAACCGAGGCCGCCCAAATACACAGGCTTTGAAACTCCCGGCCATGCGGTTGATTCCTCAGCAATAGTCAGAATACCGGGATAAAAGTGATGGAGAATTTCATTAAAACTCTTGAGAAAATCTATGGCTCCAAGATTTTCCCTGCCGCCAAACATGTTCGGAATCCACTCGCCCTCCTGCCGTGAATAATCGAGATAGAGCATCGATGCAACAGCATCCACGCGGAGACCGTCAATATGATATTTTTCACACCAGAAGAGTGCGTTTGATATCAGAAAATTCTTCACCTCTTTCCTGCCGAAATTGAATATCTTTGTACCCCAGTCGGGGTGGAAACCCAGCCGTGGGTCTTCATGCTCATAGAGACAGGTCCCATCGAACTCGCCGAGCCCGTGACCATCAGTCGGAAAATGGGCTGGAACCCAATCGAGGATAACACCGATATTGTTTTGATGACATATATCAACAAAATGCATGAACTCCTGCGGTTTGCCGAACCTGCTTGTCGGTGCATAATAACTGATCGTCTGATATCCCCACGATGCATCAAACGGATGCTCAGTGACAGGCATGAGCTCAATATGGGTGTACCCCATTTGCCGTACGTAGCGGACAAGTTTCTCGGCAATTTCCCTATAGGTAAGATGTCTGTCACCTTCCTCCGGTACCCTCATCCAGGAACCGAAATGAACTTCATACATGGAAAGAGGGGATTCAAGCCAGTTCCTGTCCGTACGTTTTTTGAGCCATTGGGCATCATGCCATTGATATGTGCTAATATCGCAGACAACAGAGGCACTTTTCGGCCTGATTTCCGCAGAAAATGCATACGGATCTGCCTTCGCGAGGATTTGTTTCTTCTTCGTCTTAATCTCAAATTTATAGAGGGCACCTTCATTGAGCCCGGGAATGAAAAGCTCCCAGATCCCTGATGAGCCAAGCTCACGCAGCGGATGACGTCTCCCATCCCACCGGTTGAAATCTCCTATAACGCTCACGCGTTTTGCATTTGGCGCCCAGACCGCAAAATGGACTCCTTTTACTGTATTGACCTCCATGACACGGGCACCGAGCTTTTCATATAAATGGTAATGCGTGCCTTCGCCGATAAGATGCAAATCGAAATCTGTGAGAACAGGCAGAAAGGAGTATGGGTCATAAAATTCTGTCACGGTTCCCTCATGCGTCTTTATCCGTATCTGATAGGGGAAAATGTCTTTTTTTTCCGGAAGGACAATCTCGAAGAAACCGTCCCGGTGAATCCTCTCCATCTGATAGAGCTTTTTCGGTTTCAGATCGATTACCCATGCTTCTTTAGCTTCAGGCAGAAAGGCACGTATGGCTACCGCTTTCTTCCCGTCTTTCTTCACCATATGATTGCCGAGAACCTGAAACGGGTCCCAGTGGCTGGCCTGCACGATCAGTTTTATCTGGTCTTTCAGATTATCTTTTGACATGCGTGCATTTTGTTATTATTTTCTGTTTCTCCATGGCAACCTGCTCACATCTGAACGGTTACTGACATTATATCGCATTTTACTGAATATCATGAGCAAATACTGGGGGAAGACAATGTTTTTTAAAAAATAAATTTCATGAACATCTTGAGAAAGAGGTTAAGAAATATTCATAGGTGCATGATGCGGTCTATCTATACGCTTATACTGCACACCAAGCCTGCGACTTTGTAATTCAGCGAATCTGAACTACAATGTGTTTGTCCCACATACGAGCAGAGAGGGTTGGTACACGACAAATATGATGAATATTCTTTGAAGCAAAGCAATATAATGGTCTGGGGGAAGTTTTCAAGTCCTTCATCAAATCCGCACGTAAGTTCTTCTCCATCGAATGCGATGTTCGCCGCTTATACGTAACAAAACCTACTTTTTCTAATGTTATCAGTTAGTTAAATCCTATTTACGATTATCCTTTTCTTGTCCCATTTAAGGCCATCATCTCTTATCGGCTGGATCCTCTGCAGTACAACGTTAATGGCCTTATAGTAGTCCCTCTGCACTTTGAGATTGGAGACTCTACAGTAGCACTGGGTTGTAGTAATCCGGCTGTGGCCCAGCAGATCCTAAATGGTAACGAGATCAGCATCTGTTGGCGCCGCTTGAGAAGAGCCATCG
>Ga0307376_10005754_pt1 | contig 11108 bp, 10 predicted proteins | sample TR2MG_FD_202536 | JGI IMG/M metagenome (GOLD analysis project Ga0307376, IMG submission 202536) | Soil microbial communities from Risofladan, Vaasa, Finland - TR-2 | ecosystem: Environmental > Terrestrial > Soil > Coastal area > Acid sulfate soil | place: Finland: Risofladan, Vaasa | collected... | reverse complement strand
CTCACCTTCCGCAGATGATGTTTGTCATGACCGCACTGTCGCTCACCGCCTTCGGCATCGTGTCGTTCTTCGCCCATGGAGGCTACTGATGGCGGATCTGCTCATTGTGCTGCTCGGAACTACCATGCTCTATCTGTTTGCCGCGAGCCGACTCGAAGGTTATGTCCGTACGTTGTCGATTCAGGGTGCACTCCTGTTCGCACTCGTTGTCGTCGGGCCGCACGGTTCAGGCTGGCTCAACGTTGCGTTCCTCGTATTCGAAACGCTGGTAGTAAAGACGATCACGCTCCCCTACTTGATCCTGCGGGTGATTCGCCGCAACGAAATCGGACGGGAGGTTGAGCCGAATATCTCGCAGTTCTATTCGATTCTTATCGCAACCGCGATCTTCGGCTTCGGATTCGCGGCAGCATTCTGGGCGGCAGGCAAGGAGTCTGGCATCCAACCGCTCTTCTTCGGCGTATCGACCGCCATCATCGTCTCGAGCCTGTTCCTCGTGATAAGCCGCAAAAGAATCGTTACGCACATTCTCAGCTACATGGTTCTCGAGAACGGTATCTTCCTGCTGTCGCTCTCGGTTGCAAACGAGATGCCGCTGCTGGTGAACCTCGGTGTGCTGCTCGACCTGTTCATTGCGGTGTTCCTCCTGGTGGTCTTCTTTAACAAGATCAGCGAGATGTTCGATGGCGATCACATCGACGTTCTCACGGAGCTGAAGGATTGATGAAACGATGCTCGCACTTGTTCTGATTGCACCGGCGGTTGCCGGCGCCCTTGCCATCCTCCTGCGAAATCGCATTGCGGGGAGAGTACTGCTGATCAGCACCTCAGTGCTCTACCTTACTGCTGCGGCGGTGTGGATCGCGAATAACTCTGCCGCGGTACCTGAGGCTGTCTCGGCCTACTTTGCCGTGGATGGGATTGGGCGGCTCTTTTTCGGGATTATGGCCGTCGTGTTTGCCGCCTCGGCGGTCTACTCACTTGCCTACCTGCGTGCTCATCCGATGGCAGAGCGGCAGGAGGCTCTCTATTCGGGGATGATGATCCTGTTTGCCGATGCAATGGCGGGGGTTCTGACCAGCAACCATCTGGCGCTGCTCTGGGTGTTTGTCGAGGCAACGACCCTTACCAGTGCAGTACTCATCTACACCGAGCGGTCCAAAGCGTCACTCGAGGCCGCCTGGAAATATATCTTCATCTGTTCGGTGGGAATCGCCCTTGCCTTTGTCGGCATTATTCTCATCACCATTGGAAGCGGCTCGATCGGTACCCTCAGCCTGACGGTGCTCTATCGAAGGTCCGCAGAGATGAACCCGTTCTGGCTGAAACTCGCATTTGCGTTCATTCTGATCGGTTTCGGCACCAAGACCGGACTCGCACCGGTGCACGCGTGGTTGCCGGATGCTCATTCGGAAGCGCCCTCACCGGTCTCCGCAATTCTCTCGGGCGCACTTCTGAACACGGCGTTCCTCGGATTAGTGCGAGTGAACGAGATCCTGATCCGCGCTCACCTCGCGCTGTTTTCCAACACCCTGCTGAGGATTGTCGGCTTTCTCTCGCTCTTCATCGCAGCCGTCTACATGTTCAGCGCCCGCAACTACAAACGGATGCTCGCCTACTCGTCGATCGAAAACATGGGTATTCTCTGCATCGGTGTTACTCTCGGTCCGGCCGGCATATTTGCCGCGATGATCCAGGCTGCCGCCCAATCTTTTGCAAAGGCATCGCTCTTTCTCACCTCCGGAACGATTCTGGCCCGATACGGGACACGACGAATCGATGGTGTGCGCGGACTGCTGCGCGCCGATGCGGCCACAGGCTGGCTCTGGCTTGTCTCTCTCTTTGCCGCAATGGGCCTTCCGCCCTTTCCCACGTTTCTCGGCAAATTTCTCATCGTGCGTGCATTCTTTGAATCAGGCGTAGGCTGGATGGCCGCACCCTTCCTGCTCATCATCGTGCTGGTCATTGCCGGCATGGCCAAGGTCGGCTTTTCGATGCTGTTCGGAGATGCACCGCAGATTGTGCACGAACGGCGCGATGCCGCGGCGTACGTGCCGCAAATTCTGCTGGTCCTGCTGCTCGTCAGTCTTGGCGTGACTCTGCCGAACTGGGCACTCGCCGCATTTCACGCGGCAACGGGGTTTGCCGGATGAAACTGCTGCCGTTCCGCAACCTGAAACCGGTGCAGTGCGCCGAAATTCCACGCTTCAGCCTTCCGGAGCTCGGTGAGCAGATAGTGCTTGCGGTTGCCGGCAGGATGCGCGTCGTTCAGTACTTTGGTGCGCGCGAAGGGGAGACGACGACCGTATATGCGGTCGTTGCAGACGACGCTCACGCACGCCTTTTCATCGGCTCGGCACTCGCGAACTCAGGAGACCAGTACCCGTCGCTTACTCCGACGATCCCATCGATCCATTTTTTCGAGCGGGAGCTGCACGAGCAGTTCAGCATTGTGCCGATCGGGCACCCGGATCTTCAGCCGGTGCGGACCGGAGTGAGAGGCAGCGGCTCGACGGAACATCGCTATTTTCACCTGAATGGAGACAGCGTTCACGAAGTCGGGGTCGGTCCTGTTCACGCGGGAATCATCGAACCGGGACACTTCCGCTTCTCCTGCCTGGGTGAAGAGGTCTACAACCTCGAAATTCAGCTCGGCTTCCAGCATCGAGGCGTCGAACAGCTGTTCGTCGCGAATCGGGACAGGCCGGCCTGCTTGCTGCGCCTTGCCGAATCGATTGCGGGAGACAGCGTCATTGCTCATGGCGGAAGCTACGTGAGGGCGATGGAAGCACTCGCCGGAATCGAGGTGACCCGCGGAGCGGCACAGGTTCGGACCATCGCGCTCGAACTTGAACGAATAGCTGTGCACCTTGCGGACCTCGCGGCGCTCGCAGGCGATGTGGCCTACCTGACCGGCAGCTCCGTGTTCGGCGCATTGCGCACGAAGGTCATCAACTCAACAATGGCGCTCTGCGGTAACCGCTTCGGGCGGGACCTTCTTGCAGTTGGCGGGGTTCGCAACGATCTGGACGGGCACGGCCACGAAACAGTTACAAGGACCATCGATCTGGTTGCGGAGCAGACCGAACTGGCAGCGCGCGTGATGTTCTCCTCGGCTACGGTGCTCGAGCGATTCGAGAAGACCGGCATCGTGACTGCGGAGAGCGCACGAACGATCGGCATGGTCGGACCCGCGGCGCGGGCGAGCGGAGTGCCACTTGACGTGCGGCAGGATCACCCGTACGGCGGCTTCAAGCAGTTTCCGGTTCACGCGCTCACGTTGAAGTCCGGCGATGTCTACGCGCGCGCCTACATGAGGTACGTGGAGATCACGCAATCGGTTGAGATCGTGCGCGGTCTTTTGGCAGAGCTCGCACCGGGAAGTCGCGCACCTGCCGCCATTCATGGCTACACGCCGGACGCGCTCCAGCCGGACGCGCTGGTTGTATCGATGGGCGAAGGTTGGAGGGGAGAGATCGTCCATTCGATCGTTACCGGAAGAAACGGCAGAATTACACGGTACAAAATCACCGACCCGTCGTTCCACAACTGGATAGGCCTGTCGCTCGCAATGCGGGGGAATGCAATTTCTGATTTTCCCATCTGCAATAAGAGTTTCAACCTTTCCTACTGCGGGGTGGATCTGTGACCGCCGCCGGAGGCACCCATGTTTGACATCCTGAGATTGCGAATGGCTCACGGTCAGCAGGCCATTGGCGACATCCGCTCTGCAACGCCGCCTGAAGGCTTCCGCGGCCTTCCCCGAATCGATACGGACGCACATGCGCGCTGTCTGTCCAGGTCGGGCGAGAACGACGGGGAACTCGAGAGTTGTAGCTGCAGCCAGGTCTGCCCGACCGGTGCCATCAGCCTCTCACCATTCTCGATCGATCTGGGCGCTTGCATCTTCTGCGGTGAGTGCGCACGCGCCTGCCCCGAAGGTGCTATTACCTTTTCGGATGACCCGCGCCTTGCAGCTGTCAGCCGCGAGAACCTCCTCATTGCAGCAGGCGAATCGGCGGATGACTATCACCTTCGGGCAATGGCGACCGGCGACAGACTACGGAGCGCGGTGTTGCGCAAGTTCAGACACTCGCTTCGCCTCAGGCAGGTTTCGGCGGGTGGATGCAACGGTTGCGAGATGGAATTGAATGCAACCGGTAATGTCAATTTTGATCTCGGGCGCTTTGGCGTAGAGTTCGTCGCATCCCCGAGGCACGCGGACGGCATCGTCATTACCGGGCCGGTGACGCGCAATATGGCGCCCGCTCTGAAGGATACCTACGATGCTATACCTGAGCCGAAGATCGTTATAGCGTTCGGCGCGTGCACCATATCAGGCGGACTCTTTGCCGACTCACCGCAGCTTGACCGAACTTTCCTGACCGCCATACCGGTGGACCTGTATGTCCCGGGCTGTCCGCCGCATCCGCTCACTTTCATGCGTGCGCTCCTTGAGCTCCTGGAATCAACGTAGATAGCTCACTCCGTCCGGACGATCTCTTTGAGAATGTACCCCTTGCCGCGCACTGTACAGATTAGCTTGTGCGCAAAATCCTGGTCCACCTTGCGTCGCAGATAGCGAATGTAAACGTCCACAATGTTGGTCATGTAGTCGAAACTGTAGTGCCAGACGTGATCGATGATCTGAGTCCGCGTAAGAAGCTGGTTTTTGTTACGCACCAGATACTCGAGGACTGCGTACTCCTTCGACGTGAGCTCGATCGGACAGCTTCCGCGACGCACCGAACGCCGTGCAACGTCGAGCTCGAGGTCACCGGCGGTCAACAGGCTCTCCCCGATACGATAGCTTCGACGAAGCAACGCCTTTATTCGCGCGATCAGTTCGCGGAATGAAAACGGTTTTGCAACGCAATCGTCGGCACCGCGATTCAACCCTTCGACACGATCTTCGACCGAATCGCAGTCGGTCAGCATGAGAATTGGAGTCCGGTCGCCGCTGCTTCGCGTATCGGAGAGAATCTCGTATCCGCCGCGATCGGGAAGCACCGTGTCGAGAATGAGGCAATCGTAGACTGAGTTCCGCAGAAGCTCCTGTGCGCTGGCGGCGTCCTGCGCGGAGTCCACCGAGTAGCCTTCCAGTTCAAGTCTGTTGCGGATCGCATCAGCAAGCTGAGGTTCATCTTCAATGACAAGCAAGCGCATTGCACTACTCTCCGTTTCATTTCCGCTATTCCACCCGGCAGTACCGAATATGAGAACAACTCAGTGACCCTGAAGGTTAACAGCTGAAGCGGTTCGGAACATGAAAAAAACTTAACCCGACGTTCAGATTCAGTTCATGTTACGAAAGTAGACTGTATGCGGATGAGAATTGCGAACCTGGGAGGCAATAGATGATTCAACAAATATCAGAACCGCAGACGCTCGGTTCCCCCGCGTACCACGCTCTACTGTTTTTCGGAGTGCTCATGACGTGGGGACTCGGACTTGTGCCGCCGGGTAATTCCGGTGCGAACCTCTTTTCTGCGCGTTTGCTCGCCTCATTGTCACGAAAGAGGCCGGACAGCGTTCATTAGCCGAATCTTTCCTGGATACAGAAGCAAAAAAACCGACCACTTGCGTGGCCGGCTCTAAATCAACTAAATGCCTTTCCGCGTGTTACTTTGTGAGAATCGGCTTTCCATTGAAGGTCATCCCTCGCAGGATGTTCTCGTCTGCTGTGACCGCCGCGGCCGGTAGCGGTGAATACTGCAATCCTTCGGCGTATTTCTCACCGTCGTGGATCATCCACCAGAAGAAGTCGACCAACGCCTTCGCCTGAGCCTCGGTACGGCCTGCGTAGCTCTGTTCCTTGTAAGCAATTACCCAGGTCAGGGTGGTAATGGGGTAGCCCTGCGCGGCGGTCGTATTGTCGAGGTAGATCCGCCCGTCGGCCGGGATCTTCGTGTTTGCCGCCTGCGACGTTGAGGCGAGTGACGCGACAATCCAGTTACCCGCGGCATTCTGCAGCGTTGCGAACGGAAGCTTGTTTTCGGTCGCGTAGGCAAGCTCGACGTATCCGATGGCCCCAGGTGTCTGGGTAATGATTCCGGCAACGCCCGCATTCTGCGCGCCACCGAGTCCTGCCGGCCAGTTCACCGAAGTGCCGTATCCGACCTTGCTCTTCCAGTCCGCGTTGACCCGGCTGAGATAGAGGCTGAAATTGAATGTGGTCCCGCTTCCATCCGAACGGTGGGCGACGATGATATCCTCGCTCGGAAGCGTCATTCCGGGATTGAGTGCAGCAATTGCTGAATCATTCCACTTGGTGATCTGCCCAAGGAAGATCTTCGCGATCACGTCTCCGGTGAGCCGGATGGTCGGATTACCCGGGAGGTTGTAGGTTATGACGATCGATCCGGCAACTGTCGGAAACTGGATGATCGGGGCGCTCATTTTTGCGATCTGCTCATCAGTGAGAAATGCGTCGGACCCACCGAAATCCACTACCTTGTTGCTGATGTCCTTGATTCCACCTGAAGACCCGATCGCCTGGTAGTTCACCTGGACGCCGGTAATCTTGTTGTACTCGGATCCCATTTTGGAGTAGATGGGATAGGCAAATGAAGATCCTGCGCCGGACAGCGTCACGTTTGACGATGCGCCTTTCGATCCCGCGGCCGCTGCCATTGATGCCGGGGAGGTGTTCTCTTTCTGCCCGCCTGCGAAGGCGGCGGCAGTCCCGATCAGCATGAGGACGCCAATCATTGCAATTGGGAGTGCTCTGTTTTTCACGTTAATAGCTCCTTTGGTAACCAGTAATGAAGCGAATCTACCCTTGAAATGTTAGCAAATGGTTAGGTTCGTATTAGATTCGTGAGAATCGTGCCTGAGGTGGAGCCTGACTGATTGGCGAACGCTGCGCATCCAGAATCTTCCGGTTTCAGTCCCTCCTTCTCATCGTCAACCTTCCCAACACATTGATTATGAGAACCAGTACAATGAGAATGAGTGCCGCTGCGTAGGCGAGTTGGTGTGCGCTGTCAAACGGCTCATTGATGAAGGTCCATATGACGTAAGTCAGGTACCCGACCGGTGAATGAAACAGCTTCCCCGTGGGCATGTAGTTTGACCAACCGGCGGTGTAGATAAGCGGAGCAGTTTCGCCGACTGAAATGCTGATTGCAACAAGTACGCCAGTGACGATGCCTGGCAGCGACGCACCGAGCACGACGCCAAACGCAGTCTCCGACCTTGTCGCTCCGAGTGCGTAGGAGGCCTGTCTGAGCTCGACAGGAATCCTCTGCATTGCCAGATCGGCTGTTCGCAGGATATAGGGAAGCATCATGAGCATGAGCACGATCGCCGCAGCGAGCAGCGAAAAGCCCCATCCCAGGGTCACAACCAGCGCGACGTAGCAAACATAGCCGAGCACTATCGACGGAACGCCGGTGAGCGTATCGGCGGCGTAGCGGATCAACGCCGCAGTCCGGCGGTCGGCGAGCTCACTGACAAAAAGTGCACCAAGTATGCCGATTGGCGCCGCAAGAGCTACCGCTGCGCACACGATCAGCAGCGTGCCGGTAATCGCGTTTGCGAGTCCGCCAGCAACTCCGCTCGTGGAGGTCACAAATAGGTCCAGTTTGATCGCGGGAACGCCGCGCAGCGCGATGACCCAGAGGATATCCGCCAGGGGAAGTACGCAGAGCGCGAGCGCGATGAGCATTACTAGGGTCCAGACGCGGTTTCCCGCGCTGCGTCGCTTTCCGGATATGCTGATCATTCGCGGTGACCTCCAAATTCGGCTGCGGTCGGGAGCATACTCGAGATTCTGACTACTCCGCCCGCGACAATAGGCACCAGCGCGTTGACAATGAATGTAAGTATGAAAAGCACCAGAGCGAGTTCCGCGAGTGCGTGTACCGCCATTCCGGTCGGATCGATCATCGCGCTGTCAAGCAGGGCAACGATGTTTGCTGCCATGGTACCGACCGGACTGTAGATGTTGCCGGGCAGGTAGTTAAGCGCTGAACCGCTGACCATGAGCACCGCCATTGTCTCTCCGAGCGCGCGACCGAGTCCCAGCGTGACGGCACCGATTATTCCATTCCTCGCGTAGGGAAGGATAATTGCCCCGATGACCTCCGAGCGAGTCGCGCCGAGCGCATAGCCCTGGTGCCGGACCTCGTCCGGCAGATTTTCGATGACGTCCCGACTTACCGCGGTAATAATGGGAATGATCATGATAGCAAGAACGATCCCCGACGAGAGGAGACCCACACCGGTTCCCACCGGGCCTCGGAAGGCGGGTATGAAACCGAACAGGTGAGACAGGACGGGACCGATGCTATTCTTCACCGCCGGTGCAACGACCTCAATTCCCCACAGGCCAAAAACGACGCTGGGAACGCCCGCGAGCAGCTCCACGAGGGTCCCGAGCGGTCCTGCGATGCGGCGAGGGGCCACTTCGCTCAGAAAAAGCGCGGCCGCGATGCTCACCGGCACGGCAATAATCAATGCGATGAGCGAGGTGAGCAGCGTACCCACGAAGAACACGAGCATGCCGTACTCGGCCCCTTTGGGAGCAAGAAACCCGTTCACGGTCATCGTAGCCGAGCCGTACTCATTTCCAACACTCCAGGGCAGCGTATACAGAAAATGCCATCCGTTGAACATGATTGCCGGCCATGCCGATGCTACAACGATGAGAAGCACTGCGGCGAGAAACAACGGAACGCTTGCGGCAAGAAAGCCGCAAGCGTACCTCGACAGTGAATCCCGGATGATTCGGAATCGCATCCTGTTCAGCCGGTGATCTTGTTGACCTGATCGATGCTCAGCTGCGACACGGAAGCCGGAAGCGGCTGAAAGTGCACCTTGTTCAGATAGGTCGCAGCACCACCTCCGTCAGCTGACAGGGCCCAGGTGAGAAACGCCTTCAGTGCAGTAGCCTCGGCCTGGTTCGGCTGTTTCGTCTGAATGATCGCATACTCGTAGTTGATGATCGGATAGGACTGTGCACCGGGAGCGTAGATCAGGGAGATTCGCTCGTCCTGCGGCGTCTTCTTGAACATGGCAGCGGCAGCCGCCTTCACCGTCGTTTCGTCGGGAAGAACGAAATTGCCCGCCTGGTTCTGCAGCATTGCCTCACCCATGCCGGCCTTGGTTGCCTGGTCAAGCCAGCTGATTCCGATGTACGCAACCGAGTAGGGATTCTGCTCGATCGCCTGAACCATGCCGGGATTCCCTTCTGCCCCGATTCCACCCTGAACTGCGGGCCAGCTCACCGTAAGTCCGGCTCCGATGCTGTCGTTCCACTGCGGAGTCGAATCACTCAGGAACTGGGTAAAGATGAAGGTATCTCCGCTTCCGTCAGTGCGGTGAACCGGAACTATCGCATGATGCGGTAGGTTCACACCGGGATTTATCTGCGCAATCGCTGGATCATCCCAGTAGAGGATCTTGCCTCCGTAGATCCCGGACAAAACCGGGCCGCTCAGTTTCAGATGCTGCGTATTGAGTCCGGGCACATTGTAGTTTATCTGCTGCGCTGAGATTGCAAGTGGAACGTTGAGCATTCCGGGTGTTTTCTTCATGAGAGCGTCGCTCAGGTAGGCGTCGCTCGCGCCGATCTGTGCGCTCCCGTTGGTGGCCATGGCAATGCCCGTGCCGCTGCCCGTGCTCTGGGTCGTGAGCTGGATGTTCGGATTCTTGGTCGTATAGTCAGGAACCCATAGGTTGAACAGCGGATAGAGAAGTGACGACCCGGTTTCCAGAAGTGCTATCTTGCCACCGGAAGAGGAACTGGCTGATGAAGTTCCGTTGCCGTTCGACGACGCTTCCTTTGTGCCGCCAGCCCATGCCGAGGATGCAGCAAACAGAAGTCCGGTCAAGACGACCGCGGAAACGACAAGCTTACGCCTGTTGTATGTTCGCATGTTGTTATGCCCCCTTATCGCAGAAAATTCGACAGCATCGACGCTATCGGGGCAAGTATCCCAGCGAAGGATGAAGCTTTCGTTTTGTTTGCGTCAAAATACGGTTAATCTTCAAACGCTGACGAGCGGGGGAATTAGGGCGAAGTTGGGTTAGCGGTCGCGCACGCCGAGCGTCAGTTCCGCAATGCGGCGTGCGCGGTTGTCCGAATCAGAAAACAGATGCGATGAGCCATTCGGGTCCGAATTCGTAACTCATCCTGCGGGATTGAATTTCGCCGGGTCCACAACAAACCAGATGTGTCCAACGTTCTGACCGGTTGTTTGTCCGCGGTTCGTGTCTTTCGCCCAGTAGTAGAGCGGGTATCCTTTGTAGGTGGTCTGCGGTGTACCGTCGGCGCGGGTAATCTTGCCGAAGTCCGACGCCTGGACGCTCGCGGGAACTACGATGTTCGCAGAGTAGAACGCCGGCCACAGTTGCAGGCATTTCCCTTCGCACACACTGGTGTTCGGACTGTCTTTGGTGAAATAGTAAAGAGCCATTCCGTTGCTGTCGGTGAGATAGTTGCCGAGTGTCGGAGAAGCTGCAACCATGACGGTGTAGGAGGGAACCGTCTCGACAAACCATAGACCGTGGAAGTTTTGACCGTTCATGTCGCCTGGTTGCGCGTCCTTCGCAAAGTAGTAGAGCGGCCACCCCTGGTAGGTGGTCTGTTGCGTTCCGTCGGCGCGCGTTATGGTGCCAAAATCAGAGGCGTTCAGCGATGCCGGCACGGTGACCGTTCCCGCATTGAACGCGGGCCACAGTCCCAGACACCCGCCTGAGCACTCGCTGTTTCCAGCTACATCCTTCGTGAAATAATAGAGAGTCATCCCGTGCGAATCTGTCAAATATTGCGTGCCGTTCGAATCTTTCGACACATTGACCGTGTAGGACTGCGCCCACAGAACGCCAACACTGCCCATCAACAGAACAAAAATGATTGCAGCTGCTGCCGACGACTTCTTCATATGCTTGTCCTCCTCCTCTCAGGAAATCCGCGACTTAGGCGATACCGATTTTGAACCTACTTATTCCGAGAAAAAAGGTCAACTTCTTTGATCGGGTGCAGCAAATTTGCCTGTTCCGGTTTGCTGAAGTTCGCAGTATCTTTCACTTACGTCTCAGGTTGAAGGGTGGGAAGTATGAAAGGGAATCTGGTGATGATGATTCTGGTGGTCGCTATGGGG
>Ga0307376_10005753_pt1 | contig 11108 bp, 8 predicted proteins | sample TR2MG_FD_202536 | JGI IMG/M metagenome (GOLD analysis project Ga0307376, IMG submission 202536) | Soil microbial communities from Risofladan, Vaasa, Finland - TR-2 | ecosystem: Environmental > Terrestrial > Soil > Coastal area > Acid sulfate soil | place: Finland: Risofladan, Vaasa | collected... | reverse complement strand
GCATTGCGTACTAAGTTTCCTGCTGCGATATAGCTCTTTCCTGAGCCTGATTCGCCAGCGAAACATGTGACCTTACCTAGCGGGATTCCGTCTTCGAATCTGCCTGAGATAAGATAGTTAAGTGTATAGTTGCCAGTAGACACCCAGTCAGTCGGATCGTTAAATCCTGCTGAGATACCTTTAATGGACTTTGTAATACCTTTCCGAAACTTGTCGGGATTAAATGGACGTACCATGATTATTCTCCAGTGAAATAAAAGGGGCAGTTTCCTGCCCCTAATTATTAGGTTGTTGTGCGAGCCCGAATCTTAGCAAGAATATCTTGCGCGGATGTCGACGTAGGTGCCGAAACACTCGGAGATTCAGTAACGGTCTCCTTCTCTTCGACTGCTGGCGTTACCGTTAGGCTAGATGTTGGTGCTGCCTTCGTCGGTGCTGCGTTTGCGGTTGTGTCGTCATCGTCGTCGCTATCGGAACTGGAGTTGGAACCTTCAATCTCTAGACCCCAAGGCTTGTAAAACGTGCCCCAACGCTCTGGATCGTAAAGGTCGCCTTCAACGGATGCTTCAAACATCTCGAAAATTGCATTTACGCCTTCGGCTGTTGGACGCTTCGGAGCCCAGTCAGTTAGATTAAACAGACCGTACTTCTCGATTGCCTCAAGCTGATCTTCGGTGAGTGAAGTTTCCTTGCGGCTCCAACTAGACGTATTGTAGTCGTTGTATTCGCCACCTGGCTTCTTGGTACGTATGATGCGGAAGTTAATACCGTTGAGGTAATCCGTAGGCAATGTTTCCATCTCTGGATCCATCAGTGCTTCTTTAATTAGATTGAAGATCTGTGGTCCGATGCTAAACTTGCGGATTGGATTCTCTGGTGCGCTTTCTGCGTCCTCAGGAATTGGGTTGTCAATAACGAAGCCCTGGAAAATGTATGAACGTTTCTTCCAGTACTTACGCGCTGTTGCTTCCAATGATGTATCCTTGAACCACGGACGTAGTTCAGCGTGAACTGGGCATACATCGCCCCACATTTCAACGCAAGGTACTTTCACATATACTTTCTTGCTTTCGTCCCCGCCCTTAACTCCTGGGAACTCAAGATTTATCATCTGTAGTTCTTTCCAAAAGTAGGTGTTGTCTTGGTCGGCGTCAGGTAGGAAACGTATATTTACTGGTACGTTTTCTCCAACATTCCAAAAGGGGTATACTAGTGAGGATCCGAACGATTGTTTGTTTCCTGCTTTCTTGTCTTCGAGTGCTTGTAATTTAGCACGTATTTCTTGTAGCGTAGCCATGATTAATTCTCCTTAATGTAATTATTATAATAGCCAAAATGCATACCATGTTTCTCGCCATAAGTGCATTAGTCTTATATTGAGTCGATGCATATCATGTTTACACATTATACTGCATCTATACTTATCTGTCAAGCTTTTTAACAGACAATATTATTTATCGTTTTCGCTTGCGCCGTGGCGGTTTATTAGACGTAGCCTTCTCCGTCGCAATTTTCACAATCTTCGCCGTGGTGTTTGCCAGTGCCATCACATACCTGACAATCATCCATAAAATCTTCGGGATCGACATTTCCACCACCTTCGTAGTTGTAGCCGTGATCCCAATCGCCTGGTTCTTCGCTGATAGATTCCTCATTGTAACGCTGATGAGTAAGCTTGTTCTTTATATCTCGATAAAAGCGTTCCATCGCTGCCTTGGATGGGAAGTTGTCGCGTGATAGAACAAGGTCTGTAAAGTCACCCATGTGCCGAGTCATTGTTGTAACAATCTCAAATGGCACACCTTGATGTTCGCCACTATAAACTGTTTCTACTCCATTATCTCCAGAACGACGAAATGTTTGTTTCATACCGAGGTCTTTCACAAGGCGGTCGCCCATTGTAGATGTCGAAAAACTGCGCGAAATAAGCTTCGTTATAGTATTGTCGTTGTCATCCTCATACATTGCCCTTGGATCTTCCTCATCATTATCGTGTACGCCGCCTGCTGGATCCATCCATTGTGTTTCTGGATCATAGCCTAACATATCTGACGTCTCACTTACTTGACGCTGATAGCCGCAACGATTGCATTGTTCCGCAGCACCCGTCATTGTGTCGCCAGTTTCCATTGTACCTTTGCGACAGCGAATGCATGTATCGCCTTCTGCTTCGTCTAGCCCTTCAATCTTACGCAGCTTTCCTACACATCTATCACAAATAGGAACATCACCTAAGATTGGGTGCGGCTCGGTTGTTGTTGCATCGTTGTGGCATCCTGCCCACCATGCGCATTCCTGGTCGTGTCCTTGTGCTGGAAAATCTTCGCCTAGCCCGTTTTTGCGATCTGTTAATCCAGCATCAATCATTGATCTAACTTCGTCGCCATAATCATTCGAGAGATTATCAAGTACGTAGGCATCAACATCGTCAGGACGACCAGTTCGTGAACCAACCGGAATTTCATCAGCGTGAGTAGTTAAGAAATGATCGTACAACTTATTAAAGTAAGATGCGCCGTATACTATGTCACCTTCTTTATCCAAGTCACTGAGTAAGTCGGCAAGTTCTGCACCGTTGAGAATGTCTCTGATACTATGGCCTTCGTCTTCTTCGAGGCCCATTACTGATGCTGCTTTACCAGCAAGTTTATTACCAACTTCTGTGCCCTTAGCGACGATCTTATTACCAACGTCTGCTATCTTGTCACCCAAGCCTTCTCCGATAAAATCTGACCATTCATCAGAACGTATTTCGTCGCCACGTCCTGTTCCATCACAAGCATAGCAATCAGACATATCTCCATCTACCCCAATACCAGATCCCTCACAATCAATGCAGTCAGCACGATCAATATGCATACCTTCAGCATCTTCTGGAGGCATACCCATATGTGCGCCAGCTTCTCTCTCGCCTGCGTGATAATCGTCATAGTCTGCTTCGTTTACTTCAAACTCAAGGTGGTCGCCGCCAGCCATACCATACATCTTTGTAACAAGAGCATAATCTTCGTGGTCTTGGTTGAATTGTAGCCAGTTTGCTAACATATCGAGTGAGCCTTTGTCGCCACTGTTTTTAGCAGCCCATGCGACGGCGCCGCCCAATCCATCTTTCTTTACCTTTGCGACTGTTTTCGCTACTGCGCTATCTATTAATTTTCTTGCGCCTTTGCCAACCAATTTTCCAAGTCCACGGCCAGCTTTCTTAGCTATGTTGTCGAACATGCCTTCGTCCATTTCGCCTTCGCGTACCGCATGTTGATATCCGCAGCGATTGCACTTCTCTTGTGCGCCCATCATTGTGTCGCCAACTTCCATTGTGCCTTTGCGACAACGAATACATGTGTCGCCTTCGTCCTCTCTGACTTTCCCAGCACCTACACCGGAATGATTTGGTACGTTAGTCTTGCGATCTTCACGACCCTGCTTAAGGTTGCGCAAAGCTGCATTATCTTCTTCGAAGAAGTCTTCATGCTCTATCATTTTCATCTTGAGATCATAGCCAGCCAAAATACTTTCAAACGTATTTTTCTCGCATTCGCAAGGTTCGCAGTCACAATTTTCGCAAACTTTTTCTTCTTGAACTTTAGCATTTTCCATTACATTACGTACAATAGTCTTTTCAAACTCGGAAAGTGTGCTGCCTTCGATTAGCTTGCCTGCAACTCGGCCTACAACATTTTTTAGATCACCGGTTTCGACCATTCGGTTTGCAACTTTCTGAATCTTATAACCCATTTGCTGTACGGGGCTGTCAAATTCTACGATATCAACTTCGGACAATGCCTCTTTAGCATCCAGCCAAACAGTTTGTGTGCTTGCTTCGACTAGTGCGTTACGCCATGCAGTTTTCTCGTTCATAAGTCTGTTTACCAATGGTAGTGTATCACCGAATTTCTCGTCAAATTTACGTACGGTAAACATGTCTTTCAAATCATCGGTATCGTCTTCTTCTAGTACGCTAGCTTCGCGCGCTGCAATAGCTTCGCTTATTTTAGCATAGGAATTTGCGCCAGTCAAGCCTTTTAGCTCGCCGCGTAGTGTTGCAATGTTTTCTTGAACCGTTGCAATAATGTCTTCGCTGTTCTCGTTAATCAGCTTGTTTGTACGCGCATAACGAACAAACTCGTTTAGCTGAATTAGGTTGCCAACGGACTCTACGATATATGTGCCGACTGCATCACCCATCTCGCCGCCTTCATACATGTGCCGAGCCATTGCTCTTGCACCTTGTAGATTATTGTGCGGGAAGCGGAAACGCTCGCCTGCCTGCTCTAGGAAAATAGCAGAGATTTGGCGACTGCGTGAACCGCGGACTTCTTCGTCTACTGCTTTGCGGTGGCGCACAATCATCTTAACGGATTCTAGTGTTTGGTAGCTTGTCTTTGTGCTGCCACTCATACGTGATAGGGATGCTTCTGCAACATAACGAGATACTTTCTGTGGACCTCGAACTTGATATGTGTCAGCAAAGAATACATTCTTTTCTACGCCGCCACGGTTTTTTGGCCCTATCATAGGAATACTTCTATCGCCGTATCGTACACGTTTCTTCGCTAGCTTTGCTAGCACTTTTTCTCGATTATCATTGACGTAGTCGATAGCGTCTTGTTCTGTTGGTGCAATACTGGTGCTAACGTCATACGGTGCTGCACTAGATTCGTAGTATTTGCCCTGATAAGTATTTGCGCGAATGTAAACCATCCACACTTCGTCATCTATGTAATCTTCGTTCATCGGTGTATCCCTATATTTTTTGGCTTGATATGCAAAGTCTTTCGGTGTAATTTCTTTGCCGAATACTTGAACATGCGTGTTGAGCATATTTGCTCGCGCTAGGTTCTTCAACTGCTTCATGATACTTTCGAGGTCATCAAGACTTAGGTTGCTGTTCTTATTGATTTTGATTGTGTTGGACTCGTCGTCGAGTGTGACCATGTAATTTGGCTTTTGGACGAAGAATCTACGAGCTTCGGCAGCATCAGTAGTGTCCATGCCATCTTCTTTGAACATAGCAAGCGTATGACCATGCCCTTTGATGACAGCGAATATTTTCTCAGCAACTTTTTCGTAGTTTATCATAATGTAGTATTTATCAAAAACTACTTAGATTACAAGCATAGGGAATGGCATGTCGTCGGAGTCGTCTTCAAATCGGCCACTCACGTTGGTATTGATGGTTGTGTATATGTCGTTGTCCCATGTTGCAATATGCTGAATCATGCGTATGTTTAGCATCATTGCCATGATAAGATCATCATTCTCACCTAGAGTAGCTTCGTAGCTATTACCTTTGGCAATAAAGTATTTGAGTTCGTGAATCAAGTTTTTGCTAAGGATTTGTAGCTTGCCACTCTCGACGAGCGACTTGAATCTTGCACAAGCTTCAAGCTTGGTTCGATGCGTAGTGTTATAACCCTTGCGATTTTTAGGACCGAGGTGGCGATTAGGGTCATGCATAAACGTGCCTGGGAATCGTTCTTCTCCAGTGTCGCGGATTACTACAAGGGCTGCTTCGCCCATAGAATTATTTTCTACCGTCCAATAGATATCAGACTTAGGTGCTTCGTGCTGGATTTGAAGCAGGATGCTACGGAGGATTTTTATTTGATCTTCGACAGGGCTGTGATTATGCTGCCACTCACCGACCTGTTTTAGTGAGGGCAATTCTAATATTTGTATGGCTGCGTTATCGCCGCCGGTTCCCATGGATGGATCTAACGCTACGCAATAGCTTCGACCATCGCGAATCGGAGCATACAATCTAACTTGGCCTAATCTTTTGATAGGCTCTATACCGTTGAAACTTAGTTCTGTTAGCGTCTTGGAATTGATAAGTGTTTCTTGGAATGAGATAAATTTACACTCATGCTCACGCTTGAACCTATCATCGCTCGTCTTTGCTCGTTCGATACGCGCCCAAGTTTCATCGCGATCAGGATGTGCTTCCCATGTAGCGTGATAGCCTTTGAAGCCGTTGCGCCCCGTTTCGCTCTTGTTGCCAAACTCGTCTATCGTGCGCTGCGACTCAAACCAAATCTCAGCGAACTGGTCATCATCTACGTTAGGTGTCGAAGTAATAATACACTTACCACCTGTAGATAGTGTTGGAGAAATAGCAGTCCAAAACTCGCGCGCAATCTGCGGCGGCACGAATGCAAACTCATCGAGGTATACAAGCGACAACGCAAGACCACGACCCGTAGTTGGCGTAGTAGCCTGTGATAGGATACGCGAGCCGTTGTCGAAGGTTAGCGTCTGTTTGTTGTATTCTGCGACGCCAGCGCGGATGTGGTTGGGCAGCATCTCGTAGCAGTAGCGTATTTTCTGCATGATTTCTGAGGCACCTTCGCGTTTGTGCGCGGCGATCAGGATGGTCGAGTCAGGCTTGAACATAGCATACCAAACGAGGTATCCTGCTGCAAGCGTGGTTTTACCAAGCTGGCGACCAATCATCGCGATAGATGATACATATTCGTTATAAACTACGCACAATTCACGCTGATAATCGAATGGGTCAAACTTGATTTTACCTTGGAGCGGATGTTGGATGTACATGAAGTTTTCCATGAAGAACATCGGACCTGTGATCGGATCGGTACACTTCATAAGTTCATCGGCCATCTCTGGCGTGTACTTAACTTTAGCGTGTGCTTTTTTAACTAAATGGGAATCTAATTGTGCCATAGTAGTATTTAGCGAATAAAAAAGGGGCCAAGGCCCCTTTTATATATTATTGCTATCCTTTATACCTTGCGAAAACGTCTGTACGCAAGTTTCATGCTCTCATAAACGTCGTCTTTCTCAACGCTACGCATCTTATTTGCCATTGGGTTATCGCGCATATTGCTTGCTGTTGGACCGAGGTCAGTAGCAGGCGTGCTTGTTGCACCCTTAGGGAAATAGTCTTGTCCGTCTGTGTAAGTATGATCGTCGTAGCCGTTTTGCAAATCATCTTGCAACTGGCCTGCTACTTCAAAATGCTTACCTTGCTCAAAGCCAAGTCCTCTAAGCTCGAGGACAAGTGCGTCATTACGTGCTGCTGGTACAAGTACTTCGTCTTGTGGGCCAAAATCTAGTTCAGCGCCGAGGATGTCAGCCATTGCGTAATATGCTTTTTCGTCTGCGATTTCGTATGCAACGATTTCACCAGAGGCTAGACCGTCAAAATTGTCATCAAATTTATCTTCTTCAAATTCAGAGGAAGCAAATTCGCGACCAACGTGAGTATTCTTGCTTGGATCCGAAAGTTCTGCTTCTTCTAGTTCTTCTTCATCGGTTGCTTCAGTCTCAACTAATGCAAGTCCTGCTAGTTTACGTAGCTCATTCATATCGACTACTGACTCAAAGCGGTTTGTATTACCAATCTCACGCTCAAATTCATCATTGAAATCATACTCGTCGTCATCACCTAGATCGACCATGGCGTCGTCATCGTAGCTAAATTCATCTTCGTCGTCGCCTGGACCTGCTTCTTCAACGGACTCGCCTGGATATTTTGCAGTCCAGTCATCGAATGTTTCGTCATCGAAGTTTGTCTTGCCGCTGTATGTGCCTTCGTCGTCTTCGTCGCTAATTCTGTCATCGTCGTCTGCAAAAGAGTTTGCGTAATCTGCTGTATCTACGCCATCATCCCAGCCGCGGCCTTCGCCCTTACGACCAACATCTCCCTTAGGTGGAAGTAGCAAATCTTCGCGTGTTTGATCCTCAAATACCTCGCCAACGCCGTCGCATTGTTCGCAATCGCCGCCACCGCCTGATCCATACTGATTACCTGTGCCTTCACAAGCTGGGCAAATGTTTGTGGCTGGTTCGAAGTCGTCTTCGTAGTCATCTTCGCGTACCATTGCAACGTTGTCGTCAGCATGTGTAAACGGACTGCATTCGCCGTCGGCGTTATTTTCTACGTCTACGTCGCAATCTTCTGCTACTCGAATGCCTGCTGCAATCTGCATTTCTCTAAGTTCTTTGTCCATCATATTTTCCTCTAATTCCTCTTCGTCGCTGTATTTGTTGCAAAGTCCGCAAAATTCATCTACGTCTTCCTTGCCTGATCCGTCGCAGCGAGGGCAAATATCTAGTTCGCCTTTCTTATAAGCTTCTTCGTCACCTAAATAGGAACCAACTAGCTTCTGCTTGTTATCCTTGCGGAACAGATACTTGTCTGGACCGTCCTTCATTGTAGCATAGGGAGCTTCCGTAATAGCTTTATTATACGCTTCTATAATAGCCTTTAGCTCGCCCATGTTAGGTTCGCGTGACATTACTTACGCTTTCCACCTAGGACACTAAGGCCGCCATTCTCGCCAACGTCTGGAGTTGCAACACTTGTGTTGTCAACTTTTGTCTTCTGCATCAACGGATTCTCTACTTCAACCACTGGGCGCGCTTTTTGCGTGTCGCTTAGTTCTTTCAAAAATTTGTCGTTATACTTTTTGCCGTAATCTGGTTTCTCATCAGCGTCGTATTCTGTGCCAAGTTTTGCTACGTAATCTGCATCCTTGCCTGCACGAATAGCAACAGCTTCGTCATTGTATGCATCACGCGGATCGTTCTTGTTATAAACTGCAATCTCTTGCTGGTTGATAGCAATCTTGTCGCTAAGATACATACGTAGTTCGTCTGTTGTAACTGGATAGCCTAAGACGATTTCGCAGGTAAACACCTTGCTGTTGCGCACGTTAGGAAAATCTAGTGGTGACTTTTGAATTGGGGATTGAGTAAATTTGCTAATAGATCGTAGGTCAAATTTTGCTAGCGCATCTTCCAACGCACCTTTTTGGCCTGATTCGAGCGCATTTACGGCGAGTTTTATACGATACGTATATTCTCGAGCCGATTCCACCAAGTAATAGTCTTTAAAGTTGTCAGTCATTGCAATGAGTTCCTCATCTTATTTGTAGTATTTATCTAATCCTGCAGATAATACCGTTGTTAATCTTCGCGCTGAATGTGTAAGTGCTTCAGCAATTCGTTACGATCAAATTCTGTGCCTGTATCGCCGTAGCTATTTTCTTCACCACCAGCCAAACGATCCATTCTCATCTTTTTAAGCTGTAGGTCAATAGTCTTGAGCTTGCGATTGATTTTCGCTTCCTTAGCTTCTAAGGACGTCTTCAGCATGGTTGCCGCCACTTCCATCATGCGACCACTGTGGGCATCGGCCATATTCATTGCTAGGTCTTTTAGCTCTGCGTAGGATTCTAAGGCTTCCTGCGCGATCTCGTCCATCTCGATATCGCTGGCGTCAAGCTGCGATACTGTGGCAAGGGCGTGTTCGATTTTTTCGGCGATGGTCAGTGCGTTTAATATTTGCACCGGGGAATCCGTTGGCTTCGACGGTTCTTCCTTCGTGATACCTTGTGCTTCTAGCGCCTCTTTGATAGGCGGAATATTGAAAGTTTCCTCTAGGCTCTTGGTCATTAGTAATCTCCGTTATAAGTGTATTTATCACTACAGCGGCAGAATTATACTATGCGTGATTACTTTTTCTTTTTACCGAAGAGTTCATTTTCGTTGATAACACGAAACGTTAGGCCATGATTTTTGCAAAATGCTACCGCGGCACGCCATTTTGCCGCGTTAACAGCAAGGCGTAATTTATCGCCGCGGGACTTTGCCTCTGATAGGTGTGTTTCCTTGCGCGGCTTAATCTCGATCAATTCTTGCCTGCGCTTGCCGTTCTTGTCTTCATATACAAGCAAAAAATCCGGGGTATACATTGACACCTTGTTAGACAGCGGATTCATGTAAGGGATTTTTATTGCTTCGCTTGCCCAGCTAACAATGTTAGGATGATTGTCGGCCATGCGCATAAAAACGAGTTCCCAGCTACTTCTATAGCGAGGTGCTGTCTGACCTTTATACTTTTCTGGATTCGTCGGAGTGTAAATACCCTGCGAATATTTTGAGCCCCTAGCCATTATGCTAGCAAATATCTGGACCGCAAACTTTTGCCGTTGTCGATATTTTGTGAGCCACCTAGTTGGCTGCTGCCATCGCGCAATTGATTTATATAAGTATACGCCGTGTTAGATACAAGCGCCATCTTTGTTGTATCGGTTGTTTTTATAAGCGACATAACACCGACACCTTGTGCCTGTGCTGCATCGACCAGTACCATTGCCATTGCTTTGGCAGCATTTGGTGCCACGCCTTGATTTTGCATATGGATGAGTGCTGATTGGTAGTCGGATATTTTTACTGACGCTGGTACAAGATTTTTAGCAAGGCGCCGTGTATCTGCTGGTTGCGTAACTTCGCCACCGAGACCACCTTTGACTGTGTTTGCAAGTGAGCCGTTATTCTGCCTAGCGGAAACTTCCGCTCCTAAGAATTGAACAAGACTTGTGCTAGTTCTATTGACAGCCATTATGTGCCACCCGGGTTAGTTTGACCATTTACAACAGTTGAGGTTGCGGCTGCTACACCTGCTGCAAAATTATCGCGTGTTCGATTTACTGCTGTACGAGAAATTCGATTTGCTGTTGTGCGCAATGATTGTAGCGGGTCAGGATTAAAGCTGACCGTGCCACCGAAAATACTTGCGGCAGCCACGGTGCCAATTGCGTTAGGTATAGATCCTATTACGCCGCCGATGTCATCTTGAATACGTTGCACGTTTGTTTCACCGATGATGCCCGACACTACTTTACCTATTGGCGTAGAAATAAATCTGTTTGAAATATCGGTGTATAAACCTGATCCAGCCGAGCCTGGGCAGCCTAGAGGAGTTGTGTTTGGAAACTTAGCCTGATTTGATGCAGAGACATTACGTCCTAGCACTGGCGTACGAATAGTAATAAGATTTGCTAGCTCGTTGAAATCACCGTAGCGGAAACGATCTAGCTCGTCGGAGTTTAGGCGCTCATTTATGTTAGCATAGACAACACCTTCGTATGCAAATTCAAAATTCATTTGTACTAGACCTGTACTATCTTCGTAGTCTAATGTATCGTGTGTAAATGCTGTTACGCGCGGATGTACAATCTCTGTGCGAGAAAACTTGCCGCCGTGTATTTGGAAAATCTCGATGCTTTCGATTAGGTATTTATTGTTGCCTACTCGCTTTGAATTATAGCCGAAATTGTCATTGAAACGATCCGTAATAA
>Ga0307376_10005752_pt1 | contig 11109 bp, 10 predicted proteins | sample TR2MG_FD_202536 | JGI IMG/M metagenome (GOLD analysis project Ga0307376, IMG submission 202536) | Soil microbial communities from Risofladan, Vaasa, Finland - TR-2 | ecosystem: Environmental > Terrestrial > Soil > Coastal area > Acid sulfate soil | place: Finland: Risofladan, Vaasa | collected... | reverse complement strand
AGACGGCGGCTGGAGACGCGGGAATGTGCTTTCCCTGAAACACGGCGCAGACCGCGCGCTTGAGCAGTGCACGACTATCGAACACGTGGTGATGGTGAAAAACCTGCCCGGTGAGCACCACCTGCTTCACATCGTCGAGGGCCGGGATCGCTGGTATCACCGGATGATGGATCACCAGATGGCAGCCTGCGAACCTGAGCAGATGGATGCCGAAGATCCGCTGTTCATCCTCTATACCTCGGGAACCACCGGGAAACCGAAGGGCATAGTCCACACCTGCGGTGGCTACATGGTGGGCACGCACACGACCACTTCTACGATATTCGATCTGAAGGAAGACGATGTGTACTGGTGCACGGCCGACATCGGCTGGATTACCGGACACTCCTACGTAGTCTATGGACCGCTCCTGTGCGGCGCAACAGTCTTCATGTACGAAGGCGCGCCGGACTATCCGGAGAAGGACCGCCACTGGGAGCTCATCGAACGGCACAGCGTAACTGTCTACTACACCGCCCCCACGGCTATCCGGTCGTTCATGAAGTGGGGAGCCGAACTTCCTGCAAAGCACGATCTCTCGTCGCTGCGGCTGCTCGGTTCGGTCGGTGAGCCGATCAATCCGGAAGCGTGGATCTGGTATCACACCCATATCGGCCACGAGCGCTGCCCGATCGTCGACACCTGGTGGCAGACCGAGACCGGCGCAATCATGATAAGCGGCCTGCCGGGAGTCTCAGCGATGAAGCCGGGTTTTGCCGGCCACCCGATCCCGGGTATCGAGGCAACTATCCTGGATGAAAAGGGTAACGAGGTAAAGGAAGGCAGCGGGCTGCTCGCCATCAAACATCCGTGGCCATCGATCGCGCGGACCATCTGGGGCGATGACGAGCGCTACGTCTCTACCTACTTCTCGAAATGGGATCCGAAGATGTACTTCCCGGGAGACGGCGCAAAAAGGGACACCAAGGGCAACTTCATGATCCTCGGCAGGGTCGACGATGTTCTGAATGTCTCAGGCCACCGCATCGGCACGATGGAGATCGAGTCCGCACTGGTCGATCATCCGGCTGTTGCCGAGTCTGCCGTGGTCGGTCGCAAACATGAAATCAAAGGCCAGGCGATTGTAGCGTTCGTTACCCTGAGGACCGGCTTCGCCGGAAGCAGCGACCTGAAGGACGAACTCAAGTCGCATGTGGTAGATAAGATCGGCGCACTTGCGCGACCGGAGGATGTTCTGTTCACCTCAGACCTCCCGAAGACCCGTTCGGGAAAGATCATGCGACGACTGCTGCGTGATATTGCCGAAGGCCGTGCACTCGGCGACGTGACCACTCTCGCAGATCCGACAGTGGTTGCATCATTGCGCGCGGACTACGAAGAGAAATACGGAACCTGAACGAACCGGTGCGGCGTCGTACGAAGAAGGTTGCAAACACCTTTTGCGCTCGACGCTGCGCCGCCATTCATCCGTAGTCCAACCTGCCGGAAAACTGCTACCCTGAATGTCTATGGAACACTCCGGTATCGTTCCGAGTCTGCTGGTAATCCTTGCCGCGCTTGCGCTCGGCGCCGTCCTTCAGGCTACATCTTCGGTGATTATGCCTCTGGTCATAGCCGTGCTGCTTTCGTTCGTGCTGTCGCCACTGGTCGAAATCCTGGTCCGGATTCACGTTCCGCGCATTGCCGCAATCATCATCGTCATACTTGGTTTGCTCGGCGTCGGGGTCCTCATCGGCAGGATTCTGTATACCAGCATCAACGCTCTTGTTCAGTCATGGAGCATCTATCAGGGGCGCGTGCTCGGACTGTACGGAAAGGTGACGAGCCTGCTGCATCTGCCGGCCAACATCCTGAGTCAGCCGAACGTGACACGATCGATCGGCGGATACGCAGTCGGCTTCTTCGGGGACTTCCTCAAGTTCATGGGAAGCCTCACGCTGGTGATGATTTTCGTTCTGTTTCTGCTGCTCGAGAAGCCATTCCTCCGCGCAAAGATGATCGATGCAATTGAGGGAGCGCGAACGGAGACTGTCGTTCGGGTGCTGCACCAGGTAACCGACCAGGTAGGCAGATATCTCACCATAAAGCTCCTGGTGAGCGCAGCGGTGGGACTGACGATATGGCTGAGCTTCGGCGTAATCGGCGTGGACTTTGCGTTCGTCTGGGGAATCCTCTCATTTCTGTTCAACTTTGTTCCGGCGTTCGGCTCACTTGCCGTCGGATTGGTTGGAGTGGTGTTTGCAGTTGCCCAGTACCTGCCGAACTGGACCCCGATCGTCGAGGCCGGAATCGCGGTTGCAGCGGTTCAGATCCTCTTCGGAAGCATTCTCGAGCCCCTTCTTCAGGGTGACAACCTGAACCTGAGTCCGGTCATTCTGCTCTTTTCGCTTCTGATCTGGGGCTGGCTGTGGGGACTCATGGGTATGCTGCTCTCGGTTCCGCTGACTGTCGCATTGAAAATCGCGCTCGGAAGCATTCCCCGGACTCGCTCGCTCTCTGTGCTGATGGGAACGGGCAACACACGCAAACATCCAGGTTCTTCTGCAGATCAGACCGGGTAGTCTGGCACATGGGTATCCTCTCCCGTCTCTTTGGCGGTCGTTCGGGTTCGGACCGCATTCCGGATTCGCTCTGGGACTGGGTTATCGCACAGCACCCGATCTTCGGCGGACTCAGTGCGGATGAGAGCCGGCGACTGAGAGAGACCAGCGGCCGTTTCCTCTCGACCAGACAGTTCCTGCCGGACGAAGGGGTGTCGGTCGACGAACGCCTCTACCTCTCGATAGCCTGTCAGGCGTGCCTTCCCATTCTTGAGCTCGACCTGAGGTATTATCGTGGATGGTCCACAATAGTGCTCGCGAAAGACGAGTTCCGTGTCGAGTCGAGCGAGACCGATGAGGCGGGCGTTGTGCACGAGAGTGACGACCAGGCGAGCGGGGAGTTTCTCGCGCTCGGATCGATAATTCTTTCGGTCCCGGACATCGATGCCTCGGGCTGGGGTGATGGGTACAATGTCGTGATCCACGAAATGGCGCACGTGCTTGACCTCGGGAACGGCGCACTGGACGGCTCGCCGGCTCTCCACCGCGGAATGGAGCAGCGTGCGTGGACTGAAGCGTTCCTTGCCGCCTATACCGACTTCCAGCAGAGCGTCGAAGGCAGGCGACGTCCGCGAGCACGCTCGGCCCGCAGCCGGGATCGGATCGATCCATATGCTGCCGAGTCACCCGAGGAGTTCTTCGCGGTACTTTCGGAACTGTTTTTCGAGACGCCGCGAACGCTGGTGTCGGCATATCCTGCCGTATACCACCAGCTCTCGCTCTTCTACCGGCAGGATCCCGTGCGCCGACGTCCGTGATCCTGCTTCAACCGACTGTCACAATTCGATCTGAACCTTCACGCTCGTCGGTTTCGGATTTATCGCGTATTCGTATGCCTTGATGCCATCTGCGAATCCATAGGTCTCGGTGACCAGCGCCTTCAGGTCGAGTTTTCCCGATGATATGAGCTTCACCGCACGCGGATAGACATTCGCGTACCTGAAGATGGTTCGCACAGTCGCTTCCTTGGCCTGCGCGGCAACGATGTCGAACTGTACCGGCTCGACAGGCATGCCGACATAGACGATCCTGCCGCCCGGCCGAACCAGGGTAAACAGGAGCGGAGCTGCGGCGCGCGAACCACTCGCTTCAAACACCACATCGACGCCCCAGCCGTCGGTCATCCTCTCGACAACCTTTGCCACATCTTCCTTTTCGATGTTCACCGTGGTAACCGCACCTAACCGGGCGGCAATGTCAAGCTTTGGCTGCTTCATGTCGCAGATGATGACTCTGCTGCACCCGGCTGCAAGTGCTGATGCGGCCGTCATGAGGCCGATGGTGCCCGCGCCAATTACCGCGGCGACGTCACCCGGTTCGATCTCGGCTTTCTTAGCAGCGTGAAGTCCGATGGCGAGCGGCTCCACGAGCGCGCCCTCTGCGTAGCTTACGTTGTCGGGGAGCTTGAAGGTGAAATCTGCCGGATGAACAACCGTAGGCCGGGTAACACCGTGCACCGGAGGCGTTGCCCAGAACACCACGTCCGGATCGAGGTTGTACATACCGAGCCGGTAGGCGCGGCTGCGGCGATTGGGAATGCCCGGTTCCATGCAGACTCGATCCCCCTTTTTGAGATCCTTCACGTTCGCCCCGACTTCAGTGATCTCACCGGACGCCTCGTGGCCGAGGATCATCGGTTCACGAACGATGAACGGACCGATTCCACCGTGAGTGTAGTAGTGAATATCGCTGCCGCAAATGCCGACGTTGCGAATCGCGATTCTCACGTCGTCGGGTCCGAGCGTCTCCTCTACTGCAATCTCACGCATCGACAGTTCGCCTTTCTTCTCGAGAACCAGCGCTTTCATGGATTTACTCCTTTTTCGGATTGTCGGATATCATACGACGATATGCAGCAAGTGGCAGAACGAGGACCGACGGTACACCCACGCTCAGGATGAACCCGAGTGCAATCCGGCCACGGAGAAAACCGGCGGTAATTCCACCGATGATCGCCGCCAGACTGAGCACGAGAATCACGATCATCGTTACTGCATTTGCACGGCTTTCCGTAGAGCACCTCCTGCGTGCTATGCGCGCAGTCCGTCATGAGGGTATGATAGCCCCGTGACGATCATTGACGCAAGATGCACAGCACAAGGAGGTCGAATGCGCAGATCGATAATTGCCGTGATTCTCACTATTCTCGTCGTCGGAATGTATGCGCCGCGGCTGTATGCACAGGATCAGAACAGCGTTTCGGCGCTGAAACAGCAAATCATCGACATTCAGAATCAGGGGCAGTTGGGATTCCGCAACTTCACTCTTTGTTCAAGCATAGTGAACTACGGTGAATACACACCGTATCCGGACGCCAGAGTGAAGGCAGGATCTACCATCTATTTCTACTACGAACCTGAAAACATCTACACGGAACGCGTGGCCGGCATGTACCACATCTCTTTCACGCAGGATATGATCGTGAAGACATCGAGCGGAGAGACCATGCTCGAATCGCCTGACGCTTTGAAGTTTGACTATAAATCACGTTCTCCGGTACTCGATGTCTACGCGGTCAATTCGCTGAAACTTGGCCAGCTTCCGGCCGGGAAATACGTGTTCATTGCAGTTGTCCATGATAAGTTGCGAAACGCAGACGCCCGCCACGAGTTTACGTTCGAAGTCGTCGATCAATCGCCTTCCGCGGATAGCCAGCAGTAACCCGAAACTTCCACTGCACAGGACTAAACCTTACTGTTATAGGATGAAATTAGGCCGACTTTTCAGTTGACAGGATTCGGAACAGGGAATTATGCTGTTTGCACTACATTGCCGAAGTCCAATTCGGCCCTATCACAATGCAAGGAGCAATTGATGAAGAGGTATCTTCCTATAATCATCTCTGTTCTTCTGGCTGCAAGCGTACCTCTGTTCGCGAACGGTCAGAAGGAGAGTGGACAGGCAAGCGGTCAGCAGCAGATAAATCTTGGCGCAATCTGGTGGGGTTCTCAAACCCGGGACGAGCGCACCATAGCGGCAATCAAGCTCTATGAGAAGGATCACCCGAATGTCCACTTCACCTATCAGTTCGCCGGATGGAACGACTACTGGACGAAGGTTACCACGCAGGCCGCAGGCAAGAACCTGCCTGACATCATGCAGCAGGACTACGCGTATGTGACCGAATGGACTCACCGCAATCTGCTGACGAACCTCGACCCCTACGTCTCCTCAGGTGTTATTGACCTGAGTCACACGAGCGCACCGTACATAGACGGCGGCAAGGTTGACGGGCACCTGTACGCTATCGACCTTGGTGCGAACTCGCAAACCTGGGTGCTCGATACCGATGCATTCAAGAAAGCCGGAATCCCGATACCGCCGAACGACTGGACCTGGAACGACTTCGAAAAGATCACCATGGAGCTGCACCAGAAGCTCGGCATCTGGGGAATGGGACCAAACCTTACCGATGAGCAGATCTGGAAATCGATCTACCTCGGTCTCGGAGAGTGGGGATACGCAAAGGACGGCAAATCGGTCGGATACTCGAGCGACAAGCCGTTCGTAGACTTCCTCAATATGGCACTCCGTCTGCAGAAAGCAGGCGCGATTCCAAGTGAAAGCAACGTAATTACCTACCTGAACAAGGGACCTGAACAGCTGCCGATAGTTACCGGCAAATCGGCAATGGCATACGTCTGGAGCAACCAGATCGTTGCGCTGCAGACTGCCGCCGGTGCCGATCGTCACTTCACGCTGCATCTGCTTCCGCGCATTGCGGGCGGGAAATCATCCAACTACATAAAGAACGGTCAGTTCTTCTCGGTCACCAGCCAGTCGAAAAATCCGAAGGCTGCGGCTGAGTTCATCAACTTCATCACGAACTCGGTTGATGCAAACAAGATTCTGCTCGCAGAACGCGGGGTACCGATTTCGACCATAGTTCAGGATGCGCTGAAGCCACTCCTGAGCCCGGCCGATGCTGCACAATTCAATTTCGTTGGTCTCGTCGCCACCGCTGGCAACTCGAGCCCGACACCGCCGCCAGATCCGACCGGAGCGGCAAACGTCATCCAGAACGTGTACCAGCCGCAGGTCATCCAGCCGGTCATGTTCGGAAATATCACGCCTGAACAGGGAGCGGCGCTCCTGCGTTCCAAGGCCGATGCAATCCTGAGCGGTAAGCAGCAGTAAATCCCGGGCACCGGCCGGCGGGCTTGCGCCTGTCCGGCTGGTGCTCGCTCATTCCTTAAGAGAGCATCAATGGCACAAACGTACGGCAGAGCAATGCGCAACAAGAGGCTGCGAGCCAACGCCCTTGCGGGTTATCTCTTCATAAGCCCGTGGCTCATCGGCTTTGTCACGCTTACCCTTATTCCGATCCTGGCGATCATGGTGCTCGGCTTTACGAAGTATCCTATCCTCGCCGCGCCAAAATGGATCGGACTCGAAAACTTCAGATACATGTTCTTCGGAGATCCGCGCTTCTGGAAATCGGTGTGGGCGACACTCTACTTCGCCTTTGCGTCGGTACCGCTGAAGCTCGCTTTCGCTCTGGCAATTGCCCTCATGCTGAACCTGAAGCACCGCGGCACCAGTGTCTATCGCGCCGTGTATTACGCGCCTTCAATTGTCGGTACCAGCGTGGCGGTTGCGGTCATGTGGCGGGAGATCTTCGATTCGAAAGGCCTCGTAAACGGATTGCTGCATGTGTTCGGTATTCCCAGCCAGGTGGCGTGGCTCGGAAATCCGCACACCGCAATATGGACTCTCATCCTTCTGGTAATCTGGCAGTTCGGCTCGCCAATGCTGATCTTCCTTGCCGGTTTGAAGCAGATTCCGGTTGAGCTGTACGAGAGCGCGGCAATTGACGGCGCAAGAACCTGGAAAAGATTCACGCGAATTACTCTCCCGCTCCTGACTCCGATAATCTTCTTCAATCTCGTTCTGCAGATCATTTTCGGCCTTACGGTGTTTACCCCCGCGTTTATCATTACCAGCGGAGCGCCACTCGATACTACGAACTTCTACGCGCTGTACCTATATACGCGCGCATTCGAAAACTTCCAGATGGGCTACGGCTCAGCGATGGCCTTCGTGCTGCTGCTGATTATCTCGATCTTCACCGCAGTGGTGTTCAAATCATCGCCATATTGGGTATTTTATGAATCCGAAGGTCCAAAACGATAGCCCGATCGGCGCAGCAATTGCGCCGATGAATCAGCGTCAATCAGTCGGTAATTCGCTTCCGATGTCGATGCGGCAGAAAAAGCGGCGCGATCTCGCGAAGAGCACACTGTTCCACGTGCTCGTAATAGCAAGCGGGATCATCATGATCTATCCGCTGCTGTGGCTCCTGTCGAGTTCACTCAAGCCGCGGGACGAGATATGGAATACCGTCACGCAGCTGATTCCGCACCACCTGACCATTCAGCACTACCTGGATGGCTGGTCCGGATTCGGAGGCGTCACATTCACCACTTTTTATATCAATACATTCATTTATGCCGGGTTCGGGACGATTCTTGCGGTCGTGACCTGTACCACCGTGGCGTTTGGTTTTGCCCGCATCCGCTTTCCGGGAAGCCGTATATGGTTTGCAGTCATGCTGCTCACCCTCATGCTCCCTGTCGAAATTCAGATTATCCCGCAGTACATTCTGTTCAGCAGACTGAATCTGGTGAACACGTTCGTGCCGCTTCTCCTGCCCCGGTTTCTGGATCAGGCAGGTCAGGCGTTCTTCATCTTCATGATCGTGCAGTTTATCCGGGGAATTCCGATCGAACTCGACGAAGCCGCGGATATCGATGGCGCGGGTAGGTTCAGCATCTTCACGCGGGTCATTCTCCCTTTGATCCAACCGCCGATTGTGACCTCAGCAATCTTTTCGTTCTACTTCACCTGGGGTGACTTCCTGACTCCGCTTGTCTACCTGAACTCGCCGCAGCTCTATACAGTTTCGCTTGCCTTGCGCGCGTTCGCAGACCCGTCGGGGCTTACCGACTGGGGCGCAATTTTCGCGATGTCATTCCTCTCGCTGATACCGGTCATTGCGGTCTTCATCATGTTCCAGCGCTACATTGTCCAGGGAATAAGCACGAGCGGCATGAAGGGGTGATCACCCTTCATGCGCCCGGAATTACCGGTTACAGAATTCGTCCCGACCTCACATCGGTCCGTCCTGTCTGACCGCCTCGAATGAAGTCCCACGGATAGGGAAGTTCGAGATCGCTTGCGGCGTTGAGCCGCGTCATGCTCGCCTCGCTGAGCGCCCATCCGGTTGCGCCGATAGCCGCGTCCAGATGTTCCATCGTACGTACACCGATGATCGGAGCGGTAACGCCCGGCTTCTGCAGCAGCCAGTTCAGTGAGACCTGGGCGGCCGTCTTCCCCTCCGATTTTGCAACTTCGTCGAGCGCGTCGATGACCTTCCACGTGGATTCCCTGTTGTAGGCGGTCCAGGACTCACCCCAGCCCTTCTGCTCGGCCTCCTCGATACGCGTCCCCGAAACCGGCGCGGTCATTCCGCGATGATACTTGCCCGACAACCAGCCCCCACGCAGCGGACTCCAGGGGATTATTCCAAGCCCTTCGTTCCGGCAGACCGGCACCAGATCCCATTCAGTAGTGCGACACAGCAGGTTGTACTGCGGCTGGAGGGAGGAGAACGCCTCGAAGCCGAGCGATCGCGCGACATCGATTGCCTTCTGCAGTTGCCAGCCGGTGAAGTTGCTCGCACCGAGGTAGCGCACCTTGCCGCTTTCAACCAGTGTGTTCAGCGTGCGAACATACTCTTCCACCGGCGTTCCGGCATCCCAGCAGTGCACCTGAAACAGGTCAACGTAGTCGGTACCGAGTCGCTTCAGGCTGTTATCGATTCCCGCAAGGATGTGCTTTCGCGAAAGGCCGACATCGTTCGGTCCATCACCCATCGGAAATCTCACCTTCGTGGCGACCACAAGATCATCCCGTTTCCTGCCCTTGAGCCAGCGGCCGACAATCTGTTCCGACACCCCGGTTGAATAGACATCGGCGGTATCGATGAAGTTGCCTCCGGCCGATACGAAGCGGTCCATGATCCTGCCACTGTCAGCTTCGCTCGTTTCACGTCCGAACGTCATTGCGCCGAGGCACAACTCGCTCACCTTCAGTCCAGTTCGTCCCAGAAAACGATAATCCATGAGAGTTCTCCTTGAGTTGGGTTTCTCCGGAAAAATATACGAATCGGCGGGATGTAAAATCAATCCTGCGCCGAAAGTGTCGGCAGTTATTTGAATCAGTTCAAGTCGGAGACGACTCGGGCTAATTTGGCAGTGCGAAGTATTCGTCGAACACGAGATCCGCGGCGCCACGGCAGGCGAGAAGCGGATCATATTCGACAGCGAGCGCGCTTATGGCCGCCTGTCCGGCGGTACTCTGCCGCTCGAGAGTAGCGGCGAGATAGGCGGACAACTCCGCGGATCGGGACACTATGAGCACACAGTCAGGATAGAGCAGGTGAACGACATTGCGGACGGCCTGCGCGAACAGCCTTCCAATGTTCTCGAGCGCCGTGGTCACCCGCGAGTCGCCCTCGGACAGTCTGCGGGCAAGCTCCTGCCAATCCGCCACATCGGCGGCAAGGCGCACCCGCTGGAAGATCGCATCTTCGGAGACGTAGTCTTCGAGAGTTTCCGCGGGTGAAGTCGTCGTTTTCGCCGCCTCATCGACGCCCATAAGCGAGAAGTGTCCGACTTCGAACGCTGTCCTGTTCTGATTGACATACATGCGGCCGTCGTGGATGAATGCGCCTCCGAGGCCCGATCTGACAAGAAATGCGACAAGCGATTTCTTGCCGCGGGCGTCCCCGTATCGGTGTTCGCCGAGCGCGATCACCGAACAGTTGCTGTGAACGCGGACCGGTACCGTGAAGCGTTCCTCCATCCGGCGCTGAACATCGCAGCCTGACATGCCACGAATACGCTTGTACTCGACCACGACGCCCGACTCGATGTCGATGATGCCCGGCGCACCCACGCCGATTCCGAGGAGACGGCCGCCGGGTATGCCTGATTCGGCAATAGCCCGCGCAACCAGTGCGTTTATCCGGTTAAGGGCATCTTCAGCATCTATGACTTCGGGAAAATCGATGACATTCTGATATACGACTCGTGATGTAAAATCAAAAACGCCGATCGCTACCGAGCGCGACCAGAAATCAACACCGATAACGTAGTGAGCATCCGGCACCACCATGTAGGGTGAAGGACGCCGGCCCTTGCGATCCGAGACGACAGCATCCTCGGCACGGATGAGTCCGGCTTTTTCGAGCACGGTGAAGATGCGAAATACCGTCGGCGCCTTCAGCCCCGTAAGGTGCACGATTTCGGACTGAGAGATGTGCCTGCGGGAATAGATGAGATGGAGGACCAGCTTTTCGTTCTGCTCGCGAATGTCGTTGCTCCGCAGCGCATGGCGATCCTGCACGCACCCCTCCTTCGTCTACGGCTCTACTATGTGCAAAAACAACTGCTTCGCATAGTGGAATCCGCGCTCAGTTTGATCGTTTCGCCGCGAGAGCGGAATC
>Ga0307376_10005751_pt1 | contig 11109 bp, 11 predicted proteins | sample TR2MG_FD_202536 | JGI IMG/M metagenome (GOLD analysis project Ga0307376, IMG submission 202536) | Soil microbial communities from Risofladan, Vaasa, Finland - TR-2 | ecosystem: Environmental > Terrestrial > Soil > Coastal area > Acid sulfate soil | place: Finland: Risofladan, Vaasa | collected... | reverse complement strand
TATCATCTGAAATTTTAACCAAAAATCCGAATTCATCAGTGTCTGGAATTTTAAGAATATATCCAATTTTAGCAGGTCGCGTAAAGTCGATATCTTCAGGTCTTATGGCTAGTTTGTAAATATCTGCGACATCTATTTTAAAAGCAACATAATTCGGTCCCATTTCCAAACGATCTTGCGGAATATCTCGGAAGTAAGATAATGGTTTTGCATCAGATTTAGTTGGAATTAAAACTGTTCCGGGATTTGAAGGACCACCGCTTATTATGCAAGCCAAGGACCACCCATTAATCTTCAATCCAGGATGGAAAAAAACACAGTCATCTACGAATTCAATGCCGCAATAACTTAATCCAGTTGAAATTGGTTCTTTTTTTAATGTGAGTTGGCGTGTTATTTCTCCGTTATATATCCGTTTCAAAGTTTGTGATTCTACTGTCACCGGACTTGACAGTGTACATGAAATGGATGTTTCTGCTAAAATATCGTAATACGCAGGGTCTAATCCTTGAGGACAAAACCATTTTTCCCAACTTTGAGGATTTTCATAAAAGAATTCTCTTTCAGGGCTAATCCAATATCTATCTCCACCAATATCCCACTGCCTACTTTTAATTTTTTTTTTTATATCGGGATTAATCCATAATAAGCTATATTTATCATTCTTAGGGAAAAGTCCTAAAAGACGTCCTCCATATTCAGAGATAATCGCGGAACTTTCTTTATTGAAATTTAATTCGACAACATTTCCAATATCGTTGTTGTTGGAAAGTAACGATTCTTTAGTAAAGTAATTCATACTCTAAATTAAAAAATTCTGGCTAAAAGACTTTTCTGTTAACTTCGAACTTTCGCTCATAGTACTATAATTTGTTATAATAAACTTTTTAATAGTATCCTAACATCATTTATTGTAAATTTTATGAAGAGGAATCTAAAATGATTGTAAAAGCTACTAATGAGTATTTAGCACTATTAAACAGAGCAATTGCTCGTGAAATTCAAGTATCGGCACAATACATGCTACAACACACAAAAATGGAAAAACTAAAGAGAAAAGTGATCAAAGAGAACTATTTACTGGAAAGTACGACATACGACGAGTTTGGAAAAATATTAAAAGATTTAGCAATAGAGGAAATGAAACATCTTGCTCAAATAATGGAAAGAATTTACTTATTGGGTGGAGAGGCGACTACAAAACCCGACAAAGTTATTATCGGAAATTCAATGAGAGCATTTGCTGAATTAGATTTAAAGGCAGAAGAAGAAGCTTTGGAATTATATCGTCAGCTTATCGAAGCTGCTAAAGATATTGGAGACCGAGAAACATGGGTTTTATTTACAAAGATTTATAGTGACGAAGAAGGACATTTATTGAAGTTTCAAGATTATTTAGAGATGGAAAATGAGCCTGATTTAGGAGAAACTCCTGATTCTGAATGGAGATCTATTTTCGGTGAAGCGTATATTACTCTGCTCAATAAAGCTCTCGCAAGTGAAATATCAGCAGTCGTTCAATACACCACCCAACACGAGAAAGCTGAAGGATTAGAACGATTGAGACGTAAAAAGAATGCTTTAGAAGTTGTTACTGGAAAAAATAAAGCAAGTATCGTATCAGGAGTTCTTAAAGAAACATTCCTTCAAGAAATGGAGCACATAGAAAAAATCTCGGAACGAATCTATGAAATTGATCGAGAATCTATAGCTACAATTGATCCGTTACCTGAAATCGGAAATTCAGTCGATGATTTTATAAAACTAGATAGAGAGGCGGAAAACTACGCCATTGTATTATATAGAAAAGTTATAACGGAAGCAAATCGACTTGGAGATATAAAAACGAAAAAACTTTTTGAAGATATTATTCAACAAGAAGAAGAGCATTATTGGGCGTTTGACGATTTCCTACCTTGAATTAAAAAACTTTTATTTTTTTTTTATTTTATTATTCGCAATACTCATGCGTTGCGCACATTTCTTTTATAACCGAACTGAATGGTCTAAATTTATGTACTAGATGAGGATCGAAAGAATTACCAAAGCTTGAAAGGAATTTCTCCGCTATTTTTTTTCCCTGTTGTTTCCATAATTCGATGGGATCATCTTGATCTACTAGTATTATAACATTTATCGGATATTTCGGAATTATGATACAGTTATGACCCTTAATTCCTTCAGTGGATATTAAGACTACATATCCAATGTTTAATTCTTTTGTTATGCTCTGTATTGCACTCATAAAGCCACTGAATATATCTGAATGTTCAATCTTCATGATAGTATGTTCTTGTCTATATTCCAATAAATTTAAGCCAGTATCCGCATGTTGGATTAAGATTATATCTAACATAAGTAATGTTTTCTCATTGTAAAATAATATTTATTCTGAATGTTGTAAAATTAAAGAATCTCTTCAAAAACTATAAATATGTGACATTTTTTAAATTATAACAAATGAATATTTAAACAAAAGCGAGATATTATTTTCTAAAATCTTAAAGGTGAAAATATGCCTAAAGTTGTTCATTTTGAAATTAATGCAGATGATCCATTAAGAGCAAAAAAGTTCTATGAAAAAGTTTTTAATTGGAAAATTGAAAAATGGGAAGGTCCAATGGAATATTGGACGATTGATCCTGGAGCGGATGATGAAGAGGGGATTGGTGGTGGACTACAAAAGCGGGAGCAACCTGAAGATCAAATTTTTAACTATATAAAAGTATATTCAGTAGACACATTTAGCAAAAAAATAGAAGAGAGCGGAGGAACTTTAGATTCATCCAAAATAACGATACCCGGGGTAGGTTATTTCTACATGTTTAAAGATACGGAAGGGAATAAATTAGGAATAATGCAAGAAGATGATTCAGCAGAATGAGTATTAATCAAAACTAACTCTTTTTTTTCTATCTTAGTAAGATATCATTAGATTTAGGTATTGAAAATTTTGAAGTCGTAAAACCCAGATCCAATAGTTAGGGTTAATAAATTTTCAGTTTGCCTTTGATATTCTATTTCTAGAGTGCTCGAGAAAAATTAATAAAGATTTATTACTAATTCGAATTTTAAGTTGATAGGGATATAAACTATGAAAATTGATGGATATTGTGGTGAGCGCTTTATTTCAGTAAAAAACGCGTTTGAGAAAAATTTTAAATTGGGATTAGAAGTAGGCGCTTCTTTTGCTGTTTCATTAAACGGTGAATTAGTAGTAGATATTTGGGGAGGATTTTCTGATTCATCTCAAACAAAACCATGGGAAAAGGATACTATTGTGAATATTTTCTCAACTACAAAGGTCATGACAGCACTATGTATACACTTGCTAGTTGACAGGGATTTAATTGATGTAGACGCTCCCGTCGCTAAATATTGGCCTGAATTTGCACAAGCGGGGAAAAAAAATGTTCTCATTAAGCACCTTTTAAGCCACAGCGCAGGTTTGCCTGGATTTGATGAAAAAATCCCTGTTGAGGCTTTATACGATTGGGATCGCATTACAGGTTTACTAGCTTCACAAAAACCATGGTGGAAATCAGGTACTAAGATTGGATATCATATGATCACTTTTGGATACTTGTTAGGTGAATTAGTACGAAGAGTAACTAGTAAGAGTTTAGGTGAATTCTTTCGAGATGAGATTGCTGTTCCTCTTGATATAGATTTCCACATTGGATTATCAGAAAATTACGATTCCAGAGTAGCAAAAATAATCATTCCTGAAGAGGTTTTTTCTAAATGGTTAATCATTCTAGCTAAGTTGTTTTTTAAAAAAGCTGTAAAAGTGTACTACAATCCAAACTTAGAAAATACCGATTTTAATAGTCGAGCTTGGCGCTCTGCAGAAATACCAGCCTCGAATGGACACGGAAACGCGAGATCGATTGCTCAAGTTGGATCAATTCTAGCATGTGGGGGAATGTTTGATAAAAAGATGATATTGAAGTTATCTACAGTTGAAAAAGCTATTGAGCCACAAATAAGTGGACGTGATGTCGTAATGATGTATGCACCAGCTAAATTTGGTCTTGGTTTTGGTCTGCTAAATGATGATTTATTGCTAGGTCCTCGAAGTTTTTACTGGAGTGGAGCTGGAGGCTCTTTATGTATTATGGATCTAGAAAAAAAGCTAAGTATAGGATATGCTATGAATAAAATGTATATGAAAGGAGAAGATCCCAGAACTGGAAAACTTATTAAAGCTGTTTGGGATTCAATTAAATCTGAATAAACAAGAAACTTGTGCTGATTTAGATGTTAAAGTATATCATTCCAAATCTCTCTGAGGATATCCTCGCTTGTTTTTATAATTTCTGGATTCTCGCTTAAAATCATCGTATAGCGATTATCTAATTCATACTCTGGCCAATTAGGAATATTTTTATTGTTAGGATTTCCCGTTCGGGCAAAAGTTAACCACGTATCCATCACTTTCTTAGTTATAGTCTTTGCATTTTCATCGTTTTCGATTGCTCCTTTTGCAAAATCTTCCTTGTCGATGGTATTAAACACGAAAGGTATTTCGAAAGAATGAAGTGCGAATCCAAATTTAGGAGATTTGTAAGAAAAAATGTAGCAATAAATGTCCGATTGATGTTTAGTGTGTGCTTCGAGTTGCCGAACAATCGGTATTTTAAACATTGAGTCAGACAGTATTGTTCCTAAGTACATTAGTGGTTTATCAGGAAATTTCGTTTTTAGCTCTTTCTTATATATTTCAATCAATTGTTTCGATTTATCTTTATTTTTTATGCTCTTTTCGATTTTCGAACGCACCAATTTCATGATGAGACTCTTTTTTACAACACCCGATTCGTTTAAAATTTCTGTTAAGAAACCCAGTTCATTTTCATTATATCCGATTATTAATGGAACTTGATGATTCTTGCCCTTGCGGATAATTTCAATCGGTTGTTCAGGTATAACCTCTCCATCCACGAAAGGCCAAAACGGACTACCTTCTAAATTAAGTAAGCCCCCAACAACCTTTTTTTGTACCTTCATTATTTTATTAAAGGGAATTCTCCTCAACTCATCGACATTGCCATCTCTAATACCAAGTTTTAATACGAATTTAGCACAACCTTTCTTCGATTTTTCCATATTTAAATCACGGGAATTGGTATTTCCACTCTCAATTATAGCCTTGTGAAAAAGCCCTTTACTAGAGGGAATAGCAAGTAAAATCGCAACTGACATACCACCAGCAGATTCTCCAAAAATAGTAATGTTATTAGGATCACCACCGAAATTTTGAATATTCTCTTTAACCCATCGTAATGCTGCTATTTGATCTTGAATTCCTAGATTCGGCGGAATACCTGGAAAATTGAGAAATCCTAAAGCACCTAAGCGATAATTAATGGTTACAACTACTACATCCCCGCTAACAGAGAGATTTTTTCCATGAAGGCGTGGTCTTGAACCCGCACCTATTACATACCCTCCACCGTGAATCCAGAACATCACAGGACGAGAGTTATTATCAGCCTCCGGAGTCCAAATATTAAGATATAAGCAATCTTCATTCTGATCTTGCTCAATGGGAGGGTCATCTGGAATATTTTGGGGCGCTATAAAACCAAATTCCGTTGCGTTTTTAACATCACTCCATGGTTCTAAAGGTTGAGGTTCTCTAAACCGTAAATCACCAACTGGGGGTTTTGCGTACGGAATACCCAGAAAAGATTGATAACCATCCCCTTGAGTTCCTTGTATTTTTCCATTGTTAGTTGAGATTACAACCATTAATATTATCCTCTTATTTCTGTAACTAATAAAGATTAGTGATTAAAGCAATAAAAATTAATAATATTTTACATACTAACATAAAGAATCAATATTATTCAAGCTTGATTTGGTATTAATTTAAAAAGAAAAAGCTAGGAGTAAACTCTAATTTTCTGAATTTGGATTACATAATACCTTTAATTCTTGTGCTATTAAGAAAATCCTCAATTGGATTTAGAAAACTTATGTATTTTTTATATTTGCTACCTTAATAGTCATTGAAAGTGTTTCTTCGAAAACTTGACCTTCAGGTATGCATTTAAAGCTTAAATCTTCTGATGAGAACACTTCTGTAAAATAACCAAGCCAATATCGAGAATATCTCTTGTTTTGTCTATGTTTAAACAACAAGTGATACTCATCACCTTCATGATGAACATCAATCTGATAGAAATAATTCGCAACAACCCATATTTTCGCTATAGTTCTGATTAAATCCTCAATAGTGAGGTTTTTGAGAGGTTTACCTGTATACCAGAGTATTAAATCATAAGCCACATTTCTCTTAAAAGGTTTTTTTAAAGCGTCTTCAGGAGCCTCTGCTGCCGCTATTAATTGGTTGAATGTGGTTTTCCCAATAAGCATCATTTTCATTTCTTCCCGAGCTCTTACCCATAAATCGCGATCAAGGTTCTTCTGTTGACCATAATACTTAACTGCGCGTTCTAAAAAGGAAATAACCTTTTCATCGTCTTCTTTATATGTATCAATAATTGCCTTAACGTCGGGTGAGATTGAATTATAATCGTCATAGATTTCAACTGCATCTTTTACAAGATTTGAAATTGTTGTTCCCAAGTTCTTGTATTTATCAATGATACTGCGTATTGAATCATCAACCTTAACATATATCGGTTTATCTTTTGACTCGATTTCTTTCTCTTCATCGGTCGAGTCAGGATTTTTTGCTATAAAAAACACCTCCAAAAATTAATTGCTACCTATTTTCTAGCTAATCACTAAATTATATATTTATTTTTATATATGAATATATTAAATCAAATAGACTAATAAATCTTAAGCTTTTATGTAATTTGGGTTATAAGATTAACATACTAGTTTCTATTTTTTTTTATGAATATTCAAAAATATATTTATCTTTAAGGAAAAAAAATTAAAAATTTTCTTAATCACCTTAGTTAGTTTCTTATAGTTTAATATAATTATATATATTTTTAAATTTAAAAGAAAAAGATAGTTTAAGACTAGTTCTGATAATATCTTTGCTTGGTGCGAAACATTTAAATAGTTATATACAATAATTATTTGTGATAAAATATAAAAAAATATAGAAAAATAGAGATAAATATATTACATAAAAAAATGCCGAGAAATAATTCGATAGTAGGTTCTATAATAGGATTAGTAGTTTTCTTAGGTTTCGGTGTATTTTTTCTGTTTGGATTAAGCCCATTCACTTTCTTTGGAATCATGCCGTTTTTTCCAATGATATTTTTCATTATCATTATAGTAGGAATAGTTGGGGCTGCGTCAGCGAGCTCAAGACGCTCATCCTGTTGTTCACCGAAGTCTCAGAATCAATATCAGTATTATTCCCAGGAAGTTCCGAGAACAAATCCATACATCGTTAAGACTTCGAGTAGTTCTACAGTTCGACCTATTTATATAGAGGATGCTGAACCTGAAAAACCAAAGGCTTACTTCTGTCAATATTGCGGTACAAAAAAAGATAGAAATGCCATATTTTGTCATAGTTGTGGCTCAAAACTGTAAAAAGAGATATAACATTCAAGTAACCAAATTACGATGGGTAGAAGAAATAAAAAAAGGATAAGTTATAAAAGGTTAAGAGAAAAAAGGCATTCTAATCGAGGCAATGTAGAAAGGAAACGCTTAGAAAAATTAGAGAGGGTGAATCTTCGAAGGAAATTAAAAATAAGAATTAATTTGAGACTAAAAAAGTTAAAGCGTGTAATAAATGTAACAAATCAATATTTAGGTGTATAATTAACAATTTTGGTTAACTTTAATAATAAAAAAGGGTGGAAAATAAATGAATATTTACGATTTATTCTTTAGCATTTGTTTGGGGTTGTTCATCGGGGGCCTTCTTTTCAGCATAATCTCAGTGTTCTTAGCTCAAATGGAGTCGCAATCAGTAGGTCAGGAAATTGACACTGATGTCGATATAGATGCAGATATCGATGTGGATGTGGATATTGATGCAGATATCGATGTGGATGTGGATGTGGATATTGATGCAGATATCGATGTGGATGTGGATATAGATGCAGATATCGATGTAGATGTGGATGTAGATATTGATAGCGATGTCGCTATGGATGTTGACACGGATATTGATGTAGATGTAGATGCAGATTTGGATGTAGATTCTGATATTTTTGGCACTACAACTAGCCCTGCTCCAATTATGCTATTAGCGTCTGCATTTCTCTTAGTATTTGGCATTTCAGGAATCTCACTCTACTATGTAATCACCATTGAAGCTTTAAAGTTTATAATGTTCATAGGATCGCCTAGTATAGCGCTTATCACTTCGAAATATCTTAATGTAGCTTGGAAATATATTGCGAAATCGCAGTATTATAAAATATCATCAACGCAGAATTTAATAGGAAGAGAAGGAGAGGTCGTGTTACCTATCGATGAGAGAGGAGGTGTAATTAGAATACAGTCAACAACCCCGATGAAATACGAGAAGCTTCATGTTATGCCTTATGACGACACAATTCAATTTGAGAGAGGTATGAAAGTTTATATTGTAGCTGTTCAAGATAATAAAGTGAGGGTATCTCCTAATAAAAATATAATTAAAAAAAGAGGTGAAAAATAAAAAAATGAGCGTAAGTGAAAGAGAAATGGAGGAGCCTAAATACAACTGGCTCTATTTTCATGGCGAAGATGTACGTACTAAAAAGTTTCAAAAGAAAATTAACAAAAAGCCTACCTTAACTTATGCTGTTTTGATAAACACCGCTATTATTTTAGGTTTTATCTTGATAATTTGGATATTAGCTAACCTAGTGGGTTAGCATTTTAATGAGAATTAAAATTTAAAAGAAATAGGAATAAAAAAAGAGAAAAAAATCCAAAAAAATTAAAAAAAAAAGGAGGTTTTAAAAAAAAATGTTGTTTCAAGAGATTAATGGATGGGCTGTCGGCATTGCAGTGACTTGTGCGATAATAGGGTTCTTATTCATAATATTTATGGCCGCACGATATCGGAAATTTAAAACAAACCAGTTTGTAATTCATTTAAGAAATGGTAAGGTAAAATCAGCAGGTCTCGGTGGAAGTATATGGTTATTGCCCTTAATAGACGAATATATTGTTATTCCAACTACTAGTATACAAACGATTTTAGAAGCCCACGATCAAGTAGTTTCAATGGAATACCAAAATATTGAATTCGTAGGTATGGTTATTTGGAAAGTCATTGATCCTGAAAAGGCGTTTAGCGCGGTTTCATGGAACTTGCGGGATGAGAACTATGTTGAAAAGATTTTAAAAGGAGCTGCTGAGGCAGTTATTAGAACAATATGTGCAAATATGCCACTTGAATTAATCATTAGAGAAAGAAGAGAGATAATTGACCATGTTTTAAAGGATTTACACGAGTTATCAGCAGATTGGGGAATTTTAATTGAGACTTTTGAAATATTGGAAGTCATAATCGTAGAAGCTGAATTAAAAAAGAACATGGAAGCTGTCAAGCAAGCAATTGAGTTTCAAAAAGCTAGAATTGCCAAAGCCGACGCAGAACAAGAATCAAGAATGAAAGAGTTACAAGTGCAAAACGAGATAGGGACTCAAGAGCAATTAGTTCAGAGAGAAATTGAATTACGCAGAAAAGAGAAAGAAATCGCAATTGCTGACAAAGAACGCGAGCGTAAACTAATTGAGGCGGATGGTGATCGCCAAAAGATAGTAATTGAAGCTAACGCTCAAGCTTCTGCTATAAAGCAAAAATTAATTGCTCAAGCTGAGGGTGAAGCTGAAAGCATTAGACAACAAATGCTAGCACAAGCTGAAGGTTTCCAAGAACAAGTAGAAGCTATGAGCGGTGCCGATCAGAGGTTCTTAGCGGTTCAATTAGTTAATATTTTACCGGATATCTTTAAAAACCTACGTCCTGATAAAATGTTTATCATGGGTAGCGGCGATGAAGCATTTAGCTCGCTTTCAAAAGCTATTTTACCATTTCTGCAGTTACTACCTGAATACTCAGATAAGATAAAGAATTTTTTAGGTAACGGCGATTTAAAGTCTAAGGTTCAAGAATTATTAGTCCAGAAATAGGAGTAAATTATTTTTTTTTTATTTATAATTTAATTTTTTTTATTATTGTTAAAGCTTAAAGAAAGAACAAAGAACAAGAATTAGATACAAAATTACTTATGATAGTTATAATTAGAATTAAAGTGAATGAATTTTGAATGAAAAAATTGAAGATATAGAACAATTATTGGTAGAAGGTAATAAACATTATCAATGGAAAATTATACAAGAAAAGGAGTCTAATCAAATTAACGGTAAAATCCCAAGATATCCTGTTTTAATTCTCACCTGTATGAACCCAAGGATTGATGTATACCGAATATTTCAATTAAAACCCGGAGATGTGTTTGTTTTAAGAAACGCTGGAAATGTGTATACTGATGATGTTTTAAGATCTGTATTAGTTGCCATACACAAATATAATATTCAATGTATAATAGTTTTAGGACATCTCGATTGCGGAATGAAAAAAATTGATTTCCATAATCTGATGAATAAACTAAACGATTTTGCAGTCAAAAAGATTGGAAGATCTGGGACGAATTTTTATCTTGAGTTGCAGAAATTTTTTAAAAGTTTTACTGATGAAATTAAGAACATTGAAAATCAAGTCCAGAAGTTCAGGAACGCGAGAGAGATCCCCACTGATATGGTAATCACAGGAATGCTATACGATCCCAATACAGGTTGGGTTTTCTCGGACGAAGAATTAAGACGCTACTCAAATTATGAAAACTTTGTTAATGATTATCGGAAAATCTTACAAGCAAAAAAAATTGAACTGATAGATTACATAGAGAGTAATCAAGACGAGATTATTGGTGAAGGTGTCCTAATAGAAGGAAAGGAGCTTATAAATTTTAATGCCAATAGAGAAAATATACAGTTGATTGAAAGTCAAAATGATCAAGAATCTGTTATCACAGATAAATTAGAAGAAATTCCTAATGAAATAACAATTTTAAACGTTAATAAAATTGGCTCAGGAGGATTTCACAGTAATTCAATTTTGATTCCTAAAATAAAAATCCCAAAAATATTTGTACCAAAGAT
>Ga0307376_10005750_pt1 | contig 11109 bp, 12 predicted proteins | sample TR2MG_FD_202536 | JGI IMG/M metagenome (GOLD analysis project Ga0307376, IMG submission 202536) | Soil microbial communities from Risofladan, Vaasa, Finland - TR-2 | ecosystem: Environmental > Terrestrial > Soil > Coastal area > Acid sulfate soil | place: Finland: Risofladan, Vaasa | collected... | reverse complement strand
ATTCATCCAGCTCCTCCACCGATACCCGACCGGCGGCCGCCTCCCGAGCCAGCGCAAAGGCCGCCTGCAGAATCTCCTGGCGTCCCCCGTAGTTGATGGCAAGCTGGAGCGTCAAGCCCGCGTTCCCCCCGGTCAGCCCTTCCACCCGATCGATCTCGTCCTTCAGCGACTGCGGCAGCGGACCCCGGTCCCCCAGCAGCCGCACCCGCACGTTCCTCCCGTGCAGGTCCGCCGATTCCTCCCGCAGCGCATGCTCGATCAGCGCCATCAGCGCCCGCACCTCCGCCTCCGGACGGCTCCAGTTCTCCGCAGAGAACGTGTACAACGTCAGGAACCCGACCCCCAGCTCGTCACACCCCCTCACCGTCTCCCGGATGCTCGCTCTGCTGGCCCGATGGCCCTCCAGCCGCGGCAGATCGCGCTGCCGCGCCCATCGGCCGTTCCCGTCCATTATGACGGCGATATGGCGCGGAACGCTCGACCCGTCTATCTTCTGCTTCAACGCCTCCAGCGCCGGCTGGTCCGGCGAGACAGTCGTGTCACTTCTCCCTTCGTACGAGCGGCACCGAGGCCGTCGTCACGAGCTCCACGCCCTCCGGGCTCACTCGCTGTCGAACCACCCGCAGCGGCCCCTCGGGAGCCCCTTTCGGCGAGCGCGTCTCCGCCACCGCTGTCACCTTCGCCCCGGCTGCTTCCAATATCGCCCGCGCCTCCGACAGCGGGCGGGCGATCACCCACGGCGCCTTCATGACTCCAGAATCTCCCGCTCTTTGCTCGCCTGCGCCCCTTCGAGTTGCTCGATATGCCCGTTTGTGACCTTCTGCACCTGATCCTGCGTCCGCCGCAGATCGTCCTCCGAAATCGTGCCGTCCTTCTGCATCGCCCGCAGCTTCTCCACCGTGTCCCGGCGGACGTTGCGCATGACCACCTTCCCCTCCTCCGCCTTCCGCGCGACGATCTTCGCCAACTCCTTCCGGCGCTCCGTCGTGAGCTGAGGCATCGGCACCCGGATGATATTCCCATCGCTGTTCGGGTTCAGCCCCAGGTCCGAGCTCGTTATCGCGTCGATCACCGGCTTCGTCATCTGCTTGTCCCACGGCGAGATCGCCAGCAGTCGCGGCTCCGGAGCCGTGATCGTGGCCACCTGCTTGATCGGCACCATCTGCCCGTAGTACTCCACCCGAATCCGGTCCAATACCGCCGGGTTCGCGCGGCCCGTCCGAATCAGACCGAACTCGTGCTGCACCGCCTCTATCGCCTCCAACATACGCCCATCGGTTTCCTTCAGGAGCTGCTGCACAGCATCTGGCATGGAAACCCTCCCTTCCAACCCGTCAGCTAATCGTGCTCCCTATCTCCTCCCCGAGCAGGACCCGCTTGACATTGCCCTCGGTCCGCAAATCGAACACGATGACTGGTATCTTCGTGTCCATGCTCAGAGAGATGGCTGTCGCATCCATGACCTTTAGGCCGGCGCTCAACGCTTCCAGATACGTGAGCTTGTCCAGCTTCTTGGCCGAGGCATTCTCCTTAGGGTCGCTGTCATACACCCCGTCCACAGTCGTCGCCTTCAGCAGCGCCTCCGCCCCGATCTCCGCCGCGCGCAGCGCCGCCGCCGTGTCCGTCGTGAAATAGGGGTTCCCCGTTCCCGCCGCGAAAATCACCACCCGCCCCTTCTCCAGGTGGCGGATCGCCCGCCTCCTGATGTACGGCTCCGCCACTTCTCGGATCTCGATCGCCGACTGCACCCGCGTGTCCACCCCCAGCGCCTCCAGCGAAGCCTGCAGCGCCAGGCAGTTCAGCACGCTCGCCAGCATCCCCATGTAGTCGGTCGTCGTCCGGTCGATGTCGTGCAGGGAGTTCGACCGCGCCCGCAGGTAGTTCCCCGCCCCCACAACGATGCCCAGCTCCACACCCAGATCCCGCGCCTCCTCGACCTCGCCCGCAATGCGGTGAACCACGTCCGGGTCGATCCCGAAGCCGCTCTCTCGGGCAAACGCCTCGCCGCTTAACTTCAGTACCACTCGCCTATAGCGCGGTTCCGGCACTGGTCCCTCCCGGTCCGCCTTCAGCTCTCACCCTCCTCCCCAAGCTGATAGCGCACGAACCGACGAACCGTTATGTTCTCACCTAGACGGCTCATCGCTTCCTTGATGCATCCCCCCACCGTCATCTGGTCGTCCCGGACGTACGGCTGCTCCAGCAGACACACCTCCGAGTAGAACTTCTTGAGCCGGCCCTCTACGATTCGATCCCAGACCTGCTCGGGCTTGCCTTCTCTTTCGGCCAGCGCCCGGTAGACATCCTTCTCCCTCTCGACGACGTCCCCGGGCACCTCCTCGGAACGCAAGTAGCTCGGATTCTCCGCTGCGATATGCATCGCCAGGTTGAACGCCAGCTCTTGAAACTCATCCGTGCGCCCGACGAAGTCCGTCTCGCAGTTCAGCTCGACGAGCACCCCGATCTTGCCCCCAGCGTGAATGTACGACGACACCACCCCTTCGCTCGTCTCCCGCGAAATCCGCGCGTCGGCGCGGGCCATCCCCTCCTTCCGAAGCCGAACGGCCGCCTGCTCCATGTCCCCGCCGCATTCACTGAGGGCCTTCTTGCAATCCATGATGCCGGCGCCCGTCTTCCGGCGGAGTTCTTGCACCTGTTGTGCCGTTATCGCCACCTGCGATCTCCTTTGGCCCGACGCGGAGTAGTCAGCGATATCGCTACGTCAGCTCGGCCTCGCCGCCCGTGTACTCCTCGCTTGGCTCTGGTCGCGGCTCCCGTTCCGGAGCCGCCTCCGCGGGCGCGGGCTTCTCCTCCGCAACCCCAGCCGCAGCCTCCTCTGGGGCCGCCGCCGCCGGCTCCTCCTCGACCTCCACTGGCTCAGACCCCCACGGCACGTTCACCTCCACCTCGCCCTCTTCTACAGCGGCGCCTACCCCCACGGCCGATTCCTCCATCGCCTCCGCCGCCTCTGCCGCCGCCTCCTCCGCTTCCGCCTGCCGGCTCTCGTACTCCGCCCGGCCCTCCAGCACCGCATCCGCCATCTTCCCGCTCATCAGGCGAATGGCGCGGATGGCGTCGTCGTTGCCCGGAATCGGGTAGTCGATCCCATCCGGGTCGCAGTTCGTATCCACGATGGCGACCACCGGTATCTTCAGCCGGCGCGCCTCCTGCAGCGCGATGTGCTCCTGCTTCAGATCCACGATAAAGATCGTATCCGGCACGCCGCCCATGTTCTCGATGCCGGAAAGAAAACGCTCCAGCTTCGCCTTGAGGTCGAGCAGCCGTTTGCGCTCCTTCTTCGGAAGCTTCGTCAGGTCCCCGTTCTCCTCCATCTTCCGCAGCTCGCGCAGCCGCTCGATGCGCTGGCTGATCGTCTGGTGGTTCGTCAGCATCCCACCCAGCCATCGCTCTGTAACATAGAACATCCCGCAGCGCTCGGCATTCTCGCGCACGGCCTCCCGCGCCTGCTTCTTCGTCCCCACGAACAGAAGCTTGCCTCCCCTCGCCGAAGCTTCTCGAACGAACTTGTACGCGTCGTCCAGACGCCGCAGCGTCTGGTGCAAGTCGATGATGTAGATCCCGTTGCGTCCCGCGTAGATGAATCGCTTCATCTTCGGGTTCCAGCGGCGGGTCTGGTGGCCGAAATGAACCCCGGCCTCCAGCAGCTCCTTCATGGTGACCAACGCCAAGGTACGTCCCCTTTCGGTGGCGTGCCCCATCACTGGGAGTGCTGCCTATCCACTGCCCGTAACCATCCCGACAGTGAACTGGGACACCGCAGCACGCCGAAATATGTTTTTCCGGCGTGCCCCATCGCCGCAAGACGCGCACAATCGGCGACCGAAGCCCGGCCGGTGTCTCAGTCTAACACAAACGCACACCCCCGCGCAAGCCCTCGCGGGGGGTGCAGGCTACGACCGGAGCAGGTCCTTCCGGCTCTTCCTCAGCGTATCAACGTGCCACGCTTCACCTATCGACAGCGGATGACTGGCCCCTGCTCACCCGTACCGTGTCGCCCGGCCACGCCGTCCCGCCTTCTGCCGCGTACCGTGCAACGGCCGCCTCGAGGAACGCAGCAACCTCCTCTTCGCCCCCGAAGACTTCCTCCCCGACAAAGACGACCGGCACGCTGTTGCCTGTATCGTCGAATCGCCTCTCGAGGTCAGTCAGCCTGCGGAAGTCGGACACTTCCTCGACGTCGAAGTACTTCGTCTCTATCCTACAGCCGACCCGACGGGCAAGCGCCTCCAGTTCGTCCGCGTCGACCAGCTTGCAGTGGCTGCATCCGTCCGACCTGAACACATACATACGGACGACCGCCTGTCGATCACCGCCGGACCGCGAGCCCGCTCCCACTCGTGCGGGCGTACCAGTGGGCTCGGCCTGGACAAACGCGCTTACCGGCACCGTTACGGTCGGCTGTAGCGGGCTGTCAGTATGAAACTCCACTTCACCTTTGATCAACCCGGCCGGTGCCGTCTCTTTGAGGCTGACAGTGGCAACGTATTCCCTTCCGCCAGCCTTCGGCGAGATCTCCACCGAGAAGAGGTCAGGCGATGTGCATACACTTTCTATCGCGAATGCCCTCGGCGAGCAGGCGCGGAGTGTCACGGGCTTGCTGAGGATCTGACCTTCTTGCGCGAATCCCAGGAACAGCGCCTCGGACGATACCTCGATATCCCCCTTGACCGTCGCCACCACCGGAATCTCCAGCCTCGGTTCCTTCGGGTGGTTGGAGACGATTGTGATGGCTCCCTCGAACGGACCGACGGGGAGACCCGGTTCGAGAGTCACCTGCACCGGAAACACGGGCTCTTCCACTTCAGGTCTGGAGACCGCCTTGCCACCCAGTACTACACCCAGATTCGGCGATTCGGTCACGACATCCACAATCTCCAAAGACTCGTCTCCCGGATCCTTGACATACAGCTCCCGACTCGCACCGGATCGAGCATCGACCTCCCCAAAGTGAATCCGACGAGTCGAAACCAGCAGCGATGAGGGTCTCACCAGCGCCACAACTTCCACAACCGCTAGTGGAGATACCGGATCGTTGGACTCTACGAACAGATGATACATCTGGCCGCCCCGCAAACCCGTTGCGTCGAAGCTCAGGACAATCCGGCCCTGTCCGCCAGGCGCTACCCTCTCGCTTAGAGACTCCACCTCAAGGCAGGTGCAGGATGGACGCACCTGTGAGATAATAAGCTCTTGCTCTCCAGCATTGCGGAACATCAGTACCCGATCAGTCTGGGATCCCTCCTCCACTGAACCGAGGTCGTGGAAGTACGACTCGAAGCGCACGTCAGGAACAGCGGCGTCCATGCCGGGCGGCGTGATCGGTTGTCTGGAAAGCAGCAGCGCGAACCCCGAGTAGGCGGCCTTGAAATCGTCTAACGGGACCTTCTGTTGCCCTTCCTGGCTTGAGGAATCGGTGACGCTGATGGCCCCGGCACCATCCGATTCCACAACTACGAAGTGATCGCCCCAGAGATGGCAAATGGCCAGCCCAGACCATTCGGATAGCCCGCCCACGCCTATCTTGATGCCTACGGCCTGGAGGCCCTTCTGCGCGGCCGCCTTGTGCAGGCCGGCCAGAGTGGTCCCCGTTTCAGTCGCCTCGGCTAGCTGCGCGAGCTCGTCGAGGTCCGCTGCAACGCCAAGCTTCGTGCATATCAGCAGCAGGCTCTTCGGTCCGCAGAGAGGATCGCTTCCGCCCCCGGAACCGCAGCAGGCGCCAAGCACCGTTGGCGCCGCCACCATCATCAGCACTACCACCAAATGAAAAACCAACCGCGTGCGCTTCAAAAGGGTCCCTCCCAGAGCTCTTCTCTACAGACACTACGAGTGCCAGACTGCGTAGGGGGGGCGTGCTGACGAATGCCCCCTCACTGCCCGATTGCTGCCACGGCAAACTTGGTGCCGTCTACGGCACCGTGTAGTGCGCGTCGATCAGCTCGTTGGACACCTTCGTCCCGGAGGGAAGCTGCACTCTCAGCATCTCCTCGGTAACAGGTGCGTTGAGTTGGTAGTCGTCCGCCACGGTGACGACAGTCTCAATTTTCAGCTCGCGTGTGTCCAACTGATCCAACCTGTACTGCCGAGCCCACATCCGACTCACCCCCCAGAGTCCGCTGGCGTACTGCCGCGCTTCAGCTTCTATCTCCACATTTACCACTCCATCGCCGTACCGACCGCCGCGATAGCCGTCTTCTGTCTTCAGCGCGGTGAATCCCATGTCTGGGGCGATCCAGTATCTGTGGTACCACGAGATCTCTTGACCATCGGAGTTCACCCGCACGTGAACGAGTTCAACGACTACACACTCCTCGCCGTCAACGACCTCCCTTCCTACGACAGCAGGGCCGCACGTCGTATAGCGCGGCGCGGGCATCTCCTTGGCCAGATCAGGTGCGCCGGGGGAGATTTCCTCAATGGTTCTTGTGATTGATCTCAGTTCGGACCCGATCGCCGACTCCGGACCTGCGATAGCTGCACGGTTCTCTGCGGGCCAATACTCGACTACCTTCTCTCCGTCGAACGCCAGCTGTTTCGACATCACCGTGCCGGGGGCGATTGGCACCCCGCCCGGGTCCGTTGTGGTCCAGTCATTCCTGATGTAGGTCGTGTCCGCTGTCACCCTCACCTTGGTCCCCTCGGAGACAACCCGATAGACTGTCTCCGTTTCCAGCCACTTCCTGTCTTCCTTCCAGAATGATAGATGCTCGCTGATTGCCCCCACCCTCGTCGAAATCCGCGACCTTGCCGACTCGCATCCCAAGCGCACGGCCGCCAAGAGTGATCCACTATCCTCCGCGATACCGGCAGTCGGGCCCGCGGAGTCATCCGCCTTGGCGTGCACAGCGCAGACGAGCAACAGCACACTCGTTATTACCAGCCATCGGATAGTCACTTGGGATCTCCTTTCTTCTCTTTCGCAGTTACATTGACGCGCGACTGGATCTAAGGGTCAAGGCATGGATAGCGCCCCCAGGTCCCTGTCTCTTCAACCTTGCAAAGCCCCAGGGCATTACAGTAGCAATTGCCCTGCCTCCCACAAATCTCCACCTTCCCCTGCCGGCACCGATCACCAGTGGGGAGTACGTTGCCGCACCCCCACACGTTCTTCCCCTCTCTCAGCTGGTTGTCGCACGCGACCTCCGGATCGTCTGGGTTGCACGTTTTGTGGTCACCTTCTTTGCAGCCCTCAGTGCCGCCGGAAGGGCCGCAATACTCGGTATTGCAGCGGAAAGTGCCACCACCCGAGCAACCCCCTCGCAGCGTGCTCATGTCGTCAGCACTCAGCAGCGGAGAAGCCGCCGCTGCGCTTGCCCCAAGAGCGGCCAGAAGCGCGGCAATGAGGCAGATCGCCTTCAGCTTGCTTCTCATTCCTCTTCTCCCTCCTCTTGGTCATACCACATTGCAAGCAACCGAACGACCGATACTCAAGCGTCCTTGTCCCCAATTTCCTCCTCTCCGTTCCTCGGCAGTTATTGCCTCCGGCCTGGGAAATCGCCGCAGGGCGCTGCGTGGGCCGCTCAATCTAGCGCTCTCCCTGGATAGTGCGGATATGGTCCTCGCACCGGGCGATATAGCCAGACTCTGGAAATCTATCCTTCAGTTTCGTGAAAGCTTCGAGAGCATCTGCGCGGTATCCCGCCTCCATCTTGCTCCGGCACAACTGGAATAGTGCGATCTCCTCCGCGGGATTCCCAGGAACCGCCAGGCGCTCATATGCATCGGCCGCCTCGACCCAACGCTCGAGCTTCTCGCAGGCCTCCCCCAAACTGAACACGGCATGTCTCATCCTTGATTCCGGAGAGTCGCCGAAGCGGAGAGTTGGACTTCGCATGCCGATCACATCGACCTCCGGCCGCAACTTCCCCAACCACCGCACCGCGGATTCGTACTCTCTCCCGGTGAAGGCCTTCATCCCTCGCTCGTAGCGCAGGTCCGCCAATCTGTATCGCGCCTCCTGCGACACCTCGACGTCCCCATTCTCATCGACGAGGCGGCTCCACACTTCATCTGCCTGCTCGTACTGCCCCGAGGCAACGAGAAGGTCCCCCAGGTCGATCACAGAGACCGCGCCCCACCGCCCCCGGTTCCACCCCCGCGCGGCGCAACACCTCTCGCTCCATCTCCAGCCGATAGAGAGCCGCGGCACGGCGAGCCGACATCGCCCGAGATGCCTTTCTTAGAGTACCCCTTCGGTGAAACTGAGGATACAGGTGAATTCGAACTACAACTGCATCTCTATCCCGGCATCTACGTCTATGTAGTACGTCCCTATTCTCGGCAGCGTGAAAACACTCTCGTCCACGGGCTCGTTCACCCGTAGGCTGTCCTTATCGACTTCGAGTGTCATAGTGCCAGTGAGTTCGCCGTCAGCGCCGTAGAAGGTTCGCTCCAGCCTCAATGGGAATGCGATTTCCCCAGACGCAGTTCGTATCTTGGCTACATCAGCCACGTGACAATCGAACCACCGACCGCTTGATGTTGTGGCCTCCCAGCGGCTCGGCAGATAGCCCAGATCGGGATCGAGTACAACAGAGTACTCGATCTCGCTCTCCGATCCTTCGCCGCAGTTGTAGGGCCGACGCATCCGCAACACCGTCCCCGTTCGTTCGACCCCGTCCCAGCCTCGTATGGCAGACTGTGAGATGGAGGACACCGAGGGAGCCAGCTCCGACCACCCGCCCGCCCCCTTCATGCCCGCTATCGAATTCTCCTTGCCACAACCGGTTGCGTAGTACTCGAGCGTGAGAAGCGGATGTGCGTTCCCATAGTGGAAGCGCTCCGGTCTGGCCCTGCTCACGATAAGCTGCTTCTTTCCACCGTTTGAGGCAAGCGTCTGGTACAGCTCTCCATCGTAGGCGCGAGTTACGCTCACACCCGCTCCAGCACCCGTGTTCATGGGCGTGACCTCAACCAGATACTTCCCTCCGACGTGTATGAACTTCGTTTCCGTGGAGGTCGTCCTCTGACCGACAGAACCTTCTCCAGCATAGTCCTGGGTAGTTGTCAGGCGGAACTCAAGCGACGAGATGCTCTGGAAGTACGCGTGCTGATGGGCAAGGATCCCCTCTGCCTCGGCAGCAAGTTGGGAATCGCAGAGAGCGCCCGTAGAGGCGACATACAGCACCGCGACAACGCCGGCAAACCAGATTCCGGTCAACACGGACAGCTTACTGGATACGTTCATGGTAGCTCCTTCCGCGACGTATTCCCGGCGCGTGTCAACAGCCCGCATAGTAGACGGCTTGATACCCACCGCAATAACCCATCATCGAAAGATCTTGTTCGTCGCAGCTATAGCCATTGTACAGCTCGCCGCATTGGTGAATAGGGTCCTTCAAGTAGTCCGTGGGCTTCTGCCCGCATTCACTCGCGGCACGCCACTTGGTGAGCGGATCATTCGGTGGATGTGCGAGGTTCATGCATACCTCGTACACCCCTGTAGGCTCCCCTTCCTCATAGATTTCCCGGCACGCGAAGGTGCTACAACTGGCCTCACAACCACAGGTGGGCGTCGGACATGCGGACGCCGGACCCACTGATATCCACCACATCAGAGTCCAGACCATGCACGACACAAGTGCGCACCACACCCATCTTCCCATCTTGCTCCTCCTTTCTGAACTTAGGCGGCTTAGGACGCTCATCTGACACGCAGATCCTAGAACGATTCACCCGAGAGATCCCGAGCTGCTGCAGCGTATGGACTGTTAGGAAAACGCTCAGCTAACCTGTCGCACTCACGACGGGCTCCTACGTGATCGCCCATGTTCACATAGCACCTAACCAGCTTCAGCAGCGCAACCTCCTCCGCGGGATTTCCAGGAGCCGCAAGCTGCTCATACGCTTCGACCGCCTCGGCCCAACGCCCCAGCTTCTCACAGGCCTCTCCCAAACTGAACACTGCATATCGCATCCTCGATTCGGGGGAGTCGCTGACCCGCAGCACCGGACTTCGCGTGCCGATCAGATCGATGTCCGGTAGCAAGGCGGTCAGCCAGCGCACCGCGGATTCGTACTCGCTCTCTGTGAAGGCCTTCATCCCGCGCTCATAGCGCAGCTCCGCCAGTCTGTAGCGCGCCTCCTGCGACACCTCCGTGTCCACATTCTCGTCAACGAGGCGACTCCACACTTCGTCGGCCTCTTCGTACTGTCCCGACGCGAGCAGGAGGTCGCCCAAATCGAGGCCCGATACGGCACCGGCCCGCGTGCGCGGGTAACGCTCCGCTATCCCGCTCAGAATGCCTATCGTGGATGCGGGCTCACGCGCCCGCCAGGCGGCACAGGGGCCGCTAACCGCCTGACATGTTGCGACGGCAACGTCGCTGTCAGGATCGAGTACGACCAGCGTCTCGCACACTTTCGTGACGCTCTCACGCGTGCCGTACGCCTGGTGCATGTTGACGATTTCGGAGGCCGCTCGCACCGCCTCAGGGCGGCCTGGGTCTTCGATGATGATCTCCCAGTACGACTCCTGCGCCAGCGCGAGGCACCCCGCTTGGCGATGCACGCGAGCGCGTCTGAAGGCAAGCGCAGCCCGCTCGACCGCGGCGCCGGTGAGCGTCAGGTCCAGTCGCGAAAGCGCTGCGGAGTATCCTTCCTTCAGGGACGCCACCCGAGCAGCGATTTCAGTATCCTCGTGCTCTTCGGCAATCTGCCCAGCCTTCTCGAACTCCCCTTGCGCCAGATACGACTCGGCGAGATAGGCGGCTGCCTCCGCACCGACGTCTGGCGCGGCGTCGGCGTCGTCCAGGAGCGATTGGGCGAGTTGGCGTGCGCGCTCGAAATCGCCCGCACCGAAGGCGTCGCTCACCTCCTTCAGCCTTGGGTCCATGGCAACGAGATCGCCCGGCGCGCCGCGCTCCGTCCGCAACCAGTAATAGTGCATCGGCTGGTCGGGGGAGAGTTCGGGCTGCCGTCGTCGCGTCTCCTCGCCGCTGTCGCCCGCGATGGCCGCCCCGCAGCCCAGCATGACGAGCAGCGCGCACAAGGCACTGGATGAAGCCCTCCAACCGCACGCTCGAGCTCTGTCCTGTTTCACTCTCGCTGTCCTCGCAACTGCACTAGTACAGCGGCAGTATCGCCGGGTCA
>Ga0307376_10005749_pt1 | contig 11110 bp, 11 predicted proteins | sample TR2MG_FD_202536 | JGI IMG/M metagenome (GOLD analysis project Ga0307376, IMG submission 202536) | Soil microbial communities from Risofladan, Vaasa, Finland - TR-2 | ecosystem: Environmental > Terrestrial > Soil > Coastal area > Acid sulfate soil | place: Finland: Risofladan, Vaasa | collected... | reverse complement strand
GGTCTACACGCTCGGGCCCCTCATCCACAACCCGCAGGCCGTGGCCGAGCTGCGCGACCAGGGCGTCGTGCCGCTATCCGAGGACGAGCTCGACGAGCGCGTGGCGGGGAGGACGGTGGTGATCCGCGCCCACGGAGTGGCGCCCGAATTGAAGGCCCGAATCGTCGAGCTGGGCGGCCGCGTGGTGGACGCCACCTGCCCGCGCGTCATCGCGAGCCAACGGCGCGCGGCCGCCTACGCGCAGAAAGGCTGGACCGTCGTCATTGCCGGCGACCGCGACCATGGCGAAGTCGCGGGCATCGCGGGGCACGCGCGCGAGTCGGGCGGCTCCGACCGGAGCTGGGCCGTGGTCGGCTCGGCGGACGAGGCCGAGACCCTGCAGGCCGAAGGCCCCGTGGCGGTCATAGCCCAGACGACTATCCGGGCGGAGGAATACCGCGCCATCTGCGAGGCACTCTCGCGGCGCTTTCCCGTGATCGAGATAGTCGACTCGATCTGCCCGGCCACCGCCGAGCGCCAGGAGGCCCTCGCCGAGCTCGCCCGCGTCTGCGACGCGATCCTGGTCATTGGCGGCCGCAACTCGGCCAACACGAGCCGGCTCCACCGAGCCGCCGTGGAGCTCGGCAAGCCGGCCTGGCTCATCGAGCGGGCCGCCGAGCTGCCGCCGGAGATTTTCGGCTACGGGCGCGTGGGCCTCACCTCGGGCGCCAGCACGCCCGACAGCTATGTCGACGAGGTCGAGGAGCGTCTGGCCCGCGGTTCCGCCTAGCGCCTTCGCCCCCCGGCGACTCTGCGGTTTAGCTTTCCTTTCTTTCCACTTTGTACGAATTTTGTGCAGGAATCAAAATGGGAGGCATCATGGACATCCTTGCCGAAATCGAAAATCGCCGCGCATTCCGCGCCATCGCGCCCGAACCCCTGGGAGAAGACCAGATCGAGCGTCTCCTGAAGGCGGCCACGCTCGCGCCTTCGTGCTTCAACTACCAGCCCTGGCGCCTCGTCGCGGTCACCGGAGATCGGCTCCCCGCGCTTCGCGAGGCCCTCACCGAAGGGAACAAGTGGGCCACGCGGGCTCCCCTCATCGTCGTGCTCGCCACCAAGCCTTCGCTCGACTGCCGCTCGGACCAGGGCCGCGACTACGCGGCCTTCGACCTGGGCATGGCGGCCATGGGCCTCATGCTCCAAGCCACGAAGGAAGGGCTCCGCGCCCACCCCATAGCGGGCTACAACCCCGTCAAGGCCGCCAAGGCCGTGGGCCTGCCCGAGGATTTCACGGCCTTCAACCTGATCATCGTCGGCAAGCCGGGAGACGAAAGCCTCCTCGCCGAGTGGCAGCTCGAGCGCGAGCACGGGGCGCGCCAGCGCAAGAGCCTGTCGGAGGTGGCCTTCAGGGATTCCTGGGACAAGCCCTGGTAGGCCGGCCTTCCTCGCCCCGGCCCGCGCTCCTCGAGCCGGTCCGCTCGCCTCGGCATGACCCGCGGCGTCGCGGCCGGGGCCCGAGGCCTGTACAGACCGGGGAGTTCTCGCTACCCTGCATGGCGTGGAATCAGCCAAGGTAATCGGCATCTGCGGCGGCTCGGGCTCGGGCAAGACGACCATCGTCCGCAAGATCTCGGAGCTCGTCTCGGACTTCGTCTTCCTCCCCCAGGACAACTACTACAAGTCCGCGGAATACATCTCCAACTCCAACATCACCGCCTTCAACTTCGACCATCCCGACGCCTTCGACAACGCCCTGCTCATCGAGCACCTGGACCGCCTGCGGCGGGGCGAGGCTGTGGACATGCCCAGCTACGACTTCATCCGCAACCGGCGCAAGGACGAGACGATCCATATCGAGCCCCGGAAGCTGGTCATCTTCGAGGGCATCATGATCTTCACGAACCAGGAGGTCCGGGACAGGATCGACCTCAAGATCTTCGTCGACACGCCCGACGATATCCGCTTCATCCGGCGTCTCACCCGCGACATCAAGGAGCGGGGCCGCACCCTGGATTCGGTGGTCGAGCAGTACCTCACCGTCGTCCGGCCGGGCCACTATCAGTTCATCGAGCCCACCAAGCAGTTCGCCGACATCATCATCCCCGAGGGCGGAGCGAACGAACGCGCCCTCAATGTCCTCGTGAGCTTCATCAACTCGGTCCTTTCGTCCTGAATTCGGTTGACGTCAGCTCTCTATGGGGCTACAACGGATGCCGATATCCTAGCCCGGAGCAAGCTGAGCAATGACCTATCGTACAACGCGGAGCCTGGTCGAGGCCGGGGGGACGGCGGCCGCGGCCCTCGCCTTCCTCATCGCGCCCTTCGTGGCGGCCGCCAACGTAGGGCTCGTCGCGGCGGCGGCGATCGGGGCCGTCGCCTTCGTGATCCTCTTCGCGCTGCGCAACGCCGCGGTGGGCGCGATCGACCGCGCCGTGTACCGCGTCCGCTTCCGCAGGCCCGAGACGAGGATGCTCCTCGAGTTCTCCGAGCGCATCGGCGCCGCTTTCACCATCCCCGACCTCGTCGACGCGCTGCGCGACAAGCTCGAGAAGCCTGCCGACATGAGCGCCATCCTGGTCAAGTCCAATACCTGGGAAGTCATCTACCAGAGCCCCACCGCCTCGGCCTCGGACCCCCATACCCTCGAAGCGCTCGAGCGCAACTTCCGCGAATGGTCCGAGGGCTTCTGCTTCATCGGCCCGGACTTCGGGGTGGCGGCGTCCAACGAAGGCGCCCGGGGCTTTTTCGTCAACACCAAGGGCTTTCACCTCTTCGTGCTCACCTGGCTCTGCGCCCGGATCGAGCTCGAGGCCTTCCGCGCCCTCTACGGCGAGCTTCGGATCTACTTCGACCGCGTCATCACGATCTCGGATCTCTTCGAGGTCGCCTCGCTCTCCAAGGAATGGGAACTCATCGCCGAGACGCAGCGTTCCTTCCTGCCGCGATCCCTCCCCAAGGTCGAGAAGCTCGATCTGGCGGTGACCTACCGCCCCCTGCTCAACGTGTCGGGCGATTACTACGATGCCATCGCCATAGACGGGGACCGCACCCTCCTCGTCGTCGGCGATGTCTCGGGCAAAGGCTTGGCGGCGGCCCTGATCATGGGCATCATCGTGAACACGATCCGCGTGGCCAAGGACAAGACCGATCTCGAGGCGCTGATCCGCTCGGTCGACCATTCCGTGCGGGAGATGGGCTTCGACGACAAGTACACGGTCCTGTTCATGGGGCTGGTCGACACGCGCGCGCGCACCCTGCGCTACGTGAACGCCGCCATGGCCGATCCCATCATCATCTCTCAGACGGCGCTCGGGCCGCGCGTCAAGCGGCTCGAACCGACCATGGGGCTCCTGGGCCTCGTGGCCATCGAGGAGATCGGCATCGAGGAGATACCCCTGCGCACCGACGAGATGCTGCTGCTCGCCTCCGACGGCGTCACCGAGGTCGCCGACGAAGAAGGCAGGCGGCTGGGCGAGACCGAGTTCTTCGACAAGACCCTCGCCCACGCCTCGACGATGGGCGCGACAGACTTCGTGTCGAACGTGTCGAACATGCTGTACTCCTACGTCGGCGACCGGCCGCTCAAGGACGATGTCACGATACTCGCGGCCAAGGTGGGCAGGCTATGGGACTGACGATCGTCGCCTTCCTCGCGGTTCCCGCCTTCCTCCTCAACTTCGCTTTCGCCCGCACCAGGGGGCGCGGCACGACCGCCGGCCGCGTCGTCGAAGCCCTCAACCTGCTGCTCGCCGCCTTCGCGCTCCTCCAGGGCTTCGAGTTCCTCATCGCCTTCCCGGACGCCGGCAGCCTGCCCCTCTACGTCGACCGCATCTCTCTCGTGTTCCTGGTGGCCGCCCACGCCCTCCTCGTGCTCCTCGCCCTGGAGTTCCCCGCCCAGGCCTCCCGCGCGGCGCGCATCGCGGTCGGCATGGCCGTGGCCGCGGCCTCGGCCTTCGCCGGGTACTTCATACTGACGTCGTACAACGTCGTCGCGGACCTGGTGCGCAAGGGCGTCGAGACGATCAGGCTCACGGGGCCGTACTTCCTGCCGTTCATCCACGCCCAGGCCCTCCTCGCCCTCGCGGCCTCCGTCCTGCTGGCCATCCGCGGACTCGCGGACCGCAGCCGGATCCAGCGCCAGAGGTCGGCGGTCGTCCTCTTCGGCGTGATCGCGGGCGCGGCCCTCATCTGGTTCCTTTCCGGAGCCCTGCCCAGCCGTTCGGGAGTCAGCGAGACCTATGTGCTCGCGCCGCTGGCGGCCCTTCTCCTGGCTTCGACGGCGACCTACGGCTTCTACCTCTCGCGCCTCTTCGACTGGCGCACGATCGGCCGCACGGTCTTCGCCTACTGCCTGCTCATCCTGGTCGTCGGCGTGCCCACGGGAGCGGCCTTGGCCTTCCTCGTCTTCCTGCGCGTCGTCTCGCCCCTGGTGCCGATCATCGGCACCCCGCTGCTCTTCCTCATCGCGTACTCCCAGGCATTGCGCTTCGTCAGGCGGTTCCTGGCGAGATCCCTCAGCCGAGGCGACTACCGCGAGGACCTCGAAAGCGCGCTCTCGCACGTCGACCTGTCTTCGGGCCGAGACGAGGTGCTCTCCGAACTGTACCGGCTTCTTTCCGGGGCGCTGGACTTCATCGATTTCACGGTCATCATCGAGGACGACCGCGGCACGCTCCGCAGCGTCTACTCGCCGACGGGAGCCAAGGCGGTCATCGACCGCGGCGGCTCCCTGGCCGAGGCGCTCGAGGCTTCCCGCTCGACCGTTCTCCTCAAGTCGGAGGCCATAGCCGACCCGGCCAACGCCGCGATGCGGGGCGAGCTGCTCGGCCTCTTCGAATCGCTGCGCGCCGAGGCCCTCATCCTGGTGCGGGAAGGCCGCCGCATCATCGGCATCTTCAGCCTGGGCCCGCGGCGCACCGGGGCGGAGTACACGTATTACGACTACGACACCTTCCGCTCGATCTACGGCAAGCTGTTCGTGTTCGCCTACTACCTCAAGAACGTCGCGCGCGAGTCGATCATCCGCACCGTGGACCGGGAGCTCGCGCTCTCCGACCAGATCATCCGCTTCGCGCTCGAGAAGATCGACGTCCTCGACAGTCCCAAGGTCGACGCCGCCTGGGCCATGCGCTCCTCCCGCCGCCTCGGAGGCGACTTCATAGACTTCGTGAGGCTCTCCCAGGAGCGCTGGTTCTTCGTCATGGGCGACGTCTCGGGCAAGGGACTTTCGGCCGCCATGAACATGCTCATCCTGAAGTCCATGATCCGGACCTTCCTCCGGATCGAGAAGGACTTCGTCGGTCTCGTGTCGCGCGTCAATCTCTTCATCAAGGACAACCTGCCCCGCGGCAGCTTCTTCGCCGGCGTCTTCGGCTACTTCGACCTCGCGAAAGAAAGTTTCTATTACATCAACTGCGGCATACCCGCCATGCTTTTCTATTCGCCGAGCTTCGAGACCTTCATCGAGGTCCAGGGCGAGGGCAAGGTCCTGGGCTTCGTCCGCGACATCTCGAAGTCGCTCAAGCCGCGCAAGCTCTCGCTGCCCCCGGGCTCGGCCTTGGTGGCGGCGACCGACGGCATCACCGAATGCGAAAGCCTGCGCGGCGAGCGCTTCGGCAAGGAAAGGCTCCGGCGCTCGGTCGCCGCCCGGCTCGGCTCAGGCGCCCGCGGCGCCGCCGACGGCGTCATCGCCGACCTGCTCCAATTCACTGATCAGCGGCAGGAGGACGATATCACCCTCCTCGTCATGAAATTCCTTTCCAGGAGAACGCAATGACCCAGCTCGAAGTGACGGTTACGAGGGAGGGCGACTACGATCTCCTCCGCGTATCGGGACCGGTGAACAGCTACACGTTCACGGAATTCCAGGAAAAGGTCTTCCACTCCATAGCGGCCGCCGACCTCGTCGTCGACATGGAGAACGTGACGACGCTCTCCTCGGCGGGCATCGGCGTGCTCATGGCCGCCCTGGACGACGCCGAGGATGCCGGCCGCAGGCTGGCCATACTCCGCCCCTCCGAAATAGTGAAGCTGGCCTTCGACTCGACCGGCTTCGCCGAGCGCTTCCCGATCATCCAGAGCGTCAAGGACTTCTGATGGCTCCGTCCGCGCCCGAACGGGCCGTCGGAACCAGGCTCGCGGCGAGACTCGTGCTCGACGCGAGCCCGGTTTCGGTGCTCTCGTTCGAGGACTTCGCCGACGGGCTCGAGTTTCTCTCCCACCGGGAGCGCGACAGGCTCAAGCTCGCCGGCGAGGAGATACTGGACAACCTCCTGCGCCACTCGGCGCCGCTCGAAGGAGGCGGCATCGCGGTCCGGGCCGCCCGCCGCACGGACAGCATTGCCCTCAGCTTCTATTTCCGCTCCCACGGCTTCGCTTCCTTCGCTTCGAACGGCGGCGCGCCGCTGCCCATTTTCGACCCCCTCCACCGGCGCTGGCGCGGGATCGGCATGGTGATGTGCAGGAACCTCGCACGGTCGATCAGCTTCAGGCCGGGCAGTCTCGTGGACCGGATCTTCATGATCTTCGCCCCTGAGCCCGACGAGGCCCAGGTCTGCCGCGACAAGGCGCTGTACGCCGACCTCCCCGCCCACTGAACCTGGGCAATAATTGCCCATCAAGCGAAAGAATTACCCCCGAGCCCGACACCATCGCCTCATTCCCGGCCTCTCGGTCTTCGGTGAGCGCCTGCGTGGGAAGCCTCGCCTATGCGGGCAGAGTCGTGACTCGGGGTCCAGCCGGGCGGCCAATCGGGCGGCCAATCGGATCGCGGGCCAATCTCAATTCTATATAAGATAAAACTATACTTCCCGATCGCCTTCCGCCGGACGCAAGCAAACTCTATCGCCCGATTCCCTTGTGAAAGCAGAATGGTTTTTATTCTTCGGATTGCCGATATTTGGCACGATTATTGCTTAATAGATAGTGCACCGGTACGGTACACCGGCTCCTGGAGCCGGAAGAAATAGACCCTGAGGAGTTCAAGATGAAAAGAACAATTATCGTTCTCGCCATAGCTTTGGCTACGGCGGGCATGGCCTTCGCGCAGCAGAACGGCGGCACGCAAAACGCCCAGCCGCCCTTCGGCGGCCCCGGCTACGGCCGCATGATGGGAGGCTTCGCCGGCGGCTCGGGCTATGCGGCGACCCCCGTGACCCTCGAAGGCAAGCTCGTCTTCATCGACCAGTATCCCGCCCTGCAGACCAAGGACGCGACCTACATGCTGCGGATGCCGCGCTTCTACTACTACGCCTACACCGACAACATCCGCGAGGGCGCGCAGATGAAGGTCCAGGGCTTCGTGCTGCCCACCTTCCCCGGCCAGGACAAGCCCTTCGTCATGGTGCGCTCGGCGACCATCGGCTCCAAGACCTACGACTTCTCCGCCTTCGGCCCCAGGGGCGGCTGCTTCGGCGGCAGGGAAGGCTCACGCGGCGGCCCGGGTTACGGCATGGGCGGCTACGGTCCTCGCGGCGGAATGATGGGCGGTTACGGTCAGCAGGGCGGCGGCTGGTAATTCGGTTGCTGTCAATTCGCGATTCTCTTTAAGATAGCAGAGAAGCAGGAAACCGATACAGTTTTCTCGAGTGCAAATTCGATCGAGGCTGCCTGATAACCTTGCCGGTTAAAAGGCAGCCTCGATTTCATGCGGAATGGAAGCAACCGCTCAGAAGCGAATGCTTTCGGGATCGAACCCGGTTTCACTTTCGCGCTGTGCCGCAGTGCGGCGGGTGGCCGGGTACGGGAGAGGGCCGAGCGCAGCGAGCCGCCCCCTTCCGTACCCGGTCAGGACCCGCCCTGCGAAGTATTCCGAAAGGTCGCCGGATAGATCAGTGCCCCTCGCCGCGGGCCATCGCGAGCCCGTGCTCGAGCAGGGGAGCGAGGACGGCGGCGCAGAAACGCGCCGCCTTTTCGCTGCCCGGGAAGTTGACCGCGTACTGCGCCCCGCGCATGCCGGCGTAGCCGCGCGAGAAGACGGCGTTGGGCGTCTCCTCGAGCGACTTGGCGCGGAGATAGTCGGCGATGCCGGGCATGTCGCGGTCGCACCATTCGCGCGTCGCCTCGGGCGTGACGTCGCGGGGCGCGGGGCCCGTGCCGCCCGTCGTGATGATCCAGTCGGCCGAGCCCGAGGCGGCCAGGGCCTCGGCTATGCGCTCCCGGTCGTCGCTCACGATGCGACGCTCGATCTCGGCGCCGGGCAGGGCCTTCCTGAGGACTTCCTCGATGGCCGGTCCCGAGCGGTCGGCGTAGACGCCCGCCGAGGCCCTATCCGATACGGTAATGACCGCGATCTTCATTTTTCACCTCTCCGCCCTTGACGACCCGCGCGAAAATCCCGCGGCGGGGCATGATGCAGTCGCCGACGAGGTTCCTGATCTCGCAGGAAGTGTGGCACTCCTTGCCGATCTTCGACAGCTCGAGCACCGCCGTCCCCATTTCGATCACCGTGCCGAGCGGCAGCTCGTGGAGCCGCACGCCCCGCGTGGTCACGTTCTCGGCGAAGTCGCCCGGCACGAGCGAAGTGAGCCGCCCGCCCGCTTCTCCGGGCGCCGCCGCTTCACCGGCCGATGCGCCCCGGCCGGCGGCGCCGGGCGCCGCGCCGCGCCCGGCCAGGGCGGCCGCGAGCGCGGCCGAGGCCTCCTCGATCTCCTCGGCCGCCAGGAAGGAGACCTGCCGGTTCTCGATGAGGCCCTCGTGGGCGTCGCCGGCCACGCCGCGCCCCGCCTCCAGGCGGAAGGCCGGCACCGGCTTCTTGCGCGTCCCGGTGGCCGGGGATACGTTGAGCGACACTATATCGAACCAGCCCTCGCGGGGCGCCTCAGCGTTCTTGCGCTCGTTCACGCTATTTCCTCCTTCGTCTTTTCCAGGAGGCGGATGCCTCCGATGCGCATCGACGTGTCGACCGCCTTGCACATGTCGTAGACGGTGAGGGCGGCGACGGACACGGCGGTGAGCGCCTCCATCTCGATGCCCGTCTTGTCGCTGCACAGGGCCGCGGCCTCGATCTCGATGCCGTCGTCGACCACGGTGAGCTCCACCGTCACCTGCTCGATCTCGATGTTGTGGCACAGGGGCACGAGCTCGGCCGTGCGCTTGGCGGCCATGATGCCCGCCACGCGCGCCACGGCCAGGACGTCGCCCTTGGCCAGGGCGTTGGCGCGCACCAGCGCGACGGTCGCGGGCGCAAGGTCGATGCGGCCGGCGGCTCGCGCCCGCCTCTTCGACCGCGGCTTGGCGGAGACGTCCACCATGCGCGCGCGGCCCGATTCGTCGACGTGGCTGAAGCCCTCTCCCATGCTCATCCTCCTATCTGTCCCACTTCGAGATCCTCGCATACGAGTCCCCGCTCGGGCTTGGCGAGTATGGCCCGCTCGATGCTGCCCCGGAGGTCGGAGAAGTCGACGGGGACGCCGGTCGAGCCGTGCAGGCAGGGACGCAGCGTGCCGTTCGCGAGGAGCCGCAGCCGGTTGCAGGCCGAGCAGGGCGGGGGCCGGTCGTACTCGCCGCCGTCCATCTTCTCCTCGGCCAGGCTGTAGCGCGCTATGGTCTGGACGCGGGCGCCCAGGCTCGCGGCGAAGTTCGCGAGTTCCCGGAACTCCTCGTCCGTCGTGTCCTCGAGCATGACCACGTTGAGCTTGACGGGGAAGCCTGCCGCGACCGCCGACCGGATCCCGTCGAGGGCGTCCTGCAGATCTCCGCCCCGCGTCAGGCGCCGGTAGCGCCCGGGATCGAGCGTGTCGAGCGACACGTTGACCGAAGCCAGGCCGCGGCGCCTGAGCTCCTGGGCGACCGGAGCGAGCATCGTGCCGTTGGTCGTCATGGCCAGGGTGCGGATGCCGGGGATCTCCGCGAGGAGCGACACCAGGTCGACGAGGCCCTTCCGGGCCAGGGGTTCGCCGCCCGTGAGCCTCACCTTCTTGAAGCCGAGCTCGGCGGCGGCGCGCACCACGAGGGCGATGCTCTCGTAGCTCAGGATGTCCTCGTGGCGGAGCAGCTCGACGCCCGAGGCGGGCATGCAGTAGACGCAGCGCAGGTTGCAGCGGTCGGTCACCGACACGCGCAGGTAGCTGATCTCACGGCCGAACGAGTCGCGCATCGACGAGCCTCCCTTCCTCGACCCGGGTCTGCCCGATCTCCAGCCTGAGGAGGCAATCGGCCTCGGCGAGGACGCTCAGCATCGAGGAGCCCTTGTAGCCGAGGGGCCTCACCGCCGCGGCGCCGTCGGCCGCGGTCTCCAGGCGCGCGGGGAGGAACTCCACTCGGTCGCTCTCGCGGCGGGACAGGGGAGCGGCCAGCCGGGCCCGCACGATTCGCGCTCGGCGCTCCAGGCCCATGCGGCGCTCGAGGTGGGGCCGCACGAAGAGCTCGAAGCCGACGAAGGTCGAGACGGGATTGCCCGCGAGGCCGAAGGCGGCCTGCCCGCCCCGCCGGCCGAAGAAAGAAGGCTTGCCGGGCTTGACGGCCAGCCCGTGGTAGACGGTCCGGACGCCCGCGGCGGCGAGGGCCCGCGGCACGTGGTCGAAGTCGCCCATCGAGACGCCGCCCGAGAGGACGAGCACGTCGCAGTCTTCCAGCGCCGCCGCCACCGCGGCCTCGAGGCGGCCCGGCTCGTCGCGGACGATGCCGAGGAAGCGCGCCTCGCAGCCGGCGGCGAGGGCCTGGGCGGTGAGCTGGGCTCCGTTCGAGTCGTAGATGCGGTCCTCGCCCAGAGGGCCGCCCGGAGCGGCGAGCTCGTCTCCGGTGGAGATCACCGCCACGCGGGGCCGGCGCGCCACCGGAATCTCGGCGTAGCCCGAGGAGGCGAGCACGCCCAGGTCCTGCGCGCACAGGAAACGCCGGTCGAGCAGCGGGGCGCCGACCTTCTGGTTCTCGCCGCGCTGGATGATGTTGCTCACCTGCTCCTGCTTCGTGAAACGCACGAGCCCCGGCTCGGGCTCCTCGGCCCATTCGAAGCGCTGTACCCGGTCGGCTCCGCCCGGAATCGGGGCGCCCGTCATGATGCGGACGCACTCGAGCCGGCCGAGGGCGCCGGGCGGAGACGAGCCCGCGGCCACGACGGCGGCCACGCGGAACACCGGGGCCGCCCCCTCGGGCTGCCCGGCCGCCCCCCCGGGGAGGGCGGCCCCGG
>Ga0307376_10005747_pt1 | contig 11111 bp, 8 predicted proteins | sample TR2MG_FD_202536 | JGI IMG/M metagenome (GOLD analysis project Ga0307376, IMG submission 202536) | Soil microbial communities from Risofladan, Vaasa, Finland - TR-2 | ecosystem: Environmental > Terrestrial > Soil > Coastal area > Acid sulfate soil | place: Finland: Risofladan, Vaasa | collected... | reverse complement strand
CGCTGTTCGATGAGAGCCGGATCATTGAGGTTACCGGCGCCGATGCGACACAGGGATTTGTACTGGTCCCCGGCCAACAAGGTCCTACTGGCCTTACAGGCCCGACCGGGCCTGCTGGCGCCGGGGAGTCGAACACTACCAGCAGCTCCGGCGGGACGATTGCGCTGCCGTTGGCCAAGGTCGGCGTAGACCTTCCTTTTCGCGGCCTGACAGCTGGGTCCAGCATCACGCTGACCCCGTCCGGAACGGATGTCACCATCGCGGCAACCGTGCCTGCTCCCGAGGACGAGAACAACATCATCGCCCAGCAGATCTTTAGGTAGGGGTTCAAATGGCCGTTTTCAGTAAGGTTATTCTCTCTGGAAGCACCGACGGTCGGCCGGTTTCAGTGGTCCAAACAGCCACAGCCGGGGACCTCGTCCACACCGCCCACGCTACAGCCATCGATGAAGTATGGCTCTACGCAGTGAATCGTCACACAGCTGACGTAGTTCTCACTATCGAGCTCGGAGGCGTCGTCGCCGGTGACCTGATCACCGTGACCCTCACAGCCGATGGGGGACCTGTCTTGGTCATCCCAGGGACGCCTATGACGAACAGTCTTGTCGTAGGTGCCTTTGCCGACACTACGGCAGTGGTGTCCGTGTTTGGCTGGGTTAACAGGATTTCGTAGGAGAGCAATGGCAGTCACATTCGACATCGGGAACGGCACCAGTGTCTACATCGAAAACAATGCGTTCCTAGTCGACACGCAACGCGGCATGGTCGCCGCGAGTGATGTCGTACAGGGCGACTTCATCTACAACGTCTCCTTCACGCTCTCTCGTAACGAAGTCGTGTCGGCCCCGGTGGTGACCTAATGGCAAACAATCCAATAACAGAGAGTGTTTTCAAGTGGAAGGGCACTGGTGCCGTTCTAGTCTCCCCACTTCTCCCGACGCGGATACTCGGGACACAGGATGGGAGTGATGTAGGAACAGGAGGCCCAGGTCTTGCTGCGTTTGAGACAACAGCTCCCGCTGGGAATTTCATTGTCAATCGGAACATAGAATTCCTTGATGATCGTTACGCGCTGGGTGGCGCTGAAAGTTCAGCCGGTTCCGGTGTCTACAAGAAGGGTCAGGGCGGCGCAGGACTCTGGGGCCGGGTGCAGGGAGGCGGTGCAAACCTATTTCCAAACTTTGGCGGTCATTGTTCAGGTCTGCACGTTCTACACCCCGCAGGCGTGCCCACCCTGGCCTATCTCTTAATGGCAGAGAATGGTCAATTCCTGGCGTTCTTGACTACGGATGGGACGACAGGCGCAGCTTGGGTGGCTGGCTCTCTTAATATCGGAAGTGCTAACCCAGTAGCAGGCTCGACAGGCATGTCGCTTGTTTTCCGAGACTCTATCGTTTGGGCACATTCCCTTTCGACAGGGGCAGGAGGGACTATCACCCAATACAACTTTGCTCTTGGAGCGAGAACAACTTACAACTCGACTAACGTCTTGGACGGCAATAATCTGGGGTGTAGTTATGCGCTCCATGTTCACGGTAATGTCCTGTTCTTAGCAGGATGGAGTCTTGCCACCGGGCTCTCTCGCGTTACGAAACTTCAGGCAGGATCATTCGTAACGGTCGTTACGGATTCAACTCAAATAGCTGGTAATGGTGCTGATGTCATTTCATTCACCGGACATAATGCGCTCTTTACCGACTTCGCCACAGGCGATCTGATCTGGATTCAAGCCGGGTTGCGAGTAAGTAATTTGGCGCCTAGGGCTCAAGTATTCAGAATTCAAAACGCTGTATCTGGATCTCCTACACCATCTGACATTTCCTCCACGGTCATGGGGGCGGTAGAGGGCGCAGACAAGTATCTCGAAGGTGGTGGCAGCGCGAACCGCCAACGTCGATGGGCTATCAACATTGACACTCAATCCGATCCAGGCACACCAAGAACATTCCTGACGACTTGGGTCGCTGGTGGTGGCACGGAGACCTGGGAGTGGAAGGGTGTTGGCGCTGAGATGGAAGCCGTAGCCCTACTGGCAGGAATCAGCGATGACTTCGCCTTGCCATACAACACAGTTGGTGGTGGAGAGCGCTCTCCACGTATCGCAGCTGTAGAGATTGGCGATGTTGCTAACCCAACTGTAGAAGTCGCTGGAGGCACCAAGATCTTTTTCCGAGGACGCGGAGTTGCAGCCGCTGGAACCTTGACCTTTTATGGAACTGATAGTGAGGGAACTCCGTCAACTGTCGTGCCTATTTCAGCATTCGTTGTCGTTAGTGGAGGCTCGGGAACTCCCTCTCAATCAGGGAACACGATCATTGATTTTGAGCCAGACAATGGAGTCACACTCTATAGTGTGGTCTTAGATACCGGGGCAGCCGGGGTTGACATCGGTGAGGGTGATGTCGGACTTATCATTCCGGACTTCGTGTAAGCAATGACAGCAGGCACCCCATTCCGTTTTGTCAGGGACGCTGCGCTATCTTCAAGACCAGGAACACCGTTTCGATTCGTACGAGATGCGGCACTTTTACCACGACCAGGAACACCGTTTCGATTCGTAAGAGATGCGGCACTTTCACCACGACCAGGAACACCGTTTCGATTCGTAAGAGGAACTCCGATACCATTACCCACACTTGGAACCTCTACGCTGAAACCGAGATTCTTCCTTAGGGATAGAAGATTTGACCTTCCTGGGCCGATTTCCTGATCGAACTGACACCGGCGTCGCGGTAAATCGCTGGTGTATACTGATGCTCTAACCGCATCAACGCCAGTGATACGTGCGGTGTATACTGGACAGCAAGCATCACGTGCTGGGGCCATTATGCAAGCAGTGCTTACGACATACCTCGTCATCTCCCCACTTCCGGTCGTCGTGGAGGAGGTCGACGGTTTTGAGTCAACGAGTTACGCACCGGGTTCCACTTTCACGGAGCTGTCGAACAACCCGTCCATAGTTCGACTGCTGGGCAACGGTCAGATCATCGAGACAGTTGGTCAGCCGACCACCGGTTTCACGATCGTTACCGGGCCTGAGGGCCCACCTGGGCCGGGGGCTGAGTCAGGGTGGCTAGATACCGGATCCCTTGTCCGTCTAGTCACCGCCGCCGATCAGGTTAGCGCCGGTCAAGCCTCGCCGAGCGGAACGGTCAAGTTCACCATCGACGCCTCTGCGGGTGGGTTCGCGACCGGGCTTCTGGTCGTAAACGGCGCCATCAGCTCTCCTGGGGCCGGCGGGCTTAGCGAGCGTTTTGGTCTGAGCTCTCTTGCGGCCGGCGCCTCGTCGTTGGCCTTGGGCAGCTCCGCCTCGACGCCGTTCGCCAGCTCGACCGCAGTTGGCGCGGCAGCCGCTACGACGGGCGACTTCGGCCTAGCTCTGGGTGCCGGCTCGTCAGCTGGCCTGGACAGTGTGGCCGCCGGTTCCAGCGCAGTCGCTACGCAGAGCAGTGTGGCCGCCGGTTGGGCCGCCTCAGCCACCGGTCTGCGGTCGATCGCCGGAGGTGCTGCTGCTGTCAGCTCCGGCGACGACTCGGTCCTGATCGGCGCCAGCGGTTCAATCACCGCGATCGAGACGGTCGTCGTTGGAGCTGCAGGGTCGGCGACGGCAGCTGGAGCGCAGGCGGTGGGCTACAGCGCGGACGCCGGCGGCATCGATGCCACAGCTTGGGGTCGAGGTTCGACGTCCAACTTCGCCAACGCCCACGCCTGGGGCGCTGGCGCGACCACCACTGCGATCAACCAGTTCGTGTTCGGCGGCGACTCTAACCCCATTGCTGGCTTCTACTTCGGCAAGGGTGAGGCGGCCATCACCGCACAGGCGGTCATCCTCTCCTCGTCAAGGATCAGCACGACCCAGACCGATGAGGCGGGCTCCGACCTGATCATCGTTGCCGGCCCAGGAACCGGCAATGCTACTCCGAGCACCATTCAGTTCCGGGCCGCGCCGGCAGGCGCCACTGGCAACATCCAACAGGTGCTCGCGACTCAGATGACCGTGGGCGTGGGTGTGGCAGTCACGAACTGGCTGAACGTCGGAACGACCGTTGTTGCAAACGCTGTTGGCGAGATCGCTGCGAGCGACGGTACGAGTCTCCTTCATTGGGACCCGGCCGCCCCACAACTGAACATCGGGCTGGAAGGTGCGGTCACCACCATTCGCGGCATCGACTCGATCACCGGTGGAATCGCTGGTGCGAGCCTCGACTTCATTAGTGGAACGGGACTCACCACAGGCGCAGGCGGTGCCAGTCGGTTTCGGGGCGGTGCCGGCGGGGCCTCCGGCGTCGGAGGCCTGGCCGAGGTCAGGGGTGGATCTGGTGCTGCAGGCGGTGGCGCGGTCGCGGTGGTCGGAGGCGCTGGGCCGAGCACCACTGGTGGTGCTGTCACCGTTGAGGGCGGCCCGGGAACCACGGCCGGAGCCCTGCTCGCGCGGGGCGGCATCACTGACGCAGTTGGCGGCCTGTCCGGAACCGGCACGTTCAGCGGCGGCGACGCCAGCGCCACGCAGGTCAGTCTGGCCGCCGATGGCGTCTTCAAGGGCGGCGATGGTGTCTCCAACAACAACCACGGCGCGCACGCGTTCATTCGCGGCGGCGTAGCCGCCGGCGGCGGTACACACGGTCGGGTTCAGATTGACACGGCTGGAGTAGGTCGCTGGCAGGTCACGAACGCCGGTTATCTGCTGGCCGTAACCGACAACGCCTTCGACATTGGCGCATCGGCGGCCAACCGCCCGAGAGATCTGTTCGTAGCGCGAGACGCGGTCATCGATGGAAACCTGACGGTCAACGGGACGACCACGACCGTCAATTCCGAGGTGCAGACCGCCGACAACTTCATCCTGCTGAACAGCGAATACACGTCGGACGCGGCCCAAACCGCTGGACTCGTGCTCAACATCGATCCGGCGGCCACCAGCTTCTCGATCTCCGACATCGCCTCTGACGTGATCACCGTTGTCGCAGGTGACCCTTCTGCGGTGCTCGCTGCGGCTGACTTTGTCCTGATCCAGAACCCGGCTAACGCCTCCAACGCTGGGCTTTACGAGGTCCTGTCGACCACCGTCTCGTCCATTACGATTGACGCTACACCGGTCGAGGCCTTCTCCGGGACTGCCCTGGTCGATGACGCGACCGTTCAGGGAACCATCGTTGGGCTGCGCGTCGCGGGGCTGCGGTCCGACACGACGGGTGTGTTCCAGACCGCTACGGGCACCGCCGCACCGCTCACTTGGGTCAACGTCGTCACGGGCGTCGTTGAGTCAGACCAGGTTCTGGTGGACTACAACACCTCCGCCCTTACGGTTGGAGACTGTGTTCGGATCATCAGCACGGACACCGCCGGTCTCACTGATGCGGATTCCGACACCACCTCTGACTTCATTGGCGTCGTCAAGACGGTCGGAACTCTGGGAACTGGGAAGGTCGTGACCGACGGAGCCGCGCCGGTTCGCTTTGCCGGCGGCCTCACGCTCGGGGCCGGTGAGCCGGTATTCCTGTCTGAGACGGGCGGCGTAGACGGAATTGCCACCAATGTAGAGCCAACAACTATCGGAGCCGTGTCCTACCAGATCGGATACATCAAAGACCCAACCGGATACACCGGAACAGAGGGTGAGCTCGCCGCAGTCCAGCTCCGCTTCGGCGGACGAGTGGTAATCGCCTAGAGGGCATGATAGACCATGGCTAATCCAATCCCGACTCTAATGGTCGCCAAGTTCAAGGGCTCTGGAAACGTCCAGGTCCACAAGCTCCTGAATGGGACCACGTTGGATCCGACGCAAGACGGCAACGACGTCCTGGTCGGTAACCTTGAGGCTCCTTCCGCAACTGGCACAAACAACCACGCGAACAGACTGATTGAAGCATTTGGGAAGAGGTTCCTGTTGCACGGGAGTCGCGTGTATGAACGCGACCAGGGAGGCGCAGGTAACTGGGGCGTTGTTTACACCGGACAAGGAATTTCCCAGATCAACCACTCGGGCCTGCACTTGCTGTATCCATTGGGGGTGCCTACACTGGCGTTCCTGTCGGCGACCCTCACGCCTCCTGGCGGCAATTTAATGGCAGTGCACAGCACCACTGATGGAGTGACGTGGAACGGTGCGCAGACGGCTGTTTTCTGTAGCGAAAGTAGCTTCACAGGTCCGTCCGTGGTCTTCCGAAATTCTATCGCATGGGCCCAAGCTGACTCAAACGGACCTCAGCTCCGCCAGTACGACTTCGCGCTCAACACGGGGTCGTCGCAATATCTTGCAGGCATCAACTTCAACGCAGCCGCAACTAGCCTAGTTGTGCACCAGAATGTGTTATTCGCGTTTACGGACGCCACCCCCGGTGGAAATACGGGGCTTTATCGGTTTGGCGGCGTTACGTGGGCGCAGATTTTGGTCATGACAGAAGGAGCCCCAAACCACCTCGCCTTGAATGATGGAAACGGCTACACCATGTTCTCGGACGGTGACGACCTTATCTGCATGGCACCATCACTAAACATCGACCCAACGGTGCATAGGATCTCGGATGTTCTCCCAGGCGGAACTCCGTCGGTAGTCTCCCTTTCGTCGTTCTACACTACGTTCCCATCCGGTGCAGGAGCTTTTGTTAGCTACAAGTCTGTGGACCCTAGTCCACTTGTCGGCGACCAGGCGATCTATTTATGGTATCGCAGTGGGTCGCACAACTCTGGCTCATGGGACCTTTTCCGTTTCAACTTCCGGCGTATTACGCACGGTGCGGTTACTGGCGGTCCTTTCCTGGTCAACGAAAGAGTCGTGCAGGCTACGTCTGGCGCGGAGGGCGTTGTCACTAACGTAGGCGGCGGCTTCCTCGAACTCACCAACGTAGTCGGTACATTCGACAACACGAACGTCATTACTGGAGACGACAGCACAGCCTTCGCTACTGCGACTTCGTTGTTGTTGGATCAGGCCCCGACGTCGCTAGGTGCTGGAATCTCTGCCGTCAATTTTGGTGTCCCCCACGGAACAGACGGCGGCATGGAGCGTGTCCCTGCCAAGGGGCTGGCTCGCCCGCAATTCGACGGTCTGCCGATTGAGCAATTAGGAGGAGCGCGTCGTCGGTTCTTTCGGACATACGGTGTCGGTGCTGACGTGGACCTCAAGCTGTTCTTCAGCCCTGTCGGCGAAGCCCCGGACTTCGAGGCCACTATCACCGCTGTCGCCATTACGGATACCCCGATCACAGCCAACCTAGTAGGCAACCTGGGTGAGGTCGCGCTGGAGGCGCTCTCTCCCGCTACGGGTGCCGCATACGTTGTCAGCGCGGTGGACGGAGATTCGAGTCTGACTCCAGGAGCACTAGCTATCGCGGTGGGCGACATCGTCGAGTACGACGGAGCCAATTGGACCTTTGCTTTGAACACAGCGACGGTCGGGTTCCCGGATTTCGCCACGCACGCGACGCTATCGTCCACAACCCCGCTGATTGCGCCCTATGCCGACGGTGCAGACGACGGGAAGCTTGTAGCCTTCGACGGAACGAGTCTGACTGGGATCTTCGTGTCCACCCCTTCAGTCGCTGCCAACACGGCTCTGAACATTACTCCGACGAATGGGGCCACTACCTTTTCGATAGACCACGACGCTACGGCTGACGGCCTAATCGAAGGTCAACGCCATTCGGTGATGCTTGATATCCAGTGACAGCTAGCAGTAGTACACTTTTCGATGTCATCGGTTACCTGGACGCTCCCACGTCCAGCGGTGTTTACACCGACACGAGACCTGCGATACCGTTGCCGCGCGGCAGTGGCATTCTCTTTGATTTACGCGGTGCTCCGATCGGTATCAGTCCACTGACTCCGGTTCTTGGTGTTCTACGCAAGGTATCTGGCAGACCACACTTCGAGCGGTCTAACGGCATCACGCGTCTGGTCACGTTTGCAGGAATCGACACAACCGCTGCCGGTTCGCCCCATCTGATGCTTGTAACGACTGGGATCACCATCGTGATCACAGAGGTCGTAATCCTCTGTACGGCCGCCGCCAACGTAGCTGTTCCGGCCTCTGTGGGGATCGGGATCGCCGCAGGAGAGGACGACATCTTTCCGAGTCAGCAGCTCACCGGATTGCTGGCTGCCAACGATGTCTTCAGATTCGCTGTTGGTGGAGCAGGAGTCATCGCACAAAGCGGCGAGGTCGTTAAACTAGGTATCGATGCGCCCGCGACCGGCGCATCGGTTTCCCAGACTGTCCAGGTCGAACTCTTCGGATACCGGGGGTAGGCGATGACGACGACAATCACCTTTGAAGACCCGAGCGATCCGCCGAATCCCGGCATTGTCAGAGTGTTCTCGAACGATGCCTGCGTATGCAACACGGACCACGGAGCGCACCCAGCCTCAGACGTCCAGGTCGGTTGGAAGATCAGACGGCCACACGAAGACTGGCTCACCGTTCTCACGGTTGAGGTGGAGTAACCGATGCCCATCCCAAATCTGTTGGCGCTGAACGCCTTCGGCAGTCTTCCGCTCCAGATGCATGAGCTTCAGGGCGGGATTACGCCCGCGCAGATCGGGTCCGATTTTGGCGGCACTAATCGGGTGTTCACGGAGGTCACCTCCCACAGGGGAAACCATGGTAATTTCGCCAAGACGTTCAAGGGTGAACGCTACTGCCTGACGCTCTCGACTACTCTTGCTGAGGTGCGTCGTGAAAACGAAGGTGGAGCAGGGGTGTGGGGTGTGGTGTTCACACACAGCCTCACGGCCACCTTCACCAACCCCGAGTACTTCTTGCACATCGTGAAGGACGGCAACGACATCGCTTTGGTAATGGGGTTCTGCCGCAGCGGCGCACCCTCGATCTGTTCGGCCAAGTCGAACACCGGGCAGTCTGGTTCGTGGACGGAGGTAAACTTCTCGCCTGGCTTCGGGCGTATGACATCATCGTCCGTAGTGTTTCGCAACCGGATCTACTGGTATGAAGCAACTGGCAGCATGTTGCACGAGCTTGACCCTGTGGCTGCAACCCACTCCGGTATATCGAATATAGGCATTTTCACGAACGCGAACATGCCGGACTTCTGTGTCGCCTTTGACAAATTGTGGCTTGTCGCACAAGACGTAGCGGGAGCCCTCGGCAGGCTGGCACTATATGAGTTCACTGGAGGTGGCTGGACATTTAACTCGTACATCGGAGCCACGACCGGACACAACGACACCCAACAAAGCTGCAAGTGGTGCCTTTGGACCGATAACACCAACCTCTATGCGGTCGGCTACACCGAGAAGGACGAGGCCAACGTCGACGGTCAGGTTGGATCTACCGTCTGGCGAGGGGTTCCTGCTGGGTCGTCGTTCACATGGACGCAGAATGACACTACGATGATCGCGGGTCTTCGCCCCAACGCTCGTGGCTTTGTGTTAGCAGCACGCGATGATCTCTGGTCCATCTTCGTGGACAGCGACACCGACCCGGCGAACCCGGTTTTCTACCTCATCGTCACGCAGGGGCCTGCTCCGGGAACCGGCCACGCAATCTACCAGTGGAATGGGTTCGGCGTCGAGATGGGACCAGGACCAGGGGCCTCGGTCTCCATCGCGTTCACCCTACCAGAGCAAAAACAGGGTGGTGGCGAGTCCATCAGCCAAGGCGCTGCAACCTACGGAGAGATCGAAGCGGAGACAGCCATCGCTGGCGCCTACAGACTCAGCTATCGAACTCCGGGAGTGGTATCGGGTCTTACGGGACGCGTCTACTTCAGCGTTGGTCAGGGACCGCCTGACACACTCGCCACCCTGGCCGGCGGCGGAACCACGTTTGGGCCCATTACAGGAGACAACCGAAGCACTCTGCGGACGATCGATGTTTCCCTCACACTGAGTGGCATCTCGTCGGGTGATGCCTCCAATTGGGCAATCGACCTCAGGTAGGGGTAACCAATGGCAATTCAACCTCTGATGGCATGGCGTGCGGGATACAGCGGAGCAGTGCAGGCTCTTCGTGTGCTCACCGGCACTACGCTGGAGACGACACAGCTTGGGGCGGCAACTGGATTTACCGCCACAGCCTTCGACACAGGAATCGACGGCCCTCCTCGCCACAATCGTATTGTCGAGTTCCTAGGTGATCTCTACGCCTATCACAATGGAGGTACTCCGAGCGTCTATAGGTTCGTGTTCGGTTCCAAGACCTGGTCCTCAGTTTTCACGCTAACCAACGCCCCAAACAACCTGGACGACAACACAGTCAGTGGGTTCCAGGTCGTCAATGTCAGCGGAGAACTCAGGCTTTACCTCTTCTGGCGCACATCCGTCTCCACTATTTCTCGCACGGCGTGGACCAACGACGGAACCACCTGGAATGCCGGAGCAAATCTCACGACTGCGGCCGGGTTCTTTTTCCACAAGACATTCGTCTATCAGAGCAAGATCTATGCGTTTGGTCCCTCTGCGAGTCCCGATGCTCTCGTGAGCTACGATCTAGTCGGAAACTCGTGGACCAAGGAGACAATTGTCGGGACCGCGTTGATTCCTGTTGGTGGGAGTTTCCTTAACTTCAAGGGACGTCTCCTGGTGTTTAGCCCTACGCAGTCGGCAATCCGCGCCCCGATGCAGTTCAAGGAACTCGTTGGCGGCGGGTTCAACGACGTGACCTTCAGTGGTGGTGGTGCGCCCGGCACAATGGTCACCGTACAGGCTTCCGCGCGCTGCACTCCTTGTTTCGCGTTCGAGGAGGCGGATCGAATCTATGTAATCGTCTGCGAGAAGGGGACAGCGGCGACGGGTAACGGACCTGGGCAGATGCGTTGTTTCGAGTTCATTCCCAACGGCACGACACCAGGTTCTTCGTGGCAGGAGAACGACATCACAACTTCTGTGATTCCGGCGGACTGGCTGACTGGCGGCGCGTTCGCAAACCTGTTCGACGAGCACACTACAGTCATGGGTTACGTGCAGACATCAGGCACGCCAAGCACTCCGGAGGTATTTCTTTGGAGATATCGCAATGCCAACGTCGTAGAGCAATCAACGTTCTGGGAGTGGCAGGGTAACGCGACCTTGATGGCTCCGGTGAACTCCGACGTGACTATTGAGGTTCAGATTCCGTCTGGACCTAACATGACTGGAGAGCACATCTACACTGA
>Ga0307376_10005746_pt1 | contig 11112 bp, 11 predicted proteins | sample TR2MG_FD_202536 | JGI IMG/M metagenome (GOLD analysis project Ga0307376, IMG submission 202536) | Soil microbial communities from Risofladan, Vaasa, Finland - TR-2 | ecosystem: Environmental > Terrestrial > Soil > Coastal area > Acid sulfate soil | place: Finland: Risofladan, Vaasa | collected... | reverse complement strand
AGCTTCTGTAGCCTTCCTGATTTCTTCATCATAAAAATCATTGACGAGATCCATTTTCGAATCGACGTGTTTTTCATAGACTCCGTATTCGTCTCTGAGCGACTCGATCTTATCGTCGAGCGCTTCTTTCGCGGCGTCTTTCTGATCCTGTAACTCGTCTTTGCGCGCTTCGATCTGATCCGATCTCCACTCGTCTATTGCCTTCAATGCGGCTTCGTGAGTTTCCTTCTCGAGAGCGAGCTCGTCTTCTTTGACTTTTTTATATTCCGCGTATTCTTCTTTGACAGCGTTTACCGCGGCGTCAACTCTCTCTTGTACGAATTCTTGATGATCTTGTGCTATTTCGTCGTGAACGTCTCTTATTGCTTTTTTAGCTCTGTTAAGGGCGACGAGCATTTGAGTGAAAGCGACTGCAATTCCGACGAGCGCTATTGTATAAGGGTTTATCAATGAAGCATTGAGAGACCCGCTGAGTAGCTTTAAGCCCGCCGCAAGTTTCGGGAGAACGATAAGGATCTGACCGAAAATTATCAGCGCTGGACCGAGAGCCGCAACGATTCCGACCCATTTTAAGAGTGATTCTTTCTGTTCTTCTGATAGATTAGAAAGCCAGCTTGTAATATCTCTGATTATTTCAATAGCTTTTGACATTACGGGTAATAAGATCGTACCGAATTCGATCCCCGTTTGAGTGATCTCGTCTTTTAATATACGAAGCTGATTCGACGGAGATTCAAGCGTTGCCGCCATATCGCCTTGAGCTTTTGTCGTCGCTTCCATGATCGTTATATACCGAGCCTGAACTTTCTCTTGAGCGGTAAGTTCTTCTCCCCGTTTTGCGATCCCGTTCGTATATGCGACTTCTTTTACTGTTGTTTCGTCGACAAGTATTCCGAGTCTTTTTAACTGTTCGGCTTCTCCCGTCATTCCCGCTTGAAGTTTAAGAAAAGCGTCTGACGGATCGAGATTATAAAATGAAGCCATATCATAAGCGAGCTCAGTTAAGCTCGTTGACATATCATAAGCCGCTTGCTCTCCGAGTCCCATTGATTCAAACATTACGTTAAGCGTACCGACGCTTTTTCTTACTTCGTATTCGTTGAGCCCGAGAGACTCCCTGAGATCTTCGCTCCATTTACGCGCCGCTCCCGCCATGTTTCCCATTGAGACGGTGAAAAGATTTTCGCTTTCGACGGCGTCCATACCGAGATTTACGAGTTTTTTTCCGATCGCTATAATCGGCGTCGTAATTGCCGCCGTCATTTTAAGACCCGCGGCGGTCATTATTTTTCCCGCCTGAGTCATTTTCTGCCCGATAGAGCTCCCGAGTTTATCTGTTTCTTTTTTTGCTTGATCGAAGCCTTTTTTTAAATTGTCGAGATCCGCGCCTATATCGACGTGAACGCGCCCGACTTCTGTTGAATTTAACGGCATGATCTTTCTCCCTTATAACTCGTCTATGTAGTATAATTCCTGATCACGTTCGGCTTTCTCTTGAATCTCATTTCTATGCTTTAAGATCGCATATACCTTTTTCAATGTAAGCCGCCAGAAATCATATTCTGACATATTGAGATCAATTACGAGCCTGTTATATAAACTAACCCAGTCGATCCCAGGCTCTATTTCTTCTCGACTGGAACTTGCTTTTTTGACTGATCTTCGTCGCCTTCTTCTTTTTCAGGTAATGAATTTAATATAGCCCGTGCGATCTTCGGCGTGAGACTGCTGACTTCGTTTATGCTGATCATTTTATTTATTTCTGCAATGGTCAGATCTTCGTTTTCTTCGTGATGTATTCCCGCCCATATAAGCGGCGCAATGTTCTTGAATTTGATTTGAGTCGCCATTTCAATTATTGCGACGTAATCATATCCTATGTCTTCAAGAGCTCCGAAAGCTCCGAGATCGAATCTGAGTTTGTGCTTCTCTCCCCCGAATTCGATCGGGTATTCTGTAACATATACTCTCCGAATATTTTTTGTGCTCATTTTATTTCTCCCTTTTTGTTTTAGAAAATAGCGGGAGTCGAGCCGAACCCGACTCCCGTTAATCTTTTTATGAGATCAGCTTTATGCTTTCGCGGCGGCTGAATCTGTGTTGGATATTCCGTTCGAAGCTCCGCCAGTTACGACGAGTCTCACGGTGTAAGTGTTGCTTGCTGTCAAGCCAGTTATGATCGCTGTTGTGCTTACGGCTGTGATCGCGGCGGCTGTCGTCGCGTCGTACCATACTCCGAAAGCGGCGTCGTAGATCTGCGCTTTGACTGCTGTTGCTCCCGTTGGAGCTGTAAAGGTTAGATCGATAGATCCTGAAACTCCGACTCCCGTAACTGCCGCAACGTCTGAAAGCGGTGTGCCTGGGGCGATCGGTGCAAAGTCTGGATCTGAGAACCAGCCCGTTGCTGAATCGTTGAGAATTGTGTTTGTTACGCCCACTGGGAGCAGTACGTCGTCGGAATCGACTTTACGCCGTTTCTTTCCGTCGTAGTCTCTGTTGAGCCCTTTAAACATGATCTCGCGTTCTTGCATATTGATCGTAGCGCCCTTCGTCTGTGCGACGAGTTGGGGCTTTCCGAATCTCCCTTTAAGAACCCATATATACCGATATTCCCCGTTCGATTTCTGAGTTCTATATCCGATCGCGAGAAGCGGAGCGCTGTCTTCTTTTCCTTCGGAGATAACTCCGTTCGAAGCGCTCTGCGTAACTCCCATGATCTCGGCATAGATAGCGGGGTCAATATCGGCGACGTTAATTGAAATATCAGCTTCCCCGTCTTGACTGACTGACTCATAAGCTCCGTCGTCAGCATAGTATACGGCGAGTTGAGTATTCGGGTTATATCCGACTTGTGAAACGCCTTGCATTTGCACGGTCGACCCGTATACTATCGCGGAAGCGTCGTCTTGAGTGATCAGCGCATAAAACAGCCGATCGACGCCTATTCTTGGTAAAGGTTTAGTCATAGCTCTATTACCTTCCTTTCATTACTGTATAATTCTGAACTAAAATTGTTCGCTCGCTTTCGTCTTCTCTCAGCGGTAAAACTCCCGAGACCGCTTTTATTGACGGGTAAAAAGTTCCGTTTATTGTTATACCTTCCGCGAGTGTCGGATCGTATTCGTTGCCGATCTGCTCGAGTGCGGTCTGAATAGCTCCGAGTTTTTCGCGGGCTGACGTATAGCTGTCATTTCTTGCCCGTACTTGTAGCCCTGGGAATTCGAGTTCCGCTTGAAGATCAGGCGGGCTTCCGCCGTATTCGTAGACAGTAATACAGTCATTCGGACTTGACGGCTCAGATCCATAAAACAGATCGACCGTTACAGTTCCGATTCCCTTCGTTGCGAGATAGTCTGCAATGTCTTTGACCATTATACTCATCTGTGAACTCCCTTCCCCGCCGCTTTTGCTATAGCGTTAAAATATAGCTTTTTCTTTCTATTGAACGGGTCTTCGAGATATTTTGCTTTTCCGCCCATAGGGTGAATAAACTCCATAGATTCGTGTTGAATTAGCGCGTATGGTAGAGTATATCCGACCCGAGCGACAAGTCTTTCTTCGGGTATTTCAACGGGAATGAGTGCGAGCGGCTCGTCAGTTGCGGGCTCAGGCGGACTTATAACTTCTCTGTCGAAAGCGACTGAGCAGTTTCCGCGCAGATCTCCCGATTCGATCGGAGCTGTCGGAGAGCTTTCTCCCTTGAGTGAGAGCCCTGTTCTTTTGAGAGCGAGCATTGTTTCAGCGAGCATATTTTGCTCGATCTCTGACGCGTACCACTCAATTTCAACTTTTGAATCATACATAACTCTCGTACCCTTCTATAGTTCCATTTCGACCCTTATACTCTCGGGCGTCGATTACGAGCCTTCCGTCGAGCATATCTTCTTCATTGATCTTTAAGAGTGTGTAGTATACGCTTGTCGCCTTTACTTCCTTATTCTCGAGACCGCTGATTTTTGAAACTACTTTCGAACTGCCTTCTTTTCTGCAAGCGATAGTTGTAGCCGTAGAATATACGGTCTTTCCTTCCGCTGTGCGGGCGCTCGTTTTCGCTTCATATTGAGCCGTATCATGTAAGTATTTTTCAATTATCATGATATTCTGAAACTCCCGTTCGTATATTGTGCGAGTAGCTTCGCGGCTGTTTTGCTGTTGATAACATATTCCGCGGGCTGTTTCGCTATTGTCGAATCGTTGCCGTAAGTCTCCGAAAGATTACCGATCTTATAACTCTTGACAGATCCGACTCTGATATTTTTTTCTGTCGTGTCATTGCTCGGACTTGCAAGCTCGAGAGCTTCTTCTACCTGAGCACGTTTCACGTTTTCGGGTACGACTGCCGTTTCTGTTGCGTAGTCATACTCGTAATAATACCCCGCGGGATCTTGATATACATATCGCGGGAATTCCATTGTCTGATCAGTCGCCGCCTTGATTCCCTGAAACTGACAGCGGTCGATTTCCTGAGCAGATCTTCGGAGATAGATCTCTTGAGCGTTCTCGTTGAGAGCTTCCCACGTCGCCCGCTTAGATTCAGAGCAGAGATAATATGACTCTATATATGCTGTTGCTTCCGCGAGTGTCGCGTAAGTGTCTGTCCCGACTGTAAGCATGATCTATTCTCTCTTTCTTGACTTTGAGCTGATCTCCGAATATCCGAGTTCTTTTAGCCATGCTATTTTACTCGGACTGTCCGTTGTGAACTTACCATTAGAGAATTCGCAAGTTTCGCCCGTCGGAAGCGTGATAATTACTTCGGGGCTTTTTTGCGTTTTCTTCTTCTTGAAAGTGATCATAATTCAGCTCTCTTTCATTTCTAAAAGCGCGCGGAGCTGATCTGTATTGAGCTTCCCATATCCTTTAAGCCCTTTTTCTTTACATAAGACTTTGAGATCTGTATAGCTCATTTTCTCGAGATCAACTTCGCCGCTGTTGTCGTTTACTGGGCTGTCTTCGTTTACTGAGAAGTCTGCGGAATCGTAGTCTCCGAGATAGCCCCCCTGTTTTAATAGCGCGATAGTTCTTTCGTCTTCTGTTTCATATTCCCCGTTCTTGTCGAAAGCACATAGCGCTTTGCTTCTTTCTTTATCCCATACTTTACCGTGTCCGTAAAATCTCATTTTCTACGCCCCCTTATGATTCGAAAGTTTCAACGCTTGTTTTCGCGGCGACTGTCATTGCCATTATTGTCGCCTGAGCGACTGTCAGCGTATCTGTTTCTTTTGCGACTCCCGCTGTCGTATCTGCTGAAGCTCCGAAAGTTACTCCCGTTGAATCGGTGTCTACGAAGCCGAAAGCGAGTGTTGCGTCATTTGCGGCGGGTGTCTTTGCTGTAAGAATTGCGCTCGCGTCTGCTCCGCTTACGTCGAAGAACGCTGAAACGTCTTCGTCAGCGGCAAGCGCTGTCCGTAATGCGAGCCCGACGTCATTTACTCCGTCGCTGAGAGCGACTGGAACGACGACGTCTTTCGGCGAGTTTGTCATTCCCGCGGCTGTGATCGTCATTGTTATGTTGCCCGCGCCTGTACTTTCTCCCGCTGTGCAAGTGATCGTTTCAACTTGAGCGATTCCCCCGAGCCAGTCTTGAGCGTCTCCGCTTACGACTACGCTTGCTTTGCCTTTTACGACTGAGAGAGTTGTGCTTACGATCGACGCTGTTCCCGCTGAACTTGTATCAGCTATACTGACGCCCGTTGTTATGTCTTTCGTGAACCACTCTTGAATGATACCGTTCGAATCTTGAAGCTCGATATTTACTGTCCGAGTCCATGCTGTAGCGAGCGGGGCGGTAGAAACTGTCGCGGGAGTTAAAACCCATTTCAGCCCAGCGCTTCCGCTGATCAGTTTTTCGAGCTGATCGAGATAGTCTCTGAGTTGGGGCTGTACTGCCATAAGATCAGTTATACTTTTCATTTCGTCCCCCCCTTATGAAGTAGCGAGATTTATTATTTTACCCGCCATGAAAGCTGGACCGTGATCGAGACCGAACTGTCCGTAGATCTGACCGTTTTCGCTTGCGCCTGTCTTAGCTAACTGTTCATAGAAAAAGTTTCCTTTTCCTGGAACGGGCTGAGTTACGGGCTGAATTACTCCCATTTCGCAGATTAGCAAAGTAGCCGCGGGCATGAATCTGTGAGCGGGTGCGATCCCGATATTACCGAAGTCAGTTTCGATCTGCTTGATATTCACGCCGCCGACATTTCTGTCTTCGGGTGCATATCCATATATTGCCGATATAGCTTGTTTCTGAAACCCGTTCGCCCAGATTACCATGTTCGAGAACGGTGCTCCAGCGTCGAATAGATCTAAAAAGAGCTCTTGCATGAGATCTTTGTCGAGTGCGGTGGCGCTCGCGTCAACGGACGTTCCGCCTGTTTCGTCGCAGAGTGCGATCATTCCACGGGTCTTATTTGCCGTACCCGCGGTCGTTGCGATATTATATGCGCCATTGAGTATTGTATACTCGACGTCTCTTGCGATCTTCTGCAAGTTGTAGTTGATCTGCCATGCTTGCTCGTCAGCGACGCTGTTCGAAGCTCCGACGGTGTTTATTCCGCTGAGTCTCCCCGCGGCTGAAAGTTTTGCATATGAGATCATGACTGACTGCATAAAGATCTGACAGACGTTCTTCTTCTGAGCTCTTACGCCTTCAAGTGTATATGACGAAGCTGTCAGAGAAGCTGTCTCTGTTATTGCGGGCTGTGCCGCTGACGGAAAGTCGTACTCGACCGAAGTCGGGAATTCAAAGTCTGCGCTCTGTCTGCCGCCGCCCGTGAGACCGCCTATCATAGATAAAAACGGTGTATTCACAAGATCAGCAGTAAACAGTTCTCCCCAGTAGTTCGGTAGATTCCAGACTGTTCCTTGTGCTGTTATTTGACTCATTATTTAAGTCCCCCTTAAATTAAAGTATTTCTATTCCTTCTGAATAGGCTTGCTGTTTAATCTGAATCGCGAGAGCCGTATTATGAGCTTCAATAGCTTTTTTGTACCGATCTTTCAGATCGACTGGACCGCCGTCGGGCGGGTTTGCGCCGCCTGTTGGAGTTACCTTGTCGTTGAATAGCCATGCTTTCTCTTTTTTAATGACTGCAAGCTGTTCGTCTATTCCGATCAGTTTTCCGTCTGCTCCGAGAGTTACTTTTTCCATTTCGAGAAGCGGTAAAACCGTTCTCGGATCTTTTGCTTCTCTTAGAGCGTCTTTGACGGCATAATCTTTTTGTAAAGTTTTTACAGCGAGATCATGAACTTTTGTCGCTTCTTTGTTAGCTGTCTCGAGATCTTCGATCTTTTGTTTTAGCTCAACGGTCGTGAGTGAGTCTCCCTTTAACGCCTTGAGTTGATCGTCTCTTTCCTTGAGTTGATCTTTGAGCGACTTATTCGAGTCGTTTATCTCATTGAACTTACCCTTCGGAATATAACTCCCGTCTCGCGCGTTGATCAGTTCGATCTCTTTTTCTTTTCCCTTGAGCGCTTCTGTGAGCTTTCCATAAAGCTCGTCTCCGATTACTTCTTTTAGAAATTCCATAAGTTTTATCTCCCTTGAATATTTTTTACTTGTTTCGCAAGCGTTGGGATCTGACATATTTAATCGCGGTCAGAGCGCGACGGTTTACAATAAAAGTATAGACCCGCTTTGTTTAAAATGTAAAGATACTACTTTTCAGCCCACGGATCGACCGATCCTTCTCGAACTGAGATCTGCGGGCATATTCCTTCATTCCCGAAATATCTTTGCGGGATCTGCTTTTTATAAGCCGCGCAGTTATAGCCGTCAACGTTGTTATTGCATACTGAGCATTGCGGCGCGAATACAAGAACGGGCTTATGGTCGTCGAATCTTTCCTGAGCTTTCTCTTTTTCCTGATCCTTCATTTCTTTTCCCCTTTAGTTTATTTTCAAGTGTACGATCAACTTCGTTGAGTTAATATACTCGACTTTTAATACGGTCATAACTTGACCAGGCTTGAGCAGAATTTCTCTTTCGCTCTCATATCTTGAAAGCGGCTGAATAAGCTGTCCGACCTGATCCCCTTTATCAGCATAGATTACGTATTGTATAAGCGCTGACGGGTATGACGTGCTCCCGTAAGAAGTGCTCATAAAGCCGTGATCGACGATCATTCGCCCGCGAGCCATTGAAGTTAAAGCCATTTCCTTGACCGCTCCCGAGTTTATATCTTTAAGAATTTTTTGAACCTGATTAAAAGATCCGAAGACCTGTTGCGTAACGTCGACGCTTCCGCCCCCGCTTGTCCCGCGGTAAAAGACTGTATTCTCGGGAAGCGGTGCTCCGTCTGCAACGACTTTTTTTAAGTTCGTGATCATAGTCTGAACTGACTCGTTGACGTCTCTGTTCGTCTGATCCCCGCGCAAGTTTCTGTTTACATATCTGTAATAAGACGAAGTATATTGAGCGACTGATTCCCGCTCCGCGCTTGTTAAGTTTTTGACAACTTCCGTCGCCGTATCGTACCACTCTTTGAAGACTGCATTGTCCTTGATAGAACTGTTCTTGTAAGCGCCATAATCGAAATTAGAGATCTCGTCGAGTGTCATTTTCTTCGTTGTTAAAAACGCCATAGCGTCGTCATATAATTTCTTCGCGTCTTGAGTTTCTGTATATAAAATGTCGCGTTGCCTTCTCGCTTCTCCCACGTCATGCGGATCGATTTGTTTTCTCAGATCTTCGATTTGCTTCTCGAACTTGTCGATCTCGTCTTCGAGCGCCTTCATAGCTCCGAGCATATTGCTCGCTTTGCTGTCCGCTTGAGTGAGAATGAAAAATACCTTCTTTGAAAATTCCTTCGGCTCTGAGTTAGTGATTACGTCGCATACCGCTTCTGCTATCATTTCTTTGTGATTTGTAGCCCCGTATTCAGAAAGAATCTTTATCTGTTCTTCGAGCGTTTTATATCGGATCTCCGTGTCGTATAGATCTTCGAGCTGTCCGAGAGTCTCTCTGTCTTTTTGATTTGAATAGTCGAATTGCAAGTAATGGTAAGCGTGCCCGAGTTCGTGCGCTTCCGTTCCGTCTTTAGCGTCCGCAGTCCACCAGCCGTCATTATGAGCTTTAACGATTCTTTCGTAATGGTCTGGAGCATATGTTCTAACAGAAATCATTTTCTCTGACGGGTGATAGTACGCCCACGTTTTTTGCGGCGTGCTCTTTTTCTTTATCTCATTGAAAAAATATTTCATGTCGGAGACTGATTCAAGCGGCGGTAATTCCCCGAAGACGTATTTCATTTCTTCGGCGGCGTTCATGAAGTTTTGAGCTTGCTCGAGAGTCATGTCCGTAAACGGCGCGGCGAGCCGCTGACTTGTACTCGGGATCGGAAACATTTTCAGAAAAGCCCGTTCGGCTTCGTCAATGGTCTCGTAGTGCGGTCTTGTTACTTCTCTCGGATCGGGAATTACATATAAGTTTTTATATTTTTCGGTGATACGCTTGAGAGTATTCTCGTCAGATTCGAGAGCTTCTTTTACCTTCCTGAGAGCTTCTTTTTTTTCTTCGTACTCTTTTTCGACCTTGATAAAATTATCTTCGGCGAGCTCCATTTCTGTATACTTCGCTTTGTACTCGTCTTGAAGCTTCTGTATTTCTTCATTCGGCGCGAGCGGTAGATCTCCGAGATCACTCTTTGCCGCTTGTATGATCTGTTCTCCCGTAACGGTCAACTCTGACGCCTGATTCGCAAGCGGCGCTTTCGGGTTATTCTTTTTTATGACTTGCGGGTTGTTATTTATAACGACGTTGATCTTCTCCGTCGGAGCTTCGTCGGTAATGTCTAACATTCCCCGCGGTTTGATCGTGAAACCTTTTTTTTCGAGTTCGAGCTTTTGTTCGGAAGTATAAGATTTAAGATACGCCCCCGTTCTTTCATGATAAGCGATATGAAACTTGTCGAATTCAGTTATATTCTTGAAGCCCCGAATTTTACCGTCTTCGCTGATCGCGATAACTGTACTCGTTAGTTCGCTTCTTACCTTTAGCTCTGTAGTGTCGTCTATCTGCGCTTGAGAGTAGTTCGGCGTTGCAAGAACCGATTTCGGCTGTTCCATTAAGCCGCGTTTTACTTGTGATCTGTAGCTGTCGCCTTCGTATTCATAAATACCCGCTGTAGTGCCCCGTTTATAGTCCTTTTTCCATTGAAGCATTGATTCTTCATCAGCGAAGCCCCGAATTTGACCGCCCCATGTGCTGAGTATATAGGGCTGATTCATATGCTTGACGAGCTGTCCTTTTGTGCGGTAAGCGCCTTGAAGATCCTTCCAGTTTTGATTATTAGAGTTCTTCATTCTCATAAAGCCCGAAAATGACTTCGGGACTGAATCAGCTCCGAGAGCCGCTTTGTAGTTCTCGTATTGTTTCTTGTTTCGCCATTTCTTCGCGAGCTTCTTCTGCTGTTCGTTGTATACGTCGAGAGTGATCTGAGCTTTCGTTCTTTCTTTCTTGCTCCACTCGTCCATGTCGAACGGTCTGTTCGAGAATTCCTGATCGTCCTTTATTTCTTGCTCAGTCTTGAATTCTAAAATATACGGATTAAAGACGTGCTTACAATTCGGGTGAATATTAGCATATGGACCAGTCCACGCCTTCGATAGCGGCGGATAGCCTTTTGTTTTTCCCGTGATCGAATAAACTCGACCTTGAAGCGGTAAGCAGATCGGACAAGTCGGAGAGTGTTCGCTCATATGAACGAGATCGTCCCCGACTTCGAGCGTTTGATTTACTGACGCGAGATTCGTTGCTTCCCGAGTTGTAGATCTTGCGACGAGTTTTGCATATGCTTCAAGCGACATTTTAGATCCGTCTTTTCTCGGAATAAACGGGAGATTCATGCTATTTAGCTTCTCTTTGAGTATTTGCTGAGTCTTTCTGAGTGTGCTTCCTGTAGCGAGCTTCGTTGTGATCGCTTCTTGACCCGCTTCCCTTATAGACCCTTCCGCAATTCGTCCCGCGCCGTTTATCGTTTCGGATATTTTGAGAGTCGTCTTGTTTATGAGCACGTTGAGAGCTTCTCTGTGAATCGTTGAGAATTCTCTCGGGTAGCCCGAATATTTTTCTACAAGTTCCGCGACGGGAGCGTATTGTCCTTCGAAGCCGTC
>Ga0307376_10005745_pt1 | contig 11113 bp, 10 predicted proteins | sample TR2MG_FD_202536 | JGI IMG/M metagenome (GOLD analysis project Ga0307376, IMG submission 202536) | Soil microbial communities from Risofladan, Vaasa, Finland - TR-2 | ecosystem: Environmental > Terrestrial > Soil > Coastal area > Acid sulfate soil | place: Finland: Risofladan, Vaasa | collected... | reverse complement strand
AATATAACTTCTTAAAATCATTATTTTATTGACACAATCAAACTTTTAAAATAATATCTTGGGAAGGATTCTCTTTTGAAATCAGCCCGATATCTCGTTTCAGTTTCCATTGTGAAACATCTCTTGTTCTGTTGACCTCATTTTCATTCGTTTTCTCACCCTGGTATGTTCGGTCATCTCAATCGTTCACACTCCATGCAGGAGATTCGCCAACTTTATTACCCATCATGTTTGCAACATCAGTGATCAACCGCAACTAAGGAAACGACGCTACGATCTCAGATCCGACCAAACCCGAAATACTGAAGTGTCTCACAAATCGCGATTATGATACATAAGTGTTATTCGTTTGGCGATGTTTCTTATAAATAACAATCAGTTGTTAAATGGCACGATATTGGCATGTTTGTTGCTTTATAGCGATTCAATTGCTTAACTATTGAAACCATCCGGAGTTTAGGAATCAAACTTGGTGGGCAAACAATCAACACGAAAGGGGGAGAAAAATGTTTAAAGAATTTAAAGAATTTGCCATGAAGGGGAATGTCGTTGACATGGCGGTTGGAATCATAATTGGTGCTGCTTTTGGTACCATCGTAAAATCACTTGTTGATGATGTTATTATGCCGCCGATCGGTTTGCTTCTTGGCAACGTCGATTTTTCGAACCTTTTCCTCGTTATCAAACAGGGGGCCGTTGCCGGCACATTTGCTACTGTAGCCGAGGCTCAGAAGGCCGGTGCGGTCACAATCAATTACGGCATGTTTTTTAACACGGTAATCAGCTTTTTAATCGTTGCTTTTGCCGTTTTTATGCTGATTCGCGGTATTAATAAGCTCAAAAGAGAAGAGGAAGCACCTCCGGAGGTGCCAACGACCAAAGAGTGTCCCAAATGTTTCTCGACCGTATCAATCAATGCATCACGTTGTGCGTTTTGCACTTCCGAGTTGTAGACAGCCCGGAGAGATTAATGATATTCTAACCCTCTCCCCAAAGAGAGGGAATAACCAAGTTTAAACAATCCTAGCGTGGAGGTGATTATCATGTACACAAATTTCCTGAAACTTTTAACGCATCGATTTATAATTATTGTTGGCATGGTTTTTATCACGATTTTTTTAATATTCGGCGGGGCAGAAGCCGGGAGTAATTGGTTGGATAAAGGCACGGATCTCCTTAAGACTTACGGGGGAAGCAGCGAAAAATCCGGTATCACGGTTGAGGAAATCGGGGCCGGGCTTAAAGATGCGCTTCGTGTCGGCTCGGAGAATGTGGTCGCCCAGTTAGGCCATGTGGACGGATTCAATACAGATCCCGCCGTTCATATACCGTTGCCGAAACAATTAGACACCGTAAAATCTGTGCTGGATAAAGTAGGTATGTCCAGTCAGCTCAAAGACCTCGAGGTGAAACTCAACCGGGCTGCGGAAGTCGCCACTCCAAAGGCAAAGGAACTTTTCTCACAGGCGATCACTGAAATGAGTTTTGATGATGTAAAGAAGATATATGAAGGCCCCGAAGATGCTGCTACCCAATATTTTCGAAGTAAAATGTCTCCCTCTCTTGCAAAAGAAATGGAACCCGTTGTTAATAACAGCCTTTCCGAAGTGGGAGCTGTTAAGGCGTATGATAACGTTATGAAAGAATATCGATCCGTTCCTTTTGTCCCGGACGTGAAAGCCGACTTGACAAATCATGTGGTTGAGAAAGGGATGGACGGAATCTTCTATTACATGGCCAAGGAAGAAGCTGCTATCCGCACGAATCCCGCCAAGCGAACGACTGATTTGTTGAAACGTGTATTCGGCGCGCATTAGAAAATTAAGGCGTGGGGGTTCAATAGGGGATGGGGGACAAACCTTCACCATTCAAGAATCATGCACGTATCATGAGACCACAAACCTTGCCATACGGAGCCGTCTCTGACATTGTTCGCATAACGTTTCGTTTTTGCACGTTTAAATGCGTATTTCCATTTATTTAAAAATAACAAAAATTAGCTTGCTTTCTTTCTGAATAACGATTATTATACCTCTAATCAATTAAGTCCTGTTTAATCTACGGGACAGTTTCTTTCTGAAGGAATAATCCATTTGTCAAAGTGGCACCCTCCAGTTTGTGACGTTGAAAATTTTTAAGAAAGGAGGATGTTATCATGACCAATGGAACTGTTAAGTGGTTTAGCGACCAAAAAGGGTTCGGATTCATTGAGCAGGAAGACGGAGCGGATGTTTTTGTTCATCATTCAGCAATCAATGCAAGCGGTTTTAAATCCCTCAATGAAGGCGATCGAGTTTCCTTTGATATAGAGCAAGGACAAAAAGGTCCTGCTGCTGCAAATGTCACTGTGATTTAACCTTATGTTCTGAGTAAAAAGGGCATTCCTTTTAATATTGAGGGGATGCCTTTTTGTTTGGTTTGAATTTATACCTTCACAATTCGCTATCATCAGACCTTAAACCTCAAAAAAATCCGCTCATAGATCCTTTTCTTGTTGTCATTATCAAAATTAACAGCCAAGAAGGTATCAAATTGGCAAGATCAAATTATTCACTAGAGAATCCAATCAGTTCCAGAATGAAGAAGAGAATCTATACGTATTGAAACCGGATGAAAAGGAGCAAAGATATGCATCCAAAAGATGTGATTTCTCGAGATGGTGCCAAAAATAAACTCAAAATCAGGAAATATGCAAACAGATTAACTGATTTATTTCTGAGGTTTCAAACAAAGGGGTTTATGGCCATTGAAATCCCAGGACTCATCAAAGATGTTTTTAATATTTTCGGTAATGGTGGATATTGCTCTATAACCGCTGTTAACCAAGAGATGGAGGACCTGGGCTGGGGGATAGAAATCATTGATAATGTTACATATGAATCCATAAACTCCTTGTTCAATAAAAAATGGCAAACATCCTTATCATACGGGGATGCCGCGCTAATTATCCCGGCCATATCCTGACGTTGACCGATTGCCCTATTTTCACCCCGGACAAAACCAGATTTTGGCCGGCACCGGAAGAAAATTTACCAATCAAATTAAATATTTTGCTTAAATCTTTTGCCACCTCCTGCGACACGGTATTTCGGAGCAGAATTCCCTTGCCAAAACGCATATCATGTCATATGTTACGGCCCGATGTGTTCCGTTCGGCATGAATACGGAAATCGGATTCCCATCGCCAGGCGCTTGCCGGCCGGTTCTTTTTCCCGCTTTATTTGGCACTACTCACGTTATCCCACGCATCATCTATCTGGATGGTGCAGTGCAACTATTTTTACGGTGCACGACGCCTGTCCGTTACTAGACGGCTGCCGCCGTCGTATTGATACCAGAGACCGATTCATGCGAAACCGCTAACAAAAAAAAGAAGGATTTTAATGGACGACGCAAAACGAAAAGAGATTGAAACCATGTTGTGCCGGCTGATCAACGCCGCTGACCGAGACATGAAGAAACCTGAACGGAACACCCCCCGCCCGCTCGGAAACATACAGGTGATTCGCCGGCGAAAGGGCAGCCCGGACCTGCACATTGCCTGAAGCCGGCACGGCCACGCCCCGGTCGGCAATCGATTTTGGATGATCTGCGCCTTTTCATCCGAAGTAACATCGGGGTCGCATCTTAACGGGCTGCTGCCTTGTAAATGAACGCTCCAAACCCGTGCAATTTCCGGGCTGATACGTCAATGTTTTACTTAGGAGGAAAAAAATGGGAAAGGCAAGAGACGCGAAAAAGGATGTGAAAAAGAAGTCGGAAAAAACCATTAAAGAAAAACGCAAGGAGAAGCAGGAAAAGAAAAAGAATCAATAAAAAATGTGTACTGTTTCATTGTCGACCGGTTAAATTTTTTAATAACCTTTTTTATGGGATAAAAAGACATCCCGTACTCCCGCCGCCAACCCTATCGTTGCATAAATAACATGGCAAAATGAGTTTAATAACTATAATGATCCGCATTCCCAGACTTTTTCTCTGCTCGAATGGAATTCACCCCAAATAACATCCTCGACTTTCGCTCAATTAGGGTGATACGATTGTCGGCACCTCCGGATACAGCGGGTGCCTGGCGGATAAGCAATGAAACGGCATTTGCCGTCGTGTTCTTCCGTTGTAAAACGTGAATAACTTGTGCTAAAGGGCCTTTAATTATGATTGCACTTAATTCCGTCATCAAAAAATTCGGTACATTTACGGCGGTCGACAACATAACGTATCGCATCGAGAAAGGCGAATATTTCGCTTTGCTCGGTCCGAACGGCGCCGGCAAAACAACGGTCGTTCGCATGCTCCTCGACTTTATCAAACCGACTTCGGGCAGCATCTTGATCGACGGAATACCCGTTTCCAACCCCGAAGCACGCAGACGGGTCGGATATCTGGCCGAACATCACATGATCCCCTCGCATCTTTCCGGGCTTGAATATCTGCGGCGGCACGCTTCTTTGATTGGATTGGCCGGAAAAGATGCGCCAATGGAAGTGGACCGGCTTTTGGAGGTGGTTTCCATGAAAGGCAGGGAAAAAGAAAAATCGGCCGCTTATTCCAAGGGTATGAAACAGCGAATCGGCCTGGCAGCAGCGCTGCTCGGACAGCCCAAATTGTTGATACTCGATGAACCGGTAACAGGCCTCGATCCGATCGGTATCCGGGATGTGAGAAAAATTCTCGAGTGCCTGCGCGACAACGGTGTTACCGTGTTCTTGAATTCCCATTTCCTTTCGGAAGTGGAAAAGACATGCCAGACGCTGGCAATAATGAACAACGGGAAAATCCTCGTCAAGGATTCGATTCGTTCAATAATAGAGGACGACGAGACGTTGGAGGATGTTTTTATAAAATACCTGAGCTGAACGTTTCAAATCAAGACAGAATTAATATAATCGTTATCCTAAGGAAAATGAATAATTTTTTAAAAATTACCGGCTACACCCTTCGCGACCAGATGCGGCACAAAAGCTTTTATGTTCTGCTGGGGCTTTCCATTCTGTTCGTGCTGATGATTCGCGGATGTTACAGCGGCCAATATGTCGTCAACGGGAAACAGTTGGCCAACATTACGATTGCGTGGCATATTTCAAAAATTGTTTTCCAGGTCATAGCGTCCGGCATGTTCCTGATCGTCATCCTGCTGTCGATGAAAATTTTCAGCAGAGACCACGCAGACGGAAGCCTGGTATTGTTTCTTTCCAGGCCGGTTTTCAGGCGGCAATACATTCTCGGCAGGATCGCCGGCACATGGCTTTTGTGCCTGGTTTTCATGTTTATTCTTCACGCAACGATTTTTCTGACGGTGTGGGTAAAAACCGGCGCCGCCATTCCCGGGTATTTAACCGCATCGCTGGTATGTTCGATCAATCTTCTCTTTATTGCGGTTTCGGTGTGCTTTTTGTCTCTTTATCTGCCGGATTTCATCAGCGCGGTTTTTACTGTGGGGATTTTATTCGTCGGCTATATTTCCGACGGTGGTCATCAGATCTTAAACAGCGAAATTTTTAAGACGGCGGTTTCTTCGGCTGCAGCCTCGCCTCCTGCCCTGTGGAGAATTTTATACCCGAAAGTTTACATGGTGCAGGCCTACGCCGATTCGATCATCGGTCAAAGCAGTTTTAACAACATGGGACCCCTTCACCCGATTCTGAATGTCTCCTGTTTCATCATCCTGATAACCACGTTAATGCTGGTCTTTTTTAACAAAAAAGAAATTTAGCCCGAATATTAAATCGTTACGAAAACAACGGGGTCATTCTTGACAGAAATTAGCGGGGAGTGAAGAATGAAGACCTGACCCCATGCGGTTTTCTGATTTTTAATAACCGCCTAAACGAGATCATTTGAAACTCACGTAAAGGAGAGATTATGGCCAAAAGAGATGACATCCACAAGATTCTCATCATCGGATCGGGTCCTATCGTGATCGGACAGGCCTGTGAATTTGACTATTCCGGTACACAGGCATGCAAAGCACTGCGATCCATGGGATATGAAATTGTGCTGGTTAATTCCAATCCGGCAACGATCATGACCGATCCGGGTACGGCCGATGTGACCTACATCGAACCTCTGAATCTGAAAACCCTGACGCAAATCATCGCCAAGGAACGACCCGATGCACTTCTGCCCAATCTGGGAGGACAATCCGGCCTGAATTTGTCTTCTGAGCTGAGTCGAACCGGCGTATTGGAAGAATATGGTGTACAGCTTATCGGTGTGAGTGCGGATGCCATCGAGCGGGGTGAAGACCGTCTGGCGTTTAAGGCCACGATGGAAAAACTGGGTGTCGAAATGCCGCGCAGTAAGACGGTCAACACGCTTGAAGATGCCGAGGCGGCGGCAGAGGATCTGGGGTATCCGGTTGTTATTCGCCCGGCCTATACCATGGGGGGGACCGGAGGTGGTTTGGTCTATAATATTGAGGAATTAAGAGTTATCGCCCCCCGCGGTCTGGCAGCGAGTCTTGTCAATCAGATCCTGGTTGAAGAATCGGTCTTGGGTTGGGAGGAGCTTGAACTGGAAGTGGTTCGAGATGCTAAAAACCAGATGATAACGGTTTGCTTTATCGAAAATGTCGACGCCATGGGCGTCCATACCGGCGACAGCTTCTGTACGGCCCCCATGTTGACGATAAGCTCGGAACTTCAGGAACGTTTGCAAAGATATTCCTATGACATTGTTGAGGCCATTGAGGTGATTGGTGGAACCAATATTCAGTTTGCCCATGATCCAAAGACCGGCCGTGTCGTTGTTATTGAGATTAACCCCCGCACGTCCCGTTCTTCCGCCCTGGCATCCAAGGCGACCGGATTCCCAATTGCGAGAGTTTCTTCTCTGCTCGCCGGCGGTATGACCCTGGATGAAATACCTTACTGGCGGGATGGAACCCTGGAGAAATATACGCCTTCAGGTGACTATGTGGTCGTTAAATTCGCCCGCTGGGCCTTTGAAAAATTTGTGGGGGCCGAGGATAAGTTGGGTACCCAGATGCGGGCGGTCGGCGAGGTCATGAGTCTGGGTAAAACATATAAGGAGGCCTTCCAGAAAGCGATTCGAAGCCTTGAAATCAACCGGTACGGTCTTGGGTTCGCAAAAAATTACAATACGTTGTCGCTGGAAAAACTCATGGGCCGGCTGGACTTTGCCACCAGCGAACGCCAGTTTTTCATGTATGAGGCCCTGCGCAAAGGTGCTGAGGTGAAGGAACTGTATGCGAAGACCCATATCAAACCCTGGTTCATCGAGCAGATGCGAGAAATCGTCGAACTTGAGGAGAAAATATTGGCTTACAAGGATCAAGCATTGCCGGATGATTTGCTGATTCAAGCCAAAAAGGACGGTTTTGCGGATCGCTATCTGGCCATGTTGCTCGACCTGCCGGAAAAGCAAATCCGTGAACAGAGAAAGGCGTTGGGCATGCACCAGGCCTGGGAACCGGTACCCGTAAGCGGTGTTGAAAATGCAGCCTATTACTATTCCACCTACAATGCGCCGGACAAGGTATTGGTCAGTGACCGTAAAAAGATAATGGTCCTGGGTGGCGGACCCAACCGCATTGGACAGGGCATTGAGTTTGATTACTGCTGCGTGCACGCTGCACTGGCCATCCGAGATGCAGGTTATGAATCGATTATGGTGAACTGCAACCCTGAAACTGTATCTACGGATTACGACACATCGGATAAACTCTATTTTGAGCCGCTGACCGTCGAAGATGTTTTGAGCATCTATGAAAAGGAAAAACCCGAAGGCGTTGTTGTCCAATTTGGGGGACAGACGCCCCTGACGATTGCAACTGAACTGGAGGAATTGGGCGTAAAGATCATCGGCACATCTCCTGAAACCATTGATCTGGCCGAAGATCGGGATCGCTTCCGGATCATTATGCGCAAGCTGGGCATCCCCCAACCTGAATCCGGTATGGCCAGTACCATGGATGAGGCTCAGAAAATCGCTGACAGGATAGGATATCCCTTAATGGTCAGGCCCTCATATGTTTTGGGGGGCCGTGGTATGGAAGTGGTGCAGGATGAGAAATCCCTTAAATTCTATCTTGAGGCAGCGGTAGAGATCTCTCCCCAAAGGCCGATTCTTATCGATAGATTTCTGGATAATGCCATTGAGGCTGAAGCCGATGCGATATCCGACGGCACGGATGCGTTCGTGCCGGCCGTAATGGAACATATTGAACTGGCTGGAATACATTCCGGTGATTCGGCATGCGTTATTCCGCCGATAAGCATCGCGCCGAAACACATCGAAACGATTAGCGAATATACACGCAAGATTGCAATCGAGCTCAACGTTATCGGGCTGATGAATATGCAATACGCGATATTCGAAAATACGGTGTATGTGCTGGAAGCCAACCCCCGAGCATCGCGAACCGTACCTTTGGTATCCAAGGTGTGTAACATATCCATGGCCAGGATTGCCATGCAGGTCATGCTGGGCAAACGCATCGCGGATCTTGGGCTGAAGCATCGGCCCATACCCCATTACGGCATTAAAGAGGCTGTTTTTCCTTTCAACATGTTTCCCGAGGTTGATCCGATTCTGGGACCGGAAATGAGATCTACCGGCGAAGTTTTAGGCCTTTCCCATTCCTATGGCCGCTCATTTTTTAAAGCCCAGGAAGCTATCGGGATATCACTGCCCTTGGAAGGATCCGTACTGTTTACCATTGCGGATCGAGACAAAAGTGCGGCATTGGAAGCTGTCAGACTTTTTAAAGAGCTGGGTTTCAAAATAATGACGACCGAAGGTACGCACTACTATTTAGAAGAGCGAGGTATTGAAAACACACCCTTGCGCAAACTGGGGTATGGAAGACCGGACCTTGTGGATGCAATAAAGAACGAAACCATAAATCTTCTGGTCAACACGCCCAGCGGCCGAAAGAGTACGCAGGACAGTTCCAATATACGCAAAGCCGCCATCAAATATAAAGTACCCTACATTACGACGACGGCGGCGGCTGTCGCGGCAGCCAAAGGCATCGCCGCGCGCCGCGATGGTGTGCCGCAAGTTAGATCTCTGCAGGAATATCACGCAGAGATGCAATAAAGTTTACCCGGTTAGGAAAAAAGGCGTTTGTGTAAATGTACAAGTTTGTTGAACTATATTTAACATCGGCACTGATTCTATTTATCGTCGGCGGGTGCTCCGGAAAACGACCCGACGAGATCGGTATTGATCCCTCCGGCCTTAGGGGCTGCCCCCAGAGCCCAAATTGTGTATCGTCAGAAGCAAAAGACGAACAGCATGCAATTGAGTCGTTTCGTCTAAAGGGGGATCCTAACGTAAGCTGGCCCCTTATCCAGGATGAAATAGCTTCAATGCCCAGGTGGACCATTGTCACGGCAACCGACACCTACATCCATGTGGAATGCAAGAGTCGGATCTTCCGATTTGTTGATGATCTTGAACTATTCTTCAATTCATCGAATGGGATCATCTCGATTCGTTCGGCGTCTCGCATCGGCTATTCAGATTTTGGTGCAAATCGCCGGCGTGTCGAGCTTCTTCGGAGCGAGCTAAGAACCAACCCGGCGGTCATCGAGTAGTGGGTTCTGGCGGACGTACAGGATGTAAGAGACAGCGTAGGGGACATAATCTATTCGGCGGCCCGAGCGAAGAAAAATTAGAAAATTAGCTCAAATCTTGATTTAGGAATGAGGGTCGGACCGGACTGCGATGGTTCTTTTCGATTAATTCCACCCGCACCCATAAAAAAGATTGATTAATATTAAAACAAACGATATTGGACATCCATATTAAAATAATCCGGCGGATATCGTAATATCGCTTGGCCATATCACCGGATTCAATATCGAAAACGAAACAAAGCCGTCCGGCAAACGCGCCGAGACGGCTTTTTGTGTCTTTTAAGGGACATGACCGGCCACGATTTAACCCGGCCACCAACAGGAAAGCATTTATGAATTTTTCTTCTTTTGGATTAAAAAACGAAATCATCCGGGCCATTGACCAACTCGGATTTGAACATGCCACCCAGATTCAGGAAAAGGCCATCCCCCGGATGCTGACCGGCGACACCGATGTCATCGGCCTGGCCCAGACCGGCACGGGGAAAACCGCCGCCTTCGGCCTGCCCCTGATCCAGCTGGTTGATTTTAAATCAAAAAATCCCCAGGGGCTGATCCTCTGCCCCACGCGGGAGCTCTGCCTTCAAATCACCGGCGACCTGAAACTGTTTGCCCGGCACACCCCGAACGCACGAATTGCCGCCGTCTACGGCGGGGCCGATATTCGGAACCAGATCTCCCTGATAAAAAAAGGGGCTCAGATCATCGTGGCCACGCCCGGCCGACTGTTGGATCTGATCAACCGAAAGGCCGTCAAATTGGGAACAGTGGCCTATGCGGTCCTGGATGAAGCCGATGAAATGCTCAACATGGGGTTTCAGGAAGATATCGACGACATTCTGAAACGGACCCCCGCCGACAAACGAACCTGGCTTTTTTCAGCCACCATGCCGAAGGCCGCGGAGAAAATCGCCGACACCTATATGACCCGTCCGGTAACCATCACCGTCGGCTCGCGCAACAAAGCCGCTGAAAACATCTCTCACGCCTGTTATGTCGTCAAAGAGAAAGATCGGTACGCGGCCCTCAAGCGGATGATCGACTATATTCCCGATATTTTCGGCCTCATTTTCTGCCGCACGCGCAAGGAAACCCAGACGGTGGCCGACAAGCTGATGAAAGACGGTTACAATGCCGAAGCGCTGCACGGCGACCTGTCCCAGATGCAACGGGACCAGGTGATGAAAAAATTCAGGGAGCGGACCCTCCAGCTGCTGGTGGCCACCGATGTGGCCGCACGGGGTCTGGATGTGGATGACATCACCCACGTCATCAATTACAATCTCCCCGATGAACCGGACCGTTACACCCATCGGAGCGGTCGAACGGCCCGAGCGGGTAAATCCGGCGTTTCCATCGTATTGGTAAACACCCGGGAATTTCGACGGATCAAAGAACTGGAATCTAAAAGCGGCATTCGGTTCGAGGTTAAAAAAATCCCCTGCGGCCGCGCCGTTTGCGAGAAGCAGCTTTACGCAATGGTGGATCGAATGGTTTCCGTGGACGTC